>Ga0302324_100000792_pt1 | contig 79798 bp, 55 predicted proteins | sample Palsa_T0_1_FD_201949 | JGI IMG/M metagenome (GOLD analysis project Ga0302324, IMG submission 201949) | Peat permafrost microbial communities from Stordalen Mire near Abisko, Sweden - Palsa_T0_1 | ecosystem: Environmental > Terrestrial > Soil > Palsa > Peat permafrost | place: Sweden: Abisko...
CAAGCTCTCGGAGATACATGGCCAGATATGATCTCAACGGTGGGTCGCATTAAGGATTCCTTCCTCGAGAAGCTTCGCTCGGGTCATGCTCTGAACCCGGCTTCAATCCGTGCCTTTGCAGATACCATCGACCTCGTCTCGTTTTTAAGGGAGAGTCCGGAATTCAGCATGGCCATCGCCACTGGATGCTGGAGGGAGACAGCACATTTCAAACTTAAGGCTGCGGGGTTCGATCTGTCAGGCATTCCTTTTGCCTGCGCTTCCGACTGTTATAGCCGGGCGGAAATCATCTCGCTCGCCGCCAAACGCGCTGGGATGCCCATGGAACAAACCGTTTATGTTGGCGATGGCATCTGGGATTTCAGGGCGACACAGCAGCTTGGAATTCCCTTCGTCGGGGTGGGGCGAAACATAGAGGCGCTCCGTCAAGCTGGCGCTGAAAGTACGTTGGACGCCTTCAACGCAGATACCCTGTCGCATGTTCTGGAAAAAATTCGTCGTGGTCCGCCCTGAAGCAAATGGATGCCGCCATAGAAAAGCCGGGCAGCCAATTCACGCTCGGCAGCGGTGAGGAACCGGGTTGCCCCAAAAGCCGCAAGGCGGCAATCTTATTGGCACAATGATGAAGATACTTCTGCTTCTCGGGGGATTTCTCTTTGCCACGTCTTGCGTGTGGGGCCAGGCGGCGTTGGCCGGAGATCCTGGTCTCGGCGCGGGAGCAAGCCTGCACGGCAAACGGATTTTCCCGGACGATAATCCGTGGAACCGCGACATCTCCGCCGAGCCCGTTGATCCCGATTCCGCGGTATTGCTTGCGAGTATTGGGATCGAGAAGAGCCTGCATCCAGACTTCGGAACCACCTGGCGGGGCGTCCCCAACGGCATTCCTTATATTGTGGTGGCGGGAACCCAGCCGAAGGCGCCGGTCACATTTCGCTACGCGGGTGAGAGCGATCCTGGCCCTTACCCGCTTCCCGCGGATGCGCCTGTAGAGGGCGGACCGGATTCGAAGGGCGATCGCCATGTCTTGGTCCTCGATCGCGACAACTGGAAACTTTACGAACTCTACGCCGCCTACCCGCCGCGTGGCGGTGAGGGCTGGACGGCAGGCTCGGGCGCGATCTTCGATCTCCATTCGAACAAACCGCGGCCCGCGGGGTGGACTTCCGCCGATGCGGCCGGCCTGTCAATTCTGCCCGGGCTGGTCCGTTACGACGAGGTCGTGGAGCAGAAATTTATTGCCCACGCGCTGCGCTTTACCTGCCGGCGCACCCGCCGGGCTTACGTCGCCCCCGCGACACATTTCGCCAGCCGCCTGACCGATCCGGCGTTGCCGCCCATGGGAATGCGGGTCCGGCTCAAAGCCGATTACGACATCTCCGGCTTTTCCCCGGCTGCCCAGGTGATCCTGAGGTCGCTGAAAAAATACGGGATGTTTCTGGCCGACAACGGCGGGGATTGGTACCTGAGCGGAGCGCCGGATCCGCGCTGGAATGATGAAGAGCTTGGCGCCTTGAAGCGGGTCAAAGGCCGCGACTTTGAGGTGGTGCGGATGGGACCCCTGACTTGGTGATGAGGCGAAGCCCAGCCTTGCTGCTGGATCAATCCAGCGCAAGCACAGCCGTGGTTGCGGGCTTTATCAGTTTGACCAGGGTGGATTTCTCCCTGCCGCCAACGGTCACGGTGATTTTGTAGTCACCGAGAAATCCCCGCGTCGTACACGAGCCGTCCGGTCCGGTGGTGGTGTTCACGTCGGTCCACCATTGCTTGAGCACCAGGTCCATCCACGCCTGCCCGTTAGGCTTGAGCGTCCAATCTTTGCGGATCATGGCGCCCGGCGGCTGCCACATACTCCCCTCCCAAAAACCCCACATCGTGAATGCATCGGTGGACGGATGGCTGAAAATAGCTGTCAGAAAATCGCGAGTGTAACGGGCCTGGCCCTGCTCGTCACTGGTTGGCAGGTCGAACTCGGTGATCTGGATAGCCTTTCCAAACCTGGCAAAGCGGTCGAGGATGCGGAGGACCGTTTCCGGTCCAGTCACCGTCTCGCTGAAGTGCGCCTGCATGCCGATAACGTTGGGCCCCTGTCCCTGGTCGATCAAGTATTGAATCCACCCGGCGTAGTTATCCTGTTCGGACTGCGTCATGCCGCCGTGGGTTAGGATGGTGTTCTCGTTGATCGCCATCCGGGAACTGGCTGGCGCGTGCTGGCGGGCGACCTTGAACCACTCCGCCACCGCGTCCCTGCCCAGAAGTCCGTGGATTTCCTTCAGGTTCCGCAGTTCGTTGGTGACGTCGTACTCGGTGAAGTTAAACTGTTTGGTCGCATCCGTCACTTCGGCGACGTGTTCGAGCAGCCGCTTGCGCAGGGCCGCCGGATCCGTGGCCAGCGGCTTGATGAAGCTGGGCAGAAACTGCCAGCCCGGATAGATGATGCAGTGGCCGCGCGTGTCGAGCTTGTTGTCGGCCGCCCATTTGGCGCATTCGAGGTAGCGCTTGCGGACATTCGGGTTGGCCCAGCCCCAGTCTGCCCAGTAAATCGGTGTGGTGCACCGGTTGAACAATTTCAGCGTCCACTCGCGGAGCTTGTCGGTATCCGGGCCGGAGCCGGTTATCACTCCATATTCGAGAAATGTGCCGAAGCCGTAAGCGTGCCGCTGCATTTGCACGTGGACTTTTGCGCCGGCTACCGGCTTGCCGTTGTTGTCCACTACGCGGACGCTCAGGTCTCCCTTGCGGTACTTTTCAATACGTTCAGCCGCGGCTTTTCGCCAGGGGGCGTCAGGTTCCTGGCCGGGATAGGTGATCGGCGTGAAGGGCAGTTTGCTTACATCCACGTCCGGCCCGAGGTCGAGCATCGTAATGCCGCCGAACTCCAGGGTCTGCGGCTGGGTGCCGAGATGCAGCGTGAGTTCGTACTGTCCAGCGGCGAAGTCCTGCCCGGCTTCGCCCTGGATATAAACCCGCTTCCATTCCTTCCCAGCGGTAACGTCCCTCGAGCCGATCCCGGTCCATGGCGGTTCGCTACCCTGGATGTAGGCGTAAAAGCTGCCAACACCATCCGGAGCCGCCGTGCAACGGACATTAACTATCGCCAGGATGTAGTCGCCCTTCTTCAGCGGGACGGCGGTGGGCGGTGTGAGAATCTGCACGTCCCATGCATTGGGAGTCTGGCCGGCCACTCGAACACGAATGGCCCAGTCAAACGCCTGGCCTTCCACGGGGGTGGACGAATACTCCGCCCGCGGCCCCTGGCCATCCAGGCGGAAGTCCGACAGTTTGGCTGCGACAAATACGGGAGTCCCCTGAACCGGCAACTTATTCTCCTCGGCGGATGCAGTCCGAATGACGAGCAACAGAACAATTATCCGCGAGAAGACGGGGGCCAGTCGATTTTTCAAGGCGCTTCCATGCGTTGGGGGTCACGCACTGGATGCAACAGCCCCATGAAAAGGCTCCCGATGGGCTTCTTCGCCGGCATAAAAAGGAACAACGTACGGGCCTTCCGGGATCACGGCCAATTCGCGATTTCCAGTCCGGGTCATGCTCTCCTGGATGGCGGCATCGACCGATTCGATGACTTCGACTCCGGTGAGCCGGCGTTCCTCCGCCGACAAGCCGGTCGTGTAGAGTTGCACGCGACCGATCCGCATCGGCCTCAGTTGCATCTCCGTCTGCCATTCGTCGATGCCGGCCAGTTCTTTGCGCAGGATGGTTTGCAAAAAGGCGTCGGCCCCCTGTTCGGCAAGGCGCGCCTGGGCTTCGTAAAATTCAGGCGAACCCAGACCTTCCGAACATTCCGACGCGATGATCAATGTGCCCCCCGGAGCCAGGATGTCGAGGGGAGTGACCATGCCCTTGATGGTTTGATAATAGGTCTTGTCCAACGGGTAACCGGCGGCGGATGTGACGAGGGTGTGGAAACGCCTCGGGACGGCGATCTCGGTGATGCCGCGTATAAACTCCACGGCGGCCAAATGGCTGGCAATGATTTCGCCAAAGGTGACGTGGACCAGGTCGCGTTGTTCATCGATGACGGTGTTCAAGCCGTAGACTTCGCCGATCATCCGGACAATCTCGAGTTGCTCTTCGTGCAAGGGATTCCCGGCGAGGTTGCAGGAACGGGCAAGAGGATCTTCCATGAAGCGGGCGCTGTGAAAAGTGCGAATGGTGTCCGAATGCGCCACTCCGGGCGCGATGACCTTCCGTCCACCCGAGTATCCGGCCATGAAATGAGGTTCCACCAATCCCGTGGCGATTTTGAGATCGGCTTCGATGAAGCGCCGATCGATTTTTACCGGGGTTCCTCGCGTGCGTGTCGGGCCGAGATCCACGTGGTCCGCATCGTTTCGCGCAAAATGATTTTCCACACGGACGGTGGAAAGGACCCACGGATCGCCCACGAGTTCGTCCAGTTCAGCGCCCTCATTTGGGCGATGCAGCCCGGTGGCGACCAAAACGCGGATTTGCCGGGAAGGAATGCCGGCTGCGAGCAAATCTTCGATCATCGGGCGCAGGAAGATAGGATTTGGGACGGGACGGGTGATATCGCAAATGAGAATGCAGGCGCTCCGCCGGCCCTGGGCGAGCACCCTCAAGGGACGCGCCTGAATAGGACGCTCCAGCGCCACGCGCACAGCCGCGCGTTGATCGCGGATTTTGGGCAGGGGCGCTTTACGGATAATCGTGGGCTCCACCCCCATCGGCAGACGTATGGGCAACTGGCCCTTGCCGTAGGAGATGGAAATGGCGCGGAAATTCATGCCCTTCGTGGAAACAGCTTGCCTGGCAGCTTACCTTAAATAGCCCTGCCCCGCTCTAATTTCCAATCGCTGAACTTTCAGACGGCTGCAAAGGGCTGGCAGCCATCTGGCCAAACCTCGTTTGGGATGCGGGTGAATCCATGCAATCGGATTCCGCGCGCGGACGATCCGCTCCAGCGCATGACGAAGCCTGCTCAGAGTTTGCGCGGGCTTTTCCGCGGGCGCGGGACTCGCAAGGCCGTCGGAAGCAATCACCAACCGGTCACCGGGCTTGTTTCCCTTTCCCAGCATCGCCCGCTGCAAAGTTTTCAGCGCCTCGACGATGAGACTCTTTCCGCTGGCTTCCTTCAGGTCGAGCAAAGCCGTTTCAAAACGGCGGGCTGTTGAGTGCCGGGCTCTCCATCGGATTTTTCCTCCTTCGAGAATTAGCAAATGGAATCGGGCGGATTTCGCGGACCGCGCGAGGCCTGTGACCGCATCGCGCGCGGTATCGAGGAACTGGCTCATGCCGGTGGACCGGCTGGCATCCAAAAAGCACCAGAGATTTTTTTTGGCGGAAGGAAGACTGTGCCGCAGGCGCATGCCCGTTCGGCCTGGCGCCCATCCCATCCTGGAGGAGACCACCAGCGATTCGAGCCAGGCGATCGGGCCTCTTGGTTTTTCCGAAAAACCACCGGACGCCGATCTGTCTCGCGACGCCAGGCGCCCGCGAGGGGGCTTTTGCCACCACTCCTTGATCTCTTCGTGCGACATTGCTTTGGGCGTCGAGAGTTTTCCGGGTTGAGGGCGGGCATCCAGCGGAGCCGGCGACGTCGGCGCGACCGCGGCCCCGGAAGATTTGCCGGACCGCGTGGCGGCCGGCGTCGAGGAGGGCGTTTGAGAATTCGTCCGGTCGGTCTCTCGATGTCCGAGGCAAAGATCCCAAGCCTCTTCGATGTCGCGATCTTCCACTGCCGCGCGGTTGTCCCATGCCGCCGCACAACGCGCGGTGCGCACGACGGCGAGTTCCGCGCGGATACCTTCCAGCTTCAGCATTTCTCCCTTCGCGGCTACCGCCATGCGCTGTTCGTGGGAAATGCACACGTCTTTCAGCTTCCGCCGGGCCAGCGTGACGCGGCTCTTCAAATCTGCGGTGGGCGCCGCATACGCCGCGACGAAGCTTTCCGGATCATCGTCAAATTGAATGCGCCGATGGACAATCTCCATGCGCTCCCCGGCGGTGAAATCATCCCGCACTCGCACGCCGTGGGCGAAGCGGTCGGAAAGCTGCGGGCGCAGGTCGCCTTCCTCCGGGTTCATCGTTCCGACCAGGATGTATCGGCTCTCCACGATTCGAGTGATGCCGTCCCGCTCCATGCGGTATTGCCCCGAGGCCGCTGAATCGAGGATGAAATCGGCCAGGTGGTCCGGCAGCAGATTGATTTCGTCAATGTAAAGCACGCCGCCATTTGCGTCTTCAATCAAGCCGGCCCGGCCTTGCCATTTGCTCTGCTCCACGAGCGTCTCGGCGTTCACGGAGCCGAGCAAGCGATCCTCGGTCGTGCCAAGCGGGATTTCCACAAATGGGAGGTTTTCCTGCGAGGTGGAGCGGAGGATTTCCGCGAAGGCGCGGACCAATGTGCTTTTGGCGCAGCCGCGATGTCCGAGAAAAAGCGTGCCGCCAATGCGCGGATCGATGGCGTGGCAGATGAGCGATTTCCTGGCCTGCTCCATGCCGACAATCGCGGTGAAGGGAAATTGAATCATTCGAGTTGTCCTTGCAGTTCGAGCAAGTTTTCTTCCAGAGCGGAGAGGGTCGCCTCGCCGGGATGCTCCCACAATCCGCGTTCCGCCGCTTCGAGCAAGCGTTCGGTGGCCTCTTGCAGCGCCACGGGGTTGTGTCGTTGGAAAAATTCCTTCTGCGCGGGAGAAAGCAACAGCGCCCGCGCGATTTCTTCGTAGTGATGATCCTCGACGAGATGCGTCGTCGCGCCGTAGCCGAAGAGATAATCGACTGTCGCCGCCATCTCGAACGCGCCTTTGTAACCGTGCTGGCGCATTGCTTCGATCCAGCGGGGATTCAGAACGCGGCTGCGAATCACGCGCACCAGTTCTTCCTTCAGCGTGCGCACACGAAGCTGATCGGGGCGGCTGGAATCGCCGTGGTAATTTGCCGGCGCGCTGCCGCGAAGCTGCTCGATGCTGGCCTGGAGCCCGCCTTGGAATTGAAAATAATCGTCGGAATCGAGGATGTCGTGTTCGCGATTGTCTTGATTTTGATGCACGACCTCGACTTCGGCCAGCCGTTCGCGGAACAAGCCGGTTTGCTCGCTTGCGGTGCCGTCGCTATCGAACGCGTGCCCGCCCCACTTGCAAAAGACATCGGCAAGATCGCTTCTCGAGCTCCAGTTTCCCGCGTCGATGAGCGGCAGGAGGCCCGTCCCGTACGAGCCGGGCTCGGAGCTAAACACGCGAAGCGTTGCGCGGCGGGCGGCTTCGCATGGATTTAAACCGTCTGGAGCGATCGATTCGCGGGCGCGCAGCCACGATTCGCGGATCGGATTCATCTCCGGCGGTTCGTCCTGTTCCGCCAGCCGCTTCGGGACCGTCGCAAGCAGGCGAATGGTCTCCCCAAACGCATCGCGAAATAAACCCGAAACCCGCAGCAGGACATCCACGCGCGGCCGTCCGAGCAAGCTCAAGGGCAGGATGCGAAAATCAATGACGCGCCCCGAAGAGTCCTCCCACACCGGCTCGCAACCCCACAGCCACAAAGCCTGCGCGATGTCATCGCCGCCCGTCCGCATGTTCGAGGTTCCCCATACCACGAGCGCCAGCTTGCGCGGATGCTCGCCATGCTCCTGCCGGTAACGCTCCAGCAGCAGATCGGCCATGGCTTTGCCGCAGCGCCAGGAAGTGGGCGTCGGAATCACGCGCGGATCGATGGCGAAAAAGTTGCGGCCGGTGGGCAACACGTCGAGCCTGCCGCGAGTGGGCGCGCCCGCCGGGCCGGGCGGCACGAATTTTCCATCGAGACCGCGGAGGATATTGCGAAGCTCGTCGCCGCATTGCGCGAGCCGCGGCAAAAGCTGATGGCGCGCCAATTCGCGCAAACGCCGCAGGTCCGCGCTTTCATCCGGCGCTTGCGCGTGCCGCAGCGTGTCCGCAATCCACGACCGCGCCTTGCGGTCGAGTTCGTCGCGCTCGGACGGCGTCAGTTTTTGCAAATCAACGGCCGAGCCGTGGAGCGCTTCCACGAGGCCGGGACGATCGCCGCTGGGCACGCGCAGCAAACTCAAAAGAAAATCGATCTCTTTTTCCCCGGCCGGTTTTTCGCCCAAAATATGGAGCGCCGATCGGATCTGGCTCTCCTTGATTTCGCAAAGAAAATTTCCAACCGCCTCCATCGATTTCGCCGCGCCCGGCAACTCCTTGCTCCACGAGGCAAGCGCGAGCAACTGCTCGATCTCGCGCTCCAATTCCGCGGCGCGGCTGGGATGGAGAGTCACGCAGTGGGCGTGTTCCTCGAGCAGGCGTTCCACCTTTTGGAGATCGTCGTAAAGACCGGCTCTGGTGAGCGGCGGCGTCAGATGATCGATGATCACCGCGGACGCGCGGCGCTTGGCCTGGGCGCCTTCGCCGGGATTGTTGACGATAAACGGATAGAGGTGCGGCAAGGGGCCAAGACAAAGCCGCGGGTAATCATCCCCGCCGAGCGCCACGCTGCGTCCCGGGAGCCATTCGAGGTTTCCGTGTTTGCCAAGATGCACGAGGGCATGGGCGCCGAATACTTCCCGAATCCAAAGATAGAAAGCGAGATACTCCGGCGGCGGCGGCAAGGTGGGACTGTGATAAATGGCCTGAGGTTGCAGCGAAAAGCCGCGGGGTGGTTGAATGCCGGCAAAGACGTTGCCCAATTGTATTCCCGCGACGGGAATGTCGCCGGAGAAAGTCAGCTTCCAATCCCGGCCCAGCTCGTCCCTGCGATTCGCGGGCAATGTTCCAAGGAAGGATTCAAGCCGGACGCGGTCCATTGCCTGGCGGCATGGCTTGCCATAGGAATGTTCGGGATCGTTGGTTGTCCCGCCCTGCAACCACTGCATCAACTCTTCGCCGTTTTCGGGAACGGGCTCCACCAAGTATCCTTCCGCGCGAAGGGCGCGCAGCAGGTTTACCGTGCTGGCAGGCGTATCCAGGCCAACCCCGTTGCCAATCCGGCCATCGCGGTTTGGGTAGTTGGAAAGAATCACCGCGACTTTTTTTTCGGCATTCGGGAGTTCGCGCAAATTTGCCCAACGCAGCGCCCACTCCGCCACATAGCTAATCTGTGACAGATCGGGCGTGAGCCGCTTGACGCTAAACTGCACTTCCGGGACGAGCTTGCCGTCTTCCTTAAAGCCCGCGACGGTGCCGAGCAAACGCCCGTCGATTTCCGGCAGGGCCACATTCATCGCGATTTCGGCCGGAGGGAGACCGGCCGTGCTGTTCCGCCATGCCTCGCGGCCGCCAAGCGCCACCGGCACTTGCAGGACGGGGCATCCGAGTCGTTCGAAAAATGAGAGGCGATCGCCGTCATTCATGCAGACGGAGAAGCTCTGCGTTGTCAGCACGACATGCGGCGGCGATTCGCGCGCGAGTTCTAACAGCGCGGCCTGCGCGGCGGGGTTGCGCAACGAAAACGAATAAAAGCAGTGGACCTGAAAGCCTCGCTCCTCCAAGGCGGCGCACAAGGCATCCACCACCGCAAGGTCGCCGGTCTGATACCATGCCCGATAGAAGCAGAGCCATGCTTTGCAAGTTCCCGGCGTCCCCGAGACTTTGTAGATGCCGAACTCCGGCATGGGCGTCGCCTCCGGCAAATCGTCGGGACGATCCCGGAGCAACCGCTCGATGCACTCTCCGGCGCGATGCATGTTGTCCGGACCGCCGTGCTTGAAGAAGTCAAACATCCGTTTACAGATCGCCGGAGGAAAATCGCTCAACGCGGCGAGTTCTTCTTCGTCCGCGTCCGTGCTTGACAGGATCAACAGCCGGGGACGATCGCCCGCTTCGTCTTTCAGGTCGGAAAGTCCCTGGATGAAGTGCGCAAAATAAGCCTGGCCGCCCAGCAACCGGGCGACCACGAGCTTCGCGTGGCGGATGACATTGCCGATGTAGTGGTCGGCAGCCACCGGCTGGCGCAGCGGAAAAGCATGGGCGATGCGCAATCGATTCCCAAATCGGCCGCTCCACGTCGAAGCAACACACGCCAGGTCGGTGTCGGCGGCGCTCAGGAAAACGATTTCCCCGGGAGTTTGATCGATGAGGATCAACTCCCGTTCGGTATCCAGGCAACCTGGCTGCGCCGCCGTCCAGTGCATGCTACTTCCACTCCGAGCCGGTAAGTTCCCTCATCAGATTGACGATGTGCTCACGGCGCGGATGGTAACCGATGAACACCAGGGTCGATTCCGGTTCATGGTGATGGGCCTGCTCGAAGTAGGTTTGCACGCGGGTTCGCACGGCTTGCACCACAAGCCGGTGATCTTTGCCATCGACGGCCGCAAAACCCTTGGCTCGTAGGATTGGATGCCGCAGCGTCACTTCACGCACGGCGGCTTTTACTTTCTCCGCGTCTTGCGGCTTCTCGCAACGGAGCACGAAGGATTGCCATCCGGGGTCGTGCTCGTGGAAATGCTGGTGTGTCTGTTCGCCGTGCGCGTGCGCGGAAAGACCGGTATGGGAATGACCGTCGAACTGGCTTTGGTCTTCGGGCGGGCGATCCAGCTCCATCGGCATCCGCCAGACCGGGCCGTGGTGATGGTCGTGATCGCCGTGTTCGTGAGGAGTGGCCGCCACGGGCTCCTCGTGCACGTTCAAGCCCATGCACAAGCGCGTATCGAGTTCCGCATGGCAGGCAAGTTCCAGGAACCGGATCTTTGGCGCCTTTTGGCGAACCAGTTCCTCGGCCCTCAGGAGGGACTCCTCCGGCAGATCGTCGATCTTGTTGAGAACAACGACGTCGGCATTCTCCAACTGCTCATTCAGAATCGCCTCCAGCGAACCCAGATGCTTGGGAACTTCGCTTTGCTCCGCGCCGGGAATTGGTTTGCCGGTTTCCAGATTCCCGGCGAGCAGTTGAGGAGCGTCCACGACCGCGAGGACTGCGTCGAGTTGGAAATCGTTGCGGATTTCCGGCCAGGCCAGGGCCTTCATCACGGGCGTGGGAAGAGCAAGTCCTGAAGTTTCGATGAGAATATGATCGATCTCATGCTTGCGGCTTTGGAGTTGCTTCATCACGGGAAGAAAGTCGTCCTTGATGGTGCAGCAGATGCAGCCGTTGGGAAGATCGTGTATTTCCGCGCCACATGCCTCGCCCGCGGTGCGCAGCAATGCGCCGTCCACGGAGACCTCGCCGAATTCATTTACGAGGACCGCGAGACGGCGGTCTGGGTTTTTCCTTAGCAAGCCACAAATCAGCGTGGTCTTCCCCGATCCGAGAAATCCGGTAACGATGGTGACTGGAATTTTCATTTATTTGGTTTTTTAGTTTGGGTTGCTGAAAGCGAGGCTCTGCGCGGGTATGCGCTTGTCCAGGTAGCGAGCCACCGTTTGAAAATCATGGGCGATCGCGGGATAGTCGATCCTCGGCCTCTCGACGACGATCAGCGGTATTCCCAGCGCCCGCGCCGCTTCGGCCTTGGCTTGGAATCCGCCGGCTTCACCGGAGTCTTTCGTGACGACGCAATCAATTTCCCAACTCCGCCAAAGCGCTTCATTGAACTCCTTTGAAAATGGCCCCTGCATTGCGCAGAGACGGGCGCGCGAAACTCCGAGGCTGAGCGCGCGTTCGATGGAAGCAGGATCGGGAGCGGCCCGGACAAACCAGTCGCGCTCCGCGGCGCGCATGTTTTTGAGAAAAACAGGCAGGTCCTTCGTGCCGGTTGCGAGAAAAATTCGAGTCCCCTTCTCAATCGCCTCGGCGGCAGCCGCCTCCATGTCGCGGCAGTAGATGGCCGGATGCGCACTCGCCGCCGCCGGTCTCTCGTAACGCACGTAGGGAATCTCGAGTTCGCTCCCAAGCCGGATGAGTTGCGATGAAATCTCCTTTGCGAAAGGGTGCGTGGCATCGACGATCGCGGTCGCGGCCGATTGCCGAAGCTCCCGGCGGCGGGCCTCCACGCCCATCCTTCCCGACCGGACAAGGAGCCGGGGAAAATTTTCCGCGACGAGTTCCCGTCCGTATTCCGATGCGGTTGAAACGATCACGCGGTGTCCGCCGCGCGCAAGCTCGGCCGCGAGCGCGTTGCCATCGCCGGTGCCTGAGAAAACCCAGACCGATTCGGGCGCGGCGTCGGACGGAGCGTTGGGTTCGGGAGTTTCATCCCACGCATTGTAACCGCGCGGCGTGTAGATGAATTGACGTTTGCGCCGCGTGAAGCGGTTTCCGACGATGATCGTAGTCAGCATGTCGAACGGACGATCGAGCAGCTCCGACAGCGCGCAGACGTAATGCTCCCCGCCCTCACGGTAGGCGTTTTTCACGACGCCGCAGCAGGTCCGCGGCGACTTGTGCTCGAGCAGAATGCGCAGGATGCGATACACGCCATCCTGCCTCACCCGGCTTTGCACGTTGTAGAGAGCCGTCACCAGGTCCGCCTGCGCGAGCTGGCGCGCGCGATGTTCGATCCATTCCCACGGGCAAAGAAGATCCGACAGCGAGAGTGTCGCGAAGTCGTGCGACAACGGCGCCCCCAGCAGGGAGGCGCAGCTATTGGCCGCGGAGATTCCCGGGATGATTTTCAGTTCGAAATCATCCTCCTCGCGCATCTCTTCCAGAACCAGGGAGGCCATGGCATACACGCCGATGTCGCCGCTTGAAACCAGGCTTGCGACGCGGCCGGCACGGGCGAACCCGATGGCCCTGGCGGCTCGCTCGCGTTCTTTCGTCAGTGGCAGGGTATGGATTTCCTTCCCTTCGATCCAGGGGGCGATCCATTTCAAATAAAGCTCGTAGCCCACAATCGCATCACTGGCCTGCAAGGCCGATTGAGCCATCGGCGGGATTAATTCGGCGAAACCGGGGCCGACGGAAACGAGGGTTAGTTTTCCCGTTGCATTCATAGTTCGGAAGTCTCCTCCACGATCGCTACCGCAACGCCGTCGCAGCTTGTCTTGGGCAGCACCAGCCTGCCGCGGAATGTCGCGAGCAGAGCGCACGGTTCGCAAACACCATCGACCCCGGCGTGTTCCCGCGCCCAGGAAGAAGCGTTTGTCACCCATGGCCGCTGCTGGATCAATGTTTGCGAGATGATTCGCAAAGGAAGATCATTCTCTTCGCACCACTCCAGCAAGCCGGGTTCCCGCGCTTTCAAATCGATCGTCGCAACTTCACGGACGTCCTTGCGGTCGCGCGAGATTTTTGCCAGCGCCCCATGGATGGCCGCGTCAATTTTTTCACGGCTTATTCCTTTTCGACAACCGACACCCACGACCAGCGGCTTGAGCGTCTCCGCCGCGGTCGTGACCACCGGAACAGCTCCGGTGAGATTCGCCACGCGATAAGCCAGGCGATTCGCGCCCCCTTCGTGGCCGCTCAGGAGCGAAATGGCAAATCGGCAGCCTTCATCGAGGACCACGATGGCAGGATCGGTCGTTTTGTCTTTTGGCAGTCCTTGCAAGTAGCGAACGGCGATGCCGGTGGCCATGACAAGAATCCATTGGCGATAACTCGCGTGGCATGCCGCAAATGCCGCGCGGTTGCTCTGGCCGCCGGTTTCCAAGCCGCGGAGTTCTCCTCCAAGGCTCTGCTCGAGATGCCGGCCGAGCTTTTCCGCCCCGGAGCGCACGATCCAGATTCCGAGGGACGGAGTCATGTGGAAACCCTTGCTTTCCGAAAACGGTGAGAGTACCCGGCCGAATAAAGCCGCGATTCCGCCGCGAGCTTTTCGTCGAGAACCTCGCCGACGAGCAGCATCGTGGAAAGCTGCCAGTCGTGCGCATTGATTTCATCGAGCATTTTGCCAAGCGTGCCACGATGTATTTTTTCCTGCGGCCATGTGGCTTTTTGCACGAGGGCAAACGGAGTTTCCGGAGAATAGGATGCCAGAAGATCCGCGACGACCCCCGGCAGGCTGGCTCCCGAAAGAAAAATGCAAAGCGTGGCGCGGTGGGCCGCGAGCGATTTCAAGGATTCCTTCCCGGGCACGGGCGAAGCGCGTCCGCCGGCGCGGGTGAGGATGATGGTCTGCGCGACTTCCGGCTTGGTAAGTTCGGCGTTCAGCACCGCCGCCGCCGCAACGAAGGAGGAAACTCCGGGGACGACCTCGTATTCGATTTCCAGCGCGTCCAGCCGCCGCATTTGTTCCGCGGTGGCGCCATAGATCGACGGATCCCCCGAGTGCAGGCGGACAACGTCCCAGCCTCGTTCGCGAGCCCGGATGTAATGGGCTTCCTGCTCATCGAGGTTGAGCCTGGCGGTATCGATAATCTCCGCATCGGCGCGGCAATGCGCCAGCATTTCGCGACTCACCAGCGACCCGGCGTAGAGCACCATTGGCACTCGCGCTAGAAACCGCGCGCCGCGGAGGGTGATCAAATCCGCCGCGCCGGGACCGGCTCCAACAAAGTAGACTTTCATGGTTGAACTCCCGCGTGACGCCTTTCCGCCGGGCTTTTGCGAATGAGCATCGTCGCGAGATAGCCCGGCGATTTCTCCGGTTCCATGTTGTGAACGCCCGTATGAACCACTTCGTCCTCCATGCCGGCATGGCGCGCGAAAGCGCAATTTGCAGCGATGCCCATTTCTTGAAGCAACGCAAGAACCGCCGGAAGCCGCCTGCCGATTTTCATCAAAACGACGATGTCGTGAGACTCGATGGCAGCCCGCAACTCCGGCGGGTCGTCCGGGCACGGCAAAATCAAAACGCGCTCCTTGCCTTCCCCGAGTGGAAATTCCGCCGCCGCCGCAACCGCGCAATAGCTGGGGACGCCGGGATAAGTCCGTCGCCGCAACTCCGGCAGACAATCCTTCAATGCCTCGAGCGTGTAAATGTAAGTCGAGTAAGTGAATGGGTCGCCGATCGTCAGGTAGGCGACGTCTTTGCCCGCGCGCAATTCCGAGGAAATGGTCTCCGCAAGCGCTGCGTAGTGTTCGCGCAGCAAGCCGCGGCCGGGGTCCATCGTGAACTCGACTTCGCGAAACCGCTCGCCGGGAATCTCGTTCGCCGGCAGGCACCGGCGCGCCACGGAATGATCCATCGTTGTGGCGCGCGGCGCGAAGATCACGTCGCATCGTTTCAAAAACTCCCACGCGGCCACCGGAATCAATCCCGGCTCGCCCGGCCCGACACCGATCCCGCAGAACATGCCCGGCGTATTCATGCGATTCCTCCCAGGGCTTTCCCGTCCATTTGAAAAAGCCGCACGGCGACTTGATCGACGTGTTGCAATCGACTGGAAATCGCGGCGCCGATCTGCTTTTCGACGGAGCTCCAGAATTGCGGCGCGCAATCCTCCGCGCGCAGCAACTCCACCACGCCTTCCACCATCTTCGATTCTTCAACGCGGCGAAGCATTCCGCCGCTCAGGCCGAATTCACTCGCCGCGCGATGGATGGCTTGCACGGCGCCGTGGCTTTGCCGCGAATGAGTATCCCACACGTCGTCGAGCACTTTCGCGAGTTTGCCGGGATGGCCGACCACCCAGAGCAGCGGGAGACGGTGCGCGTTCTCCGTCAAGGTTTGCTCGACGCATTCCAGGGCGTAGCCGATGAAGTTGGACATCTGAACGACACGTTTCAGCGGCAGTTGGAGGGAGCCCCGCGCGAATCGCTGGCCGAGGTTGCCCGGCGCGAGCACGATTTCCTCCGGATTCCCGCCCAGCGCCACGCGAATGTAAATCTCAACCGATGCTTGAAATGCCGCCATCGACTTCGGCTCCACGATTCCAGTCGTCCCGAGAATCGAGATGCCGCCTTGAATCCCGAGGCGCGGATTGAAGGTGCGCTTCGCGATTTCCTCGCCGTTTTCGCAGCCGATTTGCAAATCAAACCCCGCGTCCCGGCTGCCATCTCCTTCGTTCAGGACCTCCTGCACGGCGTGAATCATCATGCGCCGTGGAACGGGATTGATCGCCGGCGCGCCGATGCCGATTTGCATGCCGGGCTCGGTCACGATGCCGACTCCCTCGCCGCGCAGAAAGACGATTTCGCCGGCGCCATTGCGTTTCACCCGCGCAAAAATGCGCGCGCGGTGAGTCTGGTCGGGATCGTCTCCGGCATCCTTGATCACATCCGCGCGCACCGCGCCGCCATCCTCATCACGAATGCAATCGATCGGAATCGTGAGATACTGCGCGCCATCCGGCAGGGTGACGTTCACTTCGTTGGGCGACTCGTTGCAGACAAGTTTGAGCAGCGCTGCTTTCACCGCCGCGGTCGCGCAACTGCCCGTGGTGCAGCCGCGCTTCAAGCCGTTTGCAGCCAATTCCCCCAGGTCGAAACGTGATCGCGCCGCTGAATCGCCGGATGTTTCTTGAGCCATCATTTCGACGCCAGTTGGTTTGCCGCACGAATGAGCATCGCGTTCACGGCGGCCGCCGCCCATGGCGATCCGCCGCGCGTGCCGCGATTCGTGATGCGCGGCACGCGCAGGCAGCGCCTCAGGTTTTCCTTGCACTCGCGCGTCCCGACGAATCCGACTGGCAGGCCGATGATCAAGTGCGGACGCCATTGCTGTTCATTGACGAGGCGGACGGCTTCCTCGACCGCCGTCGGCGCGTCCCCGATGGCGAGGATGAGATCGTTCCCAAATTGCATCCACGCCCGGCGAATCCCCGCCGCCGAGCGGGTGAGACCGCCGGCTTCCGCGAGCAGCCTTGTTTCCTCGTCGTGCACGCAACAGACCGTTTGCACCGACAACTCTTGCAAAAGGGTCCGGCGCAAACCGCTTTGCACCATCGTGACGTCCGCGACGATGCAAGCGCGTTGCGACAAAGCCTTCACGCCGGCCTCGACCGCTCCGGGAGAAATGAAAATGTCATCCACGATCTCGAAGTCACCGCTGGCGTGAACGAGCCGCTGCAACACGTCGCGTTGCGCGTCGGGAAACGCCGGCCAATCGCGTCCCGCGTCGATAATGCGAAAGCTTTCCGCTTCGATCGGATGCGGCGCGCAGGCTCCGGATGGTTGTCGCGGGGCATGGCCGCCATTCCCTGCGCGCGCGTGGAAATGGTGTCCCTGCTGCGGCGCGCCGACCTCCTTTTCATATCCCACGATCTGCACGCGATATTTGCAGAGGCTGCAATTCATCGCAGCCTTTCCCGCGATGCTTTCGGCGGCCCGTTCGAGGAGCGCGTCGGCGATGTGCTCGTGAATTCCGAGGTAGCCGCACTTGAGGACTTCGATCTCCGGGTGGCGCAGCGCAAGATCATCAACCGCCGCGTAAATCCTCTTGATGAGGATTCCTGTGAAGAGCATGAACGGCGCGACGACGATCCTCGAAAAACCAAGCCGCGCCGCGAGCTCGAGGCCCTCTGTCACGAGAGGTTTGGCGGTGCCGGAGTAACACACGAAGGATGCGCCGAAGCCCATCCCTTCCTCCAGCATCCGCGCGAGTTTCGACACGTCGGAATTGGCGTCCGGGTCCGTGGCGCCGCGGCCGACGACAACGAGGCACGTGCCGGATCTTTTCACGAGCTGCGCGGATCGCGACTCGGCCTCGATGATTTTTTCCCGGAACACCTTGAGAATCAGCGGATGCAAATGGAGCGCCGCGCCGTAGCTGAGCCGCGCCTGCGGGAATTCCCGTTGCAGGGCGAGCACTTCGCCCGGCAGGTCGTTCTTCGCGTGACTCGCGGCGAGCAGCACGCCGGGGACAACCGCGATCCGCCGCGAGCCCGCTCCGATGCTGGCTCTCACGGCCTCGTCGATCGTTGGGCGCGCAAACTCCAGAAAGCCGTGCGTGACCGGCCGGCCACCGCATCGCGCCTTGATGATTTCAACCAGGCGCTCGAACTCGCGCACGCCCTCGGGATCGCGGCTGCCGTGGCCGGCGATCACAATGCCGTAATCGCTTTGCGGTGGAACTGTCACGCTTTCACCTTCGGTTCAATCTGGCTCGGCATCGGGTGCAGCGCGCGAATGAGCATGATGCTCATGTCGCTGAAGTCCGTTGTGCAGGCGGCAAGCGAACCACTCCACGCGGCTTCCGATTGCGTGAGCCGTTCCCACACCTCGGTTGGGTGGGTTGCGGGAATGCCGCGCGACACCAGGAACGCCGCGATGTCTTTCGGCATGAAATCCCACGGACGCGGAATGACGATCGCGTTCCGCTCATCTTCCAAAACGTGAACGAGATGCTCTTTGAACGGCTCAAGATCGCCGCGCCGATGGAACGTGATGAAGGTGGTTTCGTCGAAACAAACACGGCCGCGCGACGCGAGAATCTGCGCGGAAGAAATGCCGGCGACCGTATCCACCGGATGCCCGCACGCACGCTCCACTCGTTCGAGAAATTGAAATCCGGAAAAATGAATGTCGCCCATGAAAACGACAGCGCCTTTCAAACCCTGGTGGTGCAGCGCGGCAACGTCCCCCAATTTCTCAACCTGGTCCTTGTATCCCATGGTGACGATGCGGCATTCCGGGCGAATCAGCGGGCGCACCAGATCGACCACCGCCGTGAAGCCGGCAACCACATCCGCGGTTTCGATCAGTTCCCGGCCGCGTTGCGTTAAATACCCGAGATCGCCGGGACCAGCGCCGATGCACCAGATCATCCGTTTGCCTTCCTCAACAACGAACGAAGCGCGGGTTCGCCCGTGGGAAAATAAAGATGCACGTACGAAGCGTGCAGATTGCGGCGGGTGAATCCTTCGCGGCGTTCCGAGCCAAGCCGCTTGCGGCGCGCCGTCCACAGATTCGCCGTCCCGCTCTCGGCCTGCCACCGCGAATAATGAAATTCATGGCCGCGAAACTCCGCGCCGTCCGCGCCCGCGAGGCCGGAGCAAACGCAGTAGCCAAAATGGTGGGACCGGCCTGTCATCTCCACCGCGCCGGGCACCGCGCCGGCCATCGGATAGCGCGTGCCGTCGAGCGCGATAAGCTCTTCGGCAAGCAACATCAGGCCGCCGCATTCGGCGTAGCACGGCAGGCCGGCATCCATTGCCGAACGAATCTCCGCGCGCATCGAGTCATTTTGCGAAAGCGCGTCCGCATACACCTCCGGGAAGCCGCCGCCAAAGACGACGCCGTCGATTCCATTCGGCAGCGCGGAATCATGGATCGGCGAAAATTCCACGAGTTCCGCTCCCCGACGGCGCAGATAATCGAGATTGGATTCGTAGTAAAAGTGAAATGCTTCGTCCCTTGCCACGCCGATGCGGGAATGTGTTACGTGGGTTAAACCTGCGTGTGTTTGCGCTGGAGCAGGCGAAAGCATCGCCAGGATTCGCGGCAGATCGAGATGCTTTTCGGCGAGTCGGGCGAGTTCCTTGCGGGCGGGATATGCCCGCTCCTGGCTCGCTTGCAAGCCCAGGTGCCTTTCCGGCCAGGCCAGCTCTTCACAAACCGGCACGGCGCCAAGCACGGGAATCTTCAGCGGCGCGATCGCCTCGCGCAGGTAGTCCGCATGACCGCTGCCGCTCACCTCATTCAAAATGACACCGGCGATCCGGCCATGCCCGGCTTCCTCGACAAATCCACGCAGCGCCACGGCGAGGGAGCGCCCGGACTTGGCGCTCGGAATGATCAACACGACGGGCCAGCCAAGGAGCCGCGCCAGTTCCATCGTGCTGCCCTCGTCCGACCGGACATCGCTTCCGTCGAAAAGTCCCATCACGCCTTCCACGATCGAGATTTTTCCCGCGCCGTGCGCGGTCACTTCGCGTACGATGCCGTCGCTTCCCATCATCCACGCATCCAGGTTGCGCGACGCGGTTCCGGCAATGCGGCTGTGATAGCCGGGATCGATGAAGTCCGGCCCGGCTTTAAAAGGCTGCACGGCGATGCCGCGTTCCGCGAGCGCGGCCAGCAGCATGCAGGTCACAACGGTTTTCCCGCCGCTGCTGTGCATGCCCGCGAAAATCAGCCCGCTGGATGGCGCCGTGCGCATCAGAATTCAATCCCCCTGCGCGCTTCAACGCCTTGATCGAAGTGGTGCTTGATTTTCCGCATCTCGGTGACTACTCCGGCGCGCGCCATCAATGTTTCCGGGGCATAGCGTCCGGTGAAAACGAGTTCCACGTTCCCGGGCCGCGCCTCGACCAGCGCAATGGCCCGATCAAGAGCGATCAACTCGCGGTGGATGCAGTAATTGATTTCATCCACGATCACCAGGTCGTACTCGCCGCCGGCGAGCACGCGTTGCAGTTCATCCATTTCCCTCGCGAGCGCGGCGCGCATCGCCTCCACATGCTCGGGGATGTTCTTGCTTCTCGACAGAATCCAGTCCTGCTCGACGTTTTTGTAAGTCAAATTCCGGTGCAAATTCGGGCAGATCGCCAGTTCGCCCGTCTTCCAGCGCGGCTTCATCATCCGCAAATAGTAAACGCGGAAGCCGCAGCCGAGCGCGCGCAGCATCAGCCCCATCGACGCGGTGCTCTTGCCCTTGCCTTCGCCGGTGTAGATTTGAAAAGCGCCGCGCTTTAAACGCGGCCGTGGAGATTCGGTGCTCATGTCGGTTGGAAAAGCTTCAGCGTAAATGAAAGCGCGACGAAAACGGCGGCGCACGCACCGGCAATCCGCCACATCCAGACAAGGCTCGCCGCGATGTCCGCGGCGGCGGCGGCCCGGCCCGACGCGTTGAAAACGGGGCCGTGAACGCATTGCCTATCGTAAAAATTGTCGCCACCCAGGCGCACGCCGATGGCGTAAGCCATGGCAGCCTCGCCCCATCCGGCGTTCGGGCTGGCGTGCGCGGCTGCTTCGCGGCGGATCGTTTTCCAACGAACCGCGGAACGGAAAATACAAAATGCGCCGGCGCAGATGCGAGCCGGCAGCCAGTTGAGAACGTCGTCGATGCGAGCCGATGCCTTGCCGAATCTTTCGTAAGCATCGGTGCGGTGCCCCACCATCGAATCAAGCGTGTTCGCCGTGCGATACAACAACGCGCCGGGAGCTCCCGCCACGAAACTCCAGAAGAGCGGCGCGACGACCGCGTCTGTCGTGCTCTCGGCCACGCTTTCGATCGCGGCGCGGCTGATCTCGGACTCGCCGAGCGCTTCGGTGTCGCGGCCGACGATCCACGCGAGGCGGCTGCGGGCCGCCGCGAAGTCGCCGTTTGCAAGCGGCGCGATGATCGCCTTGACATGCCGCGACAAATCCCTCGCCGCAATAGCCTGATAGATGACGAGCGTCTCCAGAACCCGCGCCGCAAGCGGATTCAGCGCCGAGCAAATGCGGTGCGCCGCCGCGTAAATCGCGAGCATCGTGCCCGCGACGAGAATCCAAAAGACCACGCCCAGGAGCACGCCGGGCCGCAGACGCGCGGTGAGCAATTTTTCGCAGCCGGTCGAAAGCCACCCCGCTCCTCGCGCGATGTGCGGCCAGCCGCGCGGATCGCCGAGCAGGACGTCCAGCACGATCGCGATGAAAATCTGAGAAGGATCAACCCGCCACATAGCGCCAGATTTCCTCGAGGTTGAGATGTTCTTCGACGGCGTCCGCCATTCCGTCGTAAACGCGCTGCAAGTGGCTTCGCCAGGATTCGGACGAAGGCCGGTAGTGCGAAAAGCTCGCGCGCTTTGCCAACTGCCCGCGCACCGCGGGCGATTCAAAAAAGCCGTGAATGCAGGTGCCCCAGACGTTTCCTTTTTGGCAGCCTTCTTCGCGCTGGAGCCCGCCATTTTGCACCCGCAGAAGCGCGTCGCACGGACTCGTGGCCCGCGTCTGCCCCATGTGGATTTCGTAAGCCGTCCACTGGTCGCCGCCGCACGAAACGAGAACCTGCGAGACGGTTTTTTCTTTTGAAAAAGTCGTTTCGACCGGCAGCAGATTCAGGCCCGGCAGAGTCCCGCGGTCGCCGGCCACCCCCTCCGGATCGCACATCCGCTCACCGAGCATTTGATAGCCGCCGCAAATGCCGACGACCGGAACGCCGCGCTTCGCCGCCGCTGTCACGGCTCGATCCATGCCGGTCGAGCGGAGCCACTCGATGTCCGCCACGGTGTTCTTGCTGCCCGGCAGGACGATTGCCTTTGCGTCCTCCAGCTCGCCGGGCCGGCGCGCCCATTGCACGCGCACGCCTTCGTCGAGCAGCCACGGCTGGCAATCCTGCGAGTTGGACAAATGCGGAAAACGAATCCACGCCAGCTTGTCGCCGCCGCCGCGTTCTTCCGCCTCGCGGCAAAGGCTGTCTTCGCTCTCCGGCTGAAGATCGGCGAGAAATGGAAGCACGCCGAGGTAAGGCAGCGGAATCCGTTCGGCCAGACACCTGCGGGCATCGGCGAAGAGCGAAAGATCGCCGCGAAATTTGTTCACCACGACGCCAAGTCCCCGCGCGTGATCGCGAGGTTCGAGCAGGCTCCACGTGCCGACGATCTGGGCAAAGACACCGCCGCGTTCAATATCGGCGACCAGCAGCCACTTGCCGTCGAGATGATGCACGGGCCGCAAATTCATAATGTCGCGCGCCATCAAATTGAGTTCCACCGGGCTGCCCGCGCCTTCCAAAACCAGCACGTCGCACTTTTTTTTCCAATGCTCCAAAGTTTCGCAAACGACTGGCCAGAGTTCCTCGATCAATTCGTAATACTCGGCGGCTTTCACGTGTCTTCGCGCGCGGCCAAGCACCACGAGCTGCGAGCCGGCAAGACCCGACGGCTTGAGGAGGATGGGATTCATTTCCACTGTCGGGAGCAGTCCGCACGCTTCCGCCTGCGCCGCCTGCGCGCGCCCGATTTCGCCGCCGTCGAGCGTGACGCAGGAATTGTTGGACATGTTCTGAGCCTTGAACGGCGCGACGTTCAACCCCTTGCGGCGCAGCCACGCGCAGAGCGCGGTCGCGAGCCAACTCTTGCCGCTGTTCGACGAAGTGCCGAGAACCGAGATCGCTTTCATGCGGCCCTCCGGTTCAGCTCGGCGCAGATCGCGGCGAGTTCCCGCGCGAGCAGGTTGTTCTCCTCCCCGGTCCTCACAGCGAGACGGATGAAGCGTCCCTTCTCCATTCCGTGAAACGAATCGCATACCCGCACGAGCAGTCCTCGGCGTCCCAATTCGCGGTAAATGCGCGAGGCCTCCAGCGACGAACCAACAAGCCCCACCAGCAGGAAATTGGCGGCTGACGGATAAACGCGGAGCCCCGGAATCCGGGATAACTCCGTCTCGAAACGTTTCTTGAGTTTTGGAAATTCACGAAGGCCAACGAGGAGTCGCGCGTGGTTTGCGGGGACTAGACACTCTGCCGACCACGCCTGCGCCACGGCGTTGATGCTCCACGGCGGCTGCATCCCGCGAAGGCGCTCCATCCATCCAAGGTTCGAGGTCGCAAGAAACCCCAGGCGCAGTCCCGGAATGCCCCAGCTTTTTGTCAGTGAGCGCAGCACGATGAGCGATCGCTGTTCGCTCAATATCGGCAGCAGTGTTTCCCGCTCGTGATCCTCGACGAACTCGATGAACGCCTCATCGACGACCCATCTCTTCGGGCGCGTCCACGGTTTTTCGACCAGGGTGAGCCATTGTTTTCGCGTCTGCAACGCGCCGGTGGGATTATTCGGGTTGCCGAGCACGACCACGTCGAACGGATCGAGCAAATGCCCCCACTCGTTGATCGGCGCGTGCCACAGTTCGTGAGCCAGCGCGATCCGTTCCGACTCACAACCGGCGGCTTGAAACGCGCGGTGGTAGTCGCCGAACGCCGGTTCAACGATGCCGATTTTGCAGCCTGCGAAAAGTCTCGCGGCAAGATACAACGCCTCGATGGCTCCGCCGGTTGGCAGAATGTGATCGGCGGTGATCCCATGCAGGCGAGCGAGTTGCCCGCGAAGACTGCGCGCATCCGCTTCGGGATAGTGTGTGATCGTTGCGCGCCATTTTTCCCAGTCGGCCGGCGAGACGAAGGGCGCGAGCACATTGATGTTCGCGCTGAAATCAATAAAAGCATCCCGCGGCAATCCGAACTCTCTCGCTGCCTCCGGCAATCGGCCGCCGTGAAAAGCCTGGGACATGGCTAGCCGCCTCCTTTCAGCACCAACGGCAAACCGGCCACCAAATATTCCACCGTGGTCGCATAGCGCGCGACAAGCTGGTTCGCGGAGCCGCACAAATCGCGGAAGCCGCGGCCTTCCGGCGTGGAAGGAACAAGGCCGGTTCCGACTTCGTTGCTGACGAGGATCAGCGCGCGCTCCTGCTGGCGGGCGGTCTGCATCGCCTCCTCCAATTCCGCCAGGATGCTCTCCGCGGAACGCGCCTGCATTTGTTGAAACGAGAGCCAGAGGGTGAGGCAATCCACCAGCAAAAGGCGTCCGTCATTTTCGAGAATCTGATTCCGCAGATCGTAACGATTTTCGATCGTCTTCCAGTGGCCGGGACGACGTTGCCGGTGCAACTCGATGCGCGCCCGCATTTCTTCATCCGCGGCCTCCGTGCAGTAAGTCGCAACGTAGGAAATCGGCAGACCGGAAGCCGCCGCCACGGTTTCCGCGCGCCGGCTCTTTCCGCTGCGGCTTCCGCCGAGCACAAGATGGAGGAAGGACTTCATTTTAAGCGCTCGTTGACGGAAGTTGAGCCGCCAGCGCGAGGTAGGATGCCAGTTCCACCAACTGATTGGCCGCCCCCAGGCAATCGCCGGTCACGCCGCCGATCTTTCGTTTGAAATAAATGCCGGCGAGCCCGGTCACAATGACAGCCGCCAGGATGCACGAAGCAGCCGCGGGGCCCAGGAGCGCAAAAGCCAGCGCCGCCGGGAACGCAAGAGCCGGCAGGAGTTGCAGCCGCGTCACGCTGTCGCCAAACGGTTTCGCTTTCGACTCCTCCGCCCGCGCATAGGGATAAAAATAGAGCAGCGCCACGCAGGCCCCGCGCCCGAGCGTGTGCGCCGCAACGATGGCCGCGAACGCCAGCCACGCGCCGCGCTCCAACAAGGTGTTTAACAACAGCAATTTGCCCGTCAGCGAAAACCAGAGCGCCAGCGCGCCGAATGTGCCCAGCCGGCTGTCCTTCATGATTTCCAGGCAGCTCGCCGCGTTCCGGCCCCCGAGCAGCCCGTCCGCCGCGTCCGCCAGCCCGTCCTCATGGATTCCGCCCGTCATCGCAACCGTTGCCGCCATGCACAAGAGCACCGCGATCAACGCGGGCAGGAACAAGTGGCCGGCCGCAAGAATGATCCCGCCGGCCAGCCCAACGAACATTCCCACAAGGGGAAAATAGATCACCGAGCGGGAGAGGTTTCCGCGCTGGAATTCGTAAAGGCTGCCCACCGGAATCCGCGTCAGGAACACGACGGCTCCCAGAAAGGAATTCACCTGCTGCCTCACGCCACCGGTGATCGCCTGGACGTTCATCCTTGCGCGTCAATCGCACCGGAAATGCCCGCGGAGTCGAACGTTGCCATCTCGCATAAAATCCGGGCGGAAGCTTCCAGCAGATGCATCGCCAGCGCCGCGCCGGTGCCTTCGCCGAGCCTCATTTTCAAATCAAGAATCGGTTCCACTTTCAATGCTTTCAACGTATTGCCGTGCGCTTGCTCGTCGGATCGATGGCTGAAAAAACAGACCTCGCGGCATGTGGAGTCGATGTCGAAAGCCGCCGCAGCCGCCGCGGTCGCGATAAATCCATCGACCACCAGCGGCATGCGCACCCTGGCAGCTTCGAGGATCGTTCCTGCCATCGCCGCGATTTCGTATCCGCCGACGGTTTGCAGCCAGTACCTTCCGCGCGGCCCGGTGGCTTGCGGGGCGTGCTTTTTGACCGCGCCCCCGACCACTTCGACTTTGCGGTGGAGCGCGGCGTCATTGATTCCCGTGCCTCGGCCGACCGCTTTTTCCGCATCGAAGCCCAGCAGCGCCACCAGCAGAGCCGATGCCGCGGTCGTATTTCCAATGCCCATTTCGCCGATTCCCAGCACATCGATTCCAGCCTCGACCGCGAGCCGGACCTGCTCGCGGCCGATCTCGATCGCTTGTTCGCACTCCGCCGCCGTCATGGCGGGTTCCTGATGGAAATTGCGCGTGCCCCGGCGGACGCCGCGCGGGAAGAAATTCGGCTGCCGCAGCAACTCCGCGGGCCAGTCGGCGCCGACACCCGCATCGACGACGTGAATTTGAATTCCGCCGTGGCGCGCGAGGACATTGATCGCCGCGCCGCCGCTCAGAAAATTCAACACCATCTGCTCCGTCACTTCGCCGGGGTAGGCGCTCACTCCTTCCGCCGTGACACCGTGGCATCCCGCGTACACGCAGATCCGCTTCCGGCGCAGCTTCGGCTCCAAAGTTTGTTGCAGTTCCGCCAGCCGGACGGCGACCGTTTCCAGCATGCCCAGCGAGCCGGGAGGCTTGGTCTTCCGGTTGATCTTGTCCAAGGCTCGCGCGGAAATATCGGGCCGCGGCGCCGGCGGCAAAGACGGCTCATCCACGCGCGAACGGTCGGGGAAGATCGCCGCGGGCGTTCCCCACTGATTCTTAAAAATCAGCGTCTTCAGGCGGTCGCGCCCTTTCCAGCCGACCTCCTGGAGCAGCGGAATGGAACGGAATTCCACGGGATAACCGACGCACAAATAGGCCACTAACTCGACGCCGGGCGGCAGCCCCAGGATCCGCTCCACGGCAGACTTCTCCAGGATGCTCACCCATCCGACGCCGACTCCTTCCGCCCGCGCCGCAAGCCAGAGGTTTTCGATCGCGAGGCAGACACTGTAAGGCGCGGTCTGGGGCATCGGCGCTTTGCCCAGGATGAAAGATTCGCCCCGGGAATGATCGCACGTCACGGCGATATTCAGCGGAGCTTCGAGAATCCCCTCCAGTTTCAGCGAGTTGTAGAGTTCCCCGCGCACGGTGCCTTCCAGCTCCGACTTCTCCCGCGCATTGACTGTGTTGAAGCTCTCCTTGATCCGCCCGCGAATCTCCGGCGACTCGACCATGATGAAATTCCACGGTTGCATGAATCCGACCGACGGCGCAGCATGCGCCGCCTCCAGGATGCGCGCGAGCACGTCCGCCGGGATCGGGGTGGATATGAACTGCCGTATATCGCGGCGAGCGTGGATGACGCGTTGAATCAGTTCCTTCTCAACGCTGGAAAATTCTTCGGCATGGCCCCCCCGTACGCCCGGTGTTTCAATTTTTTCGGCGTCAATTTTCATTTTTAGCAATCTTAATCAGCCGGTTCCGCTATCATGATTTTGTCGTATCCCTTCGCTCTATACACCGCGAGTGATAGGAGCCAGCTCAAAGCAAATATCCCGATGATCAAATAACCCAGGGTCCCGAAATTCTCATTAAGAGCGCGGACAAAATCCCAGATTCGTCCCGCGAATGCAAACTGATCGCCAATGAGGCCAAGTGTCTCGATCCCGCCAATGAGGAGGGCCACCACCACGGAAACCGCGGTGACGGTCAGATTGTAGAAAAGTTTGCGAAGCGGATTCAGGAATGCCCAGCCGTAAGCGCCAAGCATCAGGATTCCATCGGTGGTATCGACAAGCGACATGCCGGCGGTGAACAAGACCGGAAATACAAGCATCGACCAGATGGGCAACCCTTTGGAGACTTCGGTCGCGGAGATGCCCAGCAACGCAACCTCGGTGGCCGTCTCGAAGCCAAGCCCGAAAAGAAAACCGAGCGGATACATGTGCCAGCTTCGCCGGATGAGTTTGAAAAGAGGGCGGAATAGACGCGCCAGCAGGCCGCCGCGCGCCAGGATCATGTCCATGTCCTCCTCATCGTAGATCCCGCCGTTTCGCACACGGGAAAATGTCCGGTATGTCCCGATCATGATGAAGATGTTCATGAGCGCGATCACCAGGAGAAAGAAAGCGGAGACCGCCGTGCCAATGATTCCCCCCACTTTTTGAAACGCGGCGAACTTGTTTTGAAGAGCGCTCGCCGTCAGCCCGATCGCGACGGATGCCAGCAGCACCACGCTGGAATGGCCAAGCGAGAAGAAAAAACCGACAGCCACAGGGCGCTTCTTTTCCTGCATGAGCTTTCGCACCACATTATCGATTGCCGCAATGTGGTCCGCATCCACCGCGTGGCGCAGGCCGAATCCATAGGCCAGAAGGGCCGTTCCCAGCAGCACCGGGTGTGAGTGGAAGGCAAGATAGGCCCATGCCCACGCCGCAATGTTCGCCGCCACGAGGATGCAATAAATGCCGATAACGGAAAAGCGCACGTCAACCGGCTGATCCCTGAAAATCCGCCCGATAATGCCTGTCACGATCTTTGTCTCCTCATTTTTTCGGCGTCCGCCATGACGCCATTTACAACCGGACGAGGCACAAAAAAGCCCTCAACCACCCGGAACGCGGGAAATTGAAGGCTGGCATGCGGCAACAAGCCGCAACGGCAATCATATTTCCCATCCTGCCTTTGGCGAGGCAGCGGCCCGGCCCACAAGGACCGGGACTTGATGAGCATGAAATAGCAGGTCTTCTGGCTTCGAGCTCATCCTACTCGCTTCGTCTTCCCGCCTTCTCAGGCAGTGACATGGTGAAGCTTTCGTCGCTCGTTACAGCGGCGCTACCGCACGGGATTTACACCCGTTTCCCTATTCTCACTCCGCCGGGGGGCAGAGGGCACTATTTCACACGGCATCCACGCGGATGCCCATTTCAAAGAACCAAATAATGTCAACAATTCTTAAAGATTTGTAATGCCGTTTTGTCAATGCAAATTGCAGTTTAGCGCATGAAACCCCGCCCGCTCCGCATTGAATCAAATCGCAGCTTTTTCATGGTCTGCGCTGGGCGAAGAGATAGATCAAGGGGCCGAAGCAGTCGTTCCACGAATTGATGAGAGCGAAGAGGGCGATAATCCATAGGACGGGCCGGCAGAGCGGGACGGCGATTCTGTAGAAGACCTGCCACTCGCTGGCGCCATCCATACGCGCCGCGTCGAAAAGATCTGTCGGGATGCCCTGGAAGAACTGGTTCAGGAGAAATACGCCGAAAACGCCGCAACCGAGCCAGCCCGGAAAAATGAGCAGGAGGTAGGTGTTGGGAAGGCCCAGCCTGACGAAAAGTGAGAAGACCGGGATGGCCGCGATTTGCCACGGCAACATGAATATGGCCAGCAACATGGCGAAGAGCAGGCGGTTCCAACGCCCCGGATAACGGCCAAATCCCCAGGCCACGATGGAAATGCCAAGCAGGGCGCCGGCGACCTGGCCCCCGGCGATAATAAGCGTATTGGCAACGTATCGCCAAACTGGAAACCGGGAAAATATCTCGTTATTCTCCCAATGAGCATCCGTGGGCAACCAAGCCGCGGAAACCGCCGTCATTCCCGGGTAGCTCTTCAGACTGGCGCCAATCAGAAGAAAGAGGGGGAGCAGCGTCAAAAGACTGACCAAAAGGAGCGGGATGCAGCCTGGTATCTTATTAGCCTTCATCCGGAGAAAACACAGACTTCGACAAAAAAATCGGGCTGCCTGCTTTTATCGGAGCTAGGCAGCCCTTTCGTGGCTCCGAAGGTTTTCGGAACCTGTCCCGATAATGACGCCGCCGAGCGAACCCGTCAAATCTTTTTTGCCACTTTTTCGACCACCCCTCAGCTTCAAAGTTGCCCGCTTAATTCCGCCCGTATCTTCCCACGCCCCTCTTCAAAGGCCTGTGCAAACTCTGCTTCCCCCAACACCGTGCGCGCCTGTGCGATGAGGCGGTCCTGATCCGCGCGCTCTTGTGGAGGCAACGGCGCGCCCGTGGCGTCCCGAAGATACTTCGCGGCCCCGTACAGCCCGGCGGCCTCCGGCATCTCGCCTTGCAGCGCCGCGATCTTCGCCCGCCCGAGCATGCAGGTGGCGATCCCCCACATGTAATGAAGCTGCTTGTAAAGCCCAAGCGCCTCATCGAGAAATCTCCTCGCAGCCGAATAATCGCTCTGCTGAATCGCCGTGAAGCCGAGCACCCGCGTCGCAATAGCGGTGGTCCATTTATCCCCGGAACCACGGGCGACCGCCAGCGCCGCCCCGGCAAAGGCGCGGGCCTGGTCCGCGTCCGCCGTATGAAGCGCATGGATCGCCGAATGATGGAGCGATTGCGCGATCAACCACGGATCCCCGCATTCGCTCGCCCGGAGTCTGGCTTCCTCGAGGAATGCCGAGGCGCGCGCCTCTTCACGCTCAAAGGACGCTCCGGAGCCCAAAAGGATGAGGGAAGCGGCCAGCACGGCGCTGTCCTGACTTTGGCGGGCGATCTCGAGGGCCTCCCCGCAGAGTGAGCGCAGCCTGGCATAGTCCGCCTGAAACCATGCCAGCACCCCCCCCACGTTCATCACCCGCGCGCGCAAAAGAGGCGGCGCGGCCGCCCCTGCCTCGAGGGCTCGCGTCACGACGTGCCGCCCTTCGGCGAAATACCCTCGCAGCCACCAGAAAAGCCTCAATGCCTCCGCCATGCGCAGCGCCGGCGAAGGGTCTCCTCCCTCCGAAAGGAACCATTCCACGGCCGCTCGCAGGTTGTCCTGCTCGATGTGAAGCTGCTCATACCATTCCACCTGGTTGGGACCGGTCAACTGGGCCGCCGCGCGTTCGGCAAACGCCAGGAAATATTTCGCGTGGTCCGCCGCGATCCGCCGTAACGAGCCGCTCTCCCGGATTCGCTGGCGTCCGTACTCGCGCATCGTCTCCAGCATCCGGTAGCGCGCCTCCCGGTGTCCATTCTTCGCATCTTCCTCGCCGTCGCTCGGGTCGAACACCGCAAGAGACTTGTTGACGAGACGCGCGAGCAACTCAAACACCTCATGCTTCTGGATATCCCCGGAGATGCAAACCGCTTCCGCCGCTTCCAGCGTCCAACCCCCGGCGAATATCGACAGGCGGACAAAAAGCTCCTGCTCCTCCTGCGTGAGCAAGTCATAACTCCAGTCAATCGCGGCGCGCAAAGTTTGCTGCCGGCGCAACGCCGTCCGGCTGCCCCAGGTCAGCAGTCGGAACCGATCGTTGAGCCGGGTCGCGATCTGATCCACCGACAGCACCTTGATGCGGGCCGCCGCCAGCTCGATCGCCAGAGGAATCCCGTCCAGCCTATGGCAGATCTGGGCGATCCCTCGCGCGTTGCTCCTGCCCACCGCGAACCCGGGCGCGATGGCTCCCGCCCTCTCGACAAAAAGCCGAACCGCCTCGAACTGGTTTACCATATTCGCCGCGTCCTCGCCGCCGCCGCTCGACAGCAGTCTTTCCGGGTCGGGCGCGGACAGTGGCGGTATCGTGTAAGTCGTCTCTCCCGCCATCTGAAGCGCCTCCCGGCTCGTCGCCATGACAGTCGTCTGCGGAGCCGCCTGGATGACCATTTCAATGAGCGCCGCGACGGCTTCGACGATATGCTCGCAGTTATCCAGGATGAGCAGCAACGACCTGCGCGCCACATAGTCGCTGAACGCCTCTTCCACGGCGCGGCCAGGCTCCCCCCGCAGCCCCAATGTCGCTGCCGCCGTCTGGACGACGAGCGCCGGGTCCGCCAGCGGCGCGAAGTCGATCAACCAGACCCCGTCCCGGTATCGCTCGAGCACTTCCGCGCCCGCCTGCAATGCAAGGCGGGTCTTGCCGGAGCCTCCGGCGCCGGTGAGCGTCAGCAGCCTCGAAACGGCAAGCAACCCCTTTACAGCCGCGATCTCCTTCTCCCTCCCGATAAAACTGGATGCCAGCGAAGGCAGGTTGTTGGCGAATGCCTGGAGAGTCCGCAGCGGCGGGAATTCGCCAGGAAGCTCCGGATGGCAAAGTTGAAAAATTCGCTCGGGCCGTTGCAGGTCCCTCAATCGGTGCGAACCGAGATCGGACAGCGTGCAGCCTTCCGGCAGCGGCTCCGAAATCGCCTCGTGCGTCGCTTCCGAAAGCAGCACCTGGCCCCCGTGCGCCGCTGCCAGCATCCGGGCGACACGGCTGAGAGCCGATCCGAAAAAATCTCCGCCGCGGGATTGCGCCTCCCCCGTGTGCAACGCCATTCGGACCCGCAACGGCCCGCTCTCCAGCCACTTTTCCGAAAGCAATTTCCGCTGCGCCAGGGAGGCGGCCTCGACTCCGTCCCGCGGATTCTCGAACGCGGCGCAAAACGCATCGCCGATGGTTTTGAAAATCTTGCCGCCGTGCTCCTCCACCGTGCTCCGCAAGAGCGCATCATGGCGCATCAGCGCCTCCGCCATCTCCTGGTTGTAGCGCTCCCAGAGCCTTGTGCTTCCCTCGATGTCGGTAAACAAAAAGGTTCGCATGCCTCATTCAGAAATCGGAAAATCCGTCATTTCGCCCTCCTGCCTCCGCGAGCCAGGCTTCGACTGCCTAAGAAGGAATCTTCCAAGCCTTGCGCAAGCTGTCCGGCACGTGGAAAAAGGCGCGGTTTCCCCCGCGGTTCACCAGTTCCAGGCCGAGCAGCAGATGCCTTCCGAAGTCCCTCGCCGCCAGGCCGCAAACCGTCTCATTCGTCACCGTCTGGAGTGCCAGGTACAAAAAGCGAATGACCGGCTCCAGCTTCTGGATCACGGGGCTCTCCGTTATATTCAAGATCGTCGCGACGTCGATCCCCGGGCCGAGGAGCACGGGGTTCGTAAGCAGAAAGTGGAGCATCATCGGAACGAGTTCGTTGAACAGCCTCCCAGGCACGATATGTTGCAAAAAAGTTACCAGCGCCAACGTCACGTCCTGTCCCTCCTTGCTCACCCGAAACTGCCGAACACCGACAGCCTTGAACAACTCACGGCCTTCATCAACGTCCGCCGCCCGCAGATCGTCGTCCACGCCCAAAAAGAACCCGATCACGTTCCACGCGTGAAAGTAGGCCTCTTGCTGTTCCTTGGTAGCCGGGAAGTTCAAACGCGCGAGGCCGTCGAGCACCACCACCGAAAAAGTCATCAGCGTCATCGCCAGGTCTTCCTGGTTGATCGGGTTCACCACCCTGTCCGCCGGATTCGGCTGGTTGGAGAAATAATACCGCATCGTGGCATGCAGCAGCCGAATCTTCAGCGTCGCCTCGATGCCGAGCGCGCCGGCCGCGCCAGGCACCCCGGCCGCCAGGTTGCCGGCCTGCATCACGTCCAGCATGAAGCGCGTCGTTTCGTTCAGCCGCCTCGGAACGAAATCCGTTAGCTGGCCCGAACGCGCCAGCACCTGCACCCCGCTCGCGTCCGCATAGCAAAAAGGGAGTGACGAGCACAGCAGGATAACCCCGATCTCCACTCCATGTTCCGTGTAAAAATCCTGCGCGATTTCTATCTTCGCCGGGTCCGCCCACCGCGGCAGGGTCATGTTGTCTTTAAAATAATCCTTCGCCACCGGCGGCAGGCCCGCGGGAATCGTGTCATCGTTCAGCGCAAGTTGGTGAAGCAAGTCCGTCACCGGCGCTATCTCCTCCGCCCCGCCGCCGGATTTAGCCACGGTTCGAATCACCGCGTCGGCCTTGAGATCTCCCATCGTCCGCTTGGAATTGAGAAATTGGTCGGTCAAGTCCATCGTTTTGGGATTCCTGGCAATCGTCCCGGCGCAAATATATAAGGAACCAGACGGTCCGGTGCGAGCTTAAAAATGCCGCCGCTCCCCTTTTGAGAAGCTATCCTGCCCGGCTTACGGCGCCGCCGCCCGGGAAGAGATTCCGAGTGCGCGCTCAAACTTGTCCGCCACCACCTCAATCTTGAAGTTTTCCTCGGCATATCTGCGGGCTCGCGCCCCCATGCCTTCTCTGAGCTCGGCGTCGTCGTACAAGCGCCGCGCGTTTTCGAAGAACCCCGTCGGGTTGTCCGGTTCACAGACGAGCCCCATTTCATGCTCCAGCACCGTCCTGCTCGCCAAATTCTGAAGAGGCACCGCCAGCAGGAGGGCTCGTTGCGCGCAAAAGTAGGTAAGAACCTTGGAGGGCACCGAGAAGTCGCCCGCATCTTTTTCCAGCACCGCCATCAGCACATCCGCGCCCGCCAAAACCTCCGGCAACTCATCCGCCGGTTGATACGGCAGCACGCGGAGATTCGGCCTTTTCTGGAGCGTGGATTCAGCGGCAAGCCATTCCGCGCCCGCGCCTTCGGCTACGACTACGACTTCCACTCCTTCCTCGGGTTCAAAATGCCTGGCCAGGTCGAGAAAGAGCGATGGGTTGTGCTTCAACCCCAGCGTTCCCGAATACAAAAACACGAAACGGGAAGCAAGACCGTGGCGATTGACCCACGCGTTGTCCTTTGAACCGGCGGGCAACTTCTCCACCGGCGCCCAGTTTGGGATGATCGCACAGGAAACTTGCGGAAGGCGCCAGCTATCTATCACCGAGGCGAACCTATCGGAAATCACGATGGATACGGCGCTTCGCCGAACGATCCAGCGGTCGGCGGCCCCATAAAGATTGCCGATCACCAGGGACAGCAACCTCGACTTGCTCGAGAGCAACCGCTTGACGGCCAGGGAGAAGAAGTCCTGAACCCAATTCGCGAACACGATGCCGCGCAAAGAACAAAGAAGGCATAGCGGCAACTGGATTTCAGTCGGAACATTGCCGGATAAAACCAGGTCGGGACGTTGCCGGCTAACTTCACGCAGCAAACGCACCGCGTATCCGAGATTCATCCAGAACCGAAGATGGAAGGCATATTTCCGACGATCATAATCCGGACTCATCCGCACAGAACGGATTTTAAGATTCGGCGGATCGTTTGTATCGTCTCCGAAATTCGTTCGCGCGGTCGCCAAAAGGTTGACAAACAGGTGGTTGACGACGTTGCCGCGTCTCGCAAACTCCCGGCTCAGTTCCAGGGGGAACGCGTAGCCGCCATAATCATGCACAAGAAGATTCAAGCGGGCGCGGCCTTTGATGTTCCTCCGAAAACGAAGAGGAACCTCGATCGAATAATCAGTCCAACAGGCTAATAGGCGTTCTGCCGCTTGATGAATGTCAGGAGCATAATGTGGAAATCGAGCAGGAGGTTCCAGTTTTCCAGGTAGAACAGATCGGCGCGAATCCGCTCGCCCAGATCGGTATCGCCCCGAAGGCCTTTGACCTGCGCCCAACCCGTGATGCCCGGCTTGGCGTTGTGACGCGCATTGTAATGGGGGACCTCGTCCTTGAAATTCTCGATCAACTCGGGACGCTCGGGGCGGGGGCCTACCAGGCTCATCTCGCCTTCCAGAACATTCCAGAACTGCGGCACCTCATCGATGTTCCAGGCGCGCATGAAGGTCCCCACGCGCAACCGGCGCGGATCGTCCTTCACGCACCAACGCGCGCCGGTGCCGCTTTCGGCATTCAGCCGCATGCTGCGGATCTTGATGATGTCGAAGGTCCGCCCGTTTCGGCCCATCCGCCGCTGCCGGTAGAAAATCGGGCCGGGCGATTCCATAAAAACCAGAAGGCCAAAGATCGCGATGAGCGGAACGGAGAGGAGCAGCCCCACCGTCGCGCCGATGATATCGACCACGCGTTTGAGCAGAAAATTTGTGGGCAAATCCAGGGGCAACTGCGAAACCCCCAGCACCGGCACGCCACTGACCGTCTCGAGATGCAGGCCGGACACGAGAATCTGGAAGTAGGAGGGGATAATTTTGAATTGGATCATTGCCTTCTCACAGAGATTCGCCAGGCAGACAATCTCGCCCTTGACGCAATCCACGTCGCTTAAAAGGACCATGTTTATGGATTGCTCCTGGAAGATCGCGGCCAGGTTCGAGTACTCGCCCAGGACCGGCACGGTTGGCGTCAGTCCAAATTGCGACCCGGGCGAGGTCACGCAACCGGCCACTTCGTAGGGGCGAACGGCGTCCGCCTCGAAGCTTTCGCTCAGCTTTTGCGATTCGTCATTCCACCCTACGAACAGTACCCGCTGCCGCAGGGCGACGGCCACCTTCGAGTGCTGGAGGAGACGGTGAAAGGCATAGCGCCAGCCCAGCAAGCCGGCGGTCACATTCACAGCCGAAATCACTCCGAAAATGCGCGAGATGTGCGGCTCGAACTTGAACATGAGCGTGAAACTCAGGAACCCGACGAACCAGATGGCGCACGCCTTGACGATGCGCTCGGCCGTGTGCTGGTAGCGCAGCAGGCGGCGGCCGTCGTAGACCTTGAAATAGCTCATCGCGCAGAGGAGCGAGAAGGCTCCGAAGACGATATATCCGGCATAATCCCACACGGACACCGTTGCCGGAATGCCGATTTCATGGATCGCCGTACAGAAACGGAGCCAGAACGACCCGAGCAGCGCGCAGGCTATCACCCCGGCATCACAGACTAACGCCATGAGGAGGAGTCGCTCTGCGAGGTTGGTATCCTTTTGCCCCGCCGAGAGCCAACGGGGTATCGTCTCGGCTCCGATGAGTTGAGACGCTTGATCGAGCACGAATGCAGAGCCCTCGGCTCCGCCATCCATCCCAAAACCCTCTTTTCCCAATTCCAGCATAATTCCCTTTCTCCCTGTTATTCCTCCCCCGGGGCGGGAACCCGGGGAAGAGATTTAAATTGCTTCCGGGCACCTTTATTTCAAAGACCGCAACTGTCAAGTCGAGAATCGAACTGCCAAAACTACCATACAGTAAGCCATAACCCGTATCTTCTGTCAGTCTTTGGACTACAACTCCCACACCCCTGAACCCCGATCCGGTGCTTTTCTCGAAGAAAGCGCGCGCCTGGCTGCGCCTCCAGGCCATCGTCAAGCAACTCGCCATCGGCAAGGTATCGTGGATGAAGCCCCGCCTCAAAGGGGTCCTGCCGAAAAGGTCCCGCCGAGAGGCGGTCCTACCGAAAACAAACCGACCCGCTCGTATAAATACGAGCGGGTCGGCTGAGGATCTCAGGATCGGAAACCGTTAAACGAGTCGCATTCGCTACTCGACTAACGGCAGCACGATACAGGCTCGCACGGGGGCGGGCACGGAGGCTCGCACGGCGGCGGGCACGGTTTGCTGACCGGCGGGCACGGTTTGCTGACCGGAGGCGGGCACGGTTTGCTGACCGGAGGCGGGCACGGTTTGCTGACCGGAGGCGGGCACGGTTTGCTGACCGGCGGGCACGGTTTGCAACCCAGAATGGTCACAATGATGCTGACCGGGCAGACGTTACAAAGATTCGCAGGCGTGCATGGCGCACCGGCCATTGCCAAACTCGCGAATCCCAAACTACCGATCCCTGTTATCAGGAGTACTTTGAGTTTTTTCATATATTCCCTTTGGTTTTTCCCTTTCGTTTTAGCTGTTATCGGGGCGCACTAGAACAGGATGCTCGGGACAGGTCAAGAGTTTTTTTTGAATTTTTGAAGAAAAGGTCAAAAAAGGCAATCTTCTATGATTTTTAATGACAAATCTGGCAAAATATGTTTTTTGAGTTCCTGCGCTTATGACTTTTTACCGCCGATTTTTATATTTCCCGACCCCCACGGCGAATGTTATGTAATGAATTACCACTCTTTGGCAAGGTGTCTGTTCCTGGGTCGGTTGTTCGTGGCTTTGTGCGCCAGCCTTGTCGGCGCCGCCGCCGTTGCGGGGGAGACGGATTGGCAAGATGGATCCGAGATCGCGCAAGCCAGTGCGAGCGCCTCGCCCGCGGCAGAGTCCACGCCCGTTCCGCAAGAGTCCCCGACGCTTGTTCCCAGCGAGGCGGCGCCGGCACTTTCGGAATCCACAGAAGCTGACGCGCTACCGGTCGCCGTATCCGGCACCACCTCCACACTTCCCGCGGCACAGCCGGCTGTCGAAGTAAACGGGCAGGAAGTAAACGGGCAGGAAGCGGAGGGGGGCCGCAAAGTCCCTACGGTAATAATCAATGGCGCGGATTACACGCTCGGGAACTGGCATGTGCGGCCTACATTGAGCACCACTGTCACCTACGACGACAACATCTTCATTTCGAATGTAAACCGGGAAGGAGACCTGTATCTGACGATCTCCCCCGGCATCGCGCTCGGCTGGGGCGATTTTCGCTCCGAGTTGCTCAACTCGGATTCGCGCGAGCATTGGCTTGAGCTGGTTCCGGACGATCTTGAGAGGCTCAACTATTTCTTCACGCGGTATACGGCCAGCGAGAACCTTTTCCTCAAGCACACCGGACAGGACTCGTTGGATGAGGATGCCGCGCTGGACACGCAGTTCCAGTTTTCGAGACTGACGCTCGGGCTAAAAACGGGGGTGCAGACGCTTTCGAGCCCGGACATTGAAATCGGCGGCCGCATCCATCGGACCGTCTACAACACCGAATTGACCTCGAAATATGAGATCGGCGAGAAAGGATCCGTGGAAGTCAACTTCGACGAGGCCACAACCGACTACCGGGCGGGCGCGCTGGACTCGACGGAGATTGCAAACCAGGATTGGTTTAATTACGCAGTCACCCCAAAAATCATTTCGAGCATCGGGACAAGAATCTCGTATCTCGATGTCCAGGATAATCCCGGCCAGACCGCGGAGCAGTTCTTGTTGCGGACAATTTACCAGGCCGGGGCAAAGTTGTCGATCAATGCCGACCTTGGTGTCGAATTTCGTCAAATCGAATCCGGCGGACACAACCGGACCGACGGCGTGTTCGGCATCGGAGCCAATTACCAACCCTTTGATGGGACTGGTGTGACGCTGACAGCCAATCGGCATACGGATAGCTCGGCGAGCGTCGCCGGGGAAGACGTAACGGTCACGGGCATCGATGCGGAGATTCACCAGCGGCTGTTCCAGAAGTTCTACCTGGTCCTTGGCGCGGGCTACAGCGACAGCGTCTACAGGGAGATACTTACGCTCTCGACCCACCGCGAGGACAATTACGTCTATCTCCGCCCCAGCACCACGCTTTACCTCACCCGCTGGGCGAGTTTGCGACTTTCCTACCAATTCCAGAGTAATCAATCCACGACCACCTTTGGATTCACAGATAATATGACAATGCTCCAACTTGATGTAGTATTCTGAAATGTTTATCACAGCGTCCAATCGATTTCCCTTTCGCAAAGCCTTCCGCTTGATCCTCGGAGCGTGCCTGATGCTTTGGCTGCCCTGGGCGGCTCCCGGGCAAACCCCTGAACCGGTCGCTGAATCGGCGGCCACTCCGGCCGAAGTGCGATCGAATTACCTGCTTGCTTCCGACGACATGGTCCATGTGAAGGTTTTCCAGGAGGACGATCTCGAATCGACTCTGCGCGTTTCAAAGGACGGCACGATTACCTTTCCGCTGATCGGGTTGGTGCACGTGGGCGGCAAATCGCCGCAGGATGCGGCCTCGGTCATTCGCGCCCTGCTCGAGAAGGATTATCTCGTGAGCGCGCAGGTCAGCTTGACGGTGATGGAATATGCAAAGCGCCGTTACACCGTGCTGGGCCAGGTGCAAAAACCGGGTTCCTACGAGTTGCCGGACCGCGAAGGGGTCACGCTTCTGGAGGCGATTGGAATGGCAGGCGGCTACACCCGGATGGCCGATCCGGCGAAGATTACCCTCAAACGCCGGACCGAGGGGAAAGAAATGCTCTTAAGGCTGAACGCAAAAAGCATGGCAAGCGGGGCGTCGAGCAGCGGTTTTGAAATCCAGCCCGAAGACGTGATCACAGTCGGCGAAAGCATGTTTTGAAAAATATGAACGACATCAATCAACAAAAATATGACCCTGCGGCGGAATCATCCCTCGCGATCGATTTTCCCGCCGTCTATCACATGCTGCGAGAGAAGGCATGGCTCATCGCTGTCTGCGTGGTCGTGGCCAGTTCCCTGGCGGGAGTTTACATTACCAGGACCCCGAAGATCTACGCCGCTCAGACCATGGTGGAAGTCGAGCAGGGCGAGCGCAAGGTGGTCAACATCCAGGACATCAAAATGGAGGATCTCAGTTCCCTGGAAGAACTCAAGACCATCGAGCAAAACCTGGACAGCAGCGCGTTGCTCGAGGGCGTCGTGGAAACTCTGAAACTTACGCCCGAGCAACTCGGATTGCCGGCGCGCCCGGAAAAGCCGTACTCCGATAGCGAATTGGTCGACGCGCTTGAAGACATGGTTTCCGTGCATCTTGTTCGCGGCACCCGCCTGATCGCGGTGGTGGCGGAAAACCATGACCCCGTCCTGGCGCAGCAGATTTCCGCGGAAGTGGTGAGGCAGTACATTCTGAACACCGTAAGCCAGCGTCTCGCGATAAACCAGGAAGCCAACAAGTTCCTGATAGCGGAAGCCGACCGGCTCAAAACGAAACTGGGAGGATCCGAGCAAGCTCTTCAGGAGTACAAGGAGCAGAACCAGGCCGTTTCGCTGGAGGAAAATCAAAACATCACGGTTGCCAAGTTGAAGGAGCTGAACATGAACCTCACGGCAGTCAAAGGGGAGCGGCTGAAGCTCGAGTCGGATTACGCGCAGGTCCAGAAGCTGACTGGGAAAGATCCGTCGGAACTGATGGCCATTCCAAGCGTGGCCAGCAGCCTGGTTGTGACGGAGCAGGAGAAAGCCGTCGCCGAGGTGGAAGGGCAAATGGCCAACCTCGCGAAGCGTTACAAGCCGCTTCACCCGAAATACATTCAGGCGCAGGGCGAGGTCGCCGCAGCCAGGGCGCGCCTGAGCGAGGCGATCCTAAAGGCGGCGGAATCGGTCGGCACCTCGCTGGAATCAACGCGCGAGACGGAGAAAAGCTTTGAGAGAGCGCTGGCGGACCAGGAGCAGGCCTCGCTGGCCCTCAGTAAAATCGGCATCCCCTACAACGTGCTGTTGCGCGAGGTGCAATCCGACCAGGCTCTTTACGATTCGGTGCTGACGCGGCTGAAGGAAACCGACGTCACCAAAGGAATCGAGCAGGACAATATTCGGTTGACCGAGCCGGCCCGGCTGCCGCGAAATCCGATCAAGCCGCGCAAGCTGCTTGTGCTCGCCGGGGCTTTGCTGGGGGGACTGGCCGCCGGCGTCGCACTCGGTTTCCTGCTCGATGCGATGGACAACACTTTCAAGACGGTCGATCAAGCGGAAATGCACCTCGATCTGCCGGCGGTGACCGCGATTCCCAAAAGCCCTTCCCAACCCGCGGACCACAAAGGGCTTTTGATTTTAGACGAACCGCACGGCCAGGTGGCAGAGGCGTTCCGCACTTTGCGCACGTCTCTCTCGCTGCTCGGCAAGACATCGGAGCGGACGGTCTTTCTCTTCACCAGCGCGGTGCCGTCGGAAGGCAAGAGCTTTTGCTCGATGAACTATGCCGTTTCGCTCGCCCAACAGGGCCTGCGCACCCTTCTGATCGATGCCGACCTGCGGCTGCCAACCGTGGGAAAGATCTTCTTTGACGGCAAACCGCACGCGGGTGTGTCGGAGGCCATCTCCGGGGACGTTGAATTAGGCGCAGCCATTCAGGCGAGCGAGGTTCCAAACTTGCACATCATGACGGCAGGCCGTCGCTCACCGAATCCGGCCGAGTTGCTGGCCGGCAGCGGGTTCGGCGACCTGGTTCGCGCCGCCATGCACCAGTTCGACCGCATCGTCATCGACAGCGCGCCGGTCAACGCGGTGAGCGATCCGTTGCTGCTGGTGAAATGGTCGCACATCGTCTGCCTGGTCGTGCATGCCGGGAAAACTCCCCGCAGGGCGGTAATGCGCGCCTGCAAGCTGCTTGCGGAGGCGGGTTCGCGACCGGTCGGCTTCATTCTCAACCGCATGCCTCAGAACAGCGGGGGGGGCTACTACTACCATTACCATTCGTCGGGAGATTACGGTAAAGTATACGGCGTCGCGCGAAAAAACGGGAAAACCGCCGAATCTTGAGCCACGACTTTTCCATGCAGCTACCTTTTCCAGGCGCTGCTTCCCCAAGCGAGGCCCAGATAGGTTGCGACGTAGAGTTGAAGAGAGGCAATTTGGAGCGGAAAATCCACCAGCGCATGCAGTGCGAGGCCGGCTAGCGCAAGCAAGGTCGTAAAGAGAAAAATACGATCCGGCGAGACGCGTTGGGACCGCCGGTAATAGTCGCGCCAGCCGGCGACCATTCCGCCAAAGAAGAGGGCCGCCCACGCCGCCGCTCCGATCCAGCCCCATTCGATGAGCGTTTGCAGGTAATCCTCGTGCGCAAATTCCCAAACGCCCGCGATCTCATTGCCCAGGTAGCCGGTGTAGTGCGGAAAGGTGATCATGAAGTTGCCGGGGCCAAATCCCCACGCTCCGGAATCCGGAAGCATTTTCGTGCAGGCTCCGTAGACGAGCAAACGTCCGTTGTTGGTCATCTCGCCTTCCATCCTCCCCCATTCCGTAGCGGCGTATTGCCAGCCCACGGAGATTACCGCCCCGGTGGCAACGATTGCCAACGCGGCATAAACAATAAAAAGCTTGGAGGAAACCGAACGGATTTGCGTCATGAAAAAGCGCCACTGCCACCAGACGAGAATGACCGAGAGCAAGGCGGTGATAACCATCCCCGCCTTCGACGTTGCGACAAATGCGCCCGCAATACAAAGGAGCGCCGCGGGCAGCCAAAGGGCGCGACCGAAGCCGGCCTTGGGGACTTGGAAGGCCAGGAATGCGAGGCCGGCGATGGGCGGGAATACCAGGTTGATGAACGCGCCCGCGTTCGCGTGGTAGATGTAGTTGGCGAAAAACGTATAGATTTCCGTGCCCCCCGAGGTGACCTCGGGGCTGCCTTCCACCCGGCGATAAATGCCGTAGACGATAAGCGAAGCGCCGGTGAACCCGATGGTTTGCCAAAGGCGCCGGCGCCATTGTGGCCGCTGCGCCAAATCCGCCACGAAGCAAACCATCCCGAGCAAACCCGTCAGCCGAAACATCGCCGGAACCGCGAAAACGGTGTCCACGTCTCCCGGCGCGAAATTCAGCAGGGAGGAGATCTGCACAAATTGCAGATTTTGGCTGTCGTAAACATAATGGGCGTTTGCAATCATCCACCAACCTTGCAGGAGCAGGAAGGCCGCTGTCCCCAGGAGCAGCGGGGGGACTGCCGGTTTCGCCCGGCGCGCAATGCATCCGGCCAGCCAGAGCAGGAGGATAAGCGCCATGGTGATGCGCAGGATGTTCAGCGCCCAAAACCGGGTGCATCCATAAGCCCACGGAGCGAAAACCAGGGCGGCCAGGAAGAGCCAGCGCGGGGTATCAATGAAAACGCGGTACATATCGGCGCGGGGTGAACCCCAGGCCGATTGCATACCAGTTGGTTGCCATAGGCAAAACCAAAACCCCGATATTTTCGCCCGGATTACCTCCAAACCGCGGCCATACATAAAAGCAAAGCAATAACGCTCCCGGCCTTTTCGAGACAGAGGCTCAAGCGTTGTGCCAATGCCCGCACATTCGGTTCCCGAATGAGGGACGCATGGTTGCCCGGAGTTTCATAAGTCTCCAGTTTCCCGCCCACAACATTGCTCCAACTCAGGCGCGGATCCTTTTCGGGTCGAACCCTCCAGATGGTATCCTGCGCAAGAAACATTCTGGCTTGGCCGCCGAATGGAGAGATTTGGTATCGTGCGTGGACCGTCTCTGTCTGGACGAGATAAGCCGCCAGTTGCGCGTCGGAATAGCCGATATTCCACAACGAAGACAAGTTTGGCGATCTTCTTTTCCGAAGACGATCGGCAAAATACTTGAATTGATTTCGCGGGCTCAAGCCGGCGAGCTTGTGTCCATGAAAGAGGATACGGGAAAGATAGAAATCAAAACCCCTGGTGCGAAATGGCCGGGGAGGATCAGGGTCGATCAGGATGAGAAGCGATATTTCTTCGCCCAAGGCCTCAAGCTGACGCGCGATTTCAAAAGCCACGACACCGCCGAAGGAATAGCCTCCCACGCAGTAAGGGCCATTGGGTCGCACCGCACGGATGGTTTGAATAGAACCGGCGGCAATTTCCTCGACACTGGGCCATTTATCCGGCGCGTCTCCAAATTGCGGCAGATTGAGCCCATAACAAGGTTGATCCGGCCCCAGATAACGCGCCAGATCGAAAAGCCCCGGCATGCAAAAAAATGGGGTGCGCGAGCCCGTGACACGGATTTCATCGAGCGGGGAGCCCTCGCCGCCATCCTTTCCATTACTGAGGGCAATGGCGAGTTCCTCCACGGTCGGCCACCGGAAAATCGTCGCAAGAGAAATTTGCTTCCCAAATCTTTTCGCAACTTCGCGGGAAACCGCCGCGGCCAGCAGGGAATGCCCCCCCAAGTCAAAGAAATTCTCGTGGATTCCAATGGGATTCACATCGAGCGCCTCCTCCCAAATCCGGATTAAATCCGCCTGGATGCCGTTGGCCGGCGGAACAAAAGTCTCCTCCAGGTCGAGGCTTCGCAACGTGCGGAGCCCCTCCGCGCCCGGCGCCGACAGCGCCCCGCGGTCCACCTTTCCATTTGGCGTCAAAGGGAATGAGTCGAGCAGAAAAAAAGTCGATGGCACCATGTAATCGGGAAGCTTTCCCTTTAAAAAACCGCGCAACTCGCCGCCGGTTGCCTTCGGATTTGGCCGCAACACCAGATAAGCTATCAATTGCCGGCCTTCGCCGGTGTCCTGCGTTGCCGCGACCACGGCCTGCGAAATGGACGGGTGCCGCAGGAGCACCGATTCAATTTCTTCGAGCTCGATGCGGAAACCGCGAATTTTGACTTGTCGATCGATCCGCCCGTGAAACTCAATGTTTCCATCGCGCCGGTAAACTGCGCGGTCTCCCGTTTTATAAAGGCGCGAGGAGGCGCTCCCGTCAAAGGGATTGGAAACAAAGCGGCTGGCGGTCAACTCGGGACGATTCAGATAGCCGCGGGCAAGACCGTCTCCGCCGATGCATAACTCGCCCGGCACGCCGATCGGCGCCAACTGCATTTGCCGATCGAGAATGTAAATCTGCGTATTGGCGATCGGGCGGCCAATTGTCACTGCGCCCCGACCCGGTTCCACGCGGTGAATCGTGGACCAAATGGTTGTTTCCGTGGGACCGTAAAGATTCCAGACGGACGCGCCGTTCTCCAGCAACCGATCCGCCAGATCACGCGAAAGCGCTTCGCCGCCGCAAAAAAGTTTTAGCGCGGGAGGCGGCCGCCATCCTGATTCCACGAGGAGCCGCCAGGTCGCCGGCGTGGCCTGCATCACCGTGGCGCCGCATGCGCCGATCTTCTCCGCGAGGAGCGTGGCGTTCGCCGCCAATTCCCTGCCGGCCAGCACCACGCGCGCGCCGGCGATCAACGGCAAAAAAATTTCCAACGCGGCGATATCAAATGAAATGGTCGTGACCGCGAGAAGCACATCCCCGGCGGTCAGCCCCGGTTGAACACGCATTGAAGTCAAAAAATTAACCAAAGCGGAGTGAGGAATCTGCACGCCTTTTGGCTGGCCTGTTGATCCGGACGTGTAAATCACGTAAGCCAGATTGTCTGGCCGCGCGATGCTTGCATTAATCCCGGGCGCGCTGTCCATGCCAGCCCGCTTGCGAATTGTCTGTCCGTCGTAATACAGAACACGGACGCCGCTCGCGGAAAATCTCTCATCGAGTCTTGTCTCGGTGATCAACACCGCCGCCTTGGAATCTTGCAGCATGAAGGCGAGTCTTTCGTCTGGATAGGAAGGATCCAGGGGCAAATAAGCGCCGCCCGCTTTCAAAATGCCCAACAATCCGGCCACCATCGCGGTCGAGCGCTCCATGCAAATGGCGACAATCACCTCCGGGCCGACACCCAGTTCGCGAAGATGCCGGGCAACGGCATCCGCCATGTCATTGAGTTCCCCATACTTGATTTGCCTTTCTTCGAAACTTAGCGCGACCGCCCGCGGCGTCCTGGCCGCCTGCTCTTCAAAAAGCTCATGCGCGCATTGCTTCGGATAGCCGGCTCGAGTGGAGTTCCAATCGGTGATCAATTGGCGGCGCTCGGCCGGAGTCAGGAGAGGCAATGTGGAGATTGGTTGATGCGGATCGGCCGCCATCGCCTCGATCACAGAGCCAAGATGCCCGAGTATTTGGGCGATAGCCGATGCGTCGAAACTGTCGGAGTCATATATCGCTTTCAAAGTCCACTCCGAGTCGGCTGATATCGTTATTTGCGAAGGCGCCGCATCTCTCTTGGAGCCTCGCGATGAGGTGAAATCGACGCTGCTTTTAAACAACAACACGCCAGCCGGAAGGGGCGCGGCCTCGGGATCACGGCCCGCCGCCGATTGCTTGACGGCATCCAGCGCCGCGCTGACGGTCATTGCTCCAGACAGGCGCACTCGCAATCGCGTCGTGTCGTCCATCCATTCACCCGCGACTTCATGCTCGCGACATACTCCGAATACCACGTCATCCTCGCCGCTGTAACGATGGACAAGGATCGCCCATGCGCTCTCGATGATTACAGACGGTGAAAGGCCGCCGTCCTTGATCAAATTTTGCACCGCTGCCACCACCGGCGACGAGAGTGGAAGTCGATACTCCGAACTTCCTGAAAAGGAGACAAGGGGGTTCATAACGGAGCAGGAGCACTAAAACCGCCCGGGGGTTCCCGCCAAAATTCTCCCGCCTCGTCGAGGCCGGCTTTCCCTGATGAACTCTCGCCCTTCTTCATCTTTCCCTTTAATGCCTTTCGTCGCGGTTTGCTAATGCCTTCACTAAAGATATGCAAGCTTTTTGTTCCTTTTGGCCTCGTAAATATTTCTCGTGTAGGGAACCTTCTTACAGAGGCAACATTCATAGTCCCGCTTCCGCGATAAATTGGCCCACCACGTTTTCCCACGAGTAGGAATTGGCGAACTCGAGGATACCCGCGCGATCCATCTCCGAAAAGGAATTTTGCCGGAGCTTTTGCCGCCACTCGTCCGGGACTTCCGACACGAACACACCTGCCGGCAAATTCGCAAAACCTGTCACCCCGCCGCCCGTGGCCAGCACGGGAATCCCCTTCCCGCAAGCGTCCAGCAGTTTTAACTTCGACCCCGCGCCGTACGGGAATGGCAACACCGCATAATGCATAATCCTCAAATGATGATCCAACTCCTGTCCGCTCGGATTTGCCATCAGCGTCCAACGATTTCTTTCACAGAGCGCCCTGAGGGACTGTGGCGGATTCGATCCGATGACGGTGAAGGCTATTTCATCCTTTAGCGCCGGCCAGAATTTGGCGGCAAACGTTGTGAGCGCGTCCTGATTCATACTGATCGACAGGCTGCCAAGGAAAAAAAGCTGCTTTAACGGGGCGTTGTAATCGGGAGCCGCCGATCTCGGCTTCACGAAGCAACCGTTCGCCAAAATCCTATGCACAAGATCAGGCCGCTTTCCCGCATAGAACTCACGGTCCCGTTCGCTCACATGAATCAACTCCGTCGCGGCATCCATCTGCTCTATGGCTCGAAGCGAATACCGGATGCTATTGCGGCAAACCATTCGCCCGACCACGCCTTTTCCATGAGCCATCAAATTTTCGAACCACTCGACTTCATTATTGTGAGTATCCAGCAGAACTCTCGGTTTGTAGTTCAAACGCCGCGCCACCTCCTCGCACCAGACAAAATTTAGAAGCACGACTTCGAGGCGCAAACGATCCAATGCCTCGCAGGTCGCCGCGATCCAGCGCTCCGGCATGTGCTTCTCTTTGACATAATGGGATCGCCGCGCAAGCGAACGCAACGCGGGAGCGAGTTTGCTGCCGCTGCGTGAAATCTTTAACTGCAAACCCGCGCCATCCTCTTTCGTAATGCGCAAATGTTCCTCACGACCAAAAAAAAACACCTCATAACCGGCGTTCGCGAACACCCCGGCAATGGCTCGCGACCGGATGGAACCACCATCCATAGGAACTGGCGAAGCATGGGGCGCAACAATACCGATCCGCATACCTGTCGCCTGTCGGCGCTCAGCTCCAGGTTCGCCTGCCATGAAGCAGATTTAGCACCCGTGCCAGACGATGATCTTCGAAGAATAAAAAGACATAAACTCTCCAAAGCCAATAGGACATTGGCGGCCTGCGCTCAAGGTTTTTTACCGTTGTGCTTTCCTTGTGAATTCTAAATCGATACACGATCGCCTTGGAAGGGACAAACTTCGCCTCGTTTCGAAACGCGTTTATTTGCCACATGTCCGCCGCGGTCCCATACTTGTCGCTATCAAACGGATATTTTAGGAGCAGCCACCTCGGATAAATGGCATTTGGGTGGAAAATAAATGGATACTGCGAGAGGCATCGCTTTGGAAACAAAGGAGCGCGCCGTCGAAAGAGAAGTCTGCCGTTGTCATCGATAAACTCCACCATGCCATACACCACAATATTCAGGCCGAGCTCAATGTTTCGCAAATCAACCTTCCCGAGTTCGTCGTCGCTGTGAAGAAACATAATGTAGTCTCCCCCGGCCCTGAGCACCCCCTCGTTAAGCGCCTGATAAAGCCCCTTCCCTGTCTGCGTTTCCACTCTAACCCCGGGATGATTGGCGTGAATCAATTCAACAGTGCCATCACTTGAGCCGCCGTCGACTACCAGTTGCTCCACTTCGCAACCGTTGGAAGCTATGGTATGGACGCAGCCTTCCAAACAATGATCGATGGTGGACCGGGAATTTAGGGTCGCGGTGATCACGGTCACTTTCATTGCGAAATGTCATGGAAGGCGCCAGCCTGCGCCAGCGGGACTTTGCTGCTATCGGGAAGCGCCCCTCTATCCGCGGCCGGCTGGGTGCGTGAACGAAACAGAAAACGGTTAATCAGATATCCAAAGAGCAGCACGGCGCATCCGTCAAACAGCCATGTAGTCAGGCAGTCGCGGGAAAGATAGATGCTAATGTAAAGCAGATAAGCGTAAACTCCCTGCCAGCCGCAGCCATTCGAGGCAAGCTTCAACGCGCCCACCACGCTCAATCCAAAAAGAAAGCCAATAACGATTACGCCCACATCGTTTGCGAGGTAATAGCCCTGCCCCACGAAAGTAAAGTTGCGCACCCATGCTTCTTTGGCATAGCTGGAGCCATAGACTTCCATCGACGTCCGAAAGGCGAAATCAGTTTGCGGTTTTTCAGCCCATAAGGCGCGGGGAATCCAATTCACTACCCAGTAGTAAATCTCATCCGCCACCTTGCGAGCAGTTTCATCTAAGTTCAGGTAACCCTGCTCCTTGATAAGGTCTGAAACACAAACGGTTGCCTCCCACTCCCCGCCGGTTCCGATGCTTTCCAGAAAGTCTTTCTGTGAATAACCGGCATCCAACAGTTTGCCTTGTCGAAGCGGTTGGAGCAAAAAGAAACCGAGGATGCCCATCCCTCCGATGATTAAAAGCCTCCTGACTTCACCGCTGGGCGAAACTCGAGACCAGAGCACGAGAGTTATCCCCAAGAACAAGACAACGTAGCCTCGCCCGTTGTACGAGGTTAAATTAGCCAATGTAAATATACCGGCGGGCGCGGCGATATATCGAATGCGGTCCTTGATAGATCCACTTGCGAGAAAGCCCAGGGAAACAAGATAAAGATACAGCATCGGCTTGGTTAGCAGTTTGTCAATCTTGGCGTCAAGCGTCGTTGGACCCTCGGTTTCCTCGGTTGTTTCCGCTGAAGAAAAGCTATAAAGATCATTCACGCTCTCCGCGCCGGAATTGTGGAGTCGTGTTGCCGCCAGGAATACGCAATACAATGCAAAAGCAATCGCGATGCGCTTTGCGATGCGCATCTGGCGGGAGGTGGCGGCCAAGGGAGGAGCCTTATTCAGCAAGGCGACACGCGGCATGACAAGCAGCCCCATGAACATGGAGACTGATCCGAGCATCAGGACAAAGGGCAGGCGGGGCGAGAAACTGACATTGAAAATAGCGGTAAATGGTTCATACAATCCGAACAGGAATAAAAACCACACACAGAAAAGATTCAATGGGCTCAATAGTGTGGTCTGATGCCGGAGTGCGGTTTTGACGCCAAAGAGCAGGAATGGAAGAATGCTTAGAATGATCATGAGCTAATGCATGGCTTTTAGCAAACTCCGCAATTCCCGAGCGGCATCCGCCGGCGTAATCTCCTGGATGCAGCGAAAGGTTTCGTATTTGCAGTTCCAGTTGCAGCCGTAGCAGTCCATTGTTTTGCGAACGACACGCGCAAGGTTCGGATCACCCCAGGGGTGAAAGCGCGCGCCGTGTCCGCCCCCCATTACGCCGAGCACCGGTTTGCGCAGCGCGGCCGCGATATGCATTGGTGCAGCATCAGGACAAAGAAGAAGGTCGCAGCGTCGCATGCACTCAATCAGTTGAAGAACAGAGGTTTTGCCGGCAAGATTGACGACACTATTCTTCCCGTCCAATTGTCTCATGCAGAGTTCCAAGTCACGACAGATATCGATTTCGTTCTTGCCGCCCAACAGCACGAAGCTTAGATTTTGGCTCCCCGCCATCTGGAGCACCTGCAAATACCATTCGGGCGGCAACCGCTTACCCAACGGAGAGACCGCTCCGGGCGCAATCCCAATGACAAGTTGCGCTCCCAATCCGGCGAAAAGTTTCGCAGCCTCCTCGACATCGGCGGGCTTGGTCCAGAACTCCGGCCAAATATCTTCGCCATTCACGTTGATTCCGATGAATTGCAAAAACAGTCGATTGGCTTCCATTTCCGGGAAGTCCATCGGCCATTTGGAAGCGTCCATTTGCGCTGAATATAGAGTCCGATACTGCCGCTCCTCGCGATCGCTTTGGTTCTCAAGTCTTCCGAAAACGCCTACGCGAGAGCGCGCCGTCATTAACGCCATGGCGCGGTGATAATTTGCCAGCGGCGCCATCACTGGCATTAGAGCCAGGTCGAAGTTGGCGGCCGGCAAGGCGGCGGAACACATCTGCTGCAATATCGCGCGGAGGAACTTGCTCTCTGAAAGGAAACGGGGCCACCTGCACTTGGCCATCCAACGCAGGCTCTCATACGGGATCAGTTCGTCCAAGTGGGGACAGTGCGCGAACAACTCGCGTCCGAACGAACGCACGCAAAGTGTGATATGCGCGGAGGGCCAGTGATTCCGGATATGTTGCAATGCGCCCGAGAAAAGCACCAGATCGCCCAGATTGTCCGGACGAAGGATGAGTATGCGCCGAGGCGCCGCCACAAGCCCGGCCTGGTTCCCGATTGCCTCACCTTCAACGGGAGAGTCCAGCCCGTCCGCGCGGCCATGGGAGGGATTCAAGGAGGCAATCATTTCACGTATAACAAATGATCAGCGCTCTTGGAGCGCCTCCTCGCAGCGTTGAATGATTAACGGCTGCTTGCCGCGCGCCGTGCGTTCCAACGCCAGCACGGCTTCGAGAGACAGGATAAGGTCGCCGCCCAGCTTGTTCTGCATAAGTTTCGTGATCGCCGCGTGGTCGAATTCGCTGAAACCGGGCATCGGCACAACCCGCAGTGAAACCGCGCCCGGCTCGGTCTGGATGAATTGGTGCGCAAATACGCGGCGGAATTCATCGCCATGAAAGTTAAGCGCCGAGAGAGGCACCACCCGGCCGGCCCGACCGAGCAGAAAATCGCGTTGCCGGCCTTCAAGCGCCGCCAGCACCCTATGTGGACGGCGGCACTCCGGGCACGGCTCGCCGAGGATGGCGCGGTCGCCCGTGCGGTACCGAATGAACGGGGTGACCCGGTTGGCAAAACCCGTGAGCACCATTTCGCCGGCGCCGCCTGGCTGAGTCACGGGCAAACCATCGTCTCCAATGATTTCAAGCACGCCTGACTGCGGCCAAAAATGAAATGTATCGGCCTTTTCACAGCCGCTGGCAAACCCCGCCATTTCCGCCATGCCGTACCAACAAAAGACGCGAACGCCAAAAATATCATCCAACGTCGCGCGCTGCTGAACTGTGAGCAACTCCGAGCCGGCGAGCACCGCGCGCAGGTGAGGAAACCGGGCGCGGCCGGCGACCAGCTTCGCGAAGGCGGCCGCGGTAGAGGGGAACCCGATGATATATTCCGGCGAAAATGTTTCCACGCGGCTCAGCCAGGCTTCCACGGCGTCGGTATTGAGATAGTTGATGGAAAGATAGAGGCGCCGCGGCCCGGCGTGCAGACAGAGCGGAGCACTCTTTTCAAAGGCCCAGGTAAGATCAAGGCATCGGGCGCCGGCTCGGAACCCCGCGCGAGCCCACATCGCATGGCGCCATGCATCGAAGACGCCTTTGTAAGTGCGGCGCGCCGCGAAGAACGGAGTAGGCGCGCCGGTAGTCCCGCCAGACGTAACGCTCAGACGAGCGGCCGCGGGCGCCCTCTGGTCGGCGAAGGCATTGGCGTCCGCCCGCAGTTCCGCCTTGGTAAAGAACGGCAGCGTGCGCAATTCATCCAGGCACATGAGTGGCTGGTTTTCGGGAGAAAAGCCCACGGCGGCGAACTTTTCCCGGTATCCTGGAACGCGGCGGGCGGCATGCGCAAGCAGTCTATTGAGTTCGGAGAGCTGCCAGCGGGCGACAACCGCGGCCTCCCAGGAATCGCTTGCGCGGAGCAATCGCGTGGTGGATGCATACCCGTCTAGCTCGCGACCGAGCCGCTTCAGGCCGCGCAAAGCAGCTCGACCGGCGCGGCGGGCGAACTGCCGGCATCCGGGGGCCGGGGATGAGGGGTGAACCGGGCTTGGAAAACGCCGCGCGTCCATCCCTATGTCCCGCCTCTCCCGGATTTCGTTAATGTCTCTCATCCAAATATATCCAAATATCGGTTGCACAAAGTTGAGACACAATTTTCTCGATCATGCGCGCCAGTCGCTAGATATGCGACAGCGCCTCGGATATGCATTTCGTATAGGCGTCCCATGTCTCCTGGCGCAACTGAAGGAGACGCTCCCTTTCCTCCTCCCGCCGCGTCAATAAATTCTCGATTTCCTGCTCGAGCCGCTGTAAAGAAGCCTCCTTGACGTAAAGGTGCGGGAGACCGAGGCGCCCGACCATCAACAGGCGCGTGTCCGTCCCGATTGCAACTGACGGAAGTCCCATGCCCGCCAGCGCCACCGAGGCATGCATCCGGTTGAAAACTCCGGCCTTGGCTTGAGCCACGATCGAGAAATATTCGGCAACGCTCTTTGGCCAAAGAAGAGAAATGCCGGGCGCCATCTCCGATGCAGCTTTGGCTTCCTTTTTATTATGACAGAGGAAGGCGACCTTGTGGCGAAGCGCGAGACGCTCGACTAACTTCTTTATAACTTCACGCCAGGACTGACCGTCAACCTCTTGGCCAAAGTCATAGTGTCCGCCGCCGGGCATATAGTTGATGAGCACCAGCCCATCACCGTTCCGTGCGCCCCGCATATCGCCGGCGGCGAGCAACGCGCTGCAAGGAATCTGCGGCACGTCGCAACCGAGGCTTTTAAAGAGTGATTGCGTCAGGCTCTCACGAGCTGTCGTAAGCCGGCAGTAGCTATAAATCGCGCTCAAGTATTTCGCGTCGCTGCTGTTGGTGATCGCGACTGGCTGCTGTTCCCACGGAAAACATGATCCGGCGGCAAGGTTTAGGACGGGCACGCGCCCGTGGAGCCGCCTGATGACCCCATGCCACAATGGCTCGGCCCATTCGCAAAGATGGCAATCGGGCCAGACCACGGGCGCGCCACATTGAATAATCGCATCACAGTGCTCGAACTTGCTAAGCGCCGACGTCCCGGGCAATGAGCGGATCAGTCTATCCGCAAGCCGTTTGCCGCGCGGGAGATAATTTAAAGGATGCCATCCGCCATAGACGGTATAGGGGCGATGTTTGTTGACGGCAACAAACTGAATCTCGCGGTCCGCGTAGATGCGCTTCAAAACTTCGCACAAACCGACCCTGATGAAATCGTCCCCGATATTCGTGTTCAGAGTCGTGATCAGACCGACTCGCAAGCTCCTGCCAGTCCCGTCACGAATTCGCCGAAGCGGGCCTGGCTGCCGAGCCGGAGCTCGAGCTCCCGCGAAGGGCATGGAAACAAGACGCGATATGAAGGAAGTATTCATAGGGATGCGAGCACCGCTTTTGTTTCAATGCAGAAGGGCACGAGCGCCACGGTAAAGTAGGCGATCAGGGTGCCAAGTATAACGCCTTCTATACCGAAAATATGCACGAGCCAAATCGAAAGCGCGACGTTTGCGGCAGCCGTGATGATTCCAACAACCATCTGAATTCTGACACGTCCAATCCCATTGAGCATGCAAACGATCGACTGGAAAGCTCCACCTATAATGCTCCAAATTCCCATCAAAATAAGGAGGGTCATGGAAGGGACCGCTTCCACGCTGACCCAGCGCCCGATTATTGTCCGCCCGAAAATTACCAGCGGCGCCACAATCACGATGGTAATCGCAATGCAGCTCCACAAGCTTAGGCGAAACGTCCGCCGTATCCACTCCCCATCATGCCGCGCATACGCTTCCGCGTAAGCGGGCCATAGCGATTGCAATAACAACGCCTGGATCAAAGTGCTGCAGCTAAACAGCCGCCATGTCACGCTATAAGGCGTTACCGCCCGCACGCCGAGAAAGTGGGCGATGATCAGGTTATCCGTCTGCAAAATCAGCAAAGCCGCGATTTGGACGATAAAAAACATGCTCCCCACGGTCGTGAGCTTTTTTATGCTTGTTATGTGAACGGCGGAAATCACTGGACAAAGCCAGGGCTTGTGAAAACCGAAAAGCCAGACGCCGCTCGCGGCGGTGACGATTAAGGATGAGGCCGAAAACGCGGCGATCAATGGAACCAGCCCCAACTTAAAGTGCGTCGCTAAAATAATACCGACGAGACTTGCGGCATTTCCGCCTGCGGCCCAGAAATTTGCTATCGCGCTCTCCTGGTACGCGCACAACGCCCGCGCAACGGTCGAGAGGGGAAAACTAAGCAGGAAAATAGCGAGGGTGACTGCCACGGCCGGCCCTATCTCAGCGCGCGCGGCCGCGGATTTGACGTTCAAGAGCGAATTCCAGTCAAGCCAACGCCAAAAAATGCAGCATAGGCCGGCAAATCCAAACGCGACGCCGCAGAGCATCCAGAAAACTGACGCCATATGGACCTGCGCCAGATCACGGCGGCCAGCGGCATAGGCTTCGGACAAGGCGTTTGTGAGACTATTGCCAAGTCCTATATCGGCCAGGGTAAGCCATGCCAGCAGAGTGCTGATCGTCATCCAGATTCCATACCGTTCGGCGCCCAAATAGCCTACCGTCAGCGGCACGGAGATGAGACCCACTACCACGGACATTCCCTTCCCCGCTATGGCCGTAATCAATCCTTGCAGCACCCGCGCATATCGGCGGTGGCCGACGTTTTCCGACGCGAGCCGGCCGCTGATGAGCGAAAACCAGTGATTGATGTTCGTGAAGGCAGCTTTTTCCATGAAGGAGTCCCTAAAAAGCTGTTATTTTTTATTTTCGAAAAGTTGCAACTCGCGAACGTTCCAAGTCTTTGTGTTTTCTGCCCGGCAGAGTAGGCGAAATCCGTCGATTGTCAAGGAGTTTCTGTAAAATCCATCATCTGCCCTGTGACTTGACTCGTCCGACGTGACTCATATCGAGCGGCTGAATGCCGAGTTGAAAAGTGGGGGATCCAGGCTCGTAACGGTAGTTGCCGGCTTCCAGGTTTTGAAATAGGGGATCGGCCTCCACTGTGTCCCATTTTAAAAAGGGGTCGTATTCCGTGTTTGTGCCGCCCTTTTGCGCGGCGCCTTCAATGGTTCCGATTCGGCTATAGAAGAGGTTTTTTGACCATGTCTTGACGGCGCCGATATTGACGATGCGGATCTTTCCGGGGGCATACACCACATTCTTCTCCATCGTGTAGCCGGAGCAGTGCCCAAATGCCAGCGTTGCGTCGCCTGACGAGGTGAAGACATTGCCGCGGAGTGTGTTGTTGCGGGCCATGTTATTTTGCAAGGGCCAGCTTACGGACAGCGCGAGGTTGCCCTCGACCGTGCAGCCCTCCGATTGTTCGTCCAGATAAAACGCCGAGGCCCCCGTTCCTCCCTCGACGCCGATCTGCCGCACCAGGTTGCCACGGATGACGGTCCTCTTCGCCCCTCCCATGTAGATCGCCGCCCCGTCGTGCAGCACCTTCATGCAATCGTAAATGAGATTGCCTTCGATGAGGTTTCCTTCTCCGCCATAGGCAATCGCCGAGTAGGGAGTGCCGTGAATCTCATTATGGCTGATGACCGTTCCCCTGCCCGCCAGGCCGATTCCCACGCCGCTGGAAAACAACACACCGATGTCGTGTATGCTGTTGTTCGTCACCAGGGAGCCGGATCCGCTCACGTAGATCCCGCCGGCTCCGCATTCGGAAACTTCACAGTTGGCCACGCGCGCGCCCGCGCAATGCTTCTGAACGTCGATGGCGTGCCCCGCGACGCGTGTAACTGACAGGCCGTCGACAACGCAGTCCGTGGCAAAGTCGAGTGACACGGCGCCCTCAAACCCTCCGGCGGCAAACCCGGCTGCGATCAGCGGAACGTTGGTCACGCCCAATGTCAGACCCCGCAGGCAAACATTCCTGGCCGCGCCTTCCGCGGTTCCCGCCACGCGGATGATCGTTTCCGTCGCCGGCGCGATCACCACGGCCTTGTTGATGTCCTGTCCGACGAGCGGCCAATAAACGATGCGGTTGCGGCTGCGATCGTGAAACCACTGGCCCGGCGAGGTCATCCCCTCCCGCGTGTTCCAAATCACGTAGCGCTTCACGCCGAAGGCGCCGGGCGGATAAGTTGGAGCCGGGGAGAGAGTCAAAATATGGCGCGCAACGTCGTTTCCGGCCACGCCGACGCAAGATTCATCCCATACGTGATAGAGCGTTATCTGGGCGTTTTCCTTTTGAAAAGAGGCGCCCACGTCCTCCGGCTTGTACTTGAGCGTCGTCAATTCTTCCTGAGTCGGCTTGCGCTGGAATCCGCCCGCTGTAGTGCTGGTCCACGCCGGCTTGAACTCGCTCAAATAAGTGAGCGTACCTTGCGCGGGATACCTTGCCCGCGACGCCATTACCTCATCGACCTGCAACATCCGGACTCCAGACTTGCCATCGAAATGGGGACTCGGCAATGGGGCCGAGTAAAACCCATCCCCATCCTTTTCCCAGTTCGCGACCAGGACACCGCCGTACAGAATCGGCTTCTCTCCCGCCGCGGCTTCGACCACCAGGCCCGAATCCCTGGCCGTCAGCAAGAGCTTGACGCCGAAGTATTTTCCCCCGCGCACGATGATTCGCTTCGGCGCATCGGCGGGAAGCTGCCGGACTGCGTCCCGCGCTCTGGCCAGTGTGGCAAACGGTTTGTCTGCCGTCCCCGGCGCCGAATCATTGCCATTCGGCGCGACATAGAACTCCCCGCTCGCCAAGGTCACCCGCAAAAATGCGGCGCAGATGAAAATTCCCCGTAGCGCCCGGAAAATTGCGCGGAACATGGCGGACATGGTCCGCGCCGGAGCGCAAGCCTTTGCTCTGGGCCCGCCCGGCGCCGGCGGGCCTGGCGCCTCCGCGGTTCGTGGGCTCATTGCGTCGTTCCCATCGAATTCGGAGTTTGGGCCTGGCCCCAATACAGCCACGCGAACTGCGACGTGTCGTTTGGCCACTCGATCCATCCCACATGGCCGTCGCCAAAGAGAGCATTCATCCCGGACGGCGTGCCGCCGAAATACGTGGCAAAGGCCGGATCGCCGGGGTACGTGTTTGTGGTGAGCGTCCCGCCGCAGCTGTGGTTCGAGCGCCAGGCATTTGCGGGAGAATAGAAGTAAACGATGTCCTGCATAAGCAACGTGCGAGGCCCGAAGTCGATCACACGCCCGGAGATGACCTGCCCGTTGAGCAAAGTGTGATAGGGAAGATATTGGTAGGTGCATCGCTGGGTGGGGCCAATGTTCGCCGGGTTGTTGATGGGGGGGCTATTGACCTCCGGACATCCCCAGTCCCTGAAATCGAGGTAGCTTTGCAGTGCGTTGATGAGTGCCGTGCTGTAGGTGTCGAGCGGGTCGCCCGGGCCGTCGGATCCGCCGGGAGGGAACGCCCCATTGTGATCGCCGGCATAGCTGAAGAGCGCAGCGCCGCACTGCCTCAGATTCGAGACGCAATGGACGCGCTTCCCCTCCTCGCCCGCCCCCTGGAGCGATGGAAACAAGAGCGCTGCGAGCACAGCTATGATGGCGATTACGACCAGCAACTCCGTAAGTGTCATTGCGCGACAGCTCTTTTGGCATGCGGCAGTCTTCACCGGCCTCCTGCTTCATTAGGAAGGCAGAAGCAGTTTGGGTCCCCGCCCTTGGAAGATGAATAGATCTCCCTTTTCGGATCGAACATAATTTCCCTTTCTGTCGATGATTCCCTTTTTGACGAGCAGGAGGGTAGAGTGCCGGCAGGTAAAGTCAATCCACCATTCGGTGCGATTCCCGGGTCGAGTTCTTGCCGTCCAGCCCCTCTAGCCTGAGGCTTCGAAGAACCACACGAACTCAACGGGCACCTCGTTTCCCTGCCCGACTGAACTCGCGACCCGCGCGACAAGACCAGATATCCCTTCCAGTCCAGCGTGAGGCGTAACATCCACCGGATATTGGCATTTGCAATATATTTTATCACTTATTTCAGGAATCAAAAGTCCACTCATTCCGACCAATCCGATGATTATCGGCATCGCCATCACCCCCTATGAAGAAGGCTTTCCGCTTAACATTTCTCCTCGCTGCTTTTGCGGTCCTGTCGCTCACTTTTCCCCGCGCTCTCGGGACGGAGCCGGTGGCGGCAACCGAAGGCGGATCGCTCCACCTTGTGAAGCAGGAGGATTTTCCACCGGTGCATTTGCGCGGTTATGGCACGGTTTCCGGCTCTCTTTTGGCCGGTTCGGAACAGGCGTCGCTGCTTACGATCCAATGCGAGAGCCATGCCGCGGCCCGGGTCGTCCAGGCTAAGTATCTCTCCGATCTTGGCCTCCTGCCCGGGGTTACGCCGCTGACGATCCAAACCAAGCGTGGAAACATCACGGCGAGGCAGGTCGATGGCCAGGGTGTGATTGCCGCGCTCAGGAGCGGCGCCTACGTGTTTGTGCTGGCGGCCCGGGATGGCCCGGGGATCGTTTCGCTCGATGAAGGGAACCTGCCCGCCAGGCTGAAGATCGACGCGACCGACGGCACGGAAGCAGAGGCGCATGTCCCCATGTATCTCGACCGGTGGGACCGGTACGGCATGCGGTTTTACTATGAACCGTTTACCACGCCGAAGGGTAAGAACGACTTCCAGTCCGCCTATGATCCGATGGACGATTTCAATTTCGCCCATGAAGAAGGCGATTGCGGCCTGGTGCTGTGGCAGAAACCCTTTCCCATCGAATCGGCCGAGGGGATCATCCAAACGCCCACGTGGGACTGGGTCCTCGGACAGGCCAGGAAGATGGGCCTTCCGGTCGGCATCAATCTCAGCATGAGCGCCGCGGCCGGTTCGCTCTACAATCGTTACCGTGAGGAATGGGCGTTGAATCAGCCGCAATATATCGGCGGTTGGTACACTCAGCTCGTCTCCGATGAAGGAATTTTCTCGTGGAATTCAGTCAAGGGACGCGACGCGGAACTGGCCCTTCTTCAACAGACCATCCATCAGTACGGCGGCATCGACAATATCGTCAACTGGCTCGAGCCCGACGCGGAGATCCAACATGATGCGGACTACCAGTTCGATTACGGACCGACCGCCGACGCGGGGTACCGCAGGTTCTTGGAGTCCAGATACGCGACCGTGCGCGCGGTCGCCACGCGCTGGTTTGGCGACGCGACGATGCTCCATTCGTGGGACGACGTGCATGTGCCGGAGGTGGCCTCTTTCCTGGGCTGGGGAAAAGAGGCCGTGGACCTCACCGGAATGTGGAAGGTCAGCCACGACGCGCCGGCGGGGCCGGAGACGGCAGCCCCCGGTTACGACGACTCGGCGTGGCCGTCGATTCCGGCGCCTGGCCACGCCATTGCCATATTGCTTCCGCGCAAGCCCGAGCCCGCGGTTCTCCGCCGCCACGTGACCATCGACCCGGTCTGGCGAAAGGCCCACGACCGGGTCTGGCTTTACGTTTTCGATATGAGCGACACCATTGCAACAAATCCGCCCACACGGGTGTTTCTCAACGGCACGGAGCTAGCCGAGGCCGAACCGGCGCAACCGCGTGCCTGGGCCCATTGGGCGGCTTACGATGTTTCCTCGATGCTGAATTCCGGCGATAACACGGTCGCCGTCGACATCGGGCACGGTTTCTTCAATTCCAGGGTCTATTTTTCCCCGCGGGAGCCGCGGAGTTATCCCGACCTGGGGCCGCAACGGAACGCCCAGTGGGCCGACTTTACCGACTGGATTTCGTGGGCGCGGGCGGGCGCGGTCCGGCGCGGGGTGCAGATGATCCGCCAAGCCGATCCGAATCGGCCGATCACGCTCATGATGCCCGGCGATTTCGCGGCGGACATCAAACCGATCGGCGAGGACTACGGCGGCGTCTTCCACGACACCCTCGCCATGGCGGGGAGCTTTACCGACTATTACCCCATGGCAATGGAAAGCTCCAACATGCCCACCGATCTCGAGCCCGGCACTCCCGCGAAGAATTTGACCCAATTGAAGGGCTACCTGGGCCGTTGGAGCGTGGAGGGCATCCAGGGGATCGATTACTTCCAGCACATCGGCGACGTGGAATGGAAACCCGGCTTGAAAAGTTTTTTCCAGGAGACAATCAACCTCTGGCGCCTGATCGGCAAATATCATGTGCCCAAGGCACAGGTCGCGCTCCTGGCGAGCGACCGCCTCGCGCGGCTCTACGGTTTCTTCCACCCCGACCCCGCACACTATTCCCCGCGCGGCGATCGAGGTCTCCGTTTCAACCATCTGCTCCTGCCCGAGTTTCCGCGCGAAGAGATTTACGAGCCCGATTTCGACCGGGGCAATGCGGACGCGTACAAGGTGATCGTTGACCTGAACACGTCGGTCATGGACGACGACTACGTGGCGAAGATCGGGAAGTGGGTGAAAGCAGGCGGCATTTTCATCGCGTGGGACCAGACGGGCCGCAATACCACGACGGAAAAGGACGCCTGGCCGATTTCCAAGCTGACGGGCTGCAAGGCGGACGATACGAATCGACCCGCGCGGAAGCTGCGCGTTGCCGGCGGGCAACACATCCTCCGGGATAATCCCATCTGGAGCGCGAACCCGGTCCAAGGCGCAACGCTGGAAAAGCAGGCGCCCGAATGCGTCGATTTACTGGAGTGGGAGGACGGCGCGACTGCCATCGGCATGCGGCCGCTCGGCAAGGGTTTTGTCATTCAAGTGGGCTCGAATTTCGGCGATGACGAGGCGCTGACGCTATTCGAAAACATCTTTGACTGGGCCAAAATCGAGCGAATTCCCGCCACGGCGCCCGGCGTGACGATGCGACATTTTGTCAGCAACAACGGCCTCTTCGACATCTGGGCAATGTGGAATGGCGCCCCGTCAGCGGTGAAGACCACGCTGACTTTCCGCAACGGGTTGCATCCCCAAAGCGCGCTCGACGTCAAGACCGGCCAGGCGGTCACGCTGGAAGACGGGGCCGCCGGGCCGGCGATTGCAGTGGCTCTCGATACCTTTGAAACGCAGGTCCTGCTCACGCCGCGCAACGCGATCGCGTCCGCCCCGGCGGAGTGGTTTCAGTTGCAGCGGCAGTGGTGGCGCGGGTCGGGCGATCCAGGTCCGATCCTTCCGCCTTTCAAATCGAAATTCACGGTCGATCTTCAGCCTGCGTGGAGATTCAAGATACTCGACAGCCCCGCGGACGGGACCCAGGGCAAAGAGTTCGCCAAGGGGAACTTCGACGATTCGTCGTGGGAAAAGCGCCCCTTGGGCGTCTTCACTTTCCCCGATCATCACGATGCGAAGGATGCCATGTTCCGCAGGCGCTTCACCGTTCCCCCCAATTGGAACCACGGTAAAATCACGCTTTGGCTGAGCGAGTGGCACGGCGCCGCCTACGTCGAACATGGACAGGCGTGGCTCGACGGAAAAGCGCTTTCCAGCGGCGCCATCTTTGGCGACGACCTGACTGCGGCCGTGAAACCGGGAACGACCCACACCCTGGCCGTGGAGATTTGGGGAAATACTCCGGTCCTGGGAACGCCCGCTTCGGTCTGGCTCGATTATCAGCCCGATGCCCTTCAGGTGCAGGACCTCGCGGGACATTGGAATCCCGCCGTCGATGGACTCACCTACACCGATCCCGTGGCGATTCCCGGAAGCTATAGCGGAACCACGTTGCGCCAGACGGTAAAAATCGATGCCGCGCATGCCGGACAAACCACGGTCATTCGCATCAGCGCGAAGGATGCGTCGATTTACGGCGTCATCGTAAATGGAACGTGGATCAGCCACTTTCATCATCACCTCGGGAGCGACTTCGATCTCGCGATAACTCCCTGCCTGAAATTTGGCGGCGCCAACGAGATCATCCTTTTCGGTCACAACGGACCGCACACCGTGAACAACGTGTCGCTAAACTATTATGCAAAGGGAACTTATCCGTAAGACGCGCATTATCGAATGCCAGGTAACGGCGCAATCGTCCCGGCCTCCGAGAAAAGCCCAAGGATGCTCTTTTCGTTCGCCTTGCAAATGCCGCGTTCGGTGATGAGCCCCGTGACGAGCCTGTGCGGGGTGACGTCAAAGCCATAATTGGCGGCGGGGCTTTCCTTCGGTGTCACGAGCACCTCGACGTTTTTTCCATCCAGCAGGCCGCCGGCATATTTCACCTCTTCGGAGCAGCGCTCCTCGATGGGGATCTCCTTCAGCCCGTCGCGCATCCTCCAGTCGAATGAAGACGAGGGGAGTGCCACGTAGAAAGGCACTTTGTTGTCCTTTGCCGCCAGCGCCTTGAGATAAGTCCCTATCTTGTTTGCCACATCGCCCGTGCGGGTCGTCCGGTCCGTGCCGACGATCACCAGGTCCACCATGCCGTGCTGCATGAGGTGCCCGCCGGTGTTGTCCGCGATCACCGTATGCGGCACTCCGTGCTGGCCGAGTTCCCACGCGGTGAGTTTCGCCCCCTGGTTTCGGGGGCGCGTCTCGTCCACCCACACATGCACCGGAATGCCCGCGTCGTGCGCTGCATAGACGGGCGCCGTCGCCGAGCCGTGGTCGACAAAGGCGAGCCACCCGGCGTTGCAATGTGTGAGGACGTTCACCGGAGCGCCCCCTTTGCTTTTGCTGATGCGCCGGATGAGTTTGAGACCGTGCTGCCCCAGCCTTTTGCAAAAATCCGCGTCTTCATCGGCGATCTGCCGCGCCGTGTCGAAGGCGATGGCGATCTTTTCCCCGGCAGGCCGGCCTCCGGCGATCCGTTTCAACTGCCGGTCCACCGCCCATGCGAGATTCACGGCCGTGGGACGCGTCGCCTTGAGGCGTTCGCCGGCATGCGCCAGCGCGGCATCGAAATCCCCCGCCTCCGCGGCCTCCAATGCAGCGATATACATGCCGTAGCCCGCTGTCGCGCCGATGAGCCCCGCGCCACGCACGTGCATCTCCTTGATCGCCGCCGCCACCTCATCCACCGTCTTTAAATCCTCGATCACAAATTGATGCGGCAGAAACCGCTGATCAATGATCTGCACCACCCGCGCGTCGCCCTCTTTGACCCAGATCGTCCTGTAATGTTTGCCGTGCACTTTCATTAGATTACCCGTTCGTTGCCGCCATCGACTGGAATCTGCGCGCCCGTTGTCTTCGCGAAAAGAGTGTCGCAGAGTTCCGCCGCCAGTTCCGCAACGTCGCGGCTGGTCACTTCGACGCGCAGGAGGTTGTTGCTTTTATATTCTTCGACGCTCAACCCATAATGCGCGGCGCGCGAAGCGAGCACTTCTTTTGTCCATAAGCCGGTATCGAAAACCGCATTGGGATGGATGCTGTTGATTCGGATCCCATCGGCTCCCCATTCCATCGCGGCCACCCGCATCAATTGGGTCACGGCGGCCTTTGAAGCGGAGTACGCTGCCGCGCCTGGGCCGGGCGCGGGCACATTCTTTGAACCAATGATGACCGCGCGTCCTTTGCGCGGAGCGGATTTTAGAAGGGGATGACACTCCCGGAGGAGAAAGAAATTAGCATCAAGATTAACCGACATCACTTTTCGCCACTCGCCGGTCGTGAGATCGCCGATCTTGCATCCCGGTGGAAAAATACCGGCGTTGAGCACAAGCATATCCAGGCCGCCGAATCGGCGGACGCACCGTTCGAGCGCCGCTTCGATTTCCGCCTCATTGGTAAGATCGCATGGGAGCCCCAGAAAATCCGGGCGCGGAAGGAGCGAGCCGATCCTTTGATCGATATCCAATCCCGCGACCGCGGCTCCGCGCGCCAAAAGCGAATCGACACACGCTTTGCCAATGCCGGAAGCAGCGCCCGTAACGAGCGCGATTTCCCCGGCAAAGGGCAGGGCGCTCCCGCCTTTGCGCAGTTTCGCCTGCTCGAGTTCCCAATACTCCACATCGAAAATGTCCCGCTCCGGCAAGGCGCGCCAGCCACCGAGCCGGGTCGCGCGCGAGATGATCTCCATCGTGTGCTCGTAGATTTCGGCAACGATCACCGCGTCCTTCGCGGAACGGCCGAAGGCGCAGACTCCGAGCTCCGGATCAATCAGCACGCGCGGCGCGGCGTCCAGCATCGTGAGCTTTTGCTTCGCATGCGGCGCGTGCTTTTCGAAATATTCGCGATACCGGACGGCGTACCCCTTTACATCGCGTCCCACGAGCGGCACGCGCTTGGTGCGGATAACGTGGTCCGGCGTGGCGGGACCTTGCTGGAAGACTTCTCCGGCGTCATCGCTATTTGCAAAGCCGAGATTGCGCGAATCCATCCGCGTCATCAAAAGCATCGGGAATCCGGCGACGTCGGAAACAGTACTCCGCAACGCTGAAATGTCTCCCCTCAGCGGCTCCCGCGCTGGCTCCCGATCGCCGACGGGAATGCTCCAGGCTTTCCGAGCCTTCAAATAATCCTCCGCCTGCGTGACGAGGCCAATCATCCGCTCGTAAGACTCGCGCGCTGTCCCGCCAAAGGAAAACAGGCCATGGTGCTCCAGCGCGAGACCGACTGTTTTTCCCGCGGCCTCCTTTGGATAAGTCTCGGCGCAGAGCCGCGACAGATCGAAGCCGGGCATGACGTAGGGAACATAAACGAGCGAATCGCCGTAGATTTCGCGGATTCGCCTGGCGCCATCGGCGGTGTTGGACACGGAAATAAATGCATCGGCATGCGTGTGATCGACGAACCTGTGCGGCAGCAGCGCGTGAAGGATCGTCTCGACCGATGGCGCCGGCGCGAAAGCGCGGGTCAGGTGGGTCAGGAGTTCATTGGTCATTTGCGCGTCCGTCATCGCGGTCACCCGCGCGAGCTTCAACAGATGGGCAAGTCGCACCGGCGCAAAGCCTCGATCTTCGATGGTCTCAAGATCCCATCCGCTGCCTTTCACGTACAACACGTCCTCTTCCTCGCCGAACAGGTTCTTTTCGCGAACTTTGACGGAGGTGTTCCCACCGCCGTGCAGGACGAGCGATTTATCCCGTCCAAGCAAACGCGAGGTATAAACGCGCAAACCAAGATCGCCCTTGTACTGGGCGGCTTCCTGATCATCCCACAGGCTTCTCATGCCAGGGCTATTTCGTCCCAGGCACCCTTCTTCTTCGCCTCCCGGCAGGCGATGGCGGTCAATCGATTCAAGAGGCGGCCGCCGGCAACCTTTGTGGTTTGGAGGGTTTCGGCGAGTTCAGTCAGGAGGTGGGTTTTGGTCATGGTTGGGGATGGCTTAGGCCCTGATTTCTATCTTGCCGCCCTCTTTGGTTCAAGCATTGGCGGGATTCCGCTCACGGGGACCCGAATCCATGCATTTGAAGCGCCTTCCACATTTTGACTTCAAACACCTGTTTTCTTGAAGTACCCGGCAGCTTTGAGATTAAAGGATCTTCGGACTGGCAGGACTTCGCTGCTGCAATCCATTTGCCGGGAGTAATTTTATCCCGCACGAGAACAGCCTTGGGAAACTCACCTTGCAACTCGCCAAGGAGAAGCTTGTCGTCGTCTCCTACGAGTAGGGCGCAAATCCCCCGTTCCGTGCGTGCAACGAGTAGGCGGCCCAGTGTAGCGTCCGTGATCGAGTACCGAACCATGACTCCTTGGCCGCCTCCTTGGTAGGTGGATGGCGTCATCCCAATGCGCCTGCCGGATTTTTCATACACGGCTCGACTCGACCCATAACCAGCCCCGTAGATGGCTGCGCTGATCGTCTCCCCATTCCTAAGGAGTTGTTTGAAGTGTCGGAGACGTTTCGCGTCACAAAAAACTTTTGGCGACACTCCCACAATGCGCTTGAAGGTCTCTTGCAAGTGGTTTGGACAAAGACCGGTGACCCTCGACAACGTGCAGAGCGTGATCTTCTCGCTAAAATGCGTGTCGACGTAATCAATGACCGCCTTCACGCACTTCTCAGCGAGCGTCAGCGAATTGGAACCCGGAGAGCAGCGACTACACGGCCTAAAACCCTCTCGCTCCGCCTCTTCCGCTGTGCGGAAGAGCAATGTGTTCCGGCGATGCGGGTGACGCGCCGGGCAAGACGGACGACAGTAAATCCCTGTGGTAACGGCTGCGTAGACGAATGCGCCGTCAGCATGACGATCCCGCTTCGCGACCGGATTCCAGGCAGCGTCACTGATGGCCCGTATTTCTCTCCTCGTCGTCTTCACCACGCTCCTTTATAGCACCTGGCGCCGCCAGGCAATCCACCCGCACCAATTTTGAGCGGAGAAAACGGATAGATGTCGCTCTACTCAAGGGCTATATCTGCTTACCATCTAATTTTTTATGGACCAAGTTTCCATGCCTTTTGATGAATTTGAGCATCCCGGTGAGAGCGTCCCCAGAGCCCGGCGTGGACGGCTGGGGCGTTGGACGCAAACCGGGCTCCGTGTCATCAGTTTCACCGCGCTTTGGGTGGCAATCTTGACCGCGAGCTTCGTAATCTTGAGCCATACCATGCCGTTGATCATCGGATCGCAATCGCCGGTTCTTTTGAAGTCCGGCATTCCTCTGATGGCCATTGGCATCTCCTACATCAGCCTCGTCCTCACTTTGCCGCGAACGCCCGGCCAGGTTCTTGTGGGCCTTCTTATGGGCCTGGCATTTGTGTTCTGGGGGTTGGAACAGTTCCTAACCAATCGAGCGTTGATTTCCTTCATTGACGATTGTGTCGTGTTTCTCTTTGTCGCTGATTTAAGCATCGTCATCCGGCAAAATTACAGAGGACGCGCGGGGGAGCGCCGGGTCCGCAAGGCATCTTTGCAGGTGATTTGACTCACCTTGCTACAGCGCTCGGATATTCGGCCCACCTGCGAGGAAAGGAGGTATTGTTCACCACGGCTTCCGCACTTGTCTCCGAATTAGTGGACGCGCACGCGAGCCGCCGGCGACGTTCGCACACCCGCCGGTGGCATGCTCTAAACGACCACGGATTGCGCCTGAAAATACGGCAGAGTAGACGCTTTCCGGGCGACCAAGTCTCCTGCTTCCAACAATTCACCGATAGCATCCCAGCGTCCATTAATCAGCGCGTCACGAGCGCTGGCGCGAAGTGAAACCGGGAAAACTTCATCTCCAAAAGTGGCCGTTTGGAGAACAAGGTCGATTCTCATTTCCTGTTTCGGATGAGCCGCGACCCTTTCCCGAACGCTGTTCAAATTGCTTCGGGTGGCAGTGACGCACGGAATGCCCAGGGTGGTGGCGTTGCCGAAAAAGATTTCGGCGAAGCTTTCCGCAATGATGGCGCGGAAGCCGTACCTGAAGACTGCTTGAGGAGCATGTTCTCGTGAACTACCGCATCCGAAGTTTCGTCCGCCAATCAGAATCGTAGCGTCCTTGTAAAGTGCGTCGTTGAGCGGATGCGATGTCGGCAGCCCCTTTTCGTTGAAGCGGACGTCATAGAAAAGGTAATCACCGAGCCCGTCGAAGGTAATGCACTTCATATATCGGGCGGGGATGATCCGGTCCGTGTCGATATCGTCTCCCGCGATCACGACGCAGGCGCCGCGGACATCTTTAATCTGCTTGAGAGCCATTCGTCGGGAATTTCAGATGCCAAACAATTCGCGGGCATCGGTGACCTGCCCGGAAATCGCGGCCGCTGCCACCATAAGAGGGCTCATTAGGATCGTTCTTCCTGTCGGACTGCCTTGGCGGCCCTTAAAGTTTCGGTTGCTTGAACTGGCGCAAAGCTGGTCCCCGACCAGCTTGTCCGGATTCATGGCCAGGCACATGGAACACCCGGCGTCTCGCCATTCGAATCCCGCCTCGGAAAAAATCCGGTCGATTCCGAGTTCTTTGCATTTAGCGCCGACGACTTGCGAACCCGGCACGGCGATAGCCTTGACGTTGGGCGCCACATGTCGCCCTCGGATGAATCTGGCAACCTGCTGAAAGTCGGAAAGCCTGCCGTTGGTGCAACTTCCCAGAAAGGCCACTTGAATTGGCGTCCCACGGATCGGATGTCCAGGCTCCAGCTTCATGTGCTCGTACGCTTCAATAAGGGAAGCACGCTCGTCCAGGGGTGCGTCATTTGGATCTGGCAGGTTTTCGGAAATAAACACTGCTTGGCCGGGATTGATTCCCCAAGTGACGGTGGGTTCAATTTCGTCCGCATCGAACGTCACCAGGTCATCGTATTGAGCATTCGCGTCCGAGGCGAACGACGCCCATCGAGCTACGGCTGAATCCCATTCCGCGCCTTTTGGACTGTACGGGCGTCCCTTCAAGTAGGCGTAGGTGGCAGCGTCCGGGTTTACGTAGCCAACCCGCGCGCCACCTTCGATGGACATGTTGCAGACGGTCATCCGTTCTTCCATGGTGAAGCGGTCGAAAACCTCGCCGCCGTATTCATAGGCGTAGCCGTTACCGCCGTTCACGCCGAGTATTCGGATCAGATGCAGAATCACGTCCTTGGCGTAGACACCTGGCCGCAATTCGCCATCGACATTGATTCGCCGGACCTTGAGTTTTCCAATGGCCATCGTCTGTGTGGCAAGTACGTCTCTGACTTGGCTCGTCCCGATGCCGAAAGCGATCGCTCCGAAGGCGCCGTGGGTGGACGTGTGGGAATCTCCGCAGGCAATCGTCGTGCCAGGTTGAGTGATCCCTTGCTCTGGTCCAACCACATGCACGATGCCTTGCTTGCCGGAGGCGATGTCGAAATAGCGTATGCCGAATTGCTCGCAGTTCCTGCGCAGATCCTTGATCATTGCGTCTGCCAGGGGATCTGCGAACGGTTCTGACCTCTGGTCGGTAGGCACGATGTGATCGACCGTCGCGAAGGTGCGATGCGGATAAGGAACCCGGAGTTTTAGTTCCCGGATCATCGCGAAAGCCTGCGGGCTCGTAACCTCGTGGATGAGATGTGTTCCTATGAGCAGTTGTGTTTGCCCACTTGGAAGATCGCGGATCGCGTGTGCGTCCCAGACTTTTTGGAAGAGCGTCTTGCTCATTTTGGACATTCAAGATACAGGCTTTTGCCTTCCGGCGCAAAACCTTCCGGTTCCTGGCGGAGCCCTGACGTTTGGAAGTACTCACAATGGGGCTGCGCCCAAGTTCTCCGAAATGGGCGCAACACGCCGTTTTGGGTGGCGAAAAGTTCCGAACGCGGTTTACTTTGCTGCTCCGCTCAACAAGTTGAAATAGTCCGCCACGGCATCCCCGTTCGCGACGGGCGCAGGCTCCTGGCCGGCACGCACTTTAAGCGGTTGTTTGTCCACGACATTTTGCTTCTCGGTGCGGACCGTCTTGATCGGTTCAATTAGAAGATCCGTGGCGCGCTTTACCTTTTGCAAGCCGCCAAGAATGGAAGCTTCGCCAAAGCCGAATTGTTGCTCGACGAATCCCGAAAGATCCGGCCGCACAACGACGATCTCGACGGGCAACGACTTTCCGACGCCCGGGCCGGTTTCGGTGTTGTTATCCTTTGCCGTCAGGGATATCACGATGCGGTCGCCCGGCTGAAGTGGCGGATCCAAAGTCTTGAACATACCCGCGAACCGGCCTTTCACGAAATCCCGAGCCGGCTCGATGCGGCGCGGGACGGCGCCATCGCGTGGAGCCCGGCCCAGCAACGGGTCCACGGTGTCGATATGGTAGTCAAGATTGACCTCGGCGACGCCGTAGTCGTCCTCGGCCACCCAGTCAACCGCGAAGTTCGCGGCTTCCTCGGCCAGCATCGTAAGCTGGCGGTTCCTAAGGGACACGCGCACCGTGGGCGGCTCATCGCGCTGCACCGCTATTTCGAAGCTCACCGGGTGCTCCATTTCGAAGCCTTTCCCAAGCGCGCCCGTCAGTCGGATGGTCGCACGGTCGGGCTTGGCGAGCGTGAAGCTGAAATTCCCGAAACGCCCGCTCACCTCAAGGGCTTGCCTGGAACCGTCCGCCCATTCCACGTAACAGAGTTCGGGATGCAGATCGGTCGTTGCCGCAAAGCTGACCAGTGCCGCCGTGCCCGCGAGTCCCGCCACACGCGGCAGCCGGCCCGTGAGGGTGCTCGCCGGCTGACCTGTGTAGGCGGGCGGCGCAAGTTCGTAGTTGATCGCGCTGATCTCCGGCAAATCCTCCACCATTACGCGGTGCGACGGCGTGCGGCGGCCACCGTATTCAAACTCGTAGTTGAACGAATCCGAAGTGTGCGCGAGATCGAACGCGGCCTTCTGCTGCCGCAAGACGAGTGCCGTGACCTCGGTCTTTTTTGTTTTTAAATCGGTTCGATAGAGCAGCACTTCGGAACGCCGGGCGCCGGGGGCTTCCACGGAGAGCTTTACCGGACGCCCGCGCACCACGGCGATGTCGCCGGGCGTCACGCGCAGTTCAACGGGGAAGAGCGTGTCGAGAACCGTCGCATACGCATCGTGCAGCCGGCGGACGCGCTCGTTCACCGCGGCAAAGGCGAACAGCAGGCAAAGCAAAATGACAAGCGCCACCGCGCCCGCGCCCATCAATAGGCGCTTCGTGCGGGTAAGATCGATCAGTTTGTGAATTTGAAGTTCGGTGAGATGCGTCGCCGTCCGGTCCAGCAACGCGGCGACAAAGCCGGCTGAGTAGCCGAGCGGCTTGCCAGTGGCCCCGGTCTCGATGACTTCTTCTCCGAGTTGCAACGAACCGATGATTTCATTGTCGAGCTGGCCGTGAAGGACCTCGATAACGTGGGCTTCGTTTTCGGGCAGAATGCGTCTCAAAAGCGGACGCCCCAGCCACATCGAAGCAGCGACGGTCCCATACCCAACCGCCAGCACAAATAACAGGAAAAGCGGCCAGGCGGGCAGGCGGAACGCCCAATCGAGCGCGAACCACGCCAGCAGTGCGCCCGGAAAGGCGAGCACCGCCAAAGCGAGTCCGTGCAGCACCGCCCAGCGTTTGCGGAATTGCCCAAACAGGATAACCTGACTCCGCAGGGAGCCGAGCCTGGCGATGAGATCACCGTCCGGGCGTTGCGGTGCGGTTGAAATGTCGTCCGCGATTATCACACCATTCCCCTCCGTTTGCGCAGCCAGCAGTCGAGGCAAACCATCGCGATCAGCAGCACCATCGTCAACGGAAGATTCCATACCGCGATTACAACGGTATCGGAAACGCGCCGGGGCGCCAGGTCGAGCGATTTCAAGAGCCCTCCCGCATCCGAAGCGGGAAAGGCGCGTCCACCGGTGGCTTGAGCGAACTCGGTCATGGCGCTCAAATTCGCGCGTGGATCGTCGAGTTCTTCCATGCCGGTTCCGGCAGTGATTTTTTCCGTCACCGTTTTGTCTTTATTCGTTACCGAGACCTGCCAGTCGCCCGGCTCGTCGAGGGTTATTTCATATTGGTAAAGTCCCGGAGAATCGCGGCCGTCACGCGGCAGGTATTGAGTGATGCGGCCGCTCGGGCTTTTCACCTTGACGCGCACATCGGCGCCTCGCACCGGTTGATAGACGCTGTCGACGAGACGCGTCGCGAGTGAAATCGTGCCGCCCACGGCGGTCGAAGATTGCTCGTGAAGGATCTGAGGGCGGTCCGGCTCGATGCGCGGATCGGGAGCAAGCAGACGCAAAGCGCTGCCCCAGAATTTGCGGAAGTAATCCTCGCCAACGGCCGGGCGCATCATTTCCCAGCGCCATGTCGTGTCGATTGCGAGGCCGAGCACCTGGCCTTTGCCGACGCTCTGTATCGCAATAAGGGGAATGGGACCCTCCTTCAAATCGCGCACGGCAAGAAGACTCGCGCCCGGCTTCACCTTGCCCACCCGGTTGCAGCCGTCGAGAGTTGGTAAATCGAACCACGCTTCGCGGTTCGCCGCCGGGTCGGCTTCCAATGCCATTAAGGGATGGCTCAGGCCGGCTACGGTGGGCGTGATTCTGAAAGGCTTGGAGACCTGTGGATCGTTGGTCGCCTCGATAGTAAATGGCGCCAGGCGCGCAAGCGCGGAATCCTGATACTGGCCGGCCGCATAAACACTTCGGCCGCCGAGCGTGATGAGCCCGCCGCCGCGCCGGCTCACGAAACCGGCAAGCCACTCCATCTTCGTCTCGGAAATATCGCCGCCTTCACGAAAATAGGAGCGCGGGATATCGCCGAGAATGATCACGTCGTACTTGTGCAGGTCGGCTTCGGCCCCCGGCAGACCCTCGCCTGCATTTTTGTGGTAAAGCGCACCCTGGGCATACCATCCGCCCTTTGGAAGCATCGTGAGCGTGGCGAGATCGACGACAGGGTCGCGTGCGAGCCATTGCCCGAGAATCTTCCGCTCGTCGCGGGGAATGTCGAGGTAGAGAACGCGGATCTTTGCGTTGATCACGCTGACATGTTGATCGGCGACCTGGAGGCTTTGGCTGACGGCGTTTTTCACTCCATCCACCACGACGCGATAAATCCGTTCGCCCTCGCGATCCGGTTTGATGACGAAAGCGATTTCGACCGGTTCTTTGCCGAGATGGACGTTCTCCCGCGTTTCCAATGGCTCAGGACGCCCCTCCTCCATGAGGCGCACGACGACATTCTGTTCACCGAGATCAGTGGCGGAAAGAGTGGCAGCCAGACGGAGTTCATCACCGAGCCTCACATAACTTGCGGCACTGGAGATTTTCACGCGGGCCAGCTTGGGAGCATTGGTGGAACCGAAGACCACCGGAAACACGGGCAGGCCCCGTGCGGCCAGCATCGGAGCGAGCAGCTCGCCGTGGTTTTCCGTGGTGTCGTTCCCGTCCGTAAGGACGACTATGGCGCGGAGGTCGTTTTCCCGGCGGGCTGTTTCCGCGACGGCATCAATCAAGCGCGTGGAATGGCCAGGTTCGGCGCTTGATGAATCGGGCTCCAGCCGCCAGTTAAAATTGTAGCGCACCACGTCAGCCCGGCTGGCGAGTTCCTTGAGCGGGCCTTTGGCAAACTCGCGCGCGGCATCGAGGCGCGCGCTGCCGCCTTCCGCATCGCGCAAGCCCATGCTGGCCGAGGTATCGGTGAGCACAGCAACGGTGGGACGGAGATCGCGCACCAGTTTGAGCCGCAGTTCCAGCTGGCAAAGCATCAACAGCAGCAATGCGACGCCGGTGAGCCGGATTCCGGCCAGCAGGGCGCGCATCCGCCAGGTCATGATATTGTGCCGGAGAAAATTCAGCCCCGCCGCGAGCAGCCCGGTGACGGCGAGCAAAACCACCACCCAAACCGGCAACGGCGCTGCCGCGCGCCAAAGCCAATCCGTCACCCGATCCACGGACCCGGGCGAGTCTATGCCGAGAAATCGGAGAAAGAAAGTCATGCTGGAATCCGTGACGCCGGAGATTTCACGCGTTCGCTTGCGCGGCCCTCAGTTTTTCCCGTTGAGCGTTCAATACGCAGCCGATGACCGCTTCGGCGATGTAGGCAATGGCAAGCAGCCAGACGAACAGACGCCAAAATTCGAAGCCCGAGGGAGCGAGTTTGGTCGCGGCGGACCCCTCGACTACGCGCACCGGGCCGCCAAGCCACTCACGCAGCTCCGTTTCACTGGTGCGGGTCATGTCGCTTTCACGCGGATCTGAGTGGACCGTAATGTTGCGGAGGTGGCTGACGATCTCACCGGCGATGACAGGTTTGTGCAGTTGAAAATCGCCGACTGGCAGCGGCGGGACGATTACGGTTTGATCCGGGTTTACCTTGAGCCGAATCGGGGGATTTTTGGTGACGTCGCCACCGGGGACCGTGAGTTCCAGCTCCGTCGCGAAGGCGAATGCGGGCTCGGATACGTCCAGGACGGTTGTTTGCTGCGCGGTTAACACGTCCGGCGGTCGAACGCGGAGCTGGCCGGTGAGATAGTCCACCAGCCGCCACATAAGCGAGGGAAAGACGCGGGTCCGGGCGAGGTTGCTCCTGTCGAGTTCAAAACCAAACGCAAGCAGGGCGACACGGCCCTTCTCCAGCGGCATCTCGACGGCGAGCGGACGGCCATCCATCCCCGCAAGCATGACGGTTGCGGCCCCGGCTAGCGAAGATAACTCCCGCGTTTTTGTGAAGCGCACCGTCGAGAGGTCTCCCTGCAAGGGGTCGCGGAAAGGCGCGAGCCACGGGTGAGGATTCGCACTCTGCGCAAGCGCGAGAGCCGGCGCGTAATCATGATCGTTTCCAAGCTGGGCGGGCGAGAGGCCGGGACGTTGCGGATCGGCACTGAAGAAAAGACGGTTGAATTGAAGAGCGTTGACGCCGCCGGAGCCGACGATCAGCAGCGAGCGACCCTGGCGGACAAATGTGTTCAAGTCATCGAGCGACTGCTCGGGCAGGCTGGTGACGTCGTAGAGAACGACCAGTTCATACTTGCTCAACGTCTGGCCTCCGAATGCCTCCGGAGTGACAAGAGTGGTGTCAATGCCGGTCCCGTTGGCGCGGCCCATTTCACGACCGGGGTTCAGGACGTAACGGAAAATGGTTGCGCCATCCACGACTTCCTCGGTTTCACCGGGCTGGGGTTGTTCAGTCGGGGCAGCCTGGCCGAGGCCGGCCAGCGCAGTATCCGCCGCAACCGCCTGGCTCGCTCCATTGACAATGAGCACACGGCGGATATCGGCGACATTGAGCGGAACGCTGAACGTGTCGTCCTCCGGCAGCGCGTCGCCTTCCTTCAGGCGAACCTGTGCGACGGTCTGGGAGGCGCGATTCACTGGCGTGGTCAGATCGACAATGGCGTCGGTGCCGGGCGCGATCGTCACTTCTCTGACGGCCGGGTCGGGCTGATTGCCGATCGCGAGCTGGAGTTTGGCGATTTTTTCCTTCGTGCCGCTGTTGCTGACGCGGGCCAGGATGTGGGCGTCATCGCCGACTTTTACCTTGCCGCCCTGAACCCGGGCGTCGGTGATGCCGAGATTTTCCGTCGCGCCGGTGGCAAGGTCCACGAAGATAATGTCCAGCTTTTTTCCGAGATCGGCGCGAGCGAGCGCGAGACGCTGCAAATCCTTTTGGTTGCGCACGGCGAAGGCGCTCGCGCGGAGATCGGTGAGGACAACGATTTGAGATTTCACTTCGCGCCGGCCATGAAGAAGATCTCCCGCGGTGGCGATGGCGTGGAGGAGTCCCTGGCCCGACCCATCGCCGACTTTCAATCCATCGGAACCGCTTTTGGAATCCATCGCTGCAATGACCGCGTTGGAGTCAGGCTGGAGTTCGGCGAGCACGCGATTCTGATCCCCGGCGGCGATGAGAGCGCTCTGGCTAGGCGGTTTGACTTCGGAGAGAAGTTCGCGCGCTTTGCGTCGGGCCAGTTCGAGAAGCGTGGTCCGGCCGTCGCCAACGGGATTCTTGACCGTCATGCCCATGCTCGCCGAGCAATCCACAACGACGACGAGGTTCCGCGGGGCGGTGGTGGAGGAGAAGCCGGATACGAACAGGCGCGACATGGCGAGCACAAGAAATAAAAGAACGAGCAGCCGCAGGAGAAGTTGCCACGGGTCAATGAGACGCGGTGCGAAGACGTTGGTGCGCTCGTCGCGGAGCAGGAGTCGCAGCGTCGGGAAATCGCGCACGGGGAACTTGTGCCGGGCAATGAGATGGAGCGCTATAGGAACGCCAAGTGCCGCCAAGCCGGCTAACATCGCTGGGAAGAGGAAGTTCATGGGAGGGAAATCCGCGCGGCTTTGCTTCCCCTTTGCGGAGCGTGAGCAATGAGAGTGCTACTGCCCTCCGGGGGATGAGTGGCGGGTTTCAATCATCGTCCTCTCTGGCGTCGAAGCAGAAGGTAATCGCGAAGAATAAGCTCAATCGGCTCCGAGGTATCGACAAACCGATAGTCCGCACCGCACGAAGCGCACCCTTCTTTAATGGCAGTGCGGAATTTTTCGAGACGGTCCAGATAGATTTTTCGCAGGCGCAAAGGGTCGGTCATGAGCTGCGCGCCGGTCTCAAGATCCCGGAAGCTGGTAAGCTCCTGGAAGGGAAATTTCACCTCGTCTGCATCAAGGAGGTGGATCACGACAACTTCGTGCCTGCGGGCGACCAGATGGCGGATGCCGTCGATCACCGATTCATGACCGCTGTGACAGTCGGTAATGAGCAGGATTACGCCGCGACGCTTCAGTCTCTGAACGATGTTCTTGAGCGTGGGGCCAAGATCACTGGGACCGCTTGCGCTGAGCGACTCCAGCTTGGTGAGAATGGTAAAGAGATGGCGGCGCCCCTGCTTGGGCGGGATGAAATCGCGCATTTCACGGTCAAAAGTGATAAGGCCGGGCGAGTCCTGCTGATGGGCGGCAAGGTGGCTCATGGCCGCCGCGAGATAAGAGCCGTATTCGAGCTTGCCGAGCTGGCCCGCATTTTGGGGGCGATAACCCATGCTTCCGCTCACATCGAGGAAGCACATGACATTCATGTTCGACTCCATCTCGAAGCGCTTGACGTAGTAGCGCTCCGTGCGGGCAAGCATTTTCCAGTCGATGGTGCGCAATTCGTCTCCGGGCGCGTATTCACGATGATCCACGAATTCCACGCTGTACCCATAGTCGGGCGAGCGATGGCGCGAGGCGTACATTCCCTCGACCAGGAGACGGGCCTTCAGTTCGATATTGGCTATCGAGCGAAGAATCTTCGCGTCGAGAAATCTGGTGGGGGGAGGCGCTTTCGGCATTAGGTTAAACCGCCTTCTTCTTACCGGGAAAACACCTGCTCTTGCAAAGCCACCACGAAATAGTAACCGCCACAGCACGAGATGATCACCGAACCGAAACGGAGGATGGACGCCTGGACCTTTGCCCTCACGTTATGCCGGCTGAGAGTTAGTAAGCCGAAAAGCGGCAGCACGACGATTTGATGGCCGATTTCCACGCCGAGGCTGAACGCCGCGAGGGCGATCCAAATACCGATCGACGGGAGGCCTTCCATCGCGTCCAGCAAACCGCCCGCGAAACCGAGTCCGTGAATGAGCCCGAATCCGAATGCCACAGCGAGCCGGAGTTGCGAATGAGCACGCCGAGGGCAGAGGATGTTTTCCAAGGCGACAAAGACGATGCTTAGCGCGATCACCGGTTCCACGAAGTACGAAGGAAGGCGCACGATGTTGAAGACGGAGAGCGTGAGCGTAAGCGTATGAGCCAGCGTGAAGGCTGCGACGACTTTCACCAGTTCCCAGAGGTTCATGGTCGCGATGACCAGTGCGGATACGAACAGCAAATGGTCGTAGCCCGTGAGGATATGCATCACGCCGTGCCAGAAATATTCGCGAAAGGTACGCCAGTCATCCGCATGCGCGGTCGCGGTTGCCGTTGCCACCGGAGCTTCCCAGCCGGTTGGAAAAGTCGTCTGCTGCCGGTAGGGGAGCAGCCATGCCGTAATCCCGCTGGAACGCTTGATCCGCACGACGTAGCTCACGTCCCATGCGATGCCCGCCGCGTACGGCCACTCCTTGAGCATGTCTTGGTAAAAGACGATCTGCGCCGGGAGCGGACCGCCTACGGGATACTCCAACTCATAGCGATAAAAGGTTTCCTCCGGCTCAGTGAACAGCGGCGGTGGCGTCAGTTTGACGATTTTTCCGGAAAGGGGGATCCCGTTTGCGGAAAGCGTGAGATGCTTCAGGATATAATCTCCATGCGTCCCGGCTGCATGATTCAGCGCGTCCGTATCCACGATGCCGTCGTCGCGGAAGTCGACGCCTTGGGCCACGCAGATTTCCTTGAGCGAAACATCGACCGTCACACGAACGAGCTGTGGTTCGAATTCCACTTGCATGGGGTCCCGCAACAGCGGATGAGCCTGCGCCATAAAAGCGCCGCACAGGAAGGCGAAACAGAAGATGAACAGCGAATGCAGCCGCATGCTTAAGCCATCCTTTTATTGCGTCACTTCGGGCACCAGCTTCAAGAGTTGCTTGATCATCTCATCGGCATCCATCCCCTCAGCCTGGGCTGTGAAATTCGTGTAAATGCGGTGACGCAACACGGCTTGCGCGACGGCGCGAACGTCTTCCACGGTCGCCTGCAGATTGCCCCGCAGAAGTGCCCGGCTCTTGGCCCCGAGCGCCAGATATTGCCCAGCCCGCGGGCCGGCGCCCCAGGCTAGAAACTTCCTGGTGATTTCCGGCGAGGCTTCCTTGTTCGGATGCGTGGCGCTGACGATCCTTACGATGTAATCCAGGACATGGTCGCTGATCGGGACCTGGCGGACTGCCGCGCGAAGCGCGATGACATCCTGCCCGGTCAAGACCGCTTCCGGCGTGGGGAGCGCTCCCGCCGTGGTGTTTTTGATAATCGTCTTCAGTTCCGTGTCCGAGGGGTAGTCCACGTAGAGATTAAACATGAAGCGGTCGAGTTGCGCTTCCGGCAGAGGATAGGTGCCTTCCTGCTCGATTGGATTCTGCGTCGCCATGACCATAAATGGCTCATCGAGCTTGTAGGTCTGTTTGCCGACGGTGACGTGTTTTTCCTGCATCGCTTCCAGCAGCGCGGCCTGGGTCTTTGGCGGCGTGCGGTTGACTTCGTCTGCCAGCAAAAGGTTGGTGAAAACCGGCCCTTGGACAAACACAAACTGTTTCCGGCCGGTGGTGTGATCTTCTTCCAAAATCTCCGTGCCCGTGATGTCGCTGGGCATCATGTCCGGCGTGAACTGGATGCGCTTGAAGTTCATGGAAAGCGTCTTTGCCAGGGTGCTCACGAGCAGCGTCTTTGCAAGGCCCGGCACACCCACAAGCAGCACATGGCCGCCAGCGTACATCGCCACGAGCACCTGCTCGATTAATTGCTCCTGGCCCACGATGACTTTACGCAGCTCGGAGAGCACTTTTTCACGTGCGGACCGGGCAACCTCGATGGAGGAAGGAGCGTTCAGAGGACTGGGGGATGTCATAGGTTTACGGTTCTTATTTAACGCAGTTACGCTCGCCGCAGGGAATAAAGCAAGGCTCTTGGCCCGTGGCGATTCGTGTTTGTTTTTTAGGTTTGATCAAGGGTTTCCCCGGCATCTCATTCAAGGCACCACGATTTCAAATTTCAGGTCCAACCACGCGGGATGCACCAGTGTCGGGTCTCCCGCACGTTGCGCGACAGATTCCACGCGAATATCGTTTTGGTTTCCAGCGCCCGGGTCAATCCAGCGAAAGGGTCCGGGATATAGCCACGAATAGCCGTCCAGCATGTGCCCCGGATGCCGTCCCGCACTCAATGCCGGGAGTGGCGCGGTGAACTCGAATGTTTGTCCGAGACGCGCGTCGAGTCGCACTACGCCCGCGGGGCTAAACGTGAGGGGATGGTTGTCCAGATCAAGTTTCAGCAGCCCGGCTATTTTCTGCGATTGGGCGGCGAAGAATGTCCCGCGTTCCTCTTCGCTGATCATTCCGTCGCCGTCGGTATCCATCTTATGAAGCTGCATCAAAATCGCGCGCTCGGACTGCTGTACCCGGTAGCTGAGGTGCAACTGGCCTCCCTCGACCCAAAAGCGCAGTTCGCGCTCCACATGATCCACTGGTGATTCATGGGCGAACGCCGTGCGAGTCAGGATAAACAGAAAACCCAGGATCATCAGGCCGAGCGTATCGCGGAAGCCATGTTTGAATGCCGACGGGTGGAGTGGCGCGGACGTTCTTTTCATGGATGCGTGGCGATTTTCGGAAAATCCCCGGCGCGAATGGCTCGATCCAGTGCGGCGGGC
>Ga0302324_100000793_pt1 | contig 79723 bp, 60 predicted proteins | sample Palsa_T0_1_FD_201949 | JGI IMG/M metagenome (GOLD analysis project Ga0302324, IMG submission 201949) | Peat permafrost microbial communities from Stordalen Mire near Abisko, Sweden - Palsa_T0_1 | ecosystem: Environmental > Terrestrial > Soil > Palsa > Peat permafrost | place: Sweden: Abisko...
CGTCGCGCGGTCGGGTTGAACTGCCGGCGCTCGATAGGTCCGGTAACCCAATCTGGTCCGGCCGGTCCGCGCCAATCGTTCCCGCGCCCGTCTGCTGGATACCCGAATAAACCGTAAACGGCGAACCGGCTATGAGGTACATCTCAGGAGAGTGTCGGAAACAATGAAGGTATCCAGAAACGTTAGCGCTTTATCGGACGCGCGTTTTCGCGAAGAGGTGAAATTGTGCGCGGTGCTCGCGCGCGTTCGATAAAGCCGTTTGAATGGAGCCACCCGCGGTTGCGGCGGACGCGGGCCCCATGGGGATTGAATGGAATGGAGGCATCTTGTGGAGGTAGGTCGGGGCGGCGAAACGGGGTAGAAGTGAGAGCGGTCCAAACGCCTCCGTCGGCGCCATTCTTTATGAAAACATTCCGGCCAACACAACGTTTCGGTTGACCTTCGCCTCGGTAGCGTTGTTGGAACGCTCGCCTCAAGTCTTTACGCCGCTCGTCTATCGCGCCTGTGGTTCAGTCGAAATCATTATTTGCGTTTGACGATTGACGGCCCCAAAGGTAGCGTTGCCTCGTGAGCGCCGGCACACTCCGTTTACCCGATCCCACCCTGGAATTCCTTCATGAGATCGGTAGCCACATGGCTGCCGCCGATCCCTTGCACACCGTGCTCGCCAGAATCGTCGAATTCGTTTCGTCGGTAGTTAAATGCGATTCTTGTTTTGTGTATATTCTGGAAGGGAAAGACCTGGTCCTGCGCTCATCCAAGAATCCCCACCCGGAAATCGTCGATCGTCTGAAGCTCCGAATGGGACAGGGAATTACCGGATGGGTTGCCGAGCATCGTCAGCCGGTCGCGGTTGGTTCGCATGCTGGCAGCGACCCGCGCTTCCAATGGTTTAATGAGTTGCCGGAAGATCGATACGAAGCGTTTCTTTGCGTTCCGGTCGTTTGCCGCAATCGCCTCGTCGGAGTCATTAATCTCCAGCATCGCCAGCCGCACACCCATACCGAGGATGAGATCCACCTCGTCTCCACCATCGGTTTTTTGGTAGGCGCGGAAATCGAAATGGCCCGGCTGGAAGAAGCTAATTCCCAGCTCAGCGAAGAGCTGGAATCCCGCAAATTGATTGAGAGAGGGAAGGGGATTTTGCAGCGCGATCTGCGTCTCAGTGAGGAACAAGCGTACTTGATGCTGCAGAAGCAGAGCCGCCAACGGCGCATGCCCATGCGCGAGGTGGCTCGCGCCATCGTGCTTAGCGAAGAAGTAAAGCGCGCGCAAAGCAAATCTGCCGCGTCCTAATTATTTTTCCCCGCCGCCTGCCTCGCGCGCCTCTTTCTGCTTCCGCAGAAACTCCTCAAACGCTTCGGCGGTCACCATTGCATGCAGCCTTTCTTTGCGCTCCGCGGCGGTTAGTTCCGCCGCCAGCATCGCATCCCGGGCCAGACCCAATTGCACCAGCCACTCCGGGTACTCTGTTCCGAATTGTAATTCCAGCTCCTGGCGCAACCGTTGCGCCAGCGCCGGGCTTTGCCCCGCCGTGGAAACCGCGATCTGTAGATCCCCGCGTTGCACCACAGCTGGATAGTAGAAGTCGCACAATTTCGGTACGTCCACGATATTGCAGAGCACCCCGCGCAGGTGCGCTTCCCGGAAAATTCGCTGGTGGACCGCGGTGGAAGATGTAGCCGCCACCACCAGGAACATCCCGTTCAGATCCGCCGGCGCGAACGCACGCTTGTGCCACTCGACTTTTTTGGCCACCGCCAATGCTTGAATCTCTGGCCGGGCTTCGGGAGCAACCACCACCACTTCGGACCCGGTGTCTACCAGGCCGGTGATTTTGGACTCGGCAATCGATCCAGCACCCACCACCAGGCATCGCCGGCCTTCCAGTTTCAGAAACAAAGGGAACAGCTTCATTCCACCTCACTCCGCATCCAGGGGAAACCTGCTGCGATCACAATCGCTGCCCGACTTCGCGCCTTTCCCCGGGTGCTCCATCCCATCCATCCTTTTGTGGCACAGTATTTGACGATGCCAGTCCCATCGACCCCAGCGTCCGGACGAATTGTCTTCACCTATCCTAGTTTCGTACTTTTTCAGTTCGCACGTTTCTGCATTATTCTCGCTACCGAGATGCAGTCGGTCGCCGTCGGCTGGCAAGTCTACGAAATTACCAAGCGTCCGCTCGACCTCGGGCTCGTTGGTCTGGCGCAATTTCTGCCGGGCATTTTACTCTTCCTGGTTTCCGGGCATGTTGCAGACCGCTACGACCGCCGCAGGGTGCTGTTCGCCGGTTACGCTGGTTTCGCGCTCTGTTCCGGTCTGTTGCTCATTCTGGCTTTGCGTCATGTGCACTCGGTTCTACCGATGTACGCGGTCGTCGCTCTGCTGGGCGTAGTGCGCTCGTTCAATGGGCCGGTCAGCCGCGCGATATTGCCCCATCTCGTTCCCGAGGAGCACTTCCAAAGCGCGGTGGCATGGACTGCCAGCATCTTCCAGGGCGGCACCATTCTGGGTCCTTCCGTTGGCGGATTGGTTTACGCATTCTTCCACGGACCGGCTGCGGTTTATGGATTGGCGCTGCTAACGGCCCTCGGCGCCATGATCTCCGCGCTTCAAATCAAGATGCAGCTGGCCGCCCGTGCCCGCGAACCGGTTAGCCTGAAGACCGTGCTCGCCGGCTTCCATTACATCTGGCGCGAAAAGCTAATTCTCGGCGCGATCTCGCTGGATCTTTTCGCGGTATTGCTGGGAGGCGCGGTCGCACTCTTGCCAGTGTATGCCCGGGAGATCCTGATGACCGGACCCTGGGGCCTGGGCATTCTCCGCAGCGCTCCGGGGGTGGGCGCCGCTGCGATGGCAATTTTTCTGGCGTATCGGCCACTGCGGGCTCGCGCTGGCGAAACGATGTTGTGGTGCGTCGCAGGCTTTGGAGTCTTTACCATTCTCTTCGGCATATCTCGCAATCTTACAATTTCTCTCGCAGCTCTGGTGTTAGTCGGTGCCACCGACATGGTTAGCGTGATCGTTCGCGCTACGCTTATTCAGGTGGCCACGCCGGATGAAATGCGTGGGCGTGTCAACGCTGTCGACATGGTTTTCATTGGCGCTTCCAATGAGCTAGGACAATTCGAATCGGGTCTTACCGCGCATTGGTTCGGCACCGTACCCGCCGTGATTCTGGGCGGAATCGGCACACTGCTCGTTACCGCCGGATGGGCCTGGATGTTTCCAGGGCTGCGCAATGCCGACCAACTAACTCTGAAGAAGGAATAGGAACTTGCGACCGTCCGGCTTACCCATCTTCCAAGCGGTTTGCCGTCCTATTGGGCCGTAGGAAGCGTGCCGGTACGCGCAGGGGCGGGCACCGCCGCGGGAGTAGACGATGTCGTGGCCGGAGTGGGCGGCGGCCCGGCAGTCAGTGCTGCCTTCACCGAGGAAGGAATTTTGTCAGCATTGGCCAGCAGTACGCTCACCTGCCACAGCTGCGTTTCGTTTAGGCGACCTTTGAATCCGGGCATTCCCGTCATTCGAATTCCGTTGGCAGCCTTCCACTCCGTTTCCCAAGCCGGGTCGTCGGTGACGCCGGTACCGTCGAACAATTGCGGCGGTTTGGGATACATGCCCTGCGAAATGAACGTTTCTGCCACACTCGGTAGGCCGTGACACACCGAGCAGTTTTGCCGGTACACTTCCGCGCCCGCCAAGTAGTTCGGCTCATCAGCGGGAACTCCGGGCTCAGGATGCGCCTGCTTCTCCAAGTGAGAGTCCAGCGCCGCGTTCGCCAGCTTTTTCTCGAAGGGCATCGGCGCATCGGTAGTGGCCACCGGAGCTCGGCCAGAAGTAAAGTAAAACCACACCCCTCCCGCAACCAGCAGTATGCCCAGAAAAATTCCAATCAAGAGCGCTTTGAACATTAGAGCATTCCTCCAGGCTTGGATTCCCCGCGAACCCCGGCCATGATCCCGGTCCTTACAGGTTATGTTCTTACCGCAAAATGACCATTTCGCAAAATTGAATACGCTCGCGTGGGTGAACTCTTCGGTGCGCCCAACACCCAGCTTCCGGACCAACACCTCACCTCAGTAACCTTTTCCCCCTAAGAGCCGTCATATCTATGCGTCGGGAGAATTTTCGGCTACCCTTTTGGGCCAGGCCCATCCGCGCCTTACGTCGCAGCCACGCTTGCCTTGACGGACAAGCCCAAGGAAAACGCCCAACCGCTTCAGGAGCGAAAGAATGGGGCATCTGAATTCCACAAAACTGGGTGATCCCGTTGATCACCCGGACTACGCCGCGGAGTCTCCGGCGCCGAAAAGCCGTTGGTGGCTTTGGATACTGCTCTTGGCGGTCGCCGTAGCTGCCGGCATCTGGTATTTCCGCGACTCCAAATCCAGCGCGCAAGCGCAAAGCAGCGGCGCCCCGGGTTCACCAAATCAAGCAGGCCGGACAGGAATGCCTTTTGGTCCGATGATCGTACCCGTGGTCGTAGCCACAGCGCAAAAAACCGATCTTCCGATCTATCTGAATGGCCTGGGCACGGTGACCGCCTTCAACACCGTGACGGTCCGTAGCCGTGTTGATGGGCAGATCGTCAAAATCAATTTCACCGAAGGCCAGATGGTTCATCAGGGCGATCCCCTCGTCGAGATTGACCCGCGCCCCTACCAGGTGCAGCTCGAACAAGCCGAAGGACAACTGGCCAAGGATGAGGCCCAGTTGAAGGACGTCCAGGTTGATTACGGCCGCTACCAATTGCTCTTCAAGGAAGGCGTGATTCCCCAGCAGCAGGTCGACACGCAAACGGCTCAGGTGGGCCAATTCGAAGGCGCAATCAAAGCAGACCAGGGAGCGATTGATAGCGCCAAATTGCAAATTGCCTATTCCCACGTAACCGCGCCCATCAGCGGTCGCATCGGATTGCGCCTGGTGGACATGGGCAACATCGTGCACGCATCGGACGCTGGCGGCCTGCTGGTGATCACCCAGCTGCAACCCATTTCGGTGATTTTTAGTTTGCCACAGGACCAACTCACGCAGGTGCTTGCCAAGATGCACGGCAATCAGCAACTGGCGGTCGAGGCTTACGATCGTGACGACACCACCAAGATCGCCAGCGGAAAACTGCTGACCATCGACAATCAAATCGACACCACCACCGGCACCTACAAGCTGAAGGCGACCTTTTCCAATGAGAACAGCATCCTGTTCCCCAACCAGTTTGTGAACACCCATCTGCTGGTCGACACCCGGCGCAACATTACTTCCCTGCCCGCAGCCGCCATTCAGCGCGGCCCGCAAAATACCTTCGTATACGTGGTGCAGTCCGACAATACCGTCAAGATTCAGAACGTCACCGCCGCGCTAGCCTCCGGAAATTTCGTCGGAATCAGCAGCGGGATCAACCCCGGCGATGTAGTGGTGATTGACGGGCAGGATAAATTGCAGGATGGCAGCAAGATCGAAGCTCGGACCCCCACGGGTGGCGCGGTCAACGGGTCAGGACAGCAGCAGCAAATGCCGGCTTCCACATCGCCAAGTCCCTCATCGCAGTCCCGCCAACCCGCGAAACAACCATGAGCCCGTCACGGCCATTCATTTTGCGGCCGGTCGCAACCACGCTTCTGATGGTCGGAATTTTACTCGTCGGCTTCGTTGCTTATCGCCAGCTTCCAATTTCCGCTTTGCCCCAAGTTGACTACCCGACCATCCAGATTTTGACTTTTTATCCGGGCGCTAGCCCGGACGTGATGACCTCCTCGGTCACCGCTCCGCTGGAGCGTCAGTTCGGGCAAATTCCCGGCTTGAACCAAATGACCTCCACGAGTTCCTTTGGGAGTTCCATCGTCACCCTTCAGTTCGTGCTGGACCTGAACATCGATATCGCCGAGCAGGAGGTCCAGGCGGCCATCAATTCGGCGTCCAATTTGCTCCCGCCGGATCTTCCCAATCCGCCGATCTACAGCAAGATCAACCCCGCCGACTCTCCGATCCTTACTCTCGCGCTCACTTCCAATAGCCTCCCGCTCTCCAAGGTTGAGGATCTGGCCGAGACGACCCTGTCTCAAAAAATCTCCCAGCTGCCCGGCGTGGGACTGGTCAGCATCAGCGGCGGCCAGCGTCCTGCCGTTCGAATTCAGGCCAACCCCACTGCGCTGGCCTCCTACGGTTTAAGTTTGGAAGATTTGCGTACCTCGCTCGGTCAGGCCAATGTGGACCAGGCCAAAGGCAATTTTGATGGCCCGCACCAAGCTTTCACCATCGGCGCCAATGACCAACTGCTCACCAGCGATGGCTACCGGCCGCTGATCATCGCCTATCGGAACGGCGCGCCGGTTCGGCTCAGCGACGTCGCGACCGTTTTTGACGGCGCGGAAAACGTCGAGCAAGCCGCTTGGGCCAACGAGCACCCCGCGGTCATTCTGAATATTCAGCGGCAGCCCGGCGCGAACATCATCGCGGTGGTCGACCGCGTGAAACGGCTGCTTCCTCAGCTGCAAGCGGCGCTCCCGGGCTCCATCGAAGTAAACTTCCTCACCGACCGTACCACCACCATCCGTGCGTCGGTCGCCGATGTTCAGTTTTCCTTAATGCTCACCATCGCCCTGGTGGTCATGGTGATCTTTCTGTTCCTGCGCAGCGTCAGGGCCACCATCATTCCCAGCGTCGCTGTGCCGCTTTCCATCGTGGGAACCTTCGGCGTGATGTACCTGCTGGGCTACAGCTTGAATAATCTTTCGCTGATGGCGCTGACCATCTCCACCGGATTCGTGGTGGACGATGCCATCGTCATGATCGAAAACATCAGCCGTTACATCGAGCAAGGCGAGTCGCCGCTACAAGCCGCGCTGAAAGGCTCAGAGCAAATCGGCTTCACCATTTTGTCGCTGACAGTTTCGCTGATCGCTGTGCTCATTCCCCTGTTATTCATGGGCGATATCGTAGGGCGGTTGTTCCGTGAATTTGCCATTACCCTGGCGGTGACCATCATCGTGTCCGCGTTCGTTTCCTTGACCCTCACGCCCATGATGGCCGCCAAGCTCTTGAAGCATCAGCCGGAAAGTCAGCAGAGTTGGTTCTATCGCACTTCCGAGCGAGGTTTTGAATCGGTCATCGATTTCTACGGCCGCACCTTGCGCTTCGTGCTGCAGTACCGCAACACCACTTTGCTGATTACCATCGCAACGCTCGTGGGTACCATCCTGCTGTACATCTACGTCCCCAAAGGCTTTTTTCCGGTTCAGGACACCGGCATCATCCTCGGCGTTTCCGAAGCGGCGCAAAATATTTCGTTCACCGCCATGGCCCAGCATCAACAAGAGATCGCTCGAGTCATTCTCAAAGATCCGGCGGTGGAGAGCATCTCGTCCTTCATCGGCATCGACGGCACCAACGCCACCATCAACAGCGGCAGAATCCAGATTAATCTCAAGCCTCTGAAGCAACGGGGAGTCTCCGCTTCGGATGTAATTCGCCGTCTGCAACCGGAAGTTCAGAAGGTAAACGGCATCACCCTGTTCATGCAGCCGGTGCAAGACTTGACCGTGGAAGATCGCGTCAGCCGTACCGAATTCCAATATAGCCTGGAAGATGTCAATCAGAAGGAGCTGGCCTACTGGACCCCGAAATTCATCGACAAACTCAAGAACATCCCGGAGCTACGTGACGTTGCCAGCGATCAGCAGAACCAAGGCTTGCTGGCGACATTAACCATCGACCGCGATACCGCCTCGCGCCTTGGAATTCTTCCCGCCACCATCGATAACACGCTCTACGACGCCTTCGGTCAACGCCAGGTCTCCACCATCTTCACGCAGTTGAATCAGTATCACGTCGTTCTAGAGGTCAATCCGCAATTTCAGCAGAGTCCCGATGACCTCAAGAATATTTACGTGCATTCCTCCACCGGCCAGCAGGTTCCTCTGAGCGCATTCACGCATTTTGAGCCGGGTTACACATCGCTGGTGGTCAACCATCAGGGTCAGTTTCCGGTGGTCACCCTCTCTTTTAACCTTGCTCCCGGCGCTTCCCTGGGTGATGCGGTGAACGCCATCAACACAGCCAAGGAAGAGATCGGCATGCCCGCTAGCATTCAGGCCACCTTCCAGGGCACCGCCGCCGCGTTCCTGAATTCGCTCTCCAACGAGCCCATTCTCATTCTCGCCGCCATCATTACCGTGTACATCGTTCTCGGGGTTTTGTACGAAAGTTATATCCATCCCATCACCATTATTTCCACGCTGCCCTCGGCCGGTGTCGGCGCCATTCTCGCGCTTCTGCTCTGCCACACGGAATTCAGCATCATCTCGCTTATCGGAATTATTTTGCTGATCGGTATCGTCAAGAAAAACGCGATCATGATGATCGACTTTGCGCTCGAAGCCGAGCGCAAGGATGGCAAGGCGGCGCTCGACGCCATTTACGAAGCGTGCTTGCTGCGTTTTCGTCCGATCATGATGACCACCATGGCCGCTTTGCTGGGCGGCTTGCCTCTGGCTTTGGGTTCCGGAGTCGGTTCGGAGTTGCGGCGTCCCCTGGGCATCACCATCGTCGGCGGCTTGCTACTCAGTCAGCTTTTGACGCTGTACACCACGCCGGTGGTGTACCTGGCCTTCGACTCGCTGGCCCGCCGCACTCGTGCGCGGTTCCATCTCACCAATCCAATCGACCAGCCCGCGCACTCGGACTAAGCCGTGGACTACACCTCCAACTTTTCATCTCCTTTCATTCGTCGTCCCGTGGCGACCATGCTTCTTTCCATCGCCGTTTTTCTCTCCGGAGCCATCGCTTTCAATTTCTTGCCGGTCGCGCCGCTCCCGCAAGTCGATTTCCCGACCATTTCCATCGGCGCCGCGCTCCCCGGCGCCAGCCCGGAAACCATGGCTTCTTCGGTGGCAACTCCGCTGGAGCGTCAGTTCGGACGCATCGCCAGCGTTACCCAGATGACCTCGACGAGCCAGCTTGGCCAGACCGGCATCACCTTACAGTTCGATTTAAACCGCGATATCAACGCTGCCGCACGCGACGTGGAGGCTGCGATCAACGCCGCACGCGGCCAGTTGCCCGCCGGTCTTCCAAATCAGCCCACCTACCGCAAAGTCAATCCTGCCGATGCCCCGATCATGCTGCTGGCTCTGCAGTCGGACAATTATCGCCTGCCGGAAATGTATGACGTCGCCAATTCGGTTCTGGCTCAAAAGCTCTCTCAGGTGCAGGGTGTCGGTCAGGTGTTCGTTGGCGGCAGCTCCAGTCCGGCCGTGCGCGTTCAGGTCAACCCCCAGCAGCTGAATAGCTATGGCATCAGCTTGGAGAACATTCGTTCGGTTCTCAGTAGCGCGAACGCCAATCGCCCCAAAGGCGCGACCGCCGACCCCGCCACCACCTATACGATCAACACCACCGACCAACTCTTCAAAGCCGACGAGTACAAGAACCTCCTGGTCACCTGGCGTGGCGGCGCTGCCGTTCGCCTTTCCGATGTGGGCCATGTGGTCGATTCTGTTCAGGACGTTCGCAACTCCGGTGTCACCAACGGCAAGCCCGGTATCATTCTGGTTTTGTTTCGCCAGCCCGGCGCCAACATGATCGAAACCGTGGATCGCGTGCGCGCGCTGATGCCCGTCCTGCAAGCTTCCATCAGCCCCGCCATGCATCTCAGCGTGATCATTGACCGCACCACGACCATTCGCTCATCCATTCGCGACGTGGAAATCACTTTGGGCATTTCCGTCATCCTGGTTATCCTGGTGGTGTTCGTCTTCCTGCGCAGTTTCTGGGCTACTGTTATCCCCAGCGTTTCGGTCCCGCTCTCGCTGGTCGCTACCTTCGGCGTGATGTATCTGTTCGGCTACAGTCTCGACAATCTTTCCCTGATGGCGCTGACCATCTCCACCGGGTTCGTGGTTGACGACGCCATCGTGGTCCTTGAAAACATCACCCGCCACGTGGAGGCCGGCATGAAGCCATACGCTGCCGCCATGTTGGGAGCGAGCGAAATCGGCTTCACGGTGCTCTCGATGAGCATTTCGCTGATTGCCGTGTTTATTCCCATCCTGATGATGGGCGGCATTGTTGGCCGCTTATTCCGCGAATTCGCGGTGACCCTCAGCGTGGCCATCGTCATATCCTTGTTGGTTTCCCTATCTACCACACCGATGTTGTGCGCCCGTTTCCTGCGGCATGAACCTAAGCGTGGACGCATCAATCGCTGGGCGGAGCGAGCATTCGACCGGCTGGTTGCCGGGTACGATATCGGTCTGACCTGGGTGCTGCGGCACCAGCTTTTCACCCTGCTGATTCTTTTTGTCACCATCGCCCTCAACATCTACCTGTTCGCGATCGTCCCCAAAGGATTTTTTCCGCAGCAGGACACTGGTCGCCTCAATGGCATGGTCATGGGCGATCAGGACATCTCTTTTTCTTCCATCACTGCGAAGATGGCTGCGTTTTCCGCCATCGTTCTGCACGATCCTGCGGTCGATACCGTTTCCGCCTTTACCGGCGGCGGCAATGGAACGAATACCGCCCGTTTGTTCATGCAATTGAAATCCAAACATATGCGCAAGGCTAGTTCCGAGGAGGTCATCGCACGTCTTCGTGAGAAGCTCGCGGACATCCCCGGCGCTTCTCTGTATCTGCAATCAGTGCAGGACGTCAGCGTGGGCGGTCGGCTGGCCAGTGCGCAATATCAGTTCACCTTGCAGGCCGACCAGATCAGCGATCTGAACTACTGGGCTCCACGACTGATGGAGCGCTTGAAGACCATTCCGCTGCTTCGCGACGTCAACAGTGATGAACAATTGAAAGGCCTGCAGACGACTGTGGTTGTCGATCGCGATACCGCGTACCGCCTGGGCATTTCTATCCAGGCCATCGACGACACCCTCAACGACGCCTTCGGCCAGCGCCAAGTCTCTGTCATGTATGCGGGGATCAACCAATATTACGTAGTGATGGAAGTCCTGCCGGACTATCAACAGAACCCCGAATACCTAAGTCAGGTGTATGTCGCCAGCAACACCGGCAAGCTGGTTCCCCTTAGCGCTTTCTCCCATTTCGCGCCCGCCAACACCGCGCTAACCATCAATCATCAGGGCATCTTTCCGGCGATCACCCTGTCTTTCAATCTTGCTCCCAACACCGCACTGGGCGACGCCGTCCGCGAAATTCAGAACGCCCAGCGGGACATGGCCATGCCTGCCAGCGTTCACGCCACCTTTCAGGGAACTGCGCAAGCTTTTCAGGATTCCCTCAGTTCTGAGCCCATTCTGATTCTCGCCGCGCTGATCGCTGTGTATATCGTGCTCGGCATCCTCTACGAGAGCTATATCCATCCCATCACCATTCTTTCCACGCTGCCGTCCGCCGGCGTCGGCGCTCTTCTTGCCCTGCGTCTGTTCGGATTGGATCTCAGCATCATTGCGCTGATCGGCATCGTCCTGTTGATCGGTATCGTCAAGAAAAATGCCATTCTCATGATCGATTTTGCTTTGCAGGCCGAGCGCGAAGGAAACCTGTCACCCGTCGAAGCCATTCATCGTGGCGCTTTGCTGCGTTTCCGCCCCATCATGATGACCACTATGGCCGCCATGCTGGGCGCCGTCCCATTGGCCATCGGCATGGGCGACGGCGCCGAATTGCGCCGCCCGCTCGGTGTCGCCATCGTCGGCGGTTTGATCGTCAGCCAATTGCTGACCATCTTCACCACCCCGGTCGTCTACGTCTACCTCGATCGCTTCCAAAGCTGGATTCAGCGCGCACGTCACCGGGTCCGTGTCCCCGCTCCGGTGTCCGCCCATTCCGATTAGCCGGCAAGCTTGCCCAAAGGGGCTCTGGAACTGCTGCCCGCCCGACCCCGCGTCAGCACTAGCCACAAAGGTTTTCAAGCTCTACGAACTGCCGATCAAATACCCGGTAAGAAACACCAAAATCCCCCCGACGATCACCTGAAACGCCGCCTGCAAAAACGGCGTATCCATGTACCGGTGCCGAATCCACGCAATGGCCCCGAGCTCGATCGCAACCACCACAATCGCCAGGGACATGGCTACCCGGAAGTCAGAAATCAAAAACGGCAGGGTGTGCCCGATCCCGCCCGCGGTGGTCATCAACCCGATCACGAATCCCCGAATCCATGGCGAACCGCGCCCGGTCAACGATCCGTCATCCGAAAGCGACTCCGCGAATCCCATCGAAATTCCTGCGCCGATGGAAGCCGCGAGACCCACCAAAAATGCGTCCCAGCTCTTGTGGGTTGCAAAAGCCGCGGCAAATAGCGGCGCGAGCGTAGACACCGATCCATCCATCAATCCCGCAAGCCCTGGCTGCACTACTTGCAGCAAGAATAATTTGCGATGCGATTCGTCCTCTTGTTCCCTAGCGCTCTTGGTCAGATGCTTTTCTTCCAGGTTTCCTGCCGTCTGAGTGTGTTTCCGCTCCTCATCCGCGAGTTTATTCAGCAGCTCGCGGGTGGAGGCATCCGTGGTGCGCGCAATGGCCCGCTCGTAAAATCGCCCCGCCTCCAGCTCCATCACTTCCGCCTGCCGTCGGGCCACATTCACTCCTAGCGGCCGCACCAGCCAATTCGGGCGTCGCTGCAAGAAGCCCTTTACGTTTTCCCGCCGGATCAGCGGAATCCGGTCCCCGAATCGCCGCTTGAACATTTCCAGCAAACGATCCCGATGCATAGCCTCTTCTTCGCGCATCTCCTCGAACATCTGCGCCGTCGCTGGATAGGTCTCGCGCAGCGCATCCGCGAAGCTTGCGTAGATCCGGCCATCCTCTTCTTCCGAGGAAATCGCCAGGGCCAGGATCTCCTTCTCGGTCAAATCCTTGAACTTTTTAAGCATAAGCTCCTCAAATGCGGGTTTGGCGAAGCAGCATCGCATACTCGGCCAGCGGTGTCATCTGCGCCTCCCGACCGCTTTAGCGCCAAGCTATCTCTCATCGTCCCAATGAGATACGAACAAGACCGGTTGCTCGGCGTCACTTTCGATCATTGCTGGCTCCGAAGGCCCGCGAGCACTTCCCATCATTAGTCTTCTCTTGCATCTTAGTTCTACCCTTACTCAGTACTCCCGTACTACCATTCCGCTGGAGCGCACTACCTTCCGCCGAGTACGGTCCCTCTATGGGTTTTGTTTTCCGTCCGGCCTACACTTTCCCTATAGCAGGCGGTCTTTGTTCCGTCCAGTAAGAGGGGTAAATGTAGATGGCGACTCAGGACATTATGAGCAAGATTCCAGAAAGCGTTCCGGCCAACCGCACCGTGACTCAAACCGAGCGGCGCGCCAGCCGTCGTTGCAAGATTACTCAGCTGATGCGCATTCGCCCGTCCGATCCCGAGAAGGATCACTTTGACGATCTGCGCGGCACCCTCAGCGTTTCCCGTACCGGCGTCTATTTTCACTCCAGCGAACGGGGCTACGAAGTCGGCATGCGGCTATTCGTCACCATGCCGTACGTCCAGGGCGCTCTCTCCACTGGCCGTGAGTATCTCGCCGAAGTGGTGCGTGTCGACACCCTCATCAACGGAATGAATGGCGTCGGATTCAAACTGCTGATGGAAATGGGCCAGCAGGGCAGCTGGAACGATTACGGCTCTGCTATGCAGCGAAAGTAGCTGTCCACATTTTCCGAAGATCAATGGGAATAAGGAGAGGGTGTTTCCAGGAACTGGGAACGCCCTTCCATGCAGGGGTGACGGGCCGGCTGTGAATAAGACCGCTATGAATAGGTCAGTGGCGGGCTAAGATTTCGTCAGCATCTGCATGGCCCGATGCCGCATAACCCCCAGCTTTCGATTCACAAGATTCTTTCGCGGCAAAAACGAAAGCACCGGTTCACGCCGTTGCATCAGCCGGTTCAATGCGATGGTCAGCCGCACATCGCGCCGCGCAAACTTTAATCCCTGCTGCAAGGTCTCGATGGCCTCATCGCGCCTCCCAGCCGTCGCATACACTTCCGCAAGATTCAAATATAGCTGGGCCTGATTGCGCTTCAAGCGTACCGCCGCGTCGCACAGTTTCTCGGCTTCGCCCCATTTTTGTTCGGAGCGCGCCAGAACCACTCCCAGGTACGACATGTAGTAAGGATTGTTTTTCTCGAGATCCATGGCCCGTTGCATGTGCGGCATGGCCCGGGTCGCGTAATTCTCGCGCAATAGCGTTAGCCCTTGCTTGAATTCGCGGAAGGCTTCGGTGTCCAGCATTAAGTCACCTCTCGGACCGTTCTGCGGTCAGATCCATGGATGTCTATGAGCGCGAAGGCTTCGTCACGCGCTGTAACTCTAAAAAAAAGGTTGCGTCCTGAGTTGCTCATCGATTTGTGAGAATGCTCCGTTGCCGAGGGGCCAACCGGTCCGACGCAGGAGGCGCCGAGCAGCATCGCGGTGACGAATGTCGTCCCAATGAGCGCGAATTTACACTGCCTGTTTGTTCATGACTACTGACCGGTAGGACAGTCTTAGGACAGCGGAACTGAGGTAGTAGGGCAGAACCTGCCTGGGTGCGAGCCTGCGGGCTTATTTCGTGGCTTTTCGCGGAACGGCGGACATCCGCGTCTTCCAATGGTTGCGCCACTCCTGCCAATCTTCCAGGGTCACCTTAAACATGGACTTGGCCGCCTTGTGTAGCCATTTTCCGTTTCTCGCCCGCAGGTCTCGCTGGATTTTCGGGATGGCGCGGGGGCTGCCAAAGTGAATGTTGGCAGTCTCCCATCCCATGCAATACAGCAACCTCGATTCGTCCCGGCCCTTGGGAAGGGAAGCCAACTCGATGCGCGAACAATCCGGCGCGAGCCGCCGCACCATCCAGTGCCCTTCAAAGTTCACGCACGGATCCTGAACCCGCCGCGCCCGTCCAATCAATTTCGGTCCATACAACTGTTGCGAAGAATCGCCCTTGAACCACGCCCAAGCCGAAGTGCGGATCGCTTTGGCTTCCCGCGCAATGAATGCGCCCTTCCACGACGATAACGCCAGGATTCGCGGATGCCCCAAGCTCCCCAAACCGGCCACCCGCCGCTTCAACTTATAGGCCCTCGGCGGCTCCGGGAAAGAAGTTTCCAGTAGCTCGCGGACTTCCTTCGGCGGCTGGTGGGCGTACGGTGGATTCTTTTTCATGCGCGCCCAGAACCGCACCGGGTCCCGCAAGTCGCTGGTGGCGATGATTCGCAACCATTGGTGCTCTTCGGCGAGCACAAAGGTGTTTCCGCCCGCAGCGACGGAGTCACGATATCCTTGCTCGATCGCTTCGGAGGCTTCGCGGCGCGTCAAGCTCAGATGTTCTTCGGAAATCGCCAGGTAAGCGCTGGTGGCCAATCGCACCAAGTCCACGGTATAAGGCGCTGGCCAGACTTCATCTAGATCGTTCACTCCCCAAATTAGCCGTCCCTCTTGGTCCCGCCAGGTGCCAAAGTTTTCGATGTGCAGGTCGCCTACGGCCAGGACCGCGGGCGCTTTCGCGACGTTACTGCACTCCTCGGCCCAGTGTTGCAACCAGCGGTAAAACGTTGCGCGAAAAAAAGCGAACGGCTCGGTCGCCATCAGCTTGTGTTTCAGCGTCAGATCTCGCCGCACCAGATCGATCCGTTGGCGAAGCCATTCCTCGAAGTCCTGCGTCGCCTTGAAGATATTTCCCGGCTTTTTAGACGTTGGCGTGCTCCGTTCGCTGTGACCCAGATCTCAATCGGCTCTCGTAAATGGGGAAGCGTGCGGCCAACTGCGCTACCTGCTGCCGCACTCGTTGTTCGCTGCTGGTCTCTCCCCGGTGTTCCAGAACGTCCGCGATCCAGCCTCCGATCTGCTCCATCTCCGCCTCACCCATCCCGCGCGTGGTCACCGATGGCGTTCCCAGCCGAATCCCGCCGGCCTTCATCGGGGGCAGCGGATCGAACGGGATGGCGTTCTTATTCACCGTGATTCCCGCGCGATCCAGCGCTTTCTCCGCATCACTTCCAGTCAATCCGCGCGAATGCAATTCCACCAGGAACAGGTGATTGTCAGTTCCCCCGGTCACGATCCGGAAGCCGCGCCTGGCCACCGATGCGGCCATCGCCTTGGCATTGGCCACCACTTGTTGCTGGTATTCGCGGAACCCCGGTTCCATCGCTTCTTTCAGACACACCGCCTTGGCCGCGATGGTGTGCACCAGCGGACCACCCTGGGTCCCCGGGAACGTCAGCTTGTCCAATTCCTTCGCGAACGCCGCCTTACAAAGCACCATTCCGCCTCGAGGCCCGCGCAGAGTCTTGTGGGTGGTCGTCGAAACCAGGTCGGCGTGCGGAATCGGACTGGGATGCACGCCCGCAGCTACCAGACCCGCGATGTGCGCCATATCCACGAAAAACAGTGCCTCCACCGCCTTTGCCACTTTGCCGATGCGCTCGAAATCGATAATCCGCGAATACGCGCTGGCGCCCGCCACGATCATCTTCGGTTTGTGCTCCTTCGCCAGCTTCTCAATTTCGTGGTAATCGATACGTTCATCGTCTTGGCGCACTCCGTAAGCCACGAACTTGTACATGCGCCCGGAAAAATTCAGGGGATGCCCATGCGTCAAATGTCCGCCATGGGCCAGATTCATGCCCAAAACCGTGTCCCCGGGCTTTAGCACCGACATGTATACCGCAACGTTCGCCGAGGTGCCCGAATGCGCCTGCACGTTGGCATGCTCCGCACCAAAAATTTGTTTCGCGCGATCGATTGCCAGTTGCTCGACCTTGTCCGCAAACTCGCATCCACCGTAATACCGCTTACCCGGATATCCCTCGGCGTACTTGTTCGTAAAGATCGAGCCCATCGCCTCCAGCACCGCTTCAGAGACCAGGTTCTCCGACGGAATCAGCTCCAGCCCGGTCGCTTGGCGTTGCGCCTCTTCGCTCAGCAACTCCGCAATCGGCGCGTCGACCGTCTCCAGGGGCCGCTCCATACGTGCATTGGCATCGGTAGTCTGACTCATTGGCGTTCCTCGTTTCCACACCATTTGTTCTTCGAATGAATACGCAGCGATTTTATCGGATGGGTTCGTGGAAAGCCAACCCCGCCATGTTTTGCAGACAAGCACGGTCGCAGCCAATCAAAATAGCGCCGCCACTGGGATACTTTGCCCTGGCGAATGGTTACTCGCTGCCCTTCCGATCGATGAATCGAATGTTAAAAAGTGAATCGATGCACGCGCCAGGTTCCCTCATCCTTGTTGGCCGGTGCTATAGTTTTCCGCGACGCAGCTTTGCACAACCAGGAGCCCGGCTCCCATGCCCCCCAGAACTGCCACTCGCGGTTTCCCCTCTTCGGCTTTCTCCTCTCTGATCCTGCTTTGCGTTTTCTCGCTCCCGGCTTCAGCGCAGGACACCAACCCTTACGCCGGTGACGCCCAGGTCGCCAAACTGGGCGAATCGCAGTTCCGAGCGAATTGCGCCTTTTGTCACGGCCTCGGAGCGCGTGGCGGCGGCCGTGGTCCCGATCTGACCCGGATACAAAAGCACCACGGCACCGCCGACTCCGATCTTTTCCGCACCATCAACGAAGGCATCCCCGGAACCGCCATGCCCCCCAACGGCACGACACCGCAAGGTGTGGGCATGACCCCTGAAGAAATCTGGCAGGTGATCACCTACATTCGCAGCGTGGAAAAGAAATCCACCACCTCCGCAGGCGATCCCGCGCACGGGAAAAGCCTTTTTTATGGCCGCGCGGCCTGCGCCACGTGCCATATGGTCAATGGAAAGGGTGGGCGCCTCGGTCCGGACCTAAGTTCCGCGGGCTCCGCGCGCGCCCTCGATTACCTGGTGCAATCGGTGCGCGAGCCAAGCCAGCGCCTGGCCGGCGGCATCTCCGAAGCGATGAAGGAATTTCCCCAGGAATACGAAACCGTCACCGTCGAAGCCGCCGACGGCATCAAGTACCAGGGCGTCGTCCTCAATGAGGACCATTTCACCCTGCAAATGCTTGACACTCGCGAACAAGTCCATCTGTTCGAAAAAGACCAGTTGCGCAAACTCACCAAATCGCGCGAATCGCTGATGCCCGCCTACGATCAAAAAATGCTTTCCGACAGAGATCTACAGGACATCATCGCTTTTCTCACCACCGCGGATGCCATGCCCGGCGGTGCGCAATGAATGCTCCGTTTGAATTTGTGGCGGCAAGTTCTTACCCAGCTCGCCCTGCAGGCCCCGAGCTTCGAAAGGTGGTACCAAGGACGGTTCGCCATCTTGCTCTTTCTTTGCCTGGCACCCGCAACCTCCTGATGGGTACCCTCCCGATCACCCTGGCCCTAGCCCTTGCTTCGCAAGCTCAAGCCCAAGTCACCGCCCAGCGGCTCCTCGATTCCACCAAAGAACCCCAGAACTGGCTCATGTATTCGGGCGACTACGCCGGTCGCCGCTACAGTGCCCTGGAGCAGATCGACACCGCGAACGCCGCCAATCTCGTACCCCAATGGGCCTACCAGACCATGGCGGGCGGAAAATTCGAAACCACTCCGCTCGTCGTTGACGGCATCCTCTACGCCACCGGGCCCGACGATCGCGTCTTCGCTCTGGATGCCCGGTCCGGGCGTCCCATCTGGCAATACCAGCGCGCGCTTCCTGCGGACATTCGTCCGTGCTGCGGCCGGGTCAATCGCGGCTTGGCGATCCTTGGCGACCAAGTCTTCCTGGGCACCCTCGATGCCCACGTCATCGCTCTCGATTCGAAAACCGGAAACGTGATATGGGACGTCGCCTCGGTCGATTACCGCGGCGGCTACAGCTACACCCTGGCGCCTCTGGTCATCAATAACCTGGTCCTCCTGGGCATCTCTGGCGGCGAGTACGGAATCCGCGGTTTCATTGACGCTTACGACGCCGCAACCGGCGAACGCAAATGGCGCTTCTACACCGTCGCCGCTCCCGGCGAACCTGGCCACGAAACCTGGGAAGGCGACTCGTGGAAAATTGGCGGCGCGCCTGCTTGGATCACTGGCACCTTCGATCCCATCACCAACACCACATTTTGGACCACCGGTAATCCGTCTCCCTCCAATCGCGGCGAAGGTCGCGGCGGTGACAACCTCTATAGCAATTCGCTTCTGGCTCTCAACCCGGAAACCGGCAAGCTAAAATGGTATTTTCAGTTCACCAAGCATGACGAACACGACTACGACGCTACCCAAGTTCCGGTGATGATCGACCGCGATGGCAAACATCTGATCGCCCAGGCCAACCGCAACGGATTCTTCTACGTCATCGACCGTGCTACCGGAAAGCTCGTCTATTCGAAACCCTACGCCAAAGTCACCTGGAGCACCTCTAAGCTCCCCGACGGCAGTCCAGCCTCCTCAAATGCCGGGTCGCCCACCCTTAACGGCACTCGGGTCTGCCCCGGAGCCGCTGGCGCCACCAACTGGATGTCGCCGACCTACGATCCGCAGACCAATCTTTTCTACGTTACCGCCCGCGAGCAATGCGACATCTTTAGCACCGCACCCCAAGCCTACGAAAAAGGCCACGCTTACTATGGCAGCGCGTATTTTCCCAACGACGAAACTTTGCCTTTTTGGGGCGCACTGCGCGCCATCGATCCTGCCGACGGAAAACTCAAGTGGGAGTGGAAGCATCCGTCGCCGACCTGGTCCGGGGTTCTCTCTACCGCCGGCGGTTTGATTTTCACCGGCGATGCCGAAGGCAACTTCATTGCCCTGGATGCCAAATCCGGTAAAGCGCTTTGGCACTTTCAGTGTGGAGCGTCCGTATACGCTTCGCCGATGTCCTACGCGATCAACGGCAAACAATACGTTGAAATTGCCGCCGGCAGCACCATTTTTACTTTCGCCCTGCGGTAGCGCCGGCTAAGCAAGAACCAAGCGGGCCAAACCAGCATGAAGCCGACCCGCCGCGATACCATGCCCCTCGATGCGAGCCTCACCGATCAGGTGAATTGCCTGGCATCCCCACAAAATGGTCAGTTTAATCGTTCAGAACAGAATCAATGGGCCCCGTCGGCGGGCGCGACTTCCACCGGAGCCTCGAACACGTGCAGGCAATGATCTAAAATCGCTACTCTCGGCAGGCTTGAAGTCCAGGCGTACGCCTTGGGGTCCTCCAGAAGCTGGCCGGAAAGATGCATCGCGCTGACCACGATCGTCCCGGAAGCTCTTTGCCCCGGGAATAGTGGTTCGTACCGAATTCCATAAAGAGCCGGATCGACCTCGCCGAAGTAAGCCAAATGAATGGTCTCGGTGGGATGCTGATCCTGATATTTGCGAAGTGCAATCAAGCCTTGTCCCCAATCGATGTTGCTATCGCTCAACAATTTGTAGCTGGTCGCCGGATTTACGTAGATAGGGAAATACGAAAGGTAACCCGGCGCATAGCGCAGGCAATCCGCCGCGTTCAACAGCACCAACGCCACTAGCAGCCACGTCGCCATGCTGTATCGCTGCGCAAACTGCCAGATTCCTGCGATGAATAGCAGTACGAACGGATACACCAGCAGAATATGCCTCTCGCCAATATCAACATTGGCAAAAATCGCCGACAGAAAATAAAGGCCGGGAAGAATCACCAGCACGTGCCAGTCTCGTGGCACCGCGATACGCTTAAGAAGCGCAATTATCAGCGTCGCCAGAAAAAGTGCCAACACCGTGGTCGGCCATTTCAGCACCAGCACCACCGGAAAATACGATTTCCAGCCGGTCTGCGAAATCTTCCCCAGAAGAAAGCTGGGATGCCCACCCTTCATGTGCAGAACTTGTTTCAGCAGCCCTTCCAGATACTCGCCGTTCGGCACATAAAATGTCGCATTGGTATGTAGCGGGAATCTTTCCACCACCGGCTTGGTGCGATTCGCCGACATGGTCGTGATCGTGCCATTTTGTAAAGTGACCTTGGTCCAGTGAAAGAAATACGTCGCCCACACCACCGCAAACGCAACCACTAGGATCGCGAACATCTGACGCCAATTCCATTTGATTGGGTTCAGCTCTACGCTGTCCGGTTTGAGCACCAGCACCAGGATCACCGCTAGCAGGAACAGTGTCGGGGTGCTGAACTTGGCCACCAGCAGTGCTCCCAAGATCAAGCCGAGGACAATCGTTGGTCGCCAGGACGGCGCTCGTCTCCACTTCACGACTTGCAGCGCAGCAGCAAACGTGAACAGCGCCACCGCCCCATCGTTGATGGCCACAGAAAAGTGCGCAATCAGAGCCGGTGAAAACGCAAACAACGCCAGCACAAAGTTGGCTGCGCCTGCGGAATAATATCGTCGGGCCGCGGTCCACAACAGCAAGCCCAGAATCACTCCCAATACCACGTTCAGCGGACGGGCACCCCAGGAGATGGCTTGCGGACTTGGAACCATTCGTTCCGCCCGCGGAATTCCGGTGATGTCATTTTTGGAAGGTTCTGCTGGCAGGTCGATCTCTGCGCCCATCGGCAACAGTGGCAGGGTCAGCAGCAGGTACACCATTGGGGGGTGGTCGTTCCAACGCTCAAAACGTCCGTGGCGCCACGCATCCAGCCCGGCAATGATGTGCAGCGGCTCATCGTTGGTAAGCGATTGCGTTCCGATAAACCAGGCGCACTGCGCCACATACAGCAGCACAAGCAACGCTGGCAAGATGACCCGCGGCTTTCCTGGCCGCTCAGCCTGCGCACTTGCATCGCGCGGCGCACCTGGGCTACCCGGGCTCGTCAAGACGCGATGCAATGGGTCGCTGGCACTCTCTTGCATCATTTTTCAAGGGTAATAGATCGCGAGCCGCCAATCTGGTTTGGCGGTCTCAGATTTGTCGCATCTAACAATAGCAACACGCGCGCCAAACCGCCCATCCTGGGGCTGTCGCGCTAAACTTCACTCATGCAGCGCAAAATTTTTTGGCTGACCTTCAGCCTGCTAGGCCTGCTTGCCGATCTGGTGCTTCCGTTTTGGTGGGCCCTCGGCGCAACCATTCCCCTGCTCGCCCTGTGTTGGTGGTTCGCCTACCGCAGCGACTGGTTCTAGCCGGAAACGATCCGGCTCGGCTCCGGCTTTAACCTCACCGGTTGTCCTCGCCCGCGACTCTGGCGAATCCGCCCGCGTTGACACGCCGCAATCCCTCCGCTACGCTTTTGCGTTTGCTTGCCAATCATTTTCTCTCCTGAGGGAAACGGACAAACCGCCGCATGGCCGAAGAAAAGCTGCCCACCCGCGAACAAGATTTTTCCGAATGGTATAACCAGCTGGTACTGAAAGCGCAGCTCGCCGACTATGCCCCGGTTCGTGGCTGCATGATCGTGCGTCCTTACGGCTGGGCCCTTTGGGAGAACATTCAGGCAGCTCTGGATCGCCGGTTCAAGGCCACCGGCCACCAGAACGTTGCGTTTCCTCTGCTCATTCCGCGCAGTTTCATCGATAAGGAGAAGCATCACGTCGAAGGTTTCTCGCCCGAACTTGCGGTAGTCACCGTTGGCGGCGGAGAGGAATTGGCCGAGCCCCTGGTCATCCGCCCAACTTCGGAAACGATCATTGGCCATATGTGGTCCAAGTGGATTCAGTCCTACCGCGACCTGCCAGTGCTGATGAATCAGTGGAATAGCGTGGTCCGGTGGGAATTGCGCACCAAGCTGTTTCTGCGCACCTTGGAGTTTTACTGGCAGGAAGGCCATACCGCCCACGCCACCCGCGAAGAGGCCGAGCAGGAAACCCGCCAGATGCTGGACATTTACGCCGACTTCGCCGTCAACGACGCGGCCATTCCCGTAATTCCCGGCAAAAAATCCAACGCCGAGAAATTTGCTGGCGCCGACGTTACCTTTTCCATCGAAGCCATGATGGGTGACGGCAAAGCTCTGCAGTCCGGTACTTCCCATTTTCTGGGCCAGAATTTTGCGCAAGCCTTCGAAGTTCGCTATCTCGATCAGAATGGCCAGCTGCAGCATTGCTGGACCACCTCGTGGGGACTTTCCACCCGCGTGATCGGTGCCATCATTATGGTTCACGGCGACGACCAAGGCCTGGTCCTTCCGCCCAAACTTGCGCCCTACCAGGTGGTCATCGTTCCCATTTTCAAGACCGACGAAGAGAAGTCTTCGGTGCTGGATACCGCGCGCAAGCTCAAAGCCGAGCTGGTCGCCGCCAACGTTCGGGTAACTCTGGATGAACGCGAAGGCTCCAGTCCCGGTTGGAAGTTCAATGAGTGGGAAATGCGCGGCGTCCCCGTTCGCGTCGAGCTCGGCCCCAAGGACGTCGCCAAGCAGTCCGCCGTTCTCGCGCGTCGCGACCGTCCCGGCCGGGAAGGGAAGATCAGCGCTGCGCTTGCCGGTCTGCCCCAAACCATTCAAAACCTGCTCGCCGAAGTCCAACAAGCCATGCTCGATAAAGCCGCGGCTTTTCTCAAATCGCGAACCATCGACGCCACCACCTACGACGACCTCAAACGCGCGGTGGAAACGGGTTTTGCCCTTTCTTACTGGTGCGGCAGCGAAGACTGCGAGGCCAAAATTAAGGAAGAGACGCGCGCCACCATGCGCTGTATCCCCCTGGAACAATCTGGCGGCTCGGGGACCTGCGTCTACTGTGGCCAGGCCGCCCCGGAACGCGCCATCTTCGCCCGCGCCTACTAGCTCGCCGCGTCGCTGCGCAACCCCAGCCGGCGGTGATCCTGGCAGTCGGGCGCGGTGGACCGAGGTCCCCACTGCCATCCGCCACCCGTTGCTTTCCCGAAACACCCCTTTCGCCTTCCTCTCGACACACTTTTGCTCCAGTGTTAGCGTGGAAATTCGAGATCATGCGGAATTTCGCGCTGGCTTCCAGCTCTGCTCTGCTTTTCAGAGCATCCAGCCACCGGAGAGTCATTTTGGCGTATCCATCGCGCATCTCGACAGCCTCCCGGCTGTCTTCCAGCGCCGCTCAACGCGGTGCCGGGACCATCAAAGCTATCGTCTGGACGGTGGTACTCGTCTACGGCGCCTTCGTTGCCTACCGAATCATTCCGCCGTACGTCGCGCAATATCAATTGACCGACAAGATGCAGGAGCAGGCCCGCTTTGCGGTTGTGAATCGTTATCCCGAAGACCAGGTCCGCGACAACATCTTCAAAGTCGTGCAGGATTTGGACATTCCCGTCAAAAGAGAGCAGATTAAAATCGTCGACACCAACACCGTGGTTCGCATCTCCATGGACTACACCGTTCCAGTCGACCTGCTGGTCTATCACTTGAATCTGCACTTTTCTCCCGAGAGCGAGAATCACTCGCTTATCTAATTGGTATCTTCGCTTAGCGCGACGAGGCCCCCAAAAGTTCCGTCGCCGATACCCCAAGCCCGCACCGGTTCAAGCAACGTTTCGGCCGCAACTGCGTCTTTCCTAGTGCACCCCGTTGGGAGACAATAGAAGTTCACGCGTGGGAGTTTCGTTGCGTATTCGTATTCAAAAGGGTTTTTGGACTTCCATCTTCGGCCTCACCATCCTGGGAATTGCATTTGCTATCTTTCTCACCTGTGCCGGCGTCTTCACTTACTTCTACGTCAAGTATTCCCGCGAAATTGACGGTCGTCTCTCGGGCCGGGTGCTGCAGAACACCACCCAGATTTTCTCCGCTCCGCAACACCTCGCTGTCGGTCAGGTCTATACCTCCGAAGAGTTGATAATGTACCTCCAGCGGGTCGGATACCGGCCTGAGCACGACGACTATTCCCTCGGTCAGTACACCGTGCAGGGCAACAGTGTGGATATTCGCCCGTCCAAGTCTTCGTACTTCGCCGGTAGCAACGCGCTGGCGGTGCAATTCGGACCCAAGTCTATTCGCGCCATCCGTGATTTGGCTGGCGGACCGGATCTTTCCTCCGCCGAGATCGAGCCTGAACTCATCACCAATCTTTTTGACAGCCTGCGTGAAAAGCGCCGCCCAGTCCGCTACGACGATATTCCGCCGGTCCTGGTCCACGCCATCTTGTCCGCCGAAGACAAGCGCTTCTTCGAGCACGGTGGATTCGACTTTGTCCGCATTGTCGGCGCCGCGTGGGCGGACCTGCGGCATACCAGCAACCATTACCAGGGCGCCAGCACCATCACCATGCAAGTTGCGCGCACTTTTTTCTTCACCAACGAGCGAACCTGGCGGCGGAAATTGGCCGAAGCGATGGTCTCCATGGAGTTGGAAGGGCGCTTTTCCAAGAAGCAGATTTTTGAGCTCTATGCCAACGAAGTGTACCTGGGCAACCGTGGCAGCTTTGGAATTCGCGGCTTTTCGGAAGCTAGCGTTGCGTACTTCGGCAAAGATTTGCGCCAGCTTTCCTTAGCCGAATGCGCCTACCTCGCCGGGATCATTCGGGCCCCGAACTATTACTCTTCTGCGGACCACCACCCGGATCGCGGCGCACAGGCCCGCGACCGAGTGCTCACCCAGATGCTGGAAAACAAGTACGTCACCGAAGACGACGTGCAAGACGCCAAGCGCAATCCGCTCAAAATTGTTCGCACCTCCATCACCGGCAGCGATTCTCCGTATTTCGTCGATATGGTCAAAGACCATCTCCTCGACAAATATCAGGAGAACCAGCTGGTCAATCAGAATTTCCGCGTGTACTCCACCCTCGATCCGGAACTTCAACGTGCTGCGGCCGCTGCCGTCGAAACCGGAATGAAAAACGTGGACAAGCTGCTGGCCAAAAAATACGAGCGCTGGCGCAAAGAGCAAGCCAAGAACGGTACCGACGAACCCATCCCCCAAGCCCAGGTTGCGCTGGTTGCGCTCGATCCACGCACGGGGGAGATCAAAGCGGTCATCGGCGGCCGCGATTACGGTCAGAGCCAGCTGAATCATGCGCTCGCGCATCGTCAACCCGGCTCGGTTTTCAAACCCTTTGTCTATGCCGCAGCCTTTGACAACGCTATCGACAACATTCAGCCGATCATCACCCCCGCCACCACCGTAGACGACGAGCCCACCACGTTCGAATTCGATGGCAAGGACTACACCCCGAACAATTTCGGGCAGAAATTTATGGGTCGGGTCACCGTTCGTGACGCCCTCGCCAATTCTTTGAATGTCGCCACCGTCAAAGTTGCCGAGCTCATCGGCTACGGCCGCGTCGTGCAGATCGCCCGCCAGATGGGTCTCGGCAACAACATTCAAGCCACCCCCGCGGTTGCGCTAGGCGCCTACGAGATGACCCCCGTCGATGTTGCCGCGGCTTACACCGCCTTTGCAGACGGCGGCACTCGCGCCGAACCTTTGTTCATCACCTCGGTGATCGGGGCCAACGGCGCCACGCTCGAGCAAAACACTCCGCAAACCAAGGCGGTGCTCGACCCCCGCGTCACTTTTCTTGTCACCAGCTTGCTTAAGGACGTGCTCAACCGCGGCACCGCCGCCGGGGTACGCGCCCGGGGCTTCTCACTTCCTGCGGCCGGCAAGACCGGCACCTCTCGCGACGGCTGGTTTGCCGGTTTTACCTCCAATCTGGTCTGCGTGATCTGGATCGGATTTGATGACAATCGCGACTTGGGTCTCGCCGGAGGGGTCACCGCCGCGCCCATTTGGGCCGATTTCATGATCCGCGCCACCGCTCTGCCCGCTTACAAAGACGTGAAAGATTTCAGCGCACCGGAAGGCGTCGACGCGGTCATGATCGACCCAGAATCCTTGCAGCTTGCGACCGCAAACTGCCCCACCACTCGCTCGGAGGTCTTTGTGGCCGGCTCAGCGCCCACCCAATACTGCGAACTCCATGGCGGACATGGGGTCTCCTCTTCCACAGGTTCCTGGCTGTCGCACATTTTTGGTGGCGGCGGGGAACCCAAGCCTCCTCCAGCTGTGGATGCCAATGGCCAGCCACTTCCTTATGACCCCAACCGCCCGCCCAATGCCACCGGCCAGGGTGTCCAGGTAGACGCTAACGGCAAGCCCATCGAAAAGAAAAAGAACCCTTTGCAGAAGATTTTTGGTATCTTCGGAGGCAAGAAGAAGCAAGACCCGGCGCTGCCAAAGCCGGACAAAGGAGACTCGCCATGAAGAAGTTCATGATGGCGGTTTCGGTCAGTTTTTTTGTTGTAGGTTTTTCCCTCCCTTCGTTAAGCCACACTCCTGATGACGCGCTCCGGCGCTCGCTCGTAAATTCCGGTTCGGCAAGCTCTATGCAGGCGCCATCGCAAGTCTCCTCAGCCAGTTCGGATCCGGCTCATGCGCAGATAACGCCTGAGCAAATGGCCGACCTGCTTATGGCTCGCAAGCAATACCCTGAAGCTGTCGAAGCCTACCGGCGCCTGGCCGATCAGAATCCCGGCAATCCCGTGTACTGGAACAAATTGGGCATCGCCTTTCACCAGCAGTCCGCCCTGACTGCCGCGCTCAAGTCTTACGAAAGGGCGCTGAAAGCCGATCCCCGGTACGCGGACGCGGAAAACAACATTGGCACCATTTGGTATCAGCGCAAGAAATACGGCCGTTCTATCCGTGCCTACAAAAAGGCCATCAAGATCACCGACGATATGCCGGTGCTGTACAGCAATTTGGGCTACGCTTATTTCGCGGACAAGAAGTACGAGGATTCGATAGCTGCGTTTCGCACCGCCCTGGCTAAGGATCCCCAGTTTTTTGAGCGCAACTCATCGCGCACCGGTTCGGTTCTTCAAGACCGCTCGGTCGCTGATCGCGGCCGTTTTTACTTCATGCTCGCCAAGTCCTTTGCCGAGTCCGGCAACTACGAGCGTTGTATCTTCTATCTGCGTAAAGCCAAAGAGGAAGGCTATGCGTCCTTCGCGGCCGATCTGAAAAAAGACCAGGACTTCGCAGCGGTAATCAAGGATCCCGGCGTCCAGGATTTGCTGGCTCCCAAACCGGACTACGTCGCCGAACCGTAATCGTTACTCGCACTGATTTGCCGTTTTTAGCCGCGCTCATTGGAGCGCCTGTCCGGCTGCGGCCTCCGAGCCTATCGTCGCGCCTCAGAAAGCCACTCGTTTGGAGGTATTTTCACGCTTTCGACGTTCCTTTGGATTTACGTTCACGCACAACCCGCACCGCGGCACTCTCCACGGTGTTACCTCTGCTACAATTCAAAGACATATGGCGCGTGGCGGTTTCATCTCGCGATTTCTGTTTTTTTTCTGGTTCACCTGCATCAGCGCCGCAGCGCTTTCCGCCCAGCAACCCGCGGCCAATTCTCGCAGTGCACCTTCTGCCGCTGCGTCCCGCGGTCTCTATCTGGTTTTCCCATTTGAAAATGCTGGCGCTTCGCCGCGCTTGGATTGGCTGAGCGAAGGCCTGGAAGAACTCACCATCCAGTATCTTTCCGCCGCCGGCGAAGAGGTCTATTCGCACGCAGGCCGAGCTGGCGAGCTGGAGCGTTACGGTCTACCTTCCGCTGCCAAGCTCAGCCGGGCCACTATGCTCCGCATCGCCCAGGATCTGGACGCCGACTACGTGGTCTTTGGCTCATTCGCCTCCGACGGCACAAGTCTCACCATCGAATCGCGTGTTTTGCGCGTTGATCCCACTGCTTTACTCCCCACCATTCACGAGTCCGCGCCCCTCAACAGCCTCATGGATCTCCACACTCGCGTAGTGTGGCGGCTTCTTTCCCTAAACCAGCGCTCCTATCCGCTGTCGCTCGGAGAGTTCGCCAAACTTCAGCGCCCTTTGCGTCTTGACGCCTTCGAGCATTTCGTGCGCGGGCTGCTCGCCGGCGAAGACGAAGCTCGCCTCCGGGAATTGCACGAAGCCGCTCGACTCGAGCCCACCTGGTCGGATCCGGCTTTCGCCTTGGGGGAGACCTACGCCGCGCGCCGTGATTGCAGTTCTGCACTCCCGTGGTTTGCGCGTGTCCCTAAGACCAATTCGCGCTACGTGGAAGCTGTGTTTGCCATTGGAGTCTGCCGCTTGCAGTTGAACCAGCCCGACAAGGCCGAGGAATCCTTCCTTTCTCTACAAGGCGCGCTGCGCGACCCCGCGAGTCCTGCGGTCCCTGCGGCCACTCAGGTTTCCGGCGCGGATCTTCCTGAAATTTTGAACAATCTCGGGATCGCCCTATCTCGTCTGGGTAAGACTGCCGACGCCCAAGCCGATTTGCGCCGCGCCGCCGATCTCGACCCTGATGAAGACGACTATCCGTTCAATCTGGGGCTGGTAGCTTTGCGCGCCAATGATTTCAAGGCTGCTGCTGGATATTTTCGAGAAGCCTCGCAACGGGAGCCCGACAATCCCGAGGATCGCGCCCTCCTGATCCAGTCTCTCGAAAAGTCCGGCAACTCCTCGGAAGCCGATCAGGAACGCGTCGCCGCCGCCGAAGCGCTCGGACCCAATGCAATTTCTGCTACTCACGTCGACGCCAAAGGCGATACGCTAGCCGGCCTCGATCGCATCAAGACCACTCTGGACATCACTACCTTGCGCCTCGAAATTGAGTCCTCTGCGACGCCGGCTACTTCCTCCACCGAAGCGGTGGCGAATACCACGAGTTCTCACCTACGCCGTGGTCGGCAGGAGCTTTCCGCCGGGACTCTGGATGCCGCGGAGGCCGATTTTCGCGCCGCGTTAACAGCCGATCCCGCCAACGCCGGTGCGCATCAAAGTCTCGCCGAAATCGATCGAAGGCGTGGAAATCTGGATGCTGCGGTGACCGAACTGCAGGCCTCGCTCAAGTCCCGTGACTCTGCCGTCGTTCGCACCGCACTGGCGCGCATTTACCTCGAGCAGAAAAAACCCGATCTGGCCCGCGCTGAAGCCCAGCGCGCGCTCACCCTCGCTCCCAATTACGCCGACGCCAAACAATTACTGGACCGTCTGCAAACCTCGAAGCAGCCTGCGAAGCCCGGCGGGGTCTCGCAATGATTCCACGCTATCGGGTGCCCGCGTCCGCCTCGCTGTTTCTCCGCGCTTTGATGATTTTTGCGGTGGCCGCCGTAGCCTTATTCGCCTTCACCTTTGCGCTCTCTACCGGCGCTTCCGAAAATACCCCGTCCGCGATCGTCGAACAGCTCAAAATCACCGGCGAAGTTGAACCCATCCTCGCCACTTACATTGACGAAGGCATCACCGACGCCCAGCGCCGCAACGCCTCCCTGATTCTCATTACCATGGACACCCCCGGCGGATTGAGCGATTCCATGAAGGACATCATCCAGCACATCCTCACCTCGCCGGTGCCCGTGGCCGTGTACGTGTCGCCCGCTGGCGCCCGCGGTGCTTCCGCCGGCTTTTACATTCTTCTTTCCGCGGACATCGCCGCAATGGCTCCCGGTACGCGCATTGGCGCGGCCTCGCCGCTCATCAGTATCGGTGGATATCCCATGGCCATCGACGATACTCTGCGCCGTAAAATCACCAATGACGCCAGCGCCTTTCTGCGCAGTTTCGCCGAAAAACGCGGCCGCAACCCTGCGCTCGCGGAAACCGCTGTCACCGATGCCAAAGCCTTCACCGAAAAAGAAGCGCTCGATGGCAAGCTGATTGACTTGGTGGCATCCTCCGACGCCGATTTGCTCCATCAACTCGACGGTCGCCCAATTACTCGCTTCGACGGCACCACAAGCAAACTTGCACTCTCGAAGCCCGTGCTCACACCTTTCGAGCTTTCCGGCCGGCAAAAATTCCTTGCTCGCATCGTTGAACCCGATGTCTTTTTTCTTCTGCTGATCGTCGGGGTCTTGGGTCTGTACACCGAATTCACGCATCCCGGACTGGTCGCGCCCGGAGTCATCGGCGGCATCAGCTTGGTGCTGGCGCTATTCGCCATGCACATTCTGCCCGTGAATATTGCCGGCGTTTTTCTCATCGCTTTAGCTTTGGCGCTTTTTATTCTCGAAGCGAAGTACACCAGTCACGGTGTACTTCTCGCTGGAGGGATCGTGGCCATGTTGCTGGGCGCCATGTTCCTGATTCGTTCGCCGTTGACCTCCGGCGGCGTCAGCCTGGGCCTAGCAATTTCGGTTACTTTACCCTTTGCAGTGCTCACCGTCTTCCTGATGCGGCTGGTGCTCCGTTCCCGCAAATGGAAGAGCGCCACCGGCCGCGAGGAATTGCTCGGGGAACAGGGCACGGTGGTTTCCGCGCTGGGCGCGAACATTGAGGGTATGATTCGGATTCACGGAGAATTGTGGCGCGCCATCTCCGCGCAAGCTGTTGCGCAAGGTGGCGCGGTGCGGGTGGTGCGAATTGACGGGCTTACGTTGTACGTGGAGCCCGCCGGGCCGCTTCTCGGCCGCTCGTAGCCATGCCGCTCGAGGGAGGCAACATGTTTGGATTGGGCATCGGCACTATGGTGATCATCGGGTTCGTGCTGATCTGGTTTTACAATTCTTTGTATATCATCAAGGAATGGGAGCGTGGCGTGGTGCTGCGGCTCGGCCGGTTGTTGCCCACCGCCAAGGGCGCTGGCGTCAATCTGGTGTTTTGGCCCATCGAGACGCTGGCTCGGATCAGCATGCGCCTGGAAACTCTGGACGTCCCACCACAGGACATCATCACCCGCGACAACGTCTCCGTGAAGGTCAACGCGGTTTGCTACTTTCGGGTCGTCGACGCCAACCTCGCCGTCTCCCAAGTCCAGAATTACACCTACGCCACCTCGCAGCTGGCGCAAACCACTCTCCGCAGCCTGGTCGGTCAGTTTGAGCTCGACGAAATTCTTTCTCAGCGCGACAAAGTGAACGCCAAGTTGCAAATCATTCTCGACCAGGACACCGAGCCTTGGGGCATCAAAGTCTCTAAGGTGGAAGTGAAGCAAGTGGACATTCCTGAGCAGATGCAGCGGGCCATCGCGCGCCAGGCGGAAGCCGAACGAGAGCGCCGTGCCAAGATCATTCACGCCGAAGGGGAGTACGAGGCCTCGCAAAAACTAGCCGATGCCGCCAAAGTCTTGGAGACCGAACCCACTGCGATTCAGCTACGTTACCTTCAGACCCTTACTGAAATAGGTGTCGAGAAGAACACAACGATTGTGTTTCCGCTGCCCATCGATATCATTAGCAGTTGGGTGCAATCCATGGGGGCGCCGAAGAAATAAGAATGGGTTCTCGCACAAATCGAAATCGCGGTGGCGCCGGGGATCGCGTGCTGGAAAGCAAGCATGTCATCGGCCTGTTCATGCTCATGCTCGTCTTTTCCGGCGTCTTTTTTTCACTCGGCTACGTCATGGGACGCAATCAGTACGACGGCCAGGTGCGCGCATCGATGAATCCGAAATCCACGGGCGCTCCGCTCATTAATCCAAAATCTGATTCCGCCGGAAAAAAGTCTGCGGCAAGTGCTCAGACCTCTGGCCCCCGGCCGGACTCAACCGAGCCACCCAGTTCCGACTGGGGTTTCTACAACGGCGGCAAAACTCCTCCTGACGACACGCTGCGCCTGGCTCCGCCCGCGGCAACTCCCGCGGTCGCCGGACATAAGGATTTGCCGCATGCGGCCAACAGCTCCACCAAAGTTTTGAACGCCTCACCGGTTCCCTCCGGGGCCTACACCGTGCAAGTCGCTGCGGTTCGCCGGGAATCGGAAGCGCTAAACCTGGTTGGCAATCTGCAAAAAAAGAAGTTTCCCGCCTTCGTGCTCTCCCCTCAAACCGATAAGTATTTTCACGTGCGGGTCGGTCCATACTCCGACCAGAAATCCGCCGATGCCGCCAAAAAGGGCCTGGAAAGCGCCGGCTTTAAGGCTATCGTGAAGCACTGATGTTCAGGTTTTCGTGGCCCTCCTTTCTCCGCCTCCCCAGCGCTGTCGCCAACACCCCTCCTGCCTTCCGTTTGGTTTTCGCCGCCTTGTCCGGAGCGGCACTCGCCCTTTCTTACAGCGGCTGGTATCTGACCATTTATTCGTGGGTGTGCGTCGGTATTCTGCTGATCGCCATTTTTGGCACCCGGCCAAGCGTCGCTTTCGCCTGCGGCTTCGTGCACGCAATATTTTTTGTGTTTGCCTCGGTGCCTTGGATCGCTACGGTGCTGTCCGTTCACGGCGGCCTGTCCACCACCGGTGGCTGGGGCGTCTTGTTTTTGATTGCCGCTGCCTGGGGCATTCTTACCGGAACATTCGCATGGATCGTCCACCGGCTTTCCTGCCGGGGAATCGCTTTCGCTTGTTTCGGCGCGCCCTTCGTTTGGGTAACGTTTGAATTCGTGCGGGCACGCCTTCCGGAAATCAGTTTTCCCTGGAATCTGCTCGGCTATCCTGCGTCCGCCAATCTGGCGCTGCTCCAAGTCACAACCGTCACCGGCATTTACGGACTTTCCTTCCTGGTTGCCGCCTTCAACGCTCTGCTCGCGTGGGCCGACTCCGCCATCAGCCGACCGCCGCGGTTTCGGTTGAAAGTCCTGGGCACCGCCATCGCAGTTGTTCTGGTGGTCCTACTGGCCGCACCGCTGCTTGTCCCCGTTCCGCAATCACATCATTACGCTCGCGCCGTGCAACTTAATTTCCCGGAAGTCGATACCTATCCCGCCAATTGGTTTCCGGCCCACGCCAACGACCTGGAAGAGATTCGCAGCCTGAGCCTGGCGCCCTCGGCTCAGCATCCCGATCTGCTGGTCTGGCCCGAAGCGCCAGCCCCCTTTTCTTTCGAAGATCCGCAATTCGCCAAACCAGCGTCGGCCTTAGCCATCGCCGCCGAACATCCGTTCCTCGCGGGGGTCATTGAGTGGCGCACCGCGCCGCAAGGGTCCGCACATCACCCGGTCGTTCCTTACAACAGCGCCATCCTGCTCGATCCGCAAGGCCAGAACGTTTTCACCTACGACAAAATTCACTTAGTCCCCTTCGGCGAGTACGAACCGTTTCCCTTGATCCACCAGGTGGTCTCCAGCGTCTCCAGCGAAGTGGGCGGCTTTCGCAAAGGCACCACCTACGCCGTCGGCCATCTCCACGACGGCCAGACCTTTGGCACCTTCATTTGCTACGAAGCCATTTACGCCGGCGAGATCCGCAAGTTCGCCGCCAACGGCGCCGAGCTATACATCAACATTTCCAACGACGGTTGGTTCGGCCGCTCCGCCGCCGCAGACCAGCACCTCCGTATGGCGAGGGTTCGCGCCGTGGAAAATCGCCGCTGGATGCTGCGAGTCACCAACAATGGCTTCACGGTTTCTGTCGATCCCTACGGCCGTATCTTTCTTCCCCTGCCGCCGGATGTCCGCGCGGCTGCCGACTTGCCTTATGATTTCCGCACCGACGAAACCATTTACACCCGCTTCGGCGACTGGTTCGCTTGGCTCTGCGTCATCGTTTCCGCTATGCTGTTGGCCTCAACTTTCAGGAAAACGAAAGGAATCCCAGCGCAACACGAGCTCCTCATTCCCGAACTCGAGGGTTCTCTTGCACCGGCACCCTCATAGTCCCCCGCGAAAGATCGGCCGTGAATGATTTTCTGCGCCTCACTGCACCATGATCCTCGAAGACCTTCAGCACCGTTACGAACTCCTCAAGCCTCGCGTCGCGCTGGTCCGGAGTTTTCTTTGACGCTCCTCAGCATCGTCAACTTCTGAAATCGCTCGAAGCCCGCATCGCCGGGCCCGAGTTCTGGAACGATCAGGAAGCTGCGCAAGCGGTGCTGCGCGACCGCAAGCGCTCTGAAGAGCAGATCGGCACCGACAATCAGCTCACTAGTTTTTCTAATGACATCGAAACCTACGTCAGCCTCGCCAAGGAAGAAAGCAACGCCGAGCAACGCCAGGAGCTTCTGAAAGATCTCGATCGAGAGCTCGCTTCCGCCGAAGATTATGTCGGCGAGCAGGAAACCCGCACGCTGCTTTCCGGCGAGACCGATCATCTCAACGCAATCATGACCATCAAGCCGGGTGCCGGCGGTACCGAGTCGCAGGACTGGGCTTCCATCCTGTTTCGGATGTATCTCCGTTGGGCGGAACGCAAGGGCATGAATGCCACGGTGCTCGATGAAACTCCCGGAGAAGAAGCCGGCATCAAGAACGCCACCATTCAGTTTGCCGGAGAAAACGCCTACGGCCTGCTAACCGGGGAAACCGGCGTGCATCGCCTGGTGCGCATCTCGCCGTTCGATCAGGCCGCTCGCCGCCACACCTCTTTCGCCTCTGTCTTCGTCATTCCGGAAATCGACGATCGCATCGAGATTAACATTCGTCCCGAAGATTTGAAGCTGGACACCTTTCGCGCCGGCGGCAAGGGCGGCCAAAACGTGAACAAAGTCGAAACCGCGGTGCGCATCACCCACCTGCCCAGTGGCGTCATCGTGGCCTGCCAGGCGGAGCGCAGCCAACACAAGAATCGCGAGCTGGCCATGAAGATGCTTCGCTCCCGGCTCTACGACATGGAAATTCAAAAGCGCAAGCAGCACAGCGACAAACTCGACGAATCCAAGATGGACATCTCCTTCGGCAGCCAGATCCGTTCCTACGTCATGCAGCCCTACCGCCTGATCAAAGACCACCGCACCAAGTTCGAAGTAGGCGACGTCGACAAAGTCCTCGACGGCGACATCGACCCCTTCATCCGCTCGTACCTAATGGCCAAAAAAACCAAAGGCCGGTTGGAGATCCAGGCCGACGACGAAGGCGACGGGGCTTAGGCGGCGCGGCGCTTTCGCTCTCGCACGAAAGCGTCAGTGCAAGCCACATTACACTTTTTCCCCGAAGCGCCACTTGCTTCCAGCGCATCCAAACCACGGTGTGGAGATAGGAAACTTGCATAGAAGAAAATTCGATGTCGAGGCTAATCGGCGATTCAGACGGAAGCAACCACGGGCAAGTGCGGGTATATCGCGAATCGGCCACGGGCGCCTTAGGCGAGCTGCGCAACGCAGGCATCGCGGTCGAACGAAAACAGATCAATCCGGCAAGGTCCCGCCTGGAACGATGAACCCCTTCGCGATGACTCCAGATAAGCCTGTTGCGTGAAAGCGACCCAAAACCCCAGCGGGAAGACCTTGCCCTTCGCTCTGGGTACCGCCGTTCGGAGGAGGAATCGCACCGTTTAACCTTCGCTTAACACGCCTAAATTCAATGGGTTGATTCTTACTGGGGCGGATGGTAGCTTGGTAAGGTTATCCGAATACGCGATTGGTGGCTTGGTTCAATCGGAGCACACCGGCTGCTCCTTACCTCACGAAGGAGACCCTGTTTTGAGCGAAGGCTTGCGTAACTACCTGTTTACCTCCGAATCGGTGACCGAAGGTCACCCCGATAAAATTGCCGATCAGATTTCTGACGCGGTCCTGGATGAAGTGATGCGCCAGGATCCTCGTGGCCGGGTGGCCTGTGAGACGCTGGTTACCACCGGCCTCGCGGTTGTCGCTGGGGAAATCACCACCAGCGCCCACGTGGATTACGACACTTTGGTGCGCGATACCATTCGCGAAGTGGGCTACTACGACGCGACGTTCGGCTACGACTCCAATACCTGCGCGGTGCTTTGCAGCGTGAAGCGCCAGTCGCCGGACATTGCCATGGGCGTCGATACCGGCGGTGCCGGAGACCAGGGCCTGATGTTTGGCTTTGCCTGCGACGAAACCGATGAGCTGATGCCTATGCCCATCCAACTGGCTCACCGCTTGACGCAGCGCCTCTCGGAAGTCCGCAAGAGCAAGAAATCGTCTTTTCTTCGTCCCGACGGCAAATCTCAAGTCACCGTCGAGTACCGTGATGGGCGGCCAGTGCGCGTGGATTGCGTGGTGATTTCCACGCAGCACAGCGACAGCGTATCCAATGAAGATTTGCGCGCTTTGGTCATGGAAGACGTGATTCGCCCGATTGTTCCCGCCTCGATGCTGGACCGCAACACCAAATATCACATCAACCCAACGGGACGCTTTGTGATTGGCGGGCCGATGGGCGATGCTGGTCTGACCGGGCGCAAGATCATAGTCGACACCTATGGCGGCTATAGCCGGCATGGCGGCGGCGCTTTTTCCGGCAAGGATCCATCGAAGGTGGATCGTTCCGCGTGCTACATGGCGCGATACATCGCAAAGAATGTGGTGGCGGCGGGATTAGCGCGACGTGCGGAAGTGCAACTGGCTTACGCAATCGGCGTGGCCGAGCCGGTGTCAGTTATGGTCGATGCGTTCGGCACCGCGACGGTTCCGGAAGATCGCATCACCGCGCTGATCCGCGAACACTTTGTGCTGACGCCCCAGGGAATCATTGAGACCTTGGACCTTCGCCGGCCGATCTACAAGCCGACTGCGGCTTACGGTCACTTCGGCCGCACGGGCCCAGGATTTACCTGGGAGCGCACCGATCGAGCCGACGCGCTGCGGAAAGCGGCAGGACTGGGCGCGGTTGCCGGAGCGGAAGTTGGCGCCCGGCGCTAGTTCGCTTCGCTGAGATTAATCCATCTTGGACGGCGCTGTTGTCTGCGTGCGTCACGCCGTAAAAAATCAAATCGAGGGAGCACCACTTGGCTACAGCAGAACTGAAAAAAGGCGACGTGAAAGACATCGGGTTAGCTGACGCTGGCAAACGCAAGATCGAATGGGCCGGAAATCAGATGCCGGTGCTGAATTCGATTCGCAAACGCTTCCTGAAAGAGAAGCCGCTGAAGGGCTTGCGCGTTTCCGCGTGCCTACACGTCACCAGCGAAACCGCGAACCTGATGATTGCGCTGCGCGACGGTGGAGCCGATGCGGTGCTGTGCGCTTCCAATCCGTTGTCGACGCAGGATGAAGTGGCGTCATCGCTGAATCGCGACTTCGATATTCCGACCTACGCGATCAAGGGTGAAGACAACGACACCTATTACACGCATTTGCGCGCGGCTCTGGATCATAAACCGCAAATGACCATGGATGACGGCGCGGATTTGGTTACTATGCTGCTGACCAAGCGCACCGACCTGGTTCCCGGGGTGATCGCCGGAACGGAAGAGACCACTACCGGGGTGATTCGTCTGCGGGCCATGGCCAAGGACGGCACGCTGAAGTATCCGATCATCGCGGTGAACGACGCGATGACCAAGCATTTCTTCGACAATCGTTACGGCACCGGGCAATCCACGCTGGACGGGGTGATTCGCGCGACCAACATTTTGCTCGCGGGATTGAAAGTGGTGATCGCCGGTTACGGATGGTGCGGACGCGGGGTGGCAATGCGCGCCAAGGGATTGGGCGCGGACGTGATCGTCACCGAAATCGATCCGGTGAAGGGCATTGAAGCGGTGATGGACGGTTTCCGCGTGATGCCGATGGCCGAAGCGGTGAAAGAAGGCGACGTCTTTATCACCGTGACCGGTAACAAGAGCGTGATTCGCGGCGAACACTTCGAGGCCATGAAGGGCGGCGCGGTGGTTTGCAACTCCGGCCACTTCAATGTGGAGATCGATATTCCAGCGCTGGAGAAATTGTCATCCGGCAAGCGCGAAGTGCGTCCGCTGGTTGACGAATACGTGCTAAAGGGTGATCGCAAAGTGTATCTGCTCGGTGAAGGTCGGCTGGTTAATTTGGCGACGGCAGAAGGGCATCCCGCTTCGGTGATGGATATGAGCTTCGCCAATCAGGCGCTGTCCGCGGAATACCTGGTCAAGAATCACAAGAACATGAAGCCGCAGGTGTACGTGGTGCCCGAGCATCTAGACCGCGAAATCGCCCGCCTAAAGCTGGAGTCGATGGGCCACAAACTCGACAAGCTGACCGCGGAGCAGGAGCACTACCTGGCTTCGTGGCAAGAAGGCACCTAACCAAAGTATGGTTTGGGACGAGCAGGGTAGCGCGATGCTCTCGCGCTCCTGCTCGCTTTTTTTGTAGCCGTTCATACCTAGTAGAATCCTTGGAACGTTTGTAGAATTTTTTTGGGATCGGATGACCATGTGGGATTTGTCTACTCAGGCACTTGATACCGCTCGAATTCGCGGCGCAACGTACGCGGATGTGCGCATGATGCATTTGCGGCAGCGCGATCTGACTACCAAGAACGGCCAGGTCGGGACGCTCGCGCAGTCCGAATCGATCGGTTTGGGTATTCGCGTGTTGGCCAGCGGAGCCTGGGGATTTGCATCTACCGATCGGCTTACCGGACCGGGAGTTTCCGCTTGCGCCGCGCAAGCGGTCAGCATTGCCAAAGCCTCGGCGATCGCCAAGCGCAAAGAAGTGGTGATGGCGTCGGAAAAAGCGTACGTCGATAGCTGGCAAAGCCCCTTTCGGAAGGATCCGTTCGAGATTCCGCTGGAGTCCCAGATTGCCTTGCTACTGGCCGCGGATGGCGAAATGCGAAAGGTCCAAGGGGTGACCCTGACGGAAACGGGTATGCAATTCCGCAAGATCGATTCGTGGTTTTCGTCGTCGATCGGCTCGCGGATTCACCAGCGGAAGATGATCACGGGTTGCGGGATCTCGGCTACCGCGTTTCAGGGAGAAGAGATTCAGAAGCGGTCGTATCCAAATAGTTTTGGTGGACAGCACGCCCTGCAAGGATACGAACTGGTGGAGTCGCTCGATTTGGTGGGGCATGCGCCGCGGATCGCAGAAGAGGCGGTGGCGCTGCACTCCGCAACGCAATGTCCGCAAATCAACGGGACCTTGATTCTCGGCGGAAGTCAGTTGGGATTACAGATTCATGAGTCGGTGGGGCATCCGATCGAGCTTGATCGGGTGCTCGGTGAAGAAGCTAACTTTGCGGGTACGAGTTTTCTGACCTTGGATCAGCTGAATAATCTGCGGTACGGGTCGGACATCGTGAATGTAGTGGCCGATGCCCGCTCCGACCATGGCCACGGGCTGGGGACTTTCGCGTATGACGACGAAGGCGTTCCTGCGCAGTGCACCCATATTATTAAGGATGGGCAATTCCGCGGCTATTTGTCGAATCGCGAGACCGCGCACCTCATCGGTCTGGAACGGTCCTCCGGTACCATGCGCACCGAGAGCTGGAACCGGCTGCCGATTATTCGCATGACCAACATTAGTTTGCTGCCAGGTACCTGGGCGCTCGCGGATTTGTTGGCGGATACGGATGACGGGATTTTCATGGATACCAATCGCTCCTGGTCCATTGACGATCGGCGTTATCAGTTTCAGTTCTCGACAGAGATTGCCTGGGACATTAAGAACGGAAAAAGGATGCGGATGCTGAAGAATCCCAGTTACAGCGGAATCACCACGGAGTTCTGGAATTCTTGCGATGCCATCTGCAATGCAAAGGAATGGACGCTGTGGGGCACGCCAAACTGCGGCAAGGGCCAGCCGATGCAGACCATGGGTACGGGACACGGTGCGTCACCTTCACGTTTTCGCAAGGTAAACATCGGCGCGGCGTTCGCCAAGCAATGAAAGCGCAGAAGCCAGTTCGGCCGAAGCACAGCGGCGCAGCGCGGCCGGACGGCGTGGTACTGTTTGGCGAGCGTGAGCTGCAGACGGCGATTGCTACGGTCCTGCGGATCGCCAATTCCGCTGGCGTGGCGGAGACCGAAGTACACATCGAGGAAGTGGCGGATTCGCTCACGCGTTTCGCCAACAACGCCATTCATCAGAATGTGGCCGAGCACGGCTTGACGATTTCCGTGCGGACTGTGGTCGACGGCCGTACCGCGCGTGCAACCACCAATCGCATTGACGAGCATTCGCTTCGCGGCGCGATTGACGCTTCTCTTTCGTTGGCGCATAGCCAACCACGCGATCCGCGGCTGCTGCCGTTGCCGGGAGTGCAGCGGTATCGTCCGGTCAAGCGCTTCGTTCCCGCTACCGCCGGCGCTACGCCACTCGACCGGGCACGCGCCGTGAAGCAAGCTTGCGATCTTGCCGTCAAGCGCGGGCAGAATGCCGCGGGGATTTTTGCCACCGGGCAATCGCAAAGCGCCATTGGCAACTCACGCGGACTTTTTGCCGCGTACCGCGAGACTCACGCGGAGTTTTCCGTCACCATGCAGGAAGCTCCCGCTGCGAGTTGGGCCAAAGCCAACGCCGCCGACGTTCGAGACTTGGCCACCCAAGCGCTGGCAGCGCGAGCCAGCGACAAAGCGCATCGCGCCACCAATGCGGTGGAGCTGCCGCCCGGCCGGTATACCGTGATTCTGGAGCCTTCTGCGGTCCTCGATCTGGTGGGGTTCTTGTTTTACGATTTCGCAGCGACCGCCTTGCAAGATAAGCGTTCCTGCCTGAACGACCGCATGGGCACGCAGCTCTTCGGTAAGAACATCACCATTTACGATGATGCTTATCATCGGTTGCAAATGGGTGCTTCTTTTGATGGCGAAGGCATTCCCCGGCAGCGGGTGCTGCTGGTGGACCGTGGGGTTCCGAAAAATCTAGTGTATGCGCGCACCACCGCGAAGGCCGCGCGCAAGAAGCCGACTGGGCATGGATTCGCTCTGCCCAATGAATACGGCGAAGCTCCGATGAACCTGGTCTTTTCCGGCGGCGATTCGTCGGTGGAGAATATGATTGCGTCGACCGACCGGGGACTGCTGGTGACCCGGCTGTGGTATATCCGCGAGGTCGATCCTTACGAAAAGATCATGACCGGAATGACCCGCGACGGCCTATTCTTAGTGGAAAAAGGGAAGGTTACTTCAGCGGTGCGCAATTTTCGCTTTAATCAGTCGATCCTGGAGATGCTTCGGAATGTGGAGCTGTTAGGGCCCGCGGTACGAGCGACCGGGGAAGAGGCTTTTGAAATGGTGATTCCGGCGATGAAGGTGCGCAATTTTCATTTGTCGGAAGTTACCAAATTCTAATTGGCCGCGTTATTGGCGTGCTTCGCGGTACCTGCTCGTCGTTGGCGTTGTAACGCTCGCTCTGTCCCTTCCCGAAGACCTGAAATTAGAGATGGATCAACGGAGACCCATTGAAGCGATCGCGTCGGCGATTCCGGGCGTCGGTGGTTGGCAAAGGCCCATTCCGGTTCAGCTCAATCAAGCCGGACGACGCGAGTGGCTCAACAGCGTACCCAAGGGCCGATCGAAGATGCGCCACCTGGCTTTGGAGCCGCGTCGTCGAACTGGTGGCTAGCCCCGAAGCCGCTTATCTGGAACCCTGCAGGCAATATGCGCTTGAAGCGGCGTAGCGCCATTAGCCGCGCATCCAGTTCATTTAACACCAATCCCCTGTTGGAAAACCCTGCTTTGTCGATGGAAAGCCCGACCTTTGCCTACCGCACTCCGGGTAAAAAACCGATTGGTCAAATGCAAAATCTGAGTTGTACACCGTAAGGGCTGCCGTTCGATAAACCCCTATGGACTCGTGTACCTCGAGGGCTGGTGGAAGGCGGCATCCAAACTGGAGCCATCCAGACCATGACGCGTGCGGCACCGGCTTTGTGACCCGTCTGGGCGCCCCCCCAAATCACGACATTATTGATTACGCCCTTGCTGCCCTGGAGCGGCTGACCCATCGCGGCGGTGTGGATGCCGACGGCGCCAGCGGAGACGGCGCCGGCTTGCTCACCTCCATCCCCGACGCATTCTTCCGAGCGCGCGCCAAAGAACAGGGTATCGATCTCCCCGAACACTTCGGTCTGGGTTTTGCGTTTTTGCCGGCGGCAACCGCATCCGAGGCGCGGTCGGCGATTGAAACCGCCGCGGATACCGAGCGCTTGAGGGTGAGGGGATGGAGGCGTGTTCCGGTCTCGACCAACTGCCTGGGAAGAATGGCGCTGGAGACCATGCCAGAAATCTGGCAGTTCTTTGTCGCCGCCTTTCATCCCACGCGGGAGCAATCGCGCTTTGAATGGCGGTTGGCGTTATTGCGCAAGCGCGCCGAGTCGGCGCTGCCTGCGCGAAGTTACATCTGCTCGTTGTCGTCACTGAGCGTGGTGTACAAGGGATTGCTGACGCCGTGGCAGTTTCCGCAGTTCTATGAAGATTTGCGCGATCCTTCCTTTGCGACGACCTTTGCGGTATTTCACCAGCGCTACTCGACGAATACTCAGCCTTCCTGGGATCTGGCGCAGCCCTTCCGGTACGTGGCCCACAATGGCGAGATCAATACGATTGTTTCCAACCGGCGGTGGATGCGCGCCAAGGATCATGAACTGCGCGCGCGGTTGACGGTTGGGGCGTGGTTCAATGCGCTGGAACCGAACGTCAGCGACTCTGCGAGTTTCGATAATGGGTTCGAAGCCAAGCTGCTGGAGGGATTTTCTCCGGAAGCGGCCATGCTTTCAATGGTGCCGCCAGCGTTCGAGAACGATCCGTTGCTTTCCCGGGACGTGCGGGCGGCGCTGGCAGCGGTAGCGCAGCATGGCGAGCCATGGGACGGTCCGGCGGCGCTGGTGTTTTCTGACGGAACGTTTGTGGGTGCCAAACTGGATCGCAACGGGTTGCGGCCGCTGCGTTACACGCTTACTCACGATGGGCTGTTGATCGCTGGGTCCGAAGCGGGTTTGGTGGACTTCGAGGAGTCCCGCATCGCCGAACGCCAACGGTTGGGGCCGGGCGAAATGATTCTGGCGAATCCGGCGACCGGCGGGATGTTTCGGTGGCGGGAAATTCTCAAGCGCCTGGCTACGCAGCAATCGCGGAATAGCTTGCCGCCCACGCAACAATTGGGGGCCACGCGAGTGGCGTCGACACCGGCTGTAGAACATCCACGGCGGATCGCTGCCGCGGCTGGCTGGACCGAGGATCAATTCAAGATTTTGTTTTCCGCTTTGCCGCACGGGAAAGAAGCGGACTGGAGCATGGGCGACGATGCGCCGCCGGCGTTTTTGTCGGCGCTGCCGCGGACGCTTTGGGATTATTGCAAGCAGCGTTTCGCGCAGGTGACCAATCCGCCGATCGACCCGCTGCGTGAGTCTCATGTGATGTCGTTGACGGTGCATCTGCACAACAGCGTGGTGCTGCCGAGCCCGGTGCTCAACGCCGGCCATCTAGCAGAACTTGCGACCACTTTTGGTCCGGTGCAACACATCGATATTACGTTTCCCTCCGTAAGCGGAGTTCCGGGGGCGCGAGGCAGCTTGGCTCAGTTGACTACCCCTCTGAGTGGCAACGCGCGTCCGGGACTCCTCCTCCTTTCGGATCGAAGAATTGGGAGTGAGCGTGCGCCCCTACCAGCGCTACTGGCGACGGCTGCGGTGTGGAAAGCAATGGTCCGGTATCGTTTGTGGGATGTACCGCTGATCGTGGAGTCGGCGCAGGTTTTCGATACTCATCACGTGGCACTGCTGGTGGCGGCGGGGGCGAGCGCGGTGGTCCCGTATCTGGCGGATGAACTGGCGGAGTCCGTGGAAGCGGGCGGAAGCGCACGAATGCATACAGCCATCAACGCAGGGTTGCGCAAAGTGCTGGCGCGCATGGGTGTCTCCACGCTGGCCAGCTACCGCAACAGTCATTTGTTTGAAATCATTGGGCTGTCGGAGGATTTGTGCGCGGAATTCTTTGAAGATGCCGCGGATTTTCCAGGCCAGAAGACCCTGGATGATGTGCTTACCGATTATTTGCGGATGCATACGGCCGCGTATGCTTCTGCCACCACCGATTTGAGCGATGCCGGATTGTATCGCTTTCGGAAGGGCGCGGAGCTGCATGCCAATTCGCCGGAGGTGGTGCGCCGGATGCATGCGCATGTGCGGGCTCCAAGTACCGCGAAATACGCGGCGTTTGAGGAGCTAGCAGAAAGCACCGGACCGGTATTCCTGCGAGATTTATTGGAAACGGTTTCGTCGCCGGCCATTCCCGTGGAGGAGGTGGAGCCGCTGGCAGAAATTGTGCGGCGGTTCAGCACCCAAGCGATGTCCCTCGGCTCACTGAGCCTGGAGGCTCATCGCACCTTGGCGCTGGCGATGAATGCGCTGGGGGGCCGAAGCAATACCGGAGAGGGCGGGGAAGACCCGGCGGTGTATCGGAATGAGCCGCACGCCGCGAACAAGATCAAGCAAGTGGCTTCGGGACGCTTTGGGGTGACCGCCGACTACCTGGTGCACGCGCAAGAGTTGGAAATCAAAATGGCCCAGGGCTCCAAGCCGGGGGAGGGCGGGCAACTTCCGGCGAAAAAAGTCACGGAGTATATCGCGCGCATCCGACACGCCACTCCCGGGACGCCGTTGATTTCACCGCCGCCACATCACGACATTTACAGCATCGAAGATTTGGCGCAGTTGATTCACGATCTCCGCGCGGTCAACCCGCGGGCCCGCATCGGGGTGAAACTAGTCTCCGGCTCCGGTGTGGGCATTATCGCGGCCGGCGTGGCCAAAGCTGGCGCGAATGTTATTACCATTAGCGGGCACAATGGCGGGACCGGTTCCTCGCCACTGACTTCGATCAAGAATACCGGGCTGCCGTGGGAAATCGGTCTGCGTGAGACGCACGAAACGCTGGTGCGGGCCGGGCTACGTTCTCGGATTTCTTTGCGGGTCGACGGAGGACTGAAGTTTTCGCGAGATATTTTGATTGGCGCGATTCTGGGTGCCGACGAATTTGGGTTCGGGACCGCGTCGCTGCTGGCCATCGGGTGCGTGATGGCCCGGCAATGCCATCTGAATACGTGTCCGGTGGGCATTGCCACGCAGGACGAAGCGTTGCGAATGCGCTTTAACGGCAAACCGGAAATGGTCATTGCCTATTTTCGCTCGCTGGCCGAGGAGCTGCGGCAGCGGATGGCGGCCTTGGGTGTGAAGTCGCTCGGTGAGTTGCGCGGCTGGTACGACCGGCTGGGCACCCGTTCCGGGATGGACGCGTTTATGGTCGTCCCGGTATCCGAGAGCCGGCGGGTGGCGCCGCAGCAGGTGCCTGTCGACCACTCTGCGGCGCTCGAGGAGTCCCTGAATTTCGGCGGCAACTTCACCGATGCTTCGGGTGGGGTGGCGGAGAGCCTGGCGATTCATAACTCGGACCGCAGTATGGGAACCGGACTGAGCGGCGAGCTGATGCGCCGACGCAGCCGCAACATTTTGAATGATCCGGAGGTGACCCAGTCGTTCCATGGCGCGGCGGGACAAAGTTTTGGCGCGTTCCTGGCGGACGGCGTGACCCTGAAGCTGGCGGGCGAAGCGAACGATTATGTCGGCAAAGGATTGTCCGGCGGTACCATCGCGATTACTGCAGGGTCGGCAGCTTCGCGGCGCGGCGATGTGTTAGCGGGGAATACGGTGTTGTATGGGGCGACCTCCGGTCAGCTGTACATCGCGGGGCGTGCGGGGGAGCGATTTGCGGTGCGCAACAGTGGAGCGCTGGCGGTGGTGGAAGGCGTTGGCCAACACGGTTGTGAATATATGACCGGCGGGATCGTGCTGGTGCTGGGGCCGCTGGGACTGAATTTTGGATCGGGAATGACCGGGGGCTTGGCGTACGTGATGCGCGCGGAAGCCGACGAAGTGCTGCATCGGGAGTTTGTAAGCGTGGCGGAAATCGATGCGGAAGAACAGTCGTGGTTGCGGCGGGTACTGGAGGAGCATCAGCATTGGACCTCCAGCCCACGGGCGGCGCGTTTGTTATCGCGGCGTGCGGCTCTACCGATGCTGCGAGTGCAACCGCTGCACTTTCAGGGCACTGTGCCGGCGGCCTGGAAGGCGGTGCTGGCGGGGCTCAAACGGCCAGAGCCGGTGGTGATTGCGAGCCCGGTTGCAGAAATTTCACAGGCGGTGATTCACGCCTGACACCAGGGAGATTCTTCCAGCACTGCTGAGACGATTCCGCTATAATCTCGTCGAGCCTAGCCAATGGACTTCGACCAACTTGCCACATTCGTTTACGTAGCCAAACTTAAAAGTTTTTCTCGCGCCGGCCAGAAAGTTTTCAGGTCGCAATCGGCGGTGAGCGCGCAGATACGCCAACTGGAGCAGGCCTACCGGGCCAAGCTGCTGGATCGCTCGGCCAAATCGGTGGAACTGACGCCGGCGGGGGAAGTTCTGTTTGAATTCGCGGAGCGGTTGTTACGGTTACGGGATGAATCGATTCAGGTGGTGGCCGATCGGGGTAACACCGTGCAGGGCCCGGTGTCCTTCGGGGCTAACGAAGCCACCTGTTTGTATGTTGTGCCGGACATTTTTGCCGAGTTTCAGCGGCGATTTCCGCTGGTGCACATCAGTATTTATCGGAATTTCAGTCACAAGATTTTGCAGAGAATTGAAGAAGGCTCGCTGGACGTGGGCATCGTGACTTTGCCGACCAAGTCTCCGAACTTGAGGGTGCATAACATCCACAAGGACCGGCTGCGATTTATGATCAGCGCGAAGAATCCTCTGGCGAACAAGGCGAAGGTTACGCTGGAGGAACTCGCCGGGCAGCCGCAGATCTTTCCGCGCATCGGGTATACCCGGCAGGTGCTGGACAAGCTGTTCCGGCCCTATCGTTCGCGCATGCGGGTGACGATGGAATTGCCGAGCATCGGAATGATCAAGCGGTTCGTGGCCGCAGATGCAGGCGTGTCGATCATTAGCGAAAGCTACGCGCGGGATCAGGTCAAGGCCGGCGAGGTAAAGCTTCTGAATGTCGAGGGTGTGGATTTGTGGCGGGAGCTTGGCCTGGTGTATCGCCGGGATCGCAGTCTGCCGCGGGCGGCGCAGGCACTGATTGCGCTGATTCGGGAACATCGGAAATCCGCTGACACCGCTGCCGGGGCAGCCGGTTAAGCTTTCTAGAATTCAAAAAATAACTAAGGGCGGGAAGAGGATCACGCAGGGGTGTCAGCGGACGCTGAAGTCCAGGCTGGTGATGGCTTTGGCGATGACGTTTTCCTGGATTTGAATCAGGTCGGTGTCGGCATAGGTCATGCCCAGCACGGTGAAGATGTCGCTGTTCCGAGCCATGACTGCCAGCGTTCCTGACCACTCATGACCGTCAGCAGTGCCCCGATAGCGATACTCGACGGCGGGCAAGCCACCAACTGTCAATTTCTCGTGGGAGGTTTGCTGGTAATTGCCGTAGACCTCGCGCAGGCGCTTTTCGACGGTGACCGCCGCGGCGTCCAAATTCTGCCGGGTTTTCTCGCGACCCACGACCAGCAAGGTGGACTGGTTTTGCGTACCCATTGCGACGATGGCATTGGGGAGCGCGGTAGGGTCATCGATCAATTTCCAGCTGGGCGCTTTGTACATGCGAAATCCGTAGGCGTGGTTGGTATAGGTGGTACCTACGACTTCTTCGGGAACGCTCAGATCCTCCGGAGGGCGCGCCAAGGTGGAGGTGGCGGCCGAGAGGCTGGAGGCGGCGGGCGGTGTGGCCTTGAGGGATGGCGCGACGGCTTTGGTGGTGGTGAGAGCGGGGACTTCCGGCCGGACCGTGGTATTCGCGAAGATGGGAGTCTTTTCCGCGGCGGGTATGGCGGTGGCGGCAGAGCTCCCAGTCGCAGCGCTGTTGGCAGCGCTGCCGGCCGGCGCGGTGGCGTCACTGGCGGAGGTTGCGGAATCTTGCTTCGAGGTGTCGGCGCGAGCAGGCTTTTTAGCAGCGGCTTTGGCTTCGGTTTTGCTGCTGTCCGGTGAGCCCGGGATGATTGAGGCGATTTTGTTTTTCTCGATGAGGATATAGCCAAAGTCGGTTTTGACTTTGAACATGTTGTTGTCGAAGGCGATGATAGTCCCGGAGAAGGATTTGCCGTCCTTGAGCTGGATTTCGTCTGCGGTGGCGGGTAGAGCAGCGAGAAAAATGATGAGCAGAAAAACACCAGGCTTGCGGAATACATCCATTTCGGGAGTATGCGACCGTTTCGAGAACCGCGGCAACTGTCGTTGGCGCTCCGGTTCCTGGCTGGCAATGGCTGGTTCGGGTACCAAGCCTCAAAGGGATGTTGCGACGGTTTGCGTCGGACAGGTTGGCTGGCTGGTCGTTCCCGGCGCCACGTGCGGTGCGAACGCTTCGACCGTGAGGTTGACGGACGCCAGCGGGTCAGCCGATTCTGGACGGCGGGTCAGCAAGCTTTGGGCTGCGACGCGTATTTCTTCGGCGGTGTCGGTCGGGTGAAGCAGCAGCGCGCCATTCGTGCGCTGGGTTCCGGTGGCGTCGGTGAATTGGAGTCTTACGACGTGGGCCTGGCGGTTGCGGTGTCGCAACGTCTGGGCGGCTTGACTGGCAAGGTGCGCGATCATTTGTGCGAGGATTTCCTGGTCGGTGATGGCGCTAGGCTGGTCAGACATTTCGCGCTGAGGGGACCTCGGAGGGGTGCTGATGGAGGTGAGTTGGTGACGGGCCGACCGCCAGATTTTCTGCGCCAGGGATTTGTCAAAGATGGTGCGGAGCGCAGCTTTTGGCACCCCTGCTAGACTCTCGCTGAGAGGCCTTGGGAGCTTTTTGGGGGCGCCTATGCTGTGGGCCCAGCCCTGCCGGACATCGATCGTAGGCACCCTGGTCACGACCGTAGGTTCCGGACTCGAGACGTCGATATCAAGACAGCTCTGCATGATGCCTCCAGCGTGAGATTTATCCAGAACTGGAATGACGAATCGGTTTAACGGCGGCGGCTCGGAGAGCCTAGGGAGGCAATAGAGCCGCCGGCCGTTTCCCGCTCTCGTGGATCCAGGAGGATTATAGCGAAGATAAAGCGAAAGTAAAGAGAAAATCGAACATGAGCCGCAGATGGATTTTGAGATCCAAGGAGCAGGCGCAAATGACCAGGATTCATCCTTCTTGATGTTTTAAGGCGACGCTGAGGCCGTGATGAGCTTCACGTTTCGCTGTTTCCGGACGCTGAGGTACTTGAGGTTGTCCGGTATGGGACCCAAGAATCGGGCGTCGAAGGGTCGATTAAGAAAGCGAGGTTTCCTATGGGAAACAGCACGTATATCGACAGCCCCGTCAAACACAACTTTTCCTTTACGCCGGCGTTTTCGCTCTTCGTAGAGTGCGAATCTGAGGGCGAGATTGGACGGGTTCACTCTGAACTTTCGGCAGCAGGCAGCGTGTTCATGCCCCTAGGTGACCATGGGTTCCGTCGCAAGTTCGCACGGGTGAATGACCGGTACGGAGTTTCGCGGCAATGGAACCTCGCGTCGTCCAAACTGACCCGCTACTTGGAAAGCCAAAATGAGCCAACGACAGATGATGGGTCAATCGTGAGCAGAGCTGAGGCCATGAAGGGGTTATGAGTCTGAGTCTGTTTTTTGCGCTATTGGGTGGGTTGCTGGTATTGGCGTTTGTGGCCAACCGGATGGTGCGATTTACCGGCGTGCCCGACGTGATTATTTTGATGTTTACCGGGGTGGCCATTGGGCCGGCGCTGCATTGGGTGAATCCTGAGCACTTCCGGAGCGCGACACAAGGTTTTGGATCGTTGGCGCTAATTTTGATCTTGTTTGAAGGCGGACTGGATCTGAAGCTGCGGGAGATTCTGAGCCATTTCGGCCGTGGATTTCTGCTATCGGTGTTCAGTTTTGTGCTGAGCGCCGCGGCGGTGGCTGCGGTTTGTCACCAAGCGCTGCACTTCACCTGGGTACCGTCGTTGTTGATTGGAGCGGTGCTGGGCTGCATCAGCAGCGCCATTATTCTCCCGGTGCTGGGGCAGGTGGCGCTGCGGTCTTCCGTGAAGGTGACGCTGGTGGTGGAAGCGACGCTGGGGGATGCGCTGGCGGTTTTGGCAGTGACATCGTTGCTGGGGATCGCGGCGGGGGGCGGTGCCAGCGCGGCGGAGATCACCTGGAGCTTGATTTCGAGTTTGATTCTGTCGATTGCCGCTGGAGTGTTGGCGGGGATGCTGTTTTCTTACCTGCTTCCGATACTGTCTGACCAACGGTTCTGGCATGTGCTGACGTTTGCCGCGGTGCTTCTAGTTTATTCCGGGACGCATGCGCTGATGGGAAATGAGTTGTTCGCCGTGCTGGTATTTGGCTTGACGCTGTCGAACCTGCCGGTCGTCCGAAAACGCGTTGGGCTGGAGATGGCTACAACTTCCGATTGGTTTGCGACGGTGCCCATCAAACCGGAGCACGGTGGCGAGGCCCACCAGCCGCACGAACAGATGCTGGCCTTTCACGGAGAACTGGCATTTTTGATCCGCACGTTTTTCTTTGTGTTGCTGGGGACCCTGGTGGAATTTGCGGGACTGCGGAAGAACGTGATGTTAGCTCTGGGATGTTTCGGGGCGTTGTTGATCGCCCGATGGGTCGCGGTGCAAACCGGGCGGTTGGCCTGGCGTGATTTTACGGCGCGCGAACGGGAGATCATGGTGTGGTTTCTGCCGCGCGGACTGATTACTGCGGTGCTGGGGATCGATGTTCTGGAGGCACGCGGAGCGCAATTCGAATTCTTGCCGTCGCTGGCGTTCGCGGTGATTTTGCTGAGCAATGTGGTGTTGTTGGTTGGCACCTTGCGCGCGAGAGGATTGACCCCGGCAGAAAGGGTCGAGCCGCTGCCGAACCCAACTCCGGATCCGGCGATAAGAGCCTAAAGAAATTGCCTTCTCGGGGTTGAATCGTACGGTTTAAAACAGTTGACGGAACACGTAGAACAAGAAGCCCGACAGCATCATGGCGACAGGCAGGGTCAGTACCCAAGCCATGACCAGGTTCCGGACGGTGGCCCACTGCAAACCGGAGTGGTTGGCCATCATGGTTCCGGCAACCCCAGAAGACAAAACGTGAGTTGTGCTGACCGGCAAACCGAACCAGTCCGCCGCACCGATGGTAGCCATGGCGGTGATTTCCGCGGCGGCCCCTTGTCCATAGGTGAGATGGTCCTTACCGATTTTTTCGCCTACGGTGACGACGATGCGCTTCCATCCCACCATCGTGCCCAATCCCAAAGCAAGTGCTACGGCTACTTTCACCCACAGGGGAATGAACCGGGTCGCCAGGTCGACGTGCGATTTATAGTTCTTGAGCACGGCGTTGTCCGCGGTCGAGATTGCCGGTACATGGGACTTTTGCATCAGGCGGATGGCTTCGCTGGCGAGGTACATATCGTTACGGAAGTTACGAACGCGGTTCTGAGGGACAGCTTTTAGATCACCGAAGATAGCCATTTCGGTGCCAATCCCGTTCACCAATTCGCGGAGCGCGAGCATGGTGTTGGGCTTGAAGTCTTTGGTGCGAATGTAATCGGTGACGTCTTCGGAGGGATCGCCGATCGACGCCTTCGATTCTACATATTTGTCGAGGGTTTCCGCAGTCTGCCGGGAAACGGCGACGAAGTCCTGAGATTGACTAGCGGTGACGGCATGGTTGAGGGCGTAGGTCGTCGGGACCGTGCCGATCAAGATCAGCATGATCAAACCCATGCCTTTTTGGCCGTCGTTGGAGCCGTGGAAAAAGCTGACGCCGGTGCAGGTGAGAATGAGCAGGCCGCGAATCCAGAACGGAGGCGGCTCGGTGCCTTTGGGCGCTTCATAGAGGCGTTTGTCCTTGATGACCGCTTTCATTCCGAGGAAGAGCAGCGAAGCGAGGGCGAAGCCGAAAATCGGAGACAGCAGCAGCGACCTGCCGATGTTTGCCGCCTGGGCCCAGTCGACCCCGCTGGTGCCGGAGCGAGCGTTCATGAGCTGGTTGGCGATACCGACTCCAATAATGGAGCCAATCAGGGTGTGGGAGCTGGAGGCGGGAAGTCCGAGCCACCAGGTCCCGAGATTCCACAGGATGGCGGCGACCAAAAGGGCGAAGACCATGGCGAAGCCGGCACCCGACCCGACTTGCAAGATAAGCTCGACGGGCAGGAGCGAGACGATGGTGAAAGCCACCACGCCGGTGGAGGTAACGACGCCGGCAAAATTCCAGAAGCCGGACCAGACCACGGCGATTTGCGGGTCCAGCGAATGGGTGTAGATAACGGTAGCCACGGCATTGGCGGTGTCATGGAAGCCATTCACAAACTCGAAGGCCAGCGCAACCAGCAGGGCGATGCCCAACAGGATGTAGGGCCAGCTGGAGCCCAGCCGGATATTGCCAAGATCTCTGGAGATGCTGGTACCGATGAAAACCAGTCCGCCGACGACCACCAGCCCGAAGATCAACCCGCCCAGTTTGCTGGGCTTTTTTGACAGCTTCTCGTGGACGGAATGCTTGGGATGGTGGTGGGCCGGGGCGGCGGCCATTGCTGTCGAAGCCATAGTGCTCCTGTCCTTCTATCCTTCGAAATGATTCAATCGTCCGGTTCACGGAACAGTCTCTTGTTGGGTCTGTTGGGTTATACGAGACAATTGTTACGGGCAAATGAATATGGCCAACCAAGTCATTCAATCTTTTAGGTCCCACGGCCTTTCGGGACATCGAGCTTTTTTCGGCCTTTGGTTTGAATCTGGACGCTACCAGTTCGGCGGGGCGGGCACCGGGGACCTTTGCTGTTGACAATCTTCACGGGTGGGTAAAGTCTTATGCGCCATGGAACCTTCTCACGCGTACTTGCTCGCCTTCGTTATCGGAGTCTTGGCGGGACTTCGTAGTTTGACTCCGGCCGCAGTCATTTCGTGGGCCGCACACCGCCAGGCGTTGAGCCTTCACGGGACGCCGCTGTCGTTCTTGACGTCCACGCCAGCAGTGCTGATCTTCTCGCTGTTCGCACTTATCGAGCTAGTTGGAGACAAACTCTCCTTCGCGCCAAGTCGCACCGACCCGCCAGGGTTGATCGCGCGGATCGTGCTGGGCGGGCTGGCCGGAGCGGCGATGGCGGTATCTGCAGGCCAGTCGCTTCTGGCGGGCGCGGTGCTGGGAGCGGTCGGTGGGGTCGCGGGAACCTACGCTGGACACTATCTTCGGGTTAGTTTGGTGAAAGCTCTGAAGGTTCCAGACGTGGTGATCGCGTTGCTGGAAGATGTGGTGGCGATCGGCGGTTCTGTCCTGGTTGCTTTCCGTTTCTAATTGAATTGCAGGCGCATCCAACGGGGAATTTGTGTCTCTCGGTGCCGGGGGCTTGGTCATGACTTCTGTCGAGCGCTTTGACGCAATCATTATCGGGTCGGGGCAGGGAGGGATGCCGCTGTCTTCGGCGCTGGCCGGAGCGGGATGGCGCACGGTCCTGGTGGAGCGCCAATATATCGGTGGAACCTGCGTCAATGTGGGCTGCACTCCAACGAAGACGATGGTCGCCAGCGGCCGGGTCGCGTATCTGACCCGGCGCGGCCAAGACTATGGCGTGCACACTAGCGATTTGCTGATCGATCTGCGTCGGATCCGCCAGCGCAAGCGCGACATCGTCGAGAGCTTTCGTTCCGGGAGTCAGGCGCGGCTGGAGAAAACCGAGAACCTTAGTTTGGTTTTTGGCGACGCCAGCTTTGTCGATACCAAGAGCGTTGCGGTTCGAATGCGGGATGGCCGCGAGCGGCAACTTTCCGCGGAGAAAATTTTTATCAACGCCGGTTGTCGACCGGCAGTGCCGGAAATCGATGGGCTGAAGAATGTGCCTTTCCTCGATAGCACCTCGATCATGGAGTTGGAAGATGTGCCCGAGCATCTGGTGGTGCTCGGTGGCGGATACGTAGGTCTGGAGTTCGGGCAATTGTTCCGGCGGCTGGGCAGCCGGGTGACGATAGTGCAGCGTGGAGGCTGGTTGCTGGCGGCAGAGGATGCCGATGTGGCCGAAGAAGTGGCGAAGATCCTGAAGCAGGACGGGATCGAAGTGCTGCTGAACTCCAAAGCACAAGCCGCGGCGAAAAACGAGACGGGTGTGAAGGTGACGGTTGGTAGCGGCGAACAATCGCGGGAAGTCGAAGGATCGCATCTGCTGGTGGCTACCGGGCGGGTCCCGAATAGCGAAGGGCTGAAGCTTTCGGCGGCAGGAGTGGTTACCGACGCTCGCGGATTCGTTCCGGTAAATGAAAAATTGGAGACGAATGTCCCCGGTGTTTTCGCGCTGGGAGACATTAAGGGGGGGCCGGCGTTCACGCACATTTCTTACGACGATTTCCGGATTCTGCGAAGCAACCTGCTGGAGAAGGGGAGCGCGAGCACCAAAGGGCGGTACGTACCGTATACCGTGTTCATCGATCCGCAACTGGGGCGGGTAGGATTGACGGAGAATGAAGCGCGGGAGCAGAAGAAAAAGTTTCGGGTGGCGAAGATGCCCATGAAGTCGGTGGCGCGCGCGCTGGAAATGGACGAAACGCGCGGATTTATGAAGGCGATCGTGGATTCAGACACCGAGCAGATTCTCGGGGCCGCGGTGCTGGGCATCGAAGGCGGAGAGATTATGACCATGCTGCAACTGGCGATGATGGGCGGGCTGAAGTTTTCGGTGTTGCGGGAAGCCACTTTTGCGCACCCCACCCTGGCGGAGTCGTTGAATAATTTGTTTGGGCACTTCCAGTCGTGAGGGTAAGGCTTAGGGTCGGCGCATCGCCGCCGAACCGGCGGTCGCCCAAAGTCAGCCTGAAATCCGCTCGGCCGGTTTATGATCGGCGGCTTCACCCAAGACGGCGTTAGCTTCTTCCGACGGGCGACCACCGCGATTTGCTAGGCCGACGCCCAGCAACACCAGCGAGCCGCCCACGACCAGGGACATGGTTAGTTTCTCGCCGAGCAGCGGCGCGGCGATGAGCGCCGTCAACGGACCCTGAGCGAGCAAAGCCACGGAAGTCACGGTGGCGCGCAAGTGGCCTAGCGCGTAGGTCAGCGCCAAATACCCGCCTAGCTGCGAAACGATTCCCAATCCCAGCAGTGCAGGCCAGGTGCGGCCCGGTGGCACTGACAGGGAGACGCCCGTCAGTCGGGTGATAACGTACAGAAATACGGTGCTGCAGACCATGGCCAGCCGAAGGAACGCGAGGGTGGTAGTGCTGGCGCGGATTTGCTCGGTGACCATCAAATAAACCGCGAAGCAAGCGGCGGCTCCCAAGGCCATGAAGTCGCCGGCACCGAATTGAACGTGCCGCGAGAGATCGGCCCAGACGATCGCGGACGAGCCTGCCACAGCCAATGCCAGTCCCAGCCAGAAGGACGCCGCGGGCCGGCGACCAAGTGCCAGCCAACTAAGAACGCCTACCACGATGGGCGTTTGGTTGCCGAGCAGCGTGGCGTTTCCGGCGGAAGTCAGCAGGATCGAAGTGTTGTAGAGGGCGAGATCGAGTGCGAAGAAGAGCCCTCCTAGAGCGATGATGGCAAGGGTGCGGGCGCTTACCCGCGGAGTGCGGCGGTCCAAGACCCAGGTGGGTGCGAGCACGAGGGAGGGAATCAGGAGGCGGTAGAAGGCGGAAACGGTGCCGGGGACGTCGGTCCAACGGACGAAGATGGCGGACCAGGCGATGCAGACAACGCCAGTGGCTAACGCGGCGTACGGACGGAATCCTCCGGAAGCATTCGATTCGCTCATTGATGCACAGGGCCCTGGTCTTTGGCTGTGAGCAATGCGCGGCCAGGTTCGGTCAGGCCGTTGTGAATGAGTATCGCATGGGGGATAGAGGTTCGTAGCGGCGAAGGATCGAACCGGCGGAAGTTGGAGGGCCAGGGGAAAAGGGGTGTTGGATTCCTGGTACCCGACAAGACCACCTCAAGGTCGCGAGCTAGCCTTCGAAGCTCGGTTCGAAGTTTAGGGCCAGGGCTCGCCGCTACCGAGGCCGAGGGATGGCCGAGGTGGCGTGTTCAATACGCCTCTCCCGTACAGTGGTTCTATTGCGTACCGCTGGGGCGTCTTCTAACGTCATTAGAGAAGCGGGAATCAGTGGCAGAAGCAGGCAAATTCCCGGCGGAGCGCCATGCGTCCAAGTACGAAGCCTCCGGTCACTAGGAATGCAGTCGCAGGACCTGTTGGGGCACCCTCTGGGCCAAGCGGATCCGCGACCTTTGAAGTGGCCACCGTGCCGTCCACACCGACGGATTCCCAGGTGTCCGCAAGCTCTACCGCGTCGACGAACGGCGCACCCCGCGCAGTGAAGACACTCTCCCCAAAAGTCGGCCGCTCCGCGCCTCCGCCTCTCGCCAGGACCGGTATGCAGGCGAACTCAGACGCTTCGGTGGCTGCGGGGTCGGGGCGATCGGAAGGTTGGCGATTTGCGTTTCGTTTCGTGCGTTGGACGACCTATGCGTGTTCGCTGATCATGCTGATCTTATTGTTCCACTCGAAACGGCCGCCGGTAATTGCGACCAGTCCGCAGGCCGCCGCTCGCGTGGAGCAGAAACTTGACCGGGTGGATCAGGCGGTTGCGAATGGGCAGCCGGCGACATTGCATCTGGACCAGACCGAGCTGAACTCTTACCTCGCATCCCATTTGGACATTGGATCGAATATCGCGTCGCGACCGGCCGCTGACGGCCGCGTAAGTCCCGAGGGTGCGACGGCGGGCAACGCGAATGCAGGAGCGGCTATGGGCGTATCAGCATCGGGCAACTCCGCGGCGAGCGACGCGCCTGGTGAATTGCAAGGGCCCCAAGGTTCATCCAGCGAGCAGATCGAGCAGGCACGGTCGGCGGTGAAGGACGTGAAAGTGGAACTGGTTGGCGATCGGGTGCGAGCCTACGTGATGTTTGATTTTCATGGCAAGGATATGTCGCTGGTGCTGGAAGGGAAGCTGGGCGCGCAAAACGGATATTTGCAATTCGAGCCGGTGAGCGGACAGATCGGTTCGCTGCCGATTCCGCAATCGACGCTGGAGACCGCGGTGCGCAAGATGATGGAATCACCGGAAAACCGGGAGAAGTTGCGATTGCCCGCGGATATGTCCGATCTAAAGATTGAAAATGGGGAAGTGGTTACGACGTACAAGCAAGCGCCATAGTTTTTTACAACTTTCTTTTTCCGATTTTCTCTCCCGCTCTTGACCCTGCTGGTCTGTCATGTTTGTCCGCAAGTTCCTGGATCAGCTCCACGATCTGAGGCTTGAGATTTCGTGGCCGGTGAAAGCCTCGTGATAAACTCCGCTCGCTCCATAGAAGCGAGTTTGTCCAAGAGAGGGGCCGAGCGATGATTCGATCGCTGGCAGTGATCACGGCATTGCTGACCGGCATGGCGGCCGTGGCGGTTTCCGTTGATACCGCAGCGCCGGATATTCCCGAGCCGGGTTCGGAGGAAGCGATTGCGAAGGCTACCGGCGATCCGCGCTTCTTGTCTCCCTGGGTCGCTTACCTTCCGCAATCGCGTAGCGTGCCATCGCCTCTGAAGTTCTTTGGGCGTATTACCGGCGCGCCTGGGGAATTTGTCAACGCCGAACAAGCGCAGGCGTACTGCCGGGCGTTGGCCGCGGCATCGGGTCGCGTTCGAGCGATTTCGATGGGACGAAGCGAAGAGGGACGCGAGATTTTGATGGTGGCGGTGGCGGATGAGGCCGGAATACGCGATCTCGAGCGGCTTAAGTCCGCTACGGCGTCGCTTGCCGACCCTCGTAGCACCGCGCCCGCCGCTGCCGAGGCGCTCATAGATGGGTCGCGGCCGATCTATTATTTCAATGCGGGGCTGCACTCGGACGAGACTGGTTCCACCGAAGCGATGCTCGAACTGGCGTATCGGTTGGCGGTATCCGACCAGCCGAGTATTCGGCGTATCCGCGAGCAACTGGTGGTGCTAATCAACCCGGTAGCGAATCCCGACGGACGCGACAAGGTCGTGGAGTGGTTTTACCGCTACCTGAAGGGCAAGACCGATAGCGCGACGCTGCCGCGGCAGTCACCCCCGTACTGGTCCAAATACACGTTTGTAGATATTAATCGCGACACCCATCAGCAGACCCACGAAACCACCAAAGCGGTGCACCGCATGTTTCAACAGTGGCACCCCACGGTGATCCACGATCTACATGAGGGTTATCCGCTGATGATGACGTGGAACGGAACCGGGCCGTATAACCCGAACATCGATGCGATCACCTACACGGAATTTCTGGAGATGAGCTTTCATGAAGTGCGGGTCATGACTGCGTTCGGGATGCCGGGAGTTTCTTCTTGGAATTTCGGGGAATCGTTCAGCCAGCTCTATTTGGATTCGGTGGCGATCAATCACAACAGCATTGGGCGCGGATATGAAACCCAGGGCAATGGAACTGCGGAGACGCTGCACTACAAACTGGATTCGTCGGATACGACCATGGAGTGGTGGCGACCGAGTCCGCCGCCTGCGGAGTTTGATTGGTCGGAGCGCGACAATTTGAACTACACGGAAACCGGAGCGCTGGCAATACTGGATTTTGCGGCGCGGAATTCGAAGGAGATGCTGCGAAATTTTTATAAGAAGAGCTGGAACTCCTGGCGCAAGGGAGTGGACCAGCCGCCGTACGCCTATCTGATTCCAGAGGATCAAGGAGATCGCCAGCGGGTGGCGGATATGGTCGGACGGTTGCTGGGGCAACAGATCGAGGTGGGCCAGGCGCAGAACGCGATTCACGTGGCGGAGGGGAATTTTCCAGCCGGAACTTATGTAGTCAGATTGGACCAGCCTTACCGGAACTATGCCGTAGATCTGCTGTCGCCGCAGGTGTTTCCGAAGGATAAAGGCGAACCGTATGACGACGTTTCGTGGGAATTTCCGGCGAATTTTCATCTGGTCGCGACGCCCACTGCGGACGCGGTCATTAAAACAGCCACGCTGACGACACTCACTGAAACGCCGCGACCAGCGGGCACCATTGCTGGCGCCGGACCAGTGTTTTTGCTGAAAGATACCGGGCAGGAGGAATTGTTGGCGGCGCGGTACCGGCTAAGCGGTTTTGACGTGGAGGTTGCGGAACGCGGGTTCCGTGCGGGCGGCGTGGATTTTCCTGCGGGTTCGTGGATTTTGCCGGCGAAGGAAGGTCTGGCCGCGGCGCTCGGGCCGGTGGCTGGTCAACTGGGCTTGGACTTCGTCAGCGCGGCTGGCGAACCGGATGTCGCGCATCACACTGCGATTGTTCCGCGCATTGGCGTGTGGGTGCCGTGGGCGGATACCGACTCGATTGGGTGGATACGCTACATCCTCGATCAGCGGCGGGTTCCGTATGTGTATCTGCGCGACGAGGATATTCGGGCGGGAAATCTGCGCGACCGCATTGACGTGCTTTTGTATGGGCACGTCGATCTGGAACTGGAGGCGCAGATTGAGGGGCTTCCGAAAAAGTGGAGTCCGATGCCGTTCCAGAAGACCCCGCAGACGCCGAGTTTTGGCACACCCGCGGAGTCAGATGACATTACCGGGGGAATCGGATATTCGGGGTTGGCCCACGTGCAGCGGTTCGTTGATGGCGGCGGGCTAATGATTACGCTGGGTAGCGGAACGATGCTGGCGCTGGACGGTGGCCTGGTGCGCGGTGTGCGGGCGGTGGCCGGCGGTGTTCCTCGTAGCGCTACCGGTGGCGGATCGGTCGCGGCAGCGGCGTCGCAACAATCCATCGCGCGGACTCCGGGGTCGCATGTGCGGGTCACTTTCGACCGGCCCGATCATCCGATTGCGTATGGATACCCGGTGCGCACCCACGTGTTCCGCCAGAACTATCAGCTGTATGATCCGCCGCGCGCGTGGCTGCGCATGGCGTATTGCACGACGTGCCTGGATGGACCGGAGGATCGCTCCGGCATGGTGATGGAATGGGGCGATTCCGGCGGAGCGCCATTTGTGATCAGCGGACAGGCTTGGGGAGAACAGAATATTTTGGGGCGGCCGGCCATTCTCGACATGCCCACCGGGCGGGGGCATGTAGTGTCTTTCAACTTCAATCCGTTTCATCGGGATATGAATCGCGGGGATCACCGGCTGGTGTGGAACGTAATTTTGAATTGGAAGGCGATCCTGGCGGCCCCGGCGCATGTGGCTAGTGGCAACTCGCGTTGACCACGTGGAGATCTAGGCGTGAGTTTCACGGTCAATCAAGAACACGGAACTTTTTGTAATGACGATTGATCGCGAATCTCGGAGCAAGGTCGCTTTGCGGGGCGTGCCGTTGGATGTGAATTCTTCGTACCTGCGCGGACCGGCGGAAGCGCCTGCGGCGATTCGTAAGGCGATGTACGCCGGATGCAGTAATCTTTGGACGGAAGATGGGCTCGATCTGGGTTTGCCTGACACATTTCATGACCTGGGCGATGTCAGGTTTTCCGGGGACGGGCGCACCGCATTCGAACGGGTTGAGCAAGCAGCAGCGAACATTTTGCAATCGCGGTTGCCGCTAATTTCGTTCGGCGGCGACCACTCGGTGACATTTCCCATCCTTAAGGCGTTCCACGCGGTATACCCCGATCTGACGATTTTGCATTTTGACGCGCATCCGGATTTGTACGACCAGTTGGATGGAAATCGGGAATCGCACGCAAGTCCGTTTGCGCGAATTATGGAGAGCGGACTGGCTCGACGGTTGGTGCAGGTGGGAATTCGAACGCTCAATGCTCATCAGCTCGAACAAGCGAAGCGATGGAACGTGGAGATGGTCACAATGCGGGACCTTGGGAAGTTTCAGGGCATCAGGTTAGAGGGTCCGCTGTACATTTCTTTCGATGTGGATGTGCTCGACCCCGCGTTTGCGCCGGGTATTTCCCACTATGAGCCAGGCGGAATGTCGGTGCGCGAGCTGTTAGCGATGATTCAGAGCATCGATGTGTACATCGTCGGAGCGGATATCGTGGAATACAATCCGGTCCGCGATCGAGAAGGGCAAACGGCGATGGTATGCGTCAAGATTTTGAAAGAGTTGACCGCCGCAATCCGGCGCGGGGGAAAAGTGGCGGCTACCGAGCACTGGCGGTGATCGAAGCGCAGTGGGCGGGGTCAATCTGCAGAGTGACCCAGCACCGCGGTGACCCGGCTACAGTTCACGCAGGGCCACGGCTACCGGTCTAGCGGCGGCGCGCAGTGCCGGCGGCAATCCACCGAGAATGCCCATAGCCAGGGCGAAGATCACCCCGCCGACGAGTAGGCCCCCGGTAATGCGGAATGCGAAAGCCATGCTGGAGAAGGTCTGCCAGTTCATGGTGGCGGTGGTTAGGCCGTTCAAGGGAAGAACCGCCATGCAGCCGACAACTCCTCCAATGAAAGAAATTAGCAGCGCTTCAATCAGGAAAGAGAAGACGACCGCGGCAGCGCCGAAGCCCAAAGCGCGCATGGTGGCGATTTCGCGGCCACGCTCAGCGACGGCGGAATACATGGTGTTCAGCGCTCCGAAGATTGCGCCGATGGCCATCACGCTGGCGACCAGCCCCCCGAGAATGGTGATGAGCTGGGTCATGCGCGTGGATTGCTTGGCATAGTAGTCGACCTCGCGGGTGACGTCCACGCTGAGGCGGGGATCGGCAGTGACGAAATCCTTGAACTGCTGCAAGGCATCCGGCGACGTCAGATGCACGGTGACGGACTGGAAGACGTTGGTGGGGCGCTTGTAAACGTCGTCAAGTACGCGGGCGTCGCACCAAACTTCAGAATCGAAAGCACTACCGCCAGCGTCGAAAACTCCCACGACTTGCCAGTGGCCGCCGCCGAAATCCACGGTGTTGCCAACCGTCAGACCGGAGTAGGTGGTATTGGCGTTCTTCCCAACAACGAGTTCGGCGAGACCAGGCTTGAACATGCGGCCTTGCGCGATCTTCACATTGCGACGAATGTCCAGGACATTCGCGGAAACGCCGCGCACTTGTACGTTGGCATCGGTTCCGGTGGACTTCAGCGGAAACGGGGCGACCACGACGACTTCAGAGGTGACCAGAGGGCCATCGGGACCACGGGCGACGCCAGGGGCGTCCTGCAGAATTTTGACCTGATCGAGGGCCACACCGCTCATCATTTCCGAGGTGGCGCCAGCGCGCATGACCATAGCGTTGTCGGCGGAACCCGAGGCCACCAAGGTGGCCCGGAAGCCGTGGGCGAGCGACAGCATCGCGACGAAGACGCCGACGGTGCCGGCAATTCCCAGGACCGCGACGATGGCGGAAGTCCAGCGAGCTTTGACGCTACGAACGTTGTAGATAACGGGAATGGCCATCTCAAACCCTCCGAAGCGCGCTTACTACCCGCATTCGCATTGCGCCGATTCCGGGCAACAGGCCGCTAATCAGGCCGACCAGCAGAGCGGTGCCGAGGCCGACGGAAAGAATGGCGGGCGAAAGAATCAGGGTGGGCAGCAAGCCGTTGAGCGCAGCAGCAAGCACCGGGATAGCCAAAGCGGCCAGTGCGAGACCCAGCAGGCCACCGAACAAGGCGATCATCAGGGACTCCGCCAATACAAAGAACAGGATTCTACGGTCGCTAAAGCCGATGGCTTTGAGGGTGGCAAGCTCCCCGAAGCGTTCCCGCACCGAGATGGCCATGGTGTTACCGGTGACCAGCAGCAAGGTGAAGAAGACCACGCCGCCGATGGAGAGGATGAGGAATTCGATGTTGCCGAATTGCTTGACCCAACCCGCGGCGAACGCCGATTCGGTTTCGGTTTTGGTTTCGAAGGAAGAATTGGCAAACATGTCGTCGATGGCTTTGCCAACCCGGGGAGCGTCGTCGGGATTGTCGAGCTTCAGAACGTACCAGCCGACGTTGTCCTTGAAGGTTTTGGGCACGCCTTCTTCGAAAGCATCCCACTGAAACCAGAACTGACTCTCATCACCGCCGACGGTGGAGCTGTGATAGATGCCGTCGAGATTGAATTCCCAGGTACTGGCGCCGCCGAAGATGGTGGTCTTGATGGGAATACGATCACCGATTTTCCAGCCGAAACGAGCCGCTGTTTTCGCGCCGGCGATGGCCCCCTGACGATCTTTAAGGAAGTTGGCCCACTGATCGTCGGGAACCTTGAGTTCGGGGAGAACGATGCGCTGATTTTGGGGGTCGATGGCAAACTGCGGGAAGAAATTCTTTTCGTCCTGATAGACGCCGCCGAACCAGTTGTTATGCGTAATGGCCTTAACGCCGGGAATGCGCAGAATTTTGTCGCGATAGGAGAGCGGAAGTGGCTGAATGATGGAGATGCGATTGATAATAACCAGCCGATCGGCTCCGGCGATGTCCGCGCCGCGGCCAAAGGCACCTTTGACGACCGCGAGGAACGAAAACAGGAACAGCGCGACAGCGAAAGAACCGACGGTAAGGATCAGGCGAATCTTTTTGCGAAACAGATTGGCGAAGATCAAGCCGCGAAATTTCATGCGGCACCTCCGGCGTAAGCGTTCTGCTGTACTTGGCTGCCTTCAACAAGCAAACCCTTTTCCAGATGGAGTTCGAGATCGGCAAGCTTGGCGACGACGGGGTCGTGGGTGACCATCAACACGGTCTTGCCGTACTCGCGCACCAGGCGAATGATTAGGCTCATGATTTCGTCGGCGCTTTTGCGATCGAGATCACCGGTGGGCTCGTCGCAGAGTAAAAAGGTGGGATCGGCGACGATCGCGCGGGCGATGGCGACACGCTGTTCCTGTCCGCCGGAGAGCTGGCGCGGATAATGGTTCATGCGGTCGGCGAGGCCAACGACGCCGAGCGCGGTTTCAACGTGCTTGCGACGCTCGGACTTCGACAGCTTGGTGAGAAGTAGCGGCAGCTCCACGTTCTGGAAAGCGGTGAGCACCGGAATCAGGTTGTACATCTGAAAGATGAAGCCGACGTGGCGCGCGCGCCATTGGGTGAGCTTGTTGGCGGACATATGGGTGATCTCATCGCCGGCGACGGTGATGCTGCCGTGGGTGGGGACATCCAGGCCACCCAGCAAATTCAGCAGGGTGGTTTTGCCGGAGCCGCTGGGGCCCATGAAGGCGACGAAGTCGCCCTTGTCGACATCGAGGTTGAGTCTCTGGAGGACCTGGATTTCTTCGCCGCCGCGGCGATAGGTTTTGTCCAGACCGCGAACCTGAATGAGGGAGTCGCCTGTTCCGGTGCCATTTACTCGAACCATGTCGATTGCTCCTGTTTTTCTTATCTCTTGATCGCGACCGCTTCGCCGTCACGTAAGTCCGGGGAACCGTTTACCACCACGGTATCTCCGACGGCCAGGCCAGCTACAACTTCGGTGTCAGAGCCGTGAGTGCTGCCCAAGGTGATAGCGCGGCGCTCTAGGCGATCGTCCTTTACGAGGAAAACAATTTTTTTGCCGGCATCGTCGCGCACCGCGTTCTGGGGAATGAGCGCAGCGTTCGATTTTGCGCCGGTCTCTTCTTTCTGGGCAGCGCCGAGAAAGGTGACCTTGATACCCATGTCAGGCAGGATCCGCGGGTCGAGCTTTAGAAACGAGATGCGCACTTTCACGGTGGCTTTCTGGCGATCGGCGGTGGGAATAATGGTGCGAACTTTGCTGGGGATTTCCCAGTCGGGATACGCGTCGAGGATGGCGGTTACAGGTTGGCCGTCGTGGACGCGCGCGATGTACGACTCGTTGACGTCCACTTCAATCTCGTTGGAGTTCATGTCCACGATGGTGGCGATGCCGGTGCGAGTAAAGCCACCGCCGGCAGAAATGGGCGAGACCATCTCGCCGACCTGGGCATCTTTGGAAACGACGATTCCGGCGAAAGGGGCTTTGATGGTGCAGTTATCGACGGCTTGCTGGGCTTCGGCAATGCGGGACTGCGCAGCGGCGACTTGTGCTTTGGCCAGGTCGATTTTGGCTTTCAAGCTATCAGCGTTCATGCCGGCGGTGTCGAGCTGTTCCTGGGTTTGTACCCCGGCTTTTTGCAGTTGATCGGCGCGGTGCAGCTCAATCTGAGCGTTCTTTAGCTGCACTTGCAGGTCAGCGATGGCGGCTTGGGAAGAGTCACGGTCGGCCTTTGCGGAATTCAGCGTCTTTTGAACGTCAGAATCGTCGAGAGTAGCAAGAAGCTGGCCCTCTTGGACTTGGGTGCCTTCGTCGAAGAAAACACCGGTGACCCGGCCGGTGATCTTCGCGGCGATGGTGGCGCGGCGGCGAGGAGTCACATAACCGCTGGCATTCAGCAAAGCTTCCCGCGAACCGGCGGCCGCGGGCTTCCGAACTACGGTGACTTCTACGACCGGTTTCTGTCCGCGGAAGGCATAAATCGCGCCGGAAAGGCCTCCTAGAATCACCAAGACACCGAAGAAAATGGCCAATCCGCGACCCACCTTACTTCCTTTGCGCTGGGTGTCGTGGATGCGCAAAGAGGCGAGATCGTGTTTAGGCGCTTCATAAGGGGTTACCATTCCATGTGTACCTGGTATGTCAGATTCAAGGGTCCTTGTAGGCGTTACGTATGGCTAGTTCCGGAAGTTTCACAGGTGCCGGGGACCGGCGTGGACGATAGTTTAGCGTGATTAAGTGGATTTGAGAACGATAGAACCCCGCTGCAAGCCGACGCTACTCTAGGCGGCAGACATCGGCCGTACATCGAACGCTACAGGGTCCTAGCCGGCGGGACGGCGCGATTTTCCGTTACACTCGTGTGGGTCAACGATGGAAACGATGGTCACCAGCAGCGTTCGGGAACGCACCCACAAGTCGGTTTCGTGGGTGCTTGGAATCTTTGTGGGAATTGGGCTCACGGTAGTGATTGCCGGGGCGATGGTGTGGTTTGCTACCGGCGTGGGAGTGTTTCATCTGCTATCGGCGATCAGGGGCGGGCCTACGCTCATCAACGTCGATCAGCCAACGGTGGTGCGGCAAATCCAGCAATTGCGACGGCTGGAGACGGTGAGCTATGCGGTCGACAAGATTATTTCCGGAGAGCACGACAATCCGTATATCCCGAAATTTCTGGTGAGCGACCGGCTGCTGCTGATGGTGCACGGGGAAGTGATCGGCGGCGTGGATTTGGCGAAGCTGCAACCCCGGGACGTGAGCACGACGGGGCGGAGCATCACCATCCACCTACCGGCGGCAGAAGTGTTTACAACCCGATTGGACAATGCGCAGACCCGGGTGTATTCGCGGGATACCGGACTTTTTTCCTCGCCCGATCCGAACCTGGAAACGGAGGTGCGGCAGGAAGCGGAGCGGCAACTGGAAGCAGCGGCCCGGGCTGATGGTATCTTGACACTTGCGGATCAGAATGCGCGTACGACGATCTCCAGCATGCTGAGTGCGCTGGGCTTTACCTCCATTCAGACGCCTTAGAGATGGGCCGTTCTTGACTGGCATGGTTATATTGAGGACTACCACATCAGGCTGTAATTTTTTTGCTTCCTCGACGCCTTGGGCGCCGTCTGCCTCCAAAAAGACCGAGCAGCACGGGGAAACGTGTAGTTCCGCTTCGGGGATGCCTTAGTTTGCTGGTTTATAAGTTACGTAGTCCGACGTTCAGAACCAAGGCTCAAACGTTTCTAGCGAAAACGCCGACATTGCGTGTCTCCGCAGCTTATGACCCCTCCAGCGGAGTACTTTTGACAGGCTACCGACCCTTTGTTAGGCTCGCCTAGCGTTCCGGGCCCAACCCGCGGGCAGCGATTACTTCGGCTGTGGGCATCGCACCAGACCGAGTTTGTCCTTCCCGTACCTGCGATTATAAAAAGTCTCGCGTTCCGGTCCGAAAGGAGATTTATGTCCAAATTCGGTGGGCATGTTCCATTGGCGGGCAGTGAACGGGGGGCGGAGTTGCCCGGCGCTCAATCGCTGGGACCGGCAAGTGCAGACGAACAGTTACAAGTGACGGTGGTGCTTCGAGGCCGGGCATCCAGCGACGAGGGGCACGCCGCGGCGCGGGCCTTGCTGGAGAAATCGCCCGCGGAGCGCGAGCACTTGACGCGAGAAGAGTTTGCGGCGCAGCGCGGAGCGCTACCGGACGATATCGAAAAGGTAGCGGAGTTCGCGCGCGAATTCGGATTAACGGTGGTGCAATCCGATGCAGCGCAGCGCACGGTGAAATTGTCCGGCTCGGTTGCGAACTTTAACCGGGCGTTCCAAGTGAGTTTGTACCGTTGGCAACATCCCAGCGGAACATATCGTGGCCGGACCGGCTCGATTTATATTCCCAAGGATTTGCAGGGTACGGTGGTTGCCGTGCTGGGATTGGACAATCGTCCGCAGGCCTCGCCGCACTTTCGGGTGAGGTCGTTGGATCCGGCATCCCCGGCTCGCCCTAAGCAAGCGGCCGGGAGCTTCACGCCGCCGCAAGTGGGGGCACTCTATAATTATCCGGCCAATGCCAGCGGCAAAGGGCAATGCATAGCACTGATTGAGCTGGGGGGCGGATTTAAGGCTGCGGACGTCACCCACTATTTCGGCAAGGTTCTAAATCTGCCGAACAGCCCTGCGGTCACGGCGGTTCCTGTCGACGGCGGGACCAACTCTCCGGTTGGGAGTGTGAACAGCGCAGACGGCGAGGTGATGCTGGACATCGAAGTGGCGGGAGCGCTCGCGCCGCAATCCTCGATTGCGGTCTATTTCGCGCCGAATACCGATCAAGGGTTTTTCAATGCGATTTCGTCCGCGGTGCATGATGCGAAGAACGATCCGAGCATCATCTCGATCAGCTGGGGCGGACCGGAATCCAGCTGGACCCAACAATCCCTCACGGAATTCAATACGCTGCTGGAAGATGCCGGGACCCTGGGCATTACGGTGTGCGTGGCCGCGGGAGACAACGGATCGGAAGATGGCCTTAGCGATGGATTGCAGCACGCCGACTTCCCGGCGTCGAGCCCGTATGCGCTGGCTTGCGGCGGGACCAAGTTGGTTGCGTCCGCAAACCATATTGCGTCGGAAGTGGTATGGAATGAAACCTCCAGTAACGAGGGTGCGACTGGGGGCGGTATCAGCGCCGTCTTCGCGAAACCTGACTATCAGGACAAAGCGAATGTTCCGGTTTCCGTGAATCCAGGTGCTTTTGCGGGACGGGGACTACCGGACGTAGCGGGCGACGCCGACCCCACCACGGGGTATGAAGTTTACGTGGACGGGCAAGTGACGGTGGTGGGAGGAACCAGCGCGGTAGCGCCACTGTGGGCCGGGCTGATGGCGTGCATCAACGAGTTGATGGGTAAGCGTGTGGGGTTTCTTAATTCTGCGCTGTACGCGACGCTAGGAGGAACTACGGCATTGCGTGATGTGACCAGCGGAAATAACGGAGCATACTCGGCCGGCACCGGTTGGGATCCCTGCACCGGCTGGGGAAGTCCGGACGGCACCGCAATCGCGTCGGCGCTAGGTGCGCCAACGGGTGTGGTGGCGACGGCGGCGAAGCACTCGTAGGAGGGTCGCCGTGCCGCTGCCGCGATGATCGCGACGAGAGTGACCAACCTCGCGGCTAGCGAACCGGAGCAATCTCCAGCCGGTCTCCGACCTTGGTTCCCGAGCGGTAGATGGTGTGAGGCGGCAGCTCCAGCACGCTCATGGCTTTCAACGACACTTTTGAGATCCGGAACGGTTTGACGTGCTCTTCGACCCACACAACTTCTTTTTCCTTACTCAGAAAAATCAGGTCGATCGGGAACATCATTCCGATGGTGTGCACTCCCCGGGACGGCACGATCCAGAGTCCACGACCCAGTTGGGCCCACCTTTGAGTTTTTCCCAGCAAGCCGACCAGCCGGCGGACATAGCTGTCCGCAAGAAGCGCCTCTGTGGCAACAAAGGTCTCTCGCGTCTGGTTGTACACGTATAGGGGACCACTGTGACCGTTGTTGGGCATGGTTCGACCGACCCGCTCAGTTGCTCCTTCCGGGAATGACTACGCCACCGCCGAAACTATTCGATGGTCTTCCGCTTACGGCGCCAGATAATGATGAAGAGCACCAAAACCGCCAGGGCTCCGGCGACAACTCGAATCAGCGTAACGTTATCCATTTTTCTCTCCTTTACGTACCACTGCATTTCGTTTCAACTGCCACTACGGTCACCGGCCCAGTGATGGGACCAGCTGCCGCAATAGCGTGAGTGCTGCGGGGCCCAAAATCACTGCGAGCAACGCCGGGAAGATGAAAAAAACCAACGGGAAGACCATCTTCACGCTGGTCTTGGCGCTCATCTCTTCGGCACGCTGCCGACGCTTGATGCGCAAATCGTCAGAGAAGACCCGCAAAGACTGCGCCACGCTGGTTCCAAAGCGATCGGTCTGGACAAGCATGGCCACCAGCGACTTGATGTCTTCCAATCCGGTGCGGCGGGCCAGCTCGCGCAAGGCCTCAATGCGGGTTTTTCCGATGCGCATCTCCAAATTCACCAGCTGCAATTCGTCACTCAACTCCGGGTGGGTGATGCGTACTTCCTGGGTCACCTTCATAAGTGCCTGATCCAGACCCAGACCGGACTCCACGCAGATCACCAGGAGATCCAAGGCGTCCGGTAAGCCGCGCTGCAAATGCCCCTGACGCACATTCATCCGCCAAGTGAGAAAAATATCGGGAAGCAGATAGCCGAGGATGCCGGCAATGAGCGGGAACAGAACGGGATTCCAGCGGTACACGCCGGAAAGGTACACGAGCGCAACCAAGACGATCGGCAACACCACTTTGAAGCCGCGCATCGCCATGATCGCTTCCGGACTGCGAAATCCCGCGCGCATCATCAATAGCTGGGTGCGTGGTGCCTGCTGAGCATCGCCGGGCACCAGTTTTCCCAAGGAGGCCAGGGAATTGCGGACCCGCTCTTTCTGTTTGTCGGCGAAGGTCGAGTCGTCCACCGGCGCGGGTGGACTCATTAACTTCGACAATCGGCCAGCGATGCCGGCGCCACCGGGAGCGAAGGCATACACGAGCGCCGCCAGAATGCCGAAGGTCGCTAAGAATGTAATCGCCGTAATACCCCAAAGCATGTTTCAGCCTCTCCGCAAGATCTTCATACTTGAATATGGATAATCTTCCAAAGCAGCAACGACCCGATTACTTGGAAACTGGCAGCCCCGGTAAGAATGATGGGACCCCACGGATCCACGAACATCACCCGCATGTAGGCGGGGTTGACAGTCATCAGCAGAATCAACATGAAAATCGGCAAGGCGATGAGAATCCCAGCGGTCAGACGGCCCTGCGCCGTGCGCACGCGAACTTCACGATAGATGCGGAAGCGGTCGCGGATGACGCGCGCCAGGCTATCCAGAATTTCCGCCAGGTTGCCGCCGGTTTCCTTTTGAATGAGCAGTGCGGTGACGAAGAAGCGCACGTCCATGGAAGGGATTCGCTCGGTCATGTTCAGCAGCGCATCCCGCAACGGCAAACCGAAATTTTGTTCTTCGAAGGTGGTGCGGAATTCCCCGGCCAAAGGTTCCGGGGATTCCTTGGCGATCATCTCCAGACCAGTGGTGAACGCATGGCCGGCACGCACCGCGCGGCCCAGAAGATCGAGCGCTTCTGGAAAGCGTTCTTCGAATTGAGCCATGCGCCGGCGTCGCTGCCACCCGATGTATGCCAGCGGCACACAGGTTGCCGCAAGACCCAAGGCAATCGCGATCGGGAACTGCGGGAAAAACTGGCCTACGATTAGATACGTTGCCAAACCAGCCACGGCGCTGATCAGCACCAGCTTTCCGACCTTGACCTGGACTCCGCTCTGGGCGATGTATTCCTGCAGACGTACCGACCACTGCCATCTCTGCATCAGGCGGTTTAGCGTCGGCACGGTGCTGAGCATCTCGTCGCGCGCCAATGTCAATCCGAGCGATACGTCGCCGCGGCGCTCCGCTTTACGAACCGACTCCATGCGACGGCGGATGACGTCCTGCTGGGTGTCTGCGCCGACCAGCATCCAGACGCCGAGGAAGACCACGGCAACGACCGTAAACGTCAGCAGAAAAATCACTAGTCCCATAGCTAATCCTTACTGCAGCTCAATCGGCGCAACCTCTTGCTATTGCTCAACGCAAATCCGGTGTATCGAACATGGACGAGGGGAGCTGGATACCGCTCACCAACAACTTTTCCGCGAACCGTGGCCGCACGCCGGTGGGCACGAATTCGCCCAAGACCTCACCGTTTTCGCGAATGCCACGCTTACGGAAAGTGAAAATGTCCTGCATGCTGACGACGTCGCCCTCCATGCCAGTGATTTCCGCGAGGTTAAGCACCTTGCGAGTTCCGTCACTCAGGCGGCTGACCTGGACCACTACGTCGATGGCCGAGGCAATCTGCCGGCGGATGGCGGTGTCAGGAATATTCAAGCTGGTCATCGCGACCATGGTTTCCAGACGACTCAAAGCGTCGCGCGGAGTGTTGGCGTGAATGGTGGTTAGCGAACCGTCGTGGCCGGTGTTCATGGCCTGCAACATATCCAGCGCTTCTTCGCCGCGAACCTCGCCAACGATGATGCGGTCGGGGCGCATGCGCAGGCAGTTGATCACGAGTTGGCGTTGGTGAATCGCGCCTTTGCCCTCGATGTTGGCCGGCCGAGTTTCCAGGCGGACCACGTGCTCCTGGTGCAGTTGTAATTCTGCCGCGTCTTCCACGGTCACGATGCGTTCGCGATTGGAAATATAGGAGGACAGCACATTCAAGAAAGTGGTTTTGCCGGCGCCGGTGCCGCCAGAAATCAAAATGTTGAGGCGAGCTTTCACACAGCCGCGCAGCAGCTCCAGCATCCCCGGCGTGAAAGTGTGGTTCTGAAGCAAATCTTCGGCGGTGAGCGGATCACGTCCGAACCGGCGGATGGACAGACATGGCCCATCGACAGCGAGCGGCGGGATAATGGCGTTTACGCGGGAGCCGTCAGCGAGGCGCGCGTCGACCATGGGCGATGACTCGTCTACCCGGCGTCCAATCGCCGAAACGATGCGGTCGATGATGCCCATCAAGTGCACGTCGTCGCGGAACTGCACCGAAGTCATTTCCAGCATACCGCGGCGTTCCACGTAGACACGTTTGTAGGTGTTCACCAAAATATCGGAGACGGTGGGATCGGCGAGCAGCGGCTCGAGCGGGCCGAGTCCGAACACTTCGTCCAATACTTCTTGGGCCAAGCGCTCGCGTTCCTGGAGGTTCATCGGAGTTAGCTCTCCGACGACCAAAGCTTCCAGAATCTGGGTGACCTCCCGGCGAACTTCTTCGCGGTTCACCTCGGTGAGGCGTTCCAAGTTCAATTTCTGAATGAGCTTGCGGTGAATGGCAGCCTTAACCGCTCCTAAATCCGTTCGAGTCGCAGCTGCGCCAATTGGGGGCATACGTATTTACCTCTTGGCCGGGAATGAAAAGAACCCGCCCAGGGACCCTTTCTTTGCCGGCAGGGTGGCGTCCTGCCCGGCAAGTTGCGCGGCAATCTGTCGATAACGGTTACTGAGGCCGGTGCCGTTATTTTCTTGAATCGGCGTTCCCAGATTGGCGGAAGCGCTGGCCATGCGGAAATCGTTGGGCAAATAGGCGAAAACCGGGCGGTCGATGTCTTTCTGAATGCTTTTCACAACGCCCTCGTCGCCTTTGTGCCAACGATTAATAATCACGCGGGCACGATCGGGCTCCACGCCGAAACCTTTCAGCGCGGCCAGGCGGCGTTCCAGAGTCCACAGCGCGGGAACATTGGCTTCGGCAACGAGTAAGATCAGCCGCGCAGCTCGGAGAATCTGGCTCCACTCGGAGGAAAACTGGGAGCCCATGTCCACCAGAACCAGGTCAAAATTATTTTGCGCGACGTTTATGACCCGTTCGAGAGGCGGCACGGCGATGGTTTGCCACTCTTCGGGTTGGGTCGCGCCGCCCAAAACTTCCAGCTTGGTTTTGTGACGGGTCAGCAAGCCGGCGAAAAAGTGATTGTCGAGCCGGTCCATGTTATCGACAGCATCGCGCACCGTAAACTTCGGGTGCAGGTCCAGGAGCAAGTGCACGTTGCCCAAGGGCCGCGCGAAGTCCAGCAGGGCAACATGCTTCTTGGCGTAGGTGGTCAACTGCACGCCCACATTGACGGCAACGGTGGTGGCTCCTACACCGCCTTTTGAGCCCATCACCACGATTAATTTTTCGGCGCCGGGCTGTTCGCGCGAATCCGCGTCTTTCAAAAATCGCGCCAAAATCTCTTTGAGGGCGCTGGCTTCCACGGGCTTGGAGATGAAGTCCTGAACTCCGCAGCGCATGGCTTCCAGCAGAAGCTGATGATTCGGAGGCACTGCCGCTGAGCAGGCCACCAGTTTGATGGCCGGGCGCAGGCGGCGTAACTGGGCGCCGAACGCAAAAAAAGGCTGCGCATCACGGCCGAGGTCCAGGAAGACTACGTCGGGCAACGCGTCATGAGACTCGGGCACTTTGTCGGCGGGAATAGACCATTGCTTTACGGAACGCACCAGTCCGGTTTGCTGTAAGCTGGCCAAAAGTTGCGCCGAGCTGGTCATCTCGCCGCTTGCTACCGCTACGCTTAGCATTTCCGGGTCTTTCTATCCTCTGAAAATTGTGGCTCAATCAAAAATCTGCTATTGCTGCCGCTCACTTCGAAGCGCCCGGCTTGGCTCGAGACGGAACTCCGGAATCGATAAATGATTGCGGGAAGTTCAGGTTCGGTGTCGGCGTTCCCACCGGATTGGGGTGGACGATGCGTGGCGTGACTACCACCAAAAGCTCGTTCTTGCTCTTGTTGATGTTGCGGCTCTGAAAAAGTTTGCCGATGATCGGGATATCGCCGATACCCGGAACCTTTTGCAGTTGCTCGGTGGTGCGATTGTCCAGAAGTCCGGCGATGGCAAAACTCTGACCGTCCATCAAATCCATTTCCGATTCCACGCGGTTGGTTGCCAGCGCGGGGATGACAAAGCCCTGGAGGGTAAGGGCGTTGGTGAAATCGAGGGAGCTCACTTCCGGCTTGACCTTCAAGTGGATCATGCCGTCGGGCGTCAGCGTCGGCGTGAAATTGAGGCGCACGCCAAACTCCTTGAACTGGATCGTGATGCCCGCGAATCCACCGCCACCCCCGGTGGATTGCAGAATCGGGAAAGGAAACTCGCCGCCAGCCAGAAAGCTGGCATCTTTGCCGGACTGAGTCATCAGGTTAGGTTCGGCCAGGATTTCCAGAACGTTTTGTTCCTGTAAGGCCTTGATCGTGGCGGCCAGATTGATGTCCGGCCGGTAAATGAAAATATTCATCAGATCGCTGAGCCCGATCTGACTGCCGGCGCCGTTGGATTGGCTGGTGAGTTGCGGCGGGGCGAACTGCTGCGTCGAAACGGTGCCAACATTTTTGGCTCCGGGAAGACTGAGCAGGTTGAATCCCAACTCGTCGATCTTCGAACGGTTCACTTCCGCAAAACGAACCTGCAGCAGAATCTGCCCCGGAGGATTGATGGGCGTCTGCATGAGGCTAATCACTTTCGGCGTAGTGTTTTTCACTACTTCCAGAATCTTATCGGCGACCTGAGTAGAGGAGATTTTTCCGGAGAGCATAACTACGTCGCGGGAGGTTTCAATGTGAACGTCTTCATTGGGAAAAACTTCGTGGATCTTCTGGCTCAGGCCAAGAACGTCGATGTCCACAGACACTTCGAAGGCCTGGCTCTGGTCCGACTCGTCCCAGATGATCAGGGAGACGCCGCCGGGAGCACGGCCATTCACAAGTACTTGGGTCGGACTGACCACTACGGCTTCCGCGATGGCGGGATCGGCCACGGAGACGCGCTTGATTCGCCCTGGAGAAGAAATCACGATGGAACGCCCAACCAGCAAATGCAGATTTTGCGCGTCGGATTCGGTGGTTTGCCCCGCGGGAACGGGCGAGGGGGATTGGCCTTGCGGGGTTGCCGGCTGCGGTGCCGCGGTGTCCTGGGCCATCAGCGCCGGCGCGGCGAGAAATGATGCGGCGAGGAAGAACTCGAGCTTGGTCATCCGCAAAGCGTTCACGCCGTGTCTAAACATTCTTTTCCCTCGGGAATTGTTCATTGCGGGAAGCTCTTGTTTTCGCGCTTGTTGCCGGTGATCACTTCGATGGTGTAGGGGGCAGGTACGCTCGGCGCAGGCTTGGACGCGACGTGCTTTACCGGTTGGGCCGGGGCGGTGCCGGAGAATAGCGCGGCTTCCATGACCGCGGCGGGTTCGACCTTCTTGCTGTCCACGGTGTTCCGCAGCGCCAACTGAATCTTTCCTTCGGTGCTGGCCATGGCCAGCTTCGCGGCGTCGTCCGGGGAAACCAGCAGGGTGATGACTGGAACGGTCTGGGGTTTGCCTTCGCGATCCTGCTCAATTTTTTGGCCTGCAGCCAGCACCCGCACGTTTTCCAGGATGGTGCGCGTAATGTTGTCGTCCGATCCATGATTTGCTCCGCTGAGCCGTCCGGTCACCATCACATCGACCATGGTTCCCGGAGTTACGAAACCGGCTACGGCTACGACGTCGTTGACTGCGACCGAAATGGCTCGCATACCTTCAGGAATGGCGGCAGCCAGTCCTGCGCCGGATTCCTTAGCGGCCAGCTTGCTGTCGAGAATAAGTTCGTTGGCGGCGACGGGAGTAATCAGCGCCCGGTTGGCACAATCCTCGATGCGCGTGAACATACCCTTGACGGGCTCATCGGAGGGCCAGGGAATCAATTTCAGGTTGTGGGCGTCCACGCGGGTGCCCAGTGGTATGGAGGTTGCGGCGACCACGATGTGCTGGGTTGCGGCGGGCTTGTTGTTAATAGCCTGCTTGAACTGCCGGTAGACGTAGGTGCTGAGGAAGAGCGCCAGAATCACTGCCAGCCCAAGTCCTAGTAAAATTCGATTCTGATTCATGAGCGCCATCTCCTCGGTTCACTTCCAACGAATCGGCTTGATGTATCCTTTACGTCGGCAACTTGTCAGGCGCATCTACGTCACGCGTGCAACTGAGCTGCGATGAAACACAACAGCGTCGAAATGGCCACGGCAACGCCGAACGGCAGCTTCAGCAGCTGCGGGTTATCCAGCGAGATTTCCGGATTGGCGCGAAGCCCAAACGAAATGAAGCCATGCACCAAGACCAGCACGTTCTGAAAAGTTTCCTTTACCCGCCGCGTCCGCATCATTTCCACAATGGCCATCAAGCCGGAAACAAAAATGCTTCCCAGTAGCACGAACAAAAACATCCAGGGACCCAGAAAAGCGCCGAGGGCACCCATGAGCTTCCAATCGCCGGCCCCGAGTGCGCGCAGCAGCACCAGCGGTAGTAGAACCATCAGCGCCAACAGTGCGCCTTCCAAAGAAGCTTTCGCGCCGGTCCATCCTGAAAGCGCGGCGCGCAATGCGATCGCCGCGGCCAGGCCGGGGACGGTGAGCCAGTTCGGAATCTTGTGGGTACGAAAATCGATCCATCCGGCGATCAGCGTGACGCCGATCACTGCCATCCAGATGGTAAGTTGCGCGCTCATAAGAGGGACCCGTTTGTGGTAACGCAGCTTTCGCTTGTGGTCAGGCGGCCTGCAAGGACGGATGACTCCGTTCGCGACAGTTCTTTTTGTGCCGTTCTTTTTGGATCACGGTTCGCGCTACGTGCCGGTGTTTAGGCTGGAAGTCGCGTTCGCGAACACGCCGTTGATGGCTGTCGCGAGGCTGCTAAGCGTGCCAACCGCCGCCAGCGTAAGTAGCACCAGTAATAGGGCATACTCAGTCAGGTCCTGTCCGTTCTCTTCCTTCCACAGTCTCTTCAGCAGCTTCATGTCACTTCCTCCAGAAATTTCGGGACAAAACCCGACTTCGTCTATTTGTACCAACGCATCAACGCAATGCTCCGCCGCGATCCTATCCGGATCACCAATATTGGCTCGGCATCCTCCAGGACCGGTTAAGTCCCTAAGCTAGACTGCGCATTCTTAAACACGCCGTTAATCGCGTTCGCCAATGGAGTAAGGGCCCCGATCGCGGCGAGTGTCAGCAGAACGAGAAGAAGCGCATACTCGGTTAGGTCCTGGCCTTGCTCGTCGCTCCACAGTTTTCTTAGTAGATTCATGGTTTGTCTTCCTTCCTTCGGAATCGTCACGAAGTTATTCGGACCGACCCCAACGGGTACCATCTATGCATCTCTGGCACCAATCCGAGCCGGGTTTCTGACCATCTAAGCCTATTGTGTTGTGCAACTTGGGGAGTTCGGTCGAGCGCAATCGATGGCCTGTTACCCATTGGAGACGGTCGGCCAGGACCGGTCCAACCGTTTAGTGACGGTTTTCCAAGGCTTTGTAACCAAAATCGAGGGTGCCTTGGAGTCGATAGAGCTGAACGCGACCGGTTGCGGAGCGGAAAATCGGTATCAGCGCCGCCGCAAGTTCGGTTTCGCGCTTGCGTCCCAGCGTGATGGCGGGCTCCCATTCGAAACCGAAGTCGTCCTCGGAGATTAGGTAGTAGGTCGCACCGGTGGCGTCGGCAACCGCGGTCATACATGCCAGCTCCGCGTTCAGACGTTCGGGACGAACGATACCGGCAGGGGAAAAAATGACCGGGCGAATAGCCTGGCGGTGGGCATAAAGATAGACAGCGGCGTCTTCATACGCCAGGACTCTCGTTTGCGGTGAGGTGTTCGCTGCGAGCCACGAGTACGCTTGCTGCTTATCGACAAGAAGTTTCTGCCGAACGGCGCTGGTTTTCCGGAGCATCGCCGCCTCTCTCCAGTAACTATGGCCCAGGCTGAATGCGAGCGATAGCAGCGCCACGGCCAGAAAAACCGCCGCGCCGGTTTGCCGACCTGGGCCGACTGGTCTGGTCCGCACCAAGTCCGCGATGATTCGCCGCACGAGCGACTTGCCTTCCAACCACACCCCAGCCATAAAGAGCGGCAGGAAGAGCAGAAGAAATCGCTCCATGACCGGATAATCCCAAATCAACAGCGGAATCGCGTATAGAACTAGTGCGAAGTGCACCGGTTGCCATTTCCCGCCACCTACGCGCCGGGCCAAGCCTCGGATCGCTGCTACGGATAGAATCACTGCCGGAGCAAATGCCAGTGCCTCAGGCCGAACTGTGTGCGGATCCACCAGGTATGCACCCGGTTGCAGCAACAGCAAAAGCGTGTTTTGTTTCAGCACATGCAAGAGACCACTACCGTGCAACACATCGGCCCTCCAAAAACCGAGGTAGCTGGTGTAGTAGAGCCAGGACGTTCGAACCACGTTCGCGCACGCCGGAGCCGCATCAGGAATACTTGCAGGCGTGGCCCGCAGTGATCGCCAAAAGGAGAACCCCGCGAAGGGAAGCACTCCGGTCGTGAAATAGATCGATCTGCGCCATCCGCTGCGGGCAAGAGTTGCAAGGAAAAGTCCCGCGGCGATGGGTATTCCGAGGGTGCGGGTCATCAGGGATAGTCCTGAGAGCACTCCCGACGCAGCGTATTCGAACTTCCCGTCCGCGGTTGACGGGGCTCGTGTGACGAGGACGATGGCACCTAGGGTAAACGCCGCAAAAGGAATCTCGGGAAGGACATTTGCGCTATGGAACAACACCATGGGGTGGGTAGCGCACAGTGCTGTGATCACGAGGGATTCTGCGTCGGTCAGGTCGGGGATGGTTCGCAAGAACACGAAGGCAATTCCAAGGAATACAAATCCGCATACCACATTGAAGCCGATCGCGATTTTGAGGTTTTGCGGGAATGAGGGCGACGCGCGCCACACCCATGACATCAGCCAGGGATACAGGGCCGGGTATTTCGTGGCCTGCGGTGATCCCGGCAGGCTCGACAGGAGGTATCCCTGGCCGCTCGCCAGAGCTTTGCCGGAGCTGAAATAGAGTGAGTCGTCTTCGGTCAATCCGAAATAATTTGTGGGCGTCAGCGACCAGACGAGCGCGGTATAGAGCGCGAAGATGAGGAGTAGCCCAAGCCAAAGCATTAGAGGAGCTTGATGAGAATTGGAATTCGCCTCGGCGCCAAAGTCTTCCTGCACGGTTGGCCGAGGCTTCATCGCCTGATGAAGAGTTCGCTCACGTTGTCGTGATACACGCGCTCCCAGTTCGGCGATGCGGCCAGCACCACGGTGAGCGGTTCGCCACGTTGCAAAAGGCAGGATTGCACGCCATACCGGTCGAGAACCTGCAGGGCACCGGTGCGAATCAGGCTGGCTTGCAAGTAATCGGAAAATACTCCTTCGCGTTCGAACAGGTCACCGCGTCCATCGATGAAAACTTTTTGATCCGAATAAACCAGGTAGCCCCCGAAGTTGTAGGTGTTGAACGTTGGCCGAGGCGCGGGATGTTGACCCAAATACGCTACCGCGGTGACGGGGAATTCCTTGGCAATCGCGCGATGAATGTCCGCGGACTTCGGGAAGTAGTAAGCGATCGCTCCCATCAGGCCGAGGATCATAGCAGCGTTCAGAATGTAGTGATCTCGCTTCCGCTGGTACACCGGGAACCAGCGTGCGAGTAAC
>Ga0302324_100000794_pt1 | contig 79634 bp, 70 predicted proteins | sample Palsa_T0_1_FD_201949 | JGI IMG/M metagenome (GOLD analysis project Ga0302324, IMG submission 201949) | Peat permafrost microbial communities from Stordalen Mire near Abisko, Sweden - Palsa_T0_1 | ecosystem: Environmental > Terrestrial > Soil > Palsa > Peat permafrost | place: Sweden: Abisko...
TCGGAGCACTCAATCCAGCGAAGTAAAGCACCACAGGAAAACGCCCAACTGCCGGCTGGGCATTTCGATATGCGTTCATCATGAGCGACTGCAGTGCAGAAAGCTCGCTGTGTGGGACAGAGCCTACGTCGTCGTCGCGGCTACGTTGCTTCATGATGCCATTGAGTTGGGTGAAGTTCTGCGGAGCACTCTGATCCACGTAGTCGGCGAAGGTCATCCTCTTGTCCGATGGGCCTGCGTTCGCTGGATACCAGACGCTGATCTGAATGGGCCGCCCATCTACATCAGGGGAAAATGCGCCGCTGTAGCTTCGGGTGGATTTCCAGGTGCGTGAGTTGTCGTACCGGAAGATGCTCTTAAATCCGATGCCGTAGGATCCCGGCCGCAAATCTCCCCACACAGGAGATTCGGCTGTCGTCGCGGTCCCGGCAGGTGGCATCGCCGCCTGACCAGGTGCAAAAGAGGCCGTTATGGCAAGCATGAACGATATGACACAGATCCGATGGAATGGTGCTGGCATAAAAGCACATACGATCACGAAGGTTCGGTGGTTCCTCACTACCGAAATTTCGTCTACTCTCTCAATTGGCGCATTATCGCCAACGCACTCATTGACAAGCAATGTGTAAGAACGAGCACCCGTGGGCGAGTCCGGCGCATTCCACTGGATGCCGCACATGCACCCATACAGTATTTCCCGCGCGAAAAACAGACCATGGAATGACAGTTTTACTTGGGCCAGGGTGCTCCGGTAAGTTGGTTCGAGATCTCCCATAGTCTTCGGGCTACGGAGACGTCCTTCGCCTTCGAAGGAATGTGGGCGGGGTGTACGTTGCCCTTCAACTCGAACAGGCCATCTGGGCCGTAATACCCCGCCGGCGTGGCGTTGGGCGAGCTCGCGGCGAAGAGGGTGGGCAGGGCTCCCGCCGCGGCGGATTGGCTCAGGATAGGTTTGATGATGAGTCCGCCCAGACGGCTCATGAGCGAATCGGCTCCAGGACCGTTGGCGATGAGATCGGTCAGGGCATAGCCTGGGTGCGCTGCGTTGCTCATCAGGTTCCAGCCGTTGGCGTCGCTGTGGCGCTGCAGCTCAAAGGTGAACAGAAGGTTGGCCAGCTTGGACTGGGAGTAGACCGGGAAGGCCTTATAGCTGCGTTCAGACTGGAGATCGTCGAAGTGGATGGAGCCCATACGGGCGGCACTGCTGCTGACGTTGACGATGCGCGGGTGCGGGCTGCGGCGTAGCAGAGGGAGCAGCTGCGCAGTGAGCAGGAAGTGACTCAGATGATTCGTGGCGAACTGGATTTCGAAGCCGTCGACGGTAGTCTTGCGCTGCGGCGGAGCCATGACGCCCGCGTTATTGATCAGCATGTCGATGGGCCGGTTTTGGGCAAGGAGGCGGGCGGCGCAGTCGCGCACGGAGACCAGGTTGGCGAGGTCGACGTTTTCAAAGCGCAGCTTTGCCTGGGGCACGATGGCCGAGATGCGTTGGAGAGCTTCGCGGCCCTTCGTTTCGTTGCGGCCAAGGAGGACGACCTCGGCGCCAGCCTGCGCGAGAGCGAGGGCAGTCTCGTAGCCGAGACCGCCGGTTGCGCCGGTGACAACAGCGAGTCTTCCGCTTTGGGGAGGGATATCGTTTACGGTCCAGTCTGACATTGAGTTCTCCATTGTGAGTGGTTTATTTGAGTAAGTAGTCATGAATTGACTGCATAGTCTCGATTTTGAAAGCCATTGCTCATTTCGAGCGCCGTTGACTGGGTTGAGCCGCGTGTCCAACGAATCTCTTCACTTGGATAAATTGCCGCCTCCGATAGATTTCAAAAGCGGGCCTTCTAAGTGTGTTGCGCAACATAGATGAGTATACACTCATTTATAATGAGATGAGAGATTAACGAATTCGATTCGAAATTCGTGTCTTGGAGGCCGGAGTTCTTATTAACTGGTAAAGGTTTTCAGGCAGGCGACTCGAACGCTTTGATGAGAATGCGAAATCATTAGATTGTAGGTCGGGCTGCGCGACTATACTGCAGACTAAAGATTTCATCTGATCAGGAGTGTGTTTGGATGTTGGGAAATCGGGTTTATCTCAGTGTTTGCGTTGGCGTGCTGATGGTTTCTGCCGTATCGGTGCAGGGTGCAGGTGCGCAGGAAAAGAAGAATGAGAAGGTCGTCGTCGCGGGAGCGCCTGCGGTGCCGGTTGCGGCGGTTGAGGGTGACTCGACGACCGAAGGCTCTGTGACAGTCGGCGGCCAGCCGATTGCATACAAGGCTGTGGCTGGGACGCTGACGGTCGGATCAAGCGATGCGCAGGACGCGATGCTGGGGCTGGACGGCAAGATGCTGCCCGATACCGGCGAGAAGGTGCCCGATAAGGACAAGCCAGAGGAGGATCCGGCGACAGCGCGAATATTCTATGTCGCCTACTTCAAGAAGGACGCGAGTACCGCGCGGCCGGTGACGTTTATCTATAACGGCGGCCCGGGAAGTGCATCGATGTGGCTGCATATGGGGTCGTTCGGGCCGCGACGGGTGGTGACCACCGATGCGCAGCATGATGAGGGCGCACCGTACAAGATCGTCAACAATGACTACAGTCTGCTGGATGTGAGCGATGTGGTCTTCATCGACGCGCCGGGAACGGGGTTCAGCCGGATCATGGGCAAGGACAAGGAGAAGGCGTTCTGGGGGACTGATCCCGATGCGCACGCGTTCGAGCGATTTATTCGACGATTTTTGACGAAGTACAACCGATGGAATTCGCCGAAGTATCTGTTTGGAGAGAGCTATGGGACACCTCGAAGTGCCGTGCTGTCTGCGGACCTGCAGAATGTGGATTTGAACGGAATTATCTTGCTGTCGCAGATCCTGAGCTTCGATAACAGTGTGGATGGGCCGAAGGCCAATCCGGGCGTAGACCAGGCGTATGCGCTCGCGCTACCGACTTATGCTGCAAGTGCGTTCTACCATCACAAACTCCCATCCCAGCCAGCGGCACTGGAGCCGTTTCTCGCCGAGGTGGAGCACTATGCTCTGGGCGACTATATGACGGCGCTGCTGCAGGGGTCCGAGCTGACGGAGGCGCAGAGACAGGCAGTCGCAGAGAAGCTCCATGGATATACAGGGCTTCCTGTGGCGTATCTGCTGCGAGCGAATCTGCGAGTGACGGGTGGAGCGTTCAGCAAGAACCTGCAGCTCGATGACGAGACGACGACGGGGCGGCTGGATACCCGGTACAAGGGGCCGGACCTCGACCCGTTGAGCTCGGATGCTGAATACGATCCCCAGAGCAATGCGATCTCATCGGCGTATACGGCTGCATTGAACCAGTACATGCGAACGGAGCTGAAGTATGGGGCCGACCAGACGTACAAGCCGGGTGCTTATACGGACGCAGACTTCTCATGGGATCTGCGGCATCAGGCTCCCGGAGGCCCCCCGGCCAGTGGGCAGGAGGGCGGGACGAACGTGATGCCGGATCTGGCCTACACGATGAAGTCCAACCCGAAGATGAAGGTAATGCTGGCGGGTGGCTACTACGACCTGGCAACGCCTTACTTCGAGGGCAAGTTCGAGATGCACCATCTGCCGATTCCGCAGAAGCTGCAGGCCAACATCAGCTACCACTACTACCAGAGCGGACACATGGTGTATGTGAATGAGGATGTCCTAAAGCTGTTCCACGCGGATGTGGCGGCGTTCATCAAAAGCACCCAGAGCGGGATGTAAGCGTTCTATCGCGGGAGAGGCTGCCGTTTGCGCGATGGCCTCTCTTTCTCAGGCTCAGGGCATAGTTATTTAGTCGGGGATGGTGGCGACAGGGGGAAGCTGCTGCGAAAAGATCGCAGAGCTACGGTCAAGAGAAACGGTTCGGTGAGCCAGAGGGAGTAGTTGCCAAAGCGCGGAGCGGCCCATGCGCCAAGAATCGCCCCGCACAGGAAACATAGACAGATGAGGCCGAGATCGAGCGCCTTGGCGCGACCCTCTTCGCGGACTTCAGGAGTGGCAGTGCGTAAGGTAGCGCCGTAAATGCCCTCGGCCGTATCGCGGAGGTTGCCGGTGACGAAGGTGGAGTTGTAGGAAAAGCGCTCTACGCGGCGGTAACTGGCGACCTGGAAGGCGGAGACGAATGCGATGATGGCCGTTGAACGCCATGTGCGGGAAGTTGCCCGGGAGCCAGCCGAGAGCAAAGAGTGCCATAGACTCAAAGGCCAGACCAAGCAGCAGCACGAAGCGTTCGCTCAGGCGGGACCGCATATGTTTCGAGCAGAGAACACCAGAGAAGAAGCCGCAGGTAGAGACAAGATGAGGGATGATCTCTCCCCAATCGCGGCTGATGGCGGCGATGCCGAGGAAGATGACGTTGCCCGTCATGGCGTTGGCGAAGACATGACCGTGATCGAGAAAGACGATTGCATCCAGCAAGCCGCCGGTCGTGGCGAGAAGTAGTGCGTTGATGAACGGATTAGGCTGGCTGGAGGAGTCCGAAGGCCGTCATCTGGAATCTGCACTTTACACGCCTCAGGTATCGCGGAAGCGTTTGTATGTTTTGGGCTTTGGTTCGGATTTGGGATGGGAGGATGTAAGTTATTGAAACTAAAAGGCACTCAAAATATGAGTGACTTGTTATCAGATTCCGCATCCTGTTCTGCCTTTCCACGTCTAATCTATTAAATAAAAAGACTGAACCGAAGTGTGATCTGGGAGATTTAGCCAGAGGTTCGGGGGAGATTTTGAATGGCGATCAAGTGGGATAAGTTGACGGTGAAGTCGCAGGAGGCGGTGCAGACAGCGAGCGGATTTGCTGCGGAGAATGGCAATCCAGAGGCGTTGCCGCTCCATTTGATGGCGGCGCTGCTGGAGGACCGTGAGGGAGTGGTGATACCGGTGCTCGAAAAGGTGGGGGTGCCGGTCGAGCAGCTGCTTTCAGGGGTGAACTCGGCTATTTCGAAGTTGCCAAAGGTGCAGGGTGGAGGGCAGCCGGGAATGTCGGCCGCGCTCCAGAAGGTGTTGGAGCAGGGGTTCAAAGAGGCGGAGAACTTCAAGGATGAGTTCTGTTCAACCGAGCATCTGCTACTGGCGCTCTCCAAAGCGAAGAACGACCCGGTGCAGATGGCGCTGGCGGCACTGGGTGGAACGCATGAGGCGATCCTGAAAGCGCTGAGCGCGGTTCGGGGCGGACAGCGCGTGACCGACCAGACTCCAGAGGGAAAGTTTCAGGCGCTGGAGAAGTATGCAAAGGACCTGACAGAGCTGGCGCGCAGGGGCAAGCTAGACCCGGTGATCGGACGCGACGAGGAGATTCGACGGGTGGTACAGGTACTGGCACGGCGGACGAAGAACAATCCGGTGCTGATCGGCGAGCCGGGTGTGGGTAAGACGGCGATCGTTGAAGGCCTGGCGCGGAGGATATTTCTGGGAGATGTGCCTGAGATTCTGAAGGGGAAGCGGGTCTGCTCGCTCGACCTGGCGTCGATGGTGGCTGGGGCGAAGTTTCGCGGGGAGTTTGAAGAGCGGTTGAAGGCGGTACTGAAAGAGATCGAAGACTCAAACGGCGAGATTATTTTGTTCATCGATGAGTTACATACGCTTGTCGGTGCTGGAGCGGCCGAAGGCACGATGGATGCCAGCAATATGCTGAAGCCGGCGCTGGCACGGGGTGGCCTACGGGCGATTGGCGCGACGACTCTGAATGAATATAGGAAATACATCGAGAAAGATGCCGCGCTGGAGCGACGGTTTCAGATTGTGTACGTCGGCGAACCGAACGTCGAGGACACCATTGCGATTCTGCGTGGTCTGAAGGAGAAGTACGAGGCGCACCATAAGGTCCGGATCAAGGACTCAGCAATTGTTGCGGCGGCGACGTTAAGCCATCGGTATATCTCGGATCGGTTTCTGCCGGATAAGGCGATTGATCTGGTGGATGAGGCCGCAGCGGCGTTGGCGATTCAGATTGGCAGTGTGCCGGTGGAGATCGATGACCTGGAGCGGCGGGCGACTTCGCTTGAGATCGAACGTGCGGCGTTGAAGCGCGAGAAAGATGCTGCTTCGAAGGAGCGGCTCGACGTGGTGGAGCGCGAGTTGGCCGAGGTGAAGGAGACAGCGGCAGGACTGCGAGCGCGATGGCAGACGGAGCGCGGAGCGATCGGGAAAATTGCGGAGTTGAAGGAGCAGTTGGAGTCGCTGCGGTTCCAGATGCAGGAGGAGACGCGCAGGGGCAATCTGCAACGAGCGGCAGAGCTGCAGTATGGCGAGATTCCAAAGCTGGAGGCGGAGCTGCGTGAGTTGACGGCAGAGCAGGATGCGGCGGTTTCAGCGGACGAGGCTGAGGCGGCGAAGGGTGTTCCTTCGCGGCGATCCAGAATGTTGAAGGAAGAGGTCGACGAGGAGGACATCGCAGCGGTGGTGTCGAAGTGGACAGGTATTCCTGTGTCCAAGATGCTCGAAGGCGAGATGCAGAAGCTGGTGCAGATGGAAGATCGTCTGCGCGAGCGCGTGGTAGGGCAAGACGAGGCGCTCAGTGCGGTGGCGAATGCGATTCGCCGTTCCCGTGCAGGGCTCAGCGATCCGAAGCGGCCTATTGGCTCATTCATCTTTCTTGGGCCTACCGGCGTGGGAAAGACCGAGACGGCGAGAGCTCTGGCGGAGTTTCTGTTCGACGATGAAGCCGCGATGGTGCGGATCGACATGAGCGAATACATGGAAAAACATGCGGTGTCGCGGCTGATTGGAGCGCCTCCGGGCTACGTGGGATATGACGAGGGCGGTCAACTGACTGAGGCTGTGCGACGGCGGCCCTATGCGGTCATTCTGTTCGACGAGATCGAGAAGGCGCATCCGGATGTATTCAACGTTCTGCTGCAGGTGCTCGATGATGGGCGGCTGACGGACTCGAAGGGGCGGACGGTTGACTTCAAAAATACTGTTTTGATCATGACGTCGAATGTTGGCGCAGCGCAGTTGTCGACGGCGTGGGCCTCGGGTGAGGAAGGGTTTGAGGAGGCGAAGGGCCGCGTGATGGACGAGCTTCGAAAGCAGTTCAAGCCGGAGTTTCTGAATCGAGTGGACGACATTGTTATCTTTCATCCATTAGGTGATGCGCAGTTGATGCATATCGTCGATCTACGGCTGAAGGACCTGCAAACCCTTCTTGCTGATCGGAAGATGACGCTCGAACTGACGGATGAGGCGCGAAAGGCAATCTTCAAGGCCGGGTACGATCGGGCGTATGGAGCTCGACCGTTGAAGCGGGCGATTCAGCGCATGGTGCAGGACAAGCTGGCAGTGAAGATTCTGGATGGGAGTGTGCTGCATGGCGACCATATATTGGTGAAAGCGGAGAAGAGCGGCCTGGAGTTTGTGGTGAAGAACCGGTAGGTCCCATGCGTATGGAGCGCCCGTTCTTGGGGAACGGGCACTCTCTTTATCTCTATGCAAACGATAACGAGATCGTCGAGGTTATGCTGAGATCTGTGGGGACGAGAACTCTTTTGCTGCATACTGCTTCGACAAGCGTCGACCGACCGCGATGCATGGCCGCTCGATAAGCGCATGCATAAGCTCCGCTCCCAATATGCCAACTACATAGGTTATGCCTACTACTTCTACCCAGTTTGGCGTCATAAACCGCTGCAATACCTTCGTTACGGCATTGAGTGCCAGCACGTGAATCAGATACAGTGCATAGCTGCGCTTGCCGATATAGACCAACACTGGATTCTCCAACACTGTCCTGGTCCGTCCCGTCCTTAAGACCAACGACGCTATCAGCAAAGCAATGGACCCCGAAAATAGCAGAACAAACAGTGGGAAGCGACCAGCTTGTGGAGAGTGCCCGCTCAATGTGTACGTTCCTAACACCAACAACAAAAGCACTGCATTGGGAATGGCGGGCAACTTCCTTACAAAGGTCCAGTGCGCCGAGTTCGATAGTGCAATCGCCAGCACAGCTCCGATGAGCAGGCCGCCATAGGACCGGCAAGAGTCATGCGGAAAAGTCAGGACGACTGCAATCGTCAATCCAAGTCCGATCAAGGCACGTCCTCGAAACGGAAATAGCGCCAGCACCAACAGAGGCCACAAGGCGTAAAACTTCTCCTCGATGCCCAGCGTCCATGCATGTCCCATAACTGTTCCGTCTGCTGCCGGCCGGTACTCCTGCATAAACGTCAACAGCCACGGCAATGCCGCTTTGAATTGTGCGGTTTTCGCATGGTCGTGCGTAACTCGCAGGACCACGGCATAGAGCAAGATCGTAAACAAGTAGATCGGAATGATCCGAAAAAAGCGCCGCGTATAAAATCCTTTCAGCGATACCCGGCCCGTGCGCTCCTTTTCGCGCAGTAACAGTGTGGTGATCAGGAAGCCACTTAGTACAAAAAAAACATCCACCCCCATCCAGCCGAAGATCCAGGGTGGTATCGCGACCTGGATGTGGTTGAACATCACCAGCAGCACGCATAGTGCTCTGAGCCCATCGAGTGACGGAAAATACTTTGTCCTCTCAAATCGAGAAAAATCGACTTCCGACACTGCCATGAATGCTCCTGAAAACTGCGTGTGAATGCCTCCATCGTACTAGCTTTCCCATGAGGCCTTTAGCTCGGTCGCCATGCAACTGCGTTTTTGAGTAGCACAACGTGCTGGATTAACGGTGTCCGGCTGAGTTAGGCCGAAGGCGGGGCGTGCGGGTTAGCGGTGGGGTTGGAGGTGCTTTTATTGGGGAATGCGAAGGAGTCGATTTGAACAGTGGCCGTATCCGAAATAACCGGAGCAGCTAAGTCGAACCGGATCTCTGCGGCGGGATTCAATCAGGATCTTCGCACGATGTGGAGTTGAGAGTAAGAAGAAAATTCAGTCTTAGCAAAATGTCAGAGGAGGGTAGTAGTTAGATGTGCTGGGTTTATCACTGACGGCTAAGCTGAGAAAAGTGTGCGTTGATGCTGTTCGTATCGCTTGGAGGAGCCAAACGTATACTAACGGGAGTGTCTTCCAGGAGTGATCGGTATCGATGAGCAAAACAGCGGTGATCATTGGAGCCGGCCCTGCCGGATTGACGGCTGCTCTGGAGTTGCTGCGGCGGACGGAAGTAGCGCCGATTATTCTCGAGGCGAGCGAGGAGATTGGCGGAATCTCCCGGACAATTAAGTACAAAGGCAACCGGATGGACATTGGAGGTCACCGGTTTTTCTCCAAGAGCGATAGGGTGATGCAGTGGTGGGTCGACCTGATGCCGCCGGAGTTGGACGACACGCCGTCCGAGCCAGAGATCAGCTACCAGGGAAAGCGTCGAGTGGTCGCGGTGCCGGCGAGGTTGCTGGAGGAGCCAGTGCTTCGGGGGGCTGGGCCTATTGTGCCGCATGCAGATGAGGCGGATTCTGAAGATGAAGTTGAGTCCACCGAAAGAGAGCCGCTTGAGATGCTGGTGGCCGCTGCCACCGCTGATCCTGACCTTGTGATGTTGATTCGTCCGCGCAAGAGCAGGATCTATTACCTGCGCAAGTTCTTTGATTATCCGATTACGTTGACAGGCGCCACACTGAGGAATCTCGGTTTAATGCGGACGTTTCGGGTGGGAACCAGTTATATGAAGTCCAGGGTAAGCCAGATCGCCCCGGAGAAGAGCCTTGAGGACTTTCTGGTCAATCGGTTTGGGCGACAGCTTTATCAGACCTTTTTCAAAAGTTATACGGAGAAGGTTTGGGGCACGCCGTGCAATGAGATCTCGGCGGAGTGGGGAGCACAGCGGATTAAAGGGCTGAGCCTGACGACTGCAGTAAAGCATTTTGTAAAGAAGACCTTCGGAAAAAAAACCAAGTTTGCGAGTGGTGATGTGGCCCAGAAGGGGACAGATACAAGCCTGATCGAGCGATTTATGTATCCCAAATTTGGACCGGGACAGCTTTGGGAGCATGTGGCGGATCTTGTCCGCGAAAAAGGTGGCGAGATTCACATGGGGTGGAAGGTGGACCGCATTCACTGCGAAGGCAAGCGGGTTGTGTCGATCGACGCGGTAAATATGTTGGGCGAACGGCAGACCTTTACGGGGGATTTTTTTCTTTCAACGATGCCGATGCGCGAGCTGGTGGAAGCAATCGATGCTCCGGTTCCAGAAAATGTGCGTGAGGTAAGCGCGGGATTACAGTACCGTGACTTTATTACAGTAGGGCTGCTGGTGGACAGGCTGAAAGTGAAAGAACCGGATGGTGGCCTGCTGAAAGATACATGGATTTATGTGCAAGAGCCGGATGTGATACTGGGACGGTTACAAATATTCAACAACTGGAGTCCGTACTTGGTAGCCGATCCGACTAAGGTGTGGATTGGGCTGGAATATTTTTGTTACGACACTGATGATCTGTGGAAGATGCCGGATGATGAGTTGAAGCACTTCGCGATTGCCGAGGTGGCGAAGATCGGGATTTTGAACTCGGAAGATGTGTCGGATGGGCATGTGGTGAGAGTGCCGAAGACCTATCCGGCTTACTTTGGGACCTATAACCGGTTCAATGAGTTGCGCGAGTTTACCGACGAATTTGAGAACCTGTTTCTAGTCGGAAGAAATGGGATGCACAAATACAACAACCAGGACCACAGCATGTTGACAGCAATGACGGTGGTAGATGGCATTGTGGCTGGGCATGTGGATAAGGCTGCGTTGTGGGGAATCAATACCGAGCAGGAGTATCACGAGGAGAAGCAAACTTGAGAACGATTTTGATCGTTGGGACGGTACTGCTGATTGTTTTCGTGGCTGTGTTTCGGCAGCAGATTTTTATTCGCGACCCGCTTGGCAAGGTAGAGCGGAACGGAGTTGCGCAGGATGCGGCTCGTCTATATATCGACTATTCGAACGATGTCCTTGTAGAGGATGCGGCGGCGAACCGGCGGTATCTAGTGGAGGGGTGGAACGGAGTGCCGGGAATGCCGAAGCATCTGGCGTGTTTGACCGCGCTGGTGTGCTGGACGGATGCGACCGAGGCGCAGGTGTTTCCGCTGGGCAGCCACCCGAACCAGGTACGCGCTGTGATGAGCGCAAAGGAGGTTACGTTTGCAGATGAGACAGGTGCGGCAATGAGGGTTCAGCTGCGCTGATGCCGGATTGTGCCTTCGTATCGAAACGTGACTTGCTCAAGGATAGAACTTCCCTTCGATGGTGTGAAGAACCGAGACGCTCCGATGGTGAGGGTTCGGTTGGAGAATTAGGATGAGTGACGGACGCGAGGAGCGGGAAGAGCAGGAGCAAAGGCGTAAGTGGGAGAAGGAGCGGAAGGATCGTGACGACGATCTGAATCGTGATTGGCTAAAAGATGAAGAACGGGAGCGACTTGATTCTTAGCTGCGAATGCGGCTGTGAGAGTGGGGAGCTGCAGTTGCTGTGGCATAGCGTACAGAAACAGTTACATATCTGGATCAGGAGTGGTTACAAATAGATCGAGTGAATTGCCTGATGAAGTATAGGGGTATGCAGCCGGATTACCCTCGGGTCAACACTGGATTGGACTCGTACCCGGGGATTTAGTTAATCAGGAGTTGCTGTAATCGCTGACGCGATTGGCAGCGATCAAAGCTTGTAGCAATCTCTTCAGTCAGCGATGGTGCCTTGGTGAAAGTGGAGCTGCCAGCGGTTGTCACGGAAGACCCATAGAGAAGAGCGATAGGAGACCGCCAGCGTGGTGGTGGCGCGATAGGTGGCGAGTGCTACGTTCTCTGCGAGCTGCTCGACGTAAAAGTGGTGGATCGTCGCGGGGCGCGCAGCGCTGTTGAGCAGCACGTCGATGGTCTGCTGTCGATTGAAGACGCGACCGGAGCTGCAGAACTCCTTGAAATCATCGGCGAGCAGAGGTACCAGGGCAGTACGGTCGACCTCGCGGTCGGGGTGGAAGAGCCGCTCTTCGAGGGTGTAAAGATGGTCCTGTAGCTGAGTCGTCTTCATACGAATGTCTCCCTGCGGAGTGTTATACGAATGACGTGGTTGATGGTTTCACATGGAGCGCGCCAGTGTCGTTCGATTTTAGCTATTTTGTGATGGTTCCGTCGACTTTCTGGCCAGAACCACGCGGGGAATCTGCTGGAGGTCGTCGATGAATGAGACCTCGCGCCAGGTCTGGAGGAGCGCAGCGAGGGCCTCACGCTGACCATGGCCGATCTCAAGAGCGAGAAGTCCATTTGGTTTCAGTACGGCGTAGGCCTGGGGGATAAGACGACGATACAGATCGAGGCCATCAGAGCCGGCAAACAGCGCGGCGGCAGGCTCGTGCTCGCGGACCTGGGGGTGGAGGCTGGCGCGGTCGGATTCAGGGATGTAGGGCGGATTGCTGACGATGGCGTCGAAGCCCTGGCAGCTCCTTACGCTGGCTTCATTGGGTCTCAATGCCGAAAGGAGGTTGGACGGGTGGAGATGGATGCGGTCAGATACGTTATGTTCGCTGGCGTTGGTGGCGGCGATTGTAAGCGCTTCAGGGGAGATATCAAGGGCTGTAATCTCAGCGTTGGGAAGATGGACAGCGAGTGCGATCGCGATCGCACCGGAGCCTGTCCCAACGTCGACGATGCGTGCGTCTTCGGGGAGAAGATGCAGAATGGTTTCAACAAGCAGTTCGGTCTCGGGGCGGGGAATGAGGACGGCGGGGCTGACGTGGAGGAGAAGGCCGTAAAACTCCTGCTGGCCGGTGATGTATTGAATGGGTTCGTGGTTCAGTCGACGGCGGATGGTGTTTGCGTAGGTGGTCTGCTGCTCTGCGGTGAGCTCGCGCGTGGGGTGGGCGAGGAGGGTGACGCGGGGAATTTGCAGGATATGGAGCAGCAAAAGTTCGGCGTCGCGGCGGGCCTGGTCGCGGATATGCTCGCTTGCGGCGAGTTGTGCGGTGGCGTCGATGAGGGCCTGCAAGAGGGTCATGCTGGTGGCTACTTTGACTGCGGCTGAGTGGAGGAGTCCGTCACTGAAGGAAGAATGGTGGAGCTTGCGGCAAAGCGATGGTAGTTGCTGTAATGCGCCGTGACGCGGTAGGCATGCGTGCAAGGCATCGAAGGGATGCGCATGAGTGAGATTTTACGGTAGCAGAGAGTGCAGCGTTGCTAACGGGACTCTAGCAGGATGACGTTGCCGTCGGGATCGTTAATGGTCAGGGTGGCGCCGTTTTTGGTTGCAGCAACGCCCTCTTTATGGAGGTGTCGAGCGGCCTTGTTAAGGTTCTCCGATTGCAGGGTGATGTGCGCCTGCGAACCGATGCTGGCGGGTACGATTTCAACCTCCTGGCCGGAGTCGCCGGGCATGTGCAGAACCATCTGGTCGCCCGCAAGGGGCTTGAAGTTGAGCTGGTTGATGTAAAAATCGCGGGCAGCTTCTGGATCCTGCATGGCTAGAGCGACGGCGATTATCTTGTCGGCGATGCGATCCGGGCCGAGGTGCTTGCCCTGGTCGTTGCTGTGCAGAGAGTCGGGCATGTATTGGGTGTACTCGATGTTCTGTGCTCCAGAGATCTGTACGGGGCCGACCATAGTGAAGAGGAGGTTGCCGGCGTCGGCCGTGCGGACAGGCTTGGGCGTGAGGCCGCGGCCGACATAATCCTGGTTGATGGCTTCGAGATCGGCACCTTCGAAACAGAGATGCAGGAAGCCTATAGCGGGATCGTGCTCGGTGACAGGATAGAGCTCGATGAACTGGGTATCGTTGATCTTGATGAAGGACTCGTACGGGGTGTTGTCTTTGCGGAGATCGAAGGCCTGCTCGAAGCCCAGCTTTTCGTAGAAGGCAGTGGAGTTGGCAAGACTGTGAACGCGGATGGCGATGTGCGCGATGCCGTTAAAGGGCGGAGTGCGGGTGTCGGATTGCGCGTTGCAGCAAGGGACGAGTAGCAATAAGGCGAGCTTGAAGAATGCCGCAATAGAAGGCGTTGAGACACTACTTCGACCTGCATCGGGATAGTGCTCAGGCATGAATGCTGTCCCTCGAAAGGCTGCCTTGGATTGTCGCCGACGAAGATAGAGGATGCCAAGTGAAGCTACGCGGACGATCATCTCTCTCCATAAAACGCTCTGCAATGTAAACCCAAAGCTCCAATCACGCAGCGGTAGCTTCGGCCTTCAGCTTCTCCGCGGTGTAGTGGGCGATGAGGGCGTCGATGGTGGGTTGAATCTGTCCCTCCATCACCATCGCAAGCTGGTGGTTGGTCAGGCCAATGCGGTGATCGGTGAGGCGGTTCTGCGGGAAGTTGTAGGTGCGGATCTTCTCGCTACGATCGCCGCTGCCTACTTGCTGTTTCCGCTCCTTCGCCTGAATCTGGTGCACGCGCTCGGCCTCGACCTCGTACAGTCGGCTGCGGAGGACGCGCATAGCCTTCTCGCGGTTCTTGATCTGTGACTTTTCGTCCTGGCAACTGACTACCGTTTGCGTCGGCAAGTGCGTGATGCGGATGGCAGAATAAGTTGTGTTGACCGACTGACCGCCAGGGCCTGAGGAGCAGAATGTGTCGATACGCAGATCCTTGGCTTCGATCTTGATGTCTACCTCCTCCACCTCCGGAAGCACAGCCACCGTAATTGCGGAGGTGTGCACTCGCCCCTGAGTTTCGGTCGCAGGAACGCGCTGCACGCGATGCACGCCGGACTCGTACTTGAGCTGCGAATAGACGTTGTCGCCTTCGATGATGGCCGTCACGTCCTTCAATCCATGTCCGATGCCGGACTCGGTCTGCGAGAGAATTTCGACCTTCCATTTATGCTGCTCGGCGAAGCGGAGATACATACGAAAGACCTCCGCGACAAAGAGCGCGGCTTCGTCGCCTCCAGTGCCGGCGCGAAGCTCGAGAATGACGTTCTTCTCGTCGTTGGGATCCTTGGGGAGGAGCAGGACTTTCAGCTGCTCTTCAACAGGCGCGAGGAGGGGTTCGAGCGTGTCGAGCTCGCCTTGAGCCATCTCCTTCACGTCAGGGTCGGGATCGGCGAGCATGGTCTTGGCTTCGGCGATGCCGTCCTTGATCTTGCGATACTCGCGGAACATTTCGACGGTCGGCTCCATATCGCGATGCTGCTTGGCGATGGACTGAAACTTCTTCTGGTCATTCACCAGGGTCGGGTCGGACATCTGCTTGCCGAGGTCTTCGTAGCGGGCTTCGAGTTGGTCCAGGCGGTCGAACATGGGGACTCCAATTGAGAAGATGATGTGTGGATTGGGGTTAGTGACTTGGAGCGAGGCGGGAAAGCGCAGCTAGGCAAAGTCGTGACGGTCGAGAGACTCGGTCACGTGGGGGGTAAGCACCGGATTTGCGGCTGCGTTCATACCTGTTTAGATGTTACTCCTGACTCGGTGGATGCGAAATGCATCTTTTAGTAGAAGAAAGCAGAAGTCCCCTTACGGAACCAACATTCGTCGAAAGGAACGATTGAGATGGCCCTATTTGCTCTGGTAGCGGAGGTGGCGGAGGAGCTGGCGGGCGAAGCCGGACGACTGAAGAAACGGGCGTCAATCGCCGGAGCGATTGCAGCAGTGCATAAAGCTGCGCCCGGAGGCGAGGATGCCGGCTTGTTTGCACTGTATGTGGCGGGAACGCCGTTTGCGGAGGCGGATACGCGCAAGCTGAATGCGGGCGGAGCGCTGCTGTCGAAGGCGCTGCTGGCGGTAAGCGGGGCAAGCGATGCGGCGTTGACCGCCGCCTATCGGCGGCATGGAGATATGGGCGAGGCAGCGTTTGAACTGCTGACCGTCGGAAGTGAAGACAAAATAGCAGAGCTGACCCTGGCTGAGGTTGCGGCATCGTTTGCAGCAATGGCAGCTGCGAAGACGACGGCGATTCGAGCAGCGTTGGTCGAGGGGATGCTGTGCAGGGCAACTCCACTGGAGGCGAAGTATCTGCTGAAGTTGATGCTCGGAGATATGCGGATCGGTGTGAAGCAGAGCCTGGTTGAGGAGGCGATTGCGGTAGCGGCAGATGCTCCAGTGGAGATGGTGCGCCATGCGCTCATGTTGGAGGCGGATCTTGCCGGTGCGGTGCAGCGAGCGTTCTCCGGAACGCTGGGTGAGGCGAGGATGCGCCTGTTTCATCCACTCGGATTTATGCTGGCGAGCCCAGTAGAGACCCCTGAGGAGGCGGTCGCCCGTTTTACGGGTAAGCCTGCGAAGGCTCCTGTGAAGAAGGTGCCGAAGGCGAAGAAAAGGCCAAACAAAAAACAAGCGAAGGAGAGTTTGCGACGTGCATTGGAGATTGATCTCGAACGTGAGACTGAGATGTCCGTCGCCGGCGCGACAGAGCGCGGTGGCCTTGAGGCGTCTTCTGTTCAGCCGGGAGTAGATATCGATGCTGAGCAGTTTGCTGACGCTCCGGTGATGGACGTGATCGGAACAGAAAGCTCTGAAGATGAAGGGCAGATTGGCGCTGGCAACGGGGATGCGCTAGGTCTGGATGCGTTTCTGGAAGATAAATACGATGGTATGCGGGCGCAAGTGCACTGCGGCGACGATGGTCAGCCGGGCCGAGTCGCGATCTACTCACGCAATCGGGAGGATGTGACGGCAAGCTTTCCGGAGTTGGAGGAGGCATTCGCGCGGGTGCGGCCAGAGAGTGACGGTGCGCTGATCTTCGATGGCGAGATTCTTGGTTGGGATCTGACGACGGCTCGTGCGCTGCCGTTTGCAGTGTTGGGGACGCGGATCGGAAGGAAAAAAGTCTCGAACGAGGTGCGTGGCCAGGTGCCTGTCGTGTTTATGGCATTCGACCTTATGTACGCCGGCGGCGATCTGCTGCTAAAGCTGCCGCTGCGGGAGAGGCGCATCCGCTTGGAGGCAGTGGTAGAGCAGCTGGCTGGACGGATAGTGTCGCCGGTGGTGGTGGATGAGCGAGCGAGAAACTCGCAGGCCGTGCTGTTTTCCGGACCGGAGAGTGCAGGTGTTGAGCGGTTGATGCTCTCGCCGTCACGACTTGTGGAGTCAGCGGAAGATATCGACCGGGCCTATGCCGATGCGCGGGCCCGGGCGAATGAGGGTGTGATGCTGAAGGCGGCAGGCTCGGTCTATCAGCCTGGACGACGTGGGCTGGCGTGGGTGAAGTTGAAGCGGGAGCTGGCGACGCTCGATGTAGTGGTGACTGGAGCAGAGTTCGGTCATGGAAGGCGCGCGGGAACTCTCAGCGACTACACCTTCGCGGTGCGCGGCGATGCGGGCGAGTTGCTGAATGTGGGAAAGGCTTACTCGGGGCTGACCGATGCGGAGATCTCTGAGATGAGTACGTGGATGATGGAGCACACGCTGGAAGACAAGGGGTTCTTTCGCACCGTCGAACCGCTGATGGTCCTGGAGGTGGCGTTCAACAACATCATGCGCAGCGCGCGTCATGCCAGCGGCTTTGCCATGCGGTTTCCTCGGATTCTGCGAATCAGAACGGACAAGCCGATGAGTGAGATCGACACGGTAGAGCGGGTCGAGGAGATCTACCAGTCGCAGGTGGATAAACCGACGGCGTAGTTATCCGGAGTGACAGATGTCGCCAACGGGTTCAAAATGATCGCATGAATTTTCAAATCTCTCGACGAAGATTGTTGCGGGAAGGTACTGCAATGGCTGCGGTTGGGGCACTGCATCGGGCCGGACTCTCCGCGGTGAATATCGCTCCTCCGTTGGAGGAGGTCGGTTATGGCCAAGTGACGTTGAAGAGCAAAGCGCACCTGGACCAAATGGAGAATGTGCGTTCGGTCTTGATGGAGCTGAGTGATGACAGCCTGCTAATGCCGTTTCGTCAGATGGCCGGGCAGGCTGCGCCGGGGGAGAATCTCGGAGGATGGTATGAGTATCTGCCAGAGTATGACTACAGGCATGGGGATGCAGGCTTTGCGCCGGGGGCAACATTTGGACAGTGGGTCTTCTGCTCTCTCGCGGATGGTTGCGGTCACGGGGGACGAGAGACTGCGGCAGCGCGTACTGCGGCTAAACCAGTTGTATGCGCAGACAATCTCGACGCAATACTTCGCCAAGACTCGATTTCCGGCCTACAGCTTCGACAAGCTGCTCTGCGGTCTGATGGATTCGCACCGTCTCGCGAAGGACGCCGCCGCGCTCGCAATTTTGGGGCGAACTCTCGATGCGGCGGAGCCTGAACTGCCCGGACATGCAGTGGAACACGATGTGGCCTGGAGGCCGGGAAAGGATCCCTTCTGGGCGTGGGATGAGAGCTACACATCGTCAGAAAATTTGTATCTGGTATCGGCACAAATGGGCGCGGCAGGTCGACGGTACCGCGAGATGGCGGACCGATATCTCGATGACGCGCCCTACTATGACCCTCTGGCGCGCGGTCAAAACGTAATGTGGGGCCGTCATGCGTACAGCTATGTGAACTCCCTCTGTTCGGCGATGCAGGCCTATATGGTGGCAGGGAGTGGGAAACATCTGCAAGCAGCGCGGAATGGATTCGATCTCTTGGTCGCCCAGAGCTATGCCACGGGAGGCTGGGGGCCGGATGAGACGCTACGCAAACCAGAGTCTGGTGAAGTATTTGCGAGCCTGACAAATACCCACAACACCTTTGAGACACCATGCGGCGCGTATGCGCATATGAAATTAACGCGGTATCTGCTGCGTTGTACGCGCGAAGGGCGATACGGCGACAGCATGGAGCGGGTGATGTACAACACTGTGCTGGGATCTTTGCCGATGCATACAGATGGACGCGCTTTTTACTACTCGGACTATTACTCAAGCAGCGCGGGTGAGGACGTTGGAGATTCGGCTCAGAGTACCGGTGCGAAGCGTGTCTATTCGGTACATGGATGGCCCTGCTGCGCGGGAACTCTGCCGCAAGTGGTGGCGGACTATTGGATCAATGGCTACTTTCGCGAGCCGGGCGCAGTGTGGGTCAATCTTTATCTGCCTTCAGTCTTACAGTGGAGTGAGAGCGGCGCGAAGCTAGAGATGGAGTTGGAGGGAGGGTATCCCGAGAATGGAAGAGTCAGGCTGCGGATGAAGAGTTCGAAGCCGGTTACATTTGCGTTGAAGCTGCGCATTCCCGCTTGGTCGGGCGGCGCGACAGCACGGGTCAATGGAAAGCCCGTGGAACTGCCGGTGGTCGCAGGCTTTGCAACAGTGCGGCGTAAGTGGCGAACAGGCGATGTCGTGGATCTGGATCTGCCGATGCGGCTGCGTATGGAGGTACTGGACGCGGCGCATCCAGAGACTGTGGCGGTAATGTTCGGCCCCCGGGTCTTGTTCGCACTGGCTGCGGGGCCGGTGTCAATGAGCAGGGCGCAGGTGCTCTCGGCTCAACAGACAGGCGGTGGCGAGTGGACGATGGAGAGCGCGAAGGGACCTGTTCGGATGGTGCCATTTACCTCAGTTGGCGATAGTACATATTCAACCTACATTCGGGTGAACGCATAGGCGATTGGTGGCGAGCGAAGCTCATCGATCGTGTAGTTGCCGACGATGGATTCCGCACCTTTCGCGGCATATCCTTGTAGGTTGATCCTGAGACTGTTTGACGTGCTGCCTGGTCGCGAGAAACGTTGGCAAGATATAGGATATGTCGCTAGTATGGCAGCAGCTCTGTTCCCAGGCTCACCGGTTCTCCTGCCATTCCATCTTTCTTGAAGGAGTCATTCGTCATGCGGTCTTTTCGCTCTCTCGTCTTGTTCGGTATCTTCATGGCTCTTGCCAGTGCGTCTCTTATCCAAGCCCAAAGTGCCGCGCCCGTTGAGGCCATTCGCGCTGTAATGGACAAGCAGGTTGTCGACTGGAATCGCGGTGATCTGAATGCCTTCGCGACCGGCTACAAGAACTCGCCCGACATTCTCTTTATTGGAGCCACAACGCGCCGAGGCTATACGCAGATGTTGAACGCCTATCGAAAGGGCTACCCTACAAAGGAGAAGATGGGAACGCTTAGCTTCGCTGGGCTTGAGGTGCAGCCACTCGACGCACGCTTCGCTACTGTGCTCGGAAACTTTCATCTTGAGCGCACCTCAGCTGGGGGAGGCAACGCGGACGGGTACTTTCTTCTCGTCTTTGAGAAGACCCCCGACGGGTGGAAGATCATTCGCGACGACTCGACAGTTCAGCAGAAAAAACCTGCCCAATAGGTTTTTCAGAGATTCAAACATGAAGCTTTGTGCAGGCGATGAACATCAGACAAAGTACAAGGAGTCTTCATGGAATATCGTCAATTGGGTAAGTCGGGTTTAAAGGTGCCGGAGCTGTGCTTCGGTGCGGGAACGTTTGGTACGTCGGGCGAGTTCTTTCAGGCATGGAGCAACACCTCGGACGATGAAGCCACGCGTATGGTCGACATCTGCATGGACGCGGGCCTGAACTTCTTCGACACCGCCGACATCTACTCCAATGGTGGCAGCGAGACCGCTCTGGGCAAGGCGATTGCGAACCACAAACGCGACGATGTTCTGCTCTCGACCAAGGCTACCTTTCGCTTTGGCGACGGGCCGAACGATGTTGGGTCGAGCCGTTACCACTTGATTCAGTCGCTGGAGCGTAGTTTGAAACGACTCGGAACAGACTATGTGGATGTGTACCATCTGCACGGGTTCGATGCGACGACGCCGGTCGATGAGACGCTGAACACGCTGGATAAGATGGTGCGCGAGGGTAAGGTGCGCTACATCGCCTGCTCGAATTTTTCAGGCTGGCATCTGATGAAGTCACTGAGCGTGAGTGAGCGCTACGGCTGGGCAAAGTATGTTGGCCACCAGGTGTACTACTCGTTGGTGGGCCGCGACTACGAGTGGGAGCTGATGCCGTTGGCGCTCGATCAAGGTGTGGGTGCGCTAGTATGGTCGCCACTTGGTTGGGGAAGGCTGACGGGAAAGATCCGGCGTGAGACGGGGATTCCCAAGGACAGCCGTCTGAACACCAAGGTCGTAGCAGACTCGGGACCACAAGTGCAGGACGAGCATCTGTTCAAGGTCGTCGATGCGATTGATGCGATAGCAAAAGAGACGAGCAAAACGGTTCCGCAGGTCGCTCTCAACTGGCTGCTACGGCGGCCTACTGTCTCTACGCTAATTATCGGCGCGCGAAACGAAGAGCAGCTCAAGGCAAACCTGGGTGCGGTCGGCTGGAAGCTGACCCCCGAGCAGGTCGCGAAGCTGGATGCGGCGAGCGAGGTTCCGATTAGCTATCCGTACTGGCATCAGCGGCAGTTCGGGGAGCGGAATCCAAAGCCTGTGTAAATATTTCGGTGAAAGCAAATGAAGAACCCACAGGCCGCAAGCTTGTGGGTTCTTTTCTTGAATGGTAGCTTTCTAAGCGATAACGATTTAGAACTTCACAAGAAAGGCGCCAGTTATCCGGTTTTCGCTGTAGCGAAGATCGGGACTCCAGCCGGGCACCACAGATCCTGGCGCGCCAGTGTTGCCGCCGGGAGGAGTTACACCGCCAGGGCCGGCGAAGTAGGGAACGTTCGCCGCACGATGGTTGTACTCCAGACGATAGGTGAAGTACTGGCTCGGCATGTAGTCTCCCGTAACCGAAGTGTCCCACGCCTTGAATTTATCACCCGGGTTCTCGGTGAAGTACGGCGTGCCAGAAGCAGCTGTCGCACCGTTGATCGGCGGCAGCAGCACCAGGTAGCGGCCGGGGTTGTTGATGCGTCCGCCACCAATGGTCATACCGAAACGATCACGATCGAACCAGAGCCGGTTGTAGAACATGAAGCCGAGGAAGCTCTGTTTCGGGCCTTCCTTGGTATTGCCATGGCAGCTGACTCCGCCGCCGCTCTCGCACCCGGCATCTCCGGTAACAGTGAAGGCAGCTTTGCTGATCACAGAATCGGGGCGGTCGTAGTACTTGTACTCGATGCTGTCGTCGGTATGTAAGCGGGTGCGGCTTGGGAGGCCAAGCGCATCCTCGCCGAAGCCGTACTGGTTGCCGATGAGCTCCAACTTGCCGGTGGGCCTCCACAGGATTTGTCCGCCGAGTCCAGGCCGACCGTTAAAACGGCCGTAGGACTGCCATCCGTTGATGAACCACGGCTCGATCTTTAGCTTCGCTGTGGGAAACCACTGCACGCGCACACCGTTGAAGAACCACGGCGTATTCGACGAGACGTACGACGGCTGATAGGCCCAGTTATCGAACTGATAAAACGAGAAGAGGCCGACATAAGAGAGGAAGATTCCGGCATCCACGTTGATGCCGTGCTGCACGTTGAAGTGGTATCCGGCGTTAGCCTCACCTATATAACGATAGGCGTCGGCAAGATCCCACTGTCCGCGGGCGGGGCTGGCATCGTTGCGCGGCGTGGCCGTGGCGTAAAGGCCAAGCTGGCTCAAAAAGCGGGCGCGCACATTGTTTACGTGGAAGTCGCCGCCGAGCCCAAGGTCTGTGAGTGTAACCTCGCTGGAGCGAAATACTTCGCTTGACCCGACGATGGTGTCGTCCTGCGGGTGGCGGAAGTCGTAGGTATAGCTCACATCCGAACGTATCTCGGGTGTAAAGAATTTGGTTGCATACGGAGTGTCTTTGGTGCGTGCGTTGCCGTTGAGCCAGGTGAAGTCGGCAAAGGCGAACGGCTCCGAGTGCGGACTGGAAGGATCGGTTACCTCTGGCTCTGCTTCAGTGAGGTTGGGTGCGGCAACTGAGGCCTTTGCTGTCGTGGTGTGATCTGTTCCCGGCTGGGCTGAGTTGGCCTTCTTCAGCTCCATCAGTTCCTTCTGGATCTCCTCCAGTTTGTCCTCCAGCTGCTGAATCCTCGGATCTTGAGGCGGCTGAATACTTTCAACCGTTGTTTGCAGATTGGGTGCCGAAGACTGCCCCCGTAAATCTACTGCTCCGAACGTCAGCCCCACTCCGAGGGTCAACCCCATCAGATAAAGTCTCTTATTCGGTAATTTCGTTGTGTTTTGCACTTTACTTCTCCGTTTCTGGCGGCCTCCGCGACTGAAGCACGCGAACCAAACCACTATTCAAATTAGTTCGTGCCAGATAAAGAATCCGTCACGAACGCATAAAGAATCCATAACGACGCGGAGGGGCCTCACTTCGATCGACTAGGTGCCCAGGAGGTTGGGGGTGGTTGCCCGCAGGCTCACCCTCTTCATTTGACCTGAACCTGTTTCTCGTTCGATTCGGGAAGACAGCATTTGGATCTCTTTTTGGCGAAATATTTCGAGTTTTGTGCTATCAAATGCATCGGCAGCACGATCATGTTGCGGCCGGAGGTGCGCTTCGATCACTCGTGGAATGCACTGGGATATAACAACGGAACGGCGCGGAACCAGTTCTTCTTCGGTGGGGACCTGATCTACAAGTTCTAACGGCGCGAGTTCGGCGGCCCTCCCTTCACATGTTGAAGGGAGGGCCGGCCTGTTTTAGAGGAGAGTCTTTGCGGAGCCTGGCTCGACTGGTGTATCGCGCGCAACGACTGACACTGTGACGGTTGGAGTGCCAGCTACTTCTCCGAAGCAGTTGCCTTTGGTTTCCAGAACGAGTCAGCCTTGATCCACTCCTCCCACGGGTAGCTTATCTTCGGGTCAAAGACGAACAGGTTGGTCTGGCTCGACTCGATGCAGGACGCCTCCAGCTCTGCCAGCTTTTTCCTCTCGCTATCGTTCATGGCGCTCATAAACTGTTTGGAGTCGCCCAAGCCCTGATCGACCTCGGCCAGAGACTTCATCGGGTTGAAGACGATATACACCCCTCCATTGTCCACTCCGTACATGCTTTCATTCGGAGATCAGGGGCCGATTTTGAAGACGGGGCCTGAGAATCGCTGCGGGGAGGAGCCTCGAACCCAATGATGGTTCAACGCTGCAACTTGCTGATTCTTGAAAGGTAAATGAGATTGAACTTTAACGAAACGGTTGTCAATGGAAAGATGGATGGGGTGTCGCAGGTGGACGCGTCAGCCTTGAGAGTGGCTAGTGGCCGGCAGAGGGGCTGGCGTGTTTTGGCGGCCTCGGGATAAAGAAGAGCAGCGGCAGCATGCAAGCGCAGAAGACCGCGAGGTACTGAATGATGTCGAGGTAAGCAAGCATCGCTGCCTGGCGGTGAAGCTCGTTGTAGAGATAGGCCTGGGCGGTGTGCGAGCCGGTGCCGGTCATGGGATTGCCGCTGCTGTGGCCGCCGAACATGCCCTTGAGTTTAGCGACCCGGTTCATGAAGGCCATGTTGCCTGTGGTGAGGTTGCGGATCATGTTGTTCTCATGCGTAGCAGTGCGGCGCGTGAGCATGGTGGCGACGAAGGCTGTTCCGCAGGAGCCGCCGATGTTGCGGGCAAGGTTGGTAAGGCCGGAGACGTCGTTATTCTCCGACTGCTTCACGCCAATATAAGCGATGGTGTTGATCGGAATAAACAGGAACGCGAGCCCCGAAGCCTGGAAGCAGCGGACGAAGACCAGATAGTTATAGCTGACGCCGAGATTGAGCGTGTGCATCTCCATCAGTGCGGAGGTCAGCAGGAGGAAGCCAAACGCGATGAGCTTGCGCGGGTCGATGCGTCCGACAAGAAAACCGACAACCGGCATCATGGCCATCATCATGAAGCCGGCAGGCGACAGGACCAGGCCAGCGAGTTCGGCGGTATAGCCCAGCAGCGTCTGGACAAACTGTGGGATCAGGACGGTAGTGCCATAGAGCGAGAAGCCAAGCACGAACATCAGTACGAAGCTGATGGAGAAGTTACGACGCTTGAAGAGTGTGAGGTTCAGGATCGGCCGGTGGCCAATGCGCAGCTGCCTCAGCTCCCAATAGATCATCAGAATGAAGGCAACGACGCAGGTGACCACGAAGAAGGTGATGAGGTGCGAAGAGAACCAATCATCCTCCTGGCCTTTATCCAGGATGAACTCAAGCGAGCCGAAGGTGAGACCGAGCAGCCCGAAACCAAGGAAGTCGAGCTTGATGCCGCCTTTTTGCGATTCAGCGACCTGCTTCTTCACATAGGGCGGATCTTCGACGATGCGAGAGGTGAGGAAGAGGGACAATAAGCAGATGGGGATATTGAGGAAGAAGATCCAGCGCCAGTCGAAGCGGTCGGTGATGAAGCCGCCGAGGGTGGGGCCGATGGCGGGCGCGACGACGACAGCGAGACCGTACATTGCAAACGCCTGACCGCGTTTTTCCGGCGGGAAGGTGTCGGCGAGAATCGCCTGCTCTGAGGGAGCGAGACCACCACCACCGATCCCCTGCAGAATGCGACAGAAGACAAGAATAGGCAGCGAAGGCGCGAAGCCGCACAGCGCGGAGCTGATGCCGAAGAGTGCGACGCAGATCATGTAAAACTTCTTGCGTCCGATGAACGTCGTCATGTAGGCGCCGGCGGGCAGAATGATGGCGTTGGCGACAAGGTAGGCGGTAAGCACCCAGGTCGCCTCGTCCTGCGTAGCGCCAAGGCCGCCAGCGATATGCGGCAGTGCTACGTTCGCAATGGAGGAGTCGAGCACCTCCATGAATGTGGCGAGCGTCACCGTCATGGCGATGATCCACGGGTTCATGCGCGGACGCCAAGGGCGTTCTACTGTGGTCTGCGCATCGGAGATCTGCGCGCCAGGATGCTCGATAGTAGTAGCTGCCATGCGTTGTGTATTCGATTGTAGCGATGTGGCCCTAGATTCAGAGAGTTTTGTAGCAATCCATGCCACTAAAGTGGTCTTCCGGCAACGGCATTGGATAGAGTGAAACCCTCGCAGCGAAAATTTCAATGGAATCGCGGTAGGCTAAATTCAATGCTTAGCTATGCTCTTCCCGATCGGCGCCTCCGTTTTTTCGCTCTTTTACTGTTGACTGCGACTTTGCTTCCTGCGCAGACAGCGCAACCGGCTGCCGCGCCGGCAACGCTCCCAAAGTCCGCCGAGCCCACCCCGGCCGATCTTCTTCGCGGCGGATATGGACCGTACCGCGCCAATAACGATCTGCTCTTCTATCATCTCGATCTCCGTGTCGATCCGGACAAAAAGTTCATCACCGGCACGAACACCATCCGCTTCAAGATGCTCCAGGACGGAACGCGAATCCAGCTTGAACTCTATCCCACACTGCAGATTGAAAAGGTTGCGATGGGTAAGACAACGCTGAAGTACGAGCGCGACGGCGGCACCTTCTTTGTCGACTTTCCAAAGACGCTCCGCTCTGGCCACACCTACTCAGTCGACGTTCACTACTCGGGAAGCCCAACGGAAACAGGACGGTTTGGCTGCTTCACCTTCAAGAAAGATACGTCCGGCCATCCCTGGATCAACACCGCTTGCGAGGAGGAGGGCGCAAGCGTGTGGTGGCCGAATAAAGATCAGTGGCGCGATGAGCCTCAGCAGGGCATGAAGATCAGCGTCGCCATTCCGAACGCCTTGATGGATGTCTCCAATGGAAAGTTCGTCGGCAAAAAAGATCTGGGTGACGGCTACACCCGTTGGGACTGGGCCGTGCATTACCCAATCAACAACTACGACGTCGCGCTGAATATCGGCAACTATGTTCACTTCGGCGATAAGTTCAGAGGTCTGCCGCTCGACTACTACGTACTGCCTGAAGAGCTGGAAAAAGCAAAGGTTCAGTTCGCACAAGTACCCGGCATGATGAAGGCCTACTACCACTACTTCGGCGAGTATCCCTTCAAGAAGGACGGCTACAAGCTGATCGAGGTGCCCTACGCCGGCATGGAGCATCAGAGCGCGGTGGCCTATGGCAACCACTTCAAGAACGGTTACCTCGACCGCGACTGGACCGGCGTCGGCATCAGCCCTCGCTTCGACTTCATCATCATCCACGAGAGCGGACACGAGTGGTTCGGCAACAGCATCACGGCTGCCGACAAATCCGACATGTGGATCCACGAAGGCTGGACCACCTACATGGAAAGCCTATACGTCGAGTACAACTACGGTCACGATGACGCGATCAAGTATCTGAACGGCCTCCAGAAAAAAGTGAAGAACGACCGGCCCATCATCACGCAACGCGGAGCCAATGCGGAGCCACCGCAGGACCAATATTTCAAAGGCGCTCTGTTCATCAATACACTGCGAAGTATCGTGAATGACGACGCCCGCTGGTGGGCGCTCCTCCACGACTTCTATCAGCACTTCAAATATCAAAACATCATGACTGAAGATGTTGTTCAATACTTCAATCAACAGACCGGGATGGAGCTCACGCCGGTCTTCGATCAGTATCTGCGGCACACGGCAATCCCCACGCTGGAGCTGAAGTTCGACGCTGCTGCCGGCACCGTGTCGTACCGCTGGCAAGCCGATGAAAAAGCACTCGCCATGCCGGTGCGCGTAGGCTTGAAGGAGCACTGGGAGATTATCCACCCCACCACCGAGTGGCAGACAAGGAAGACACCGTTGACCAGCGAACAGTTTGCCGTGGCGACGGATCTTTACTACATCAACGTCAGCAGGCAGTAGGCGTGCCTGCTTAACAAAGCAGGACAGCAGTGCTAAACTTCGAGTTTTCCGCTGAAGTTGAGCTTTTTCGGCGATCGAACAGAGTGGAAAGAGAGTGGTAGATGCATCCAGATCTCGAAAAAATGATTGTGTTGCAGGTTCATGATGTTGAGGCCAAACGCCTGCGCGATGAGATGGTCGCGCTGCCCAAACATGTGGCGTCGCTTGAAACGAAGGCGAAGGCGACCGAAGGGCAGCGGGCAGTCATCATCGATCTGATCGCGAAGGAAGAGGCACTGCGACGCAGGCAGGAGTCCGATGTCAAGGATCAGCAGGCAAAGATCGCCCGCACTCGCAAGCACATGGATCTCGCGACGACAACGGTGCAGGTCACTGCGTTCGAGCACGAGATCGCGTTTGCGCAGGCGGAGGTCGGTCGTCTGGAGGATGCGGAGATCGAGAGCATGGAGCGCAGCGAAGGCTTCGATGCGCAGAAGCTGCTCGCCAACCAAGCGGTCGAAGACTCGAATGCGACCCTGGAACGCGAGCGGCTGCGGGCCGCGGAGACGATTGCCCAGGATAAGATCGCGCTCGCCGCTGTGGAAGAGAAGCGGAAGGCGGTGCGTGCGGAGATCAACGAGAGCGCGCTGTCGAACTATGACCGCATCGCGAAGGCAAAGGGAACGGCAGTGGCCGAGGCGCTGAATCAGAAGTGCATGGCGTGCCAGATGATGGTGCGGCCGCAGCGCTGGAACGACCTGCGCGACCGCGGCAACGATGAGACTATGATGACGTGCGAGAGTTGCGGACGGCTGTTGTATTACGATCCGGCACGAGACGCCCCGCAGCGCAAGACGGTGCCCGTGGAGAGCATCGCGGCATCGATCATCCGATCGCTTTGACACTGTAATCCGATCACAGGATCGGAACGGGACGAGTAATCTGGGACAAGCGTGAAAAGAATCTGTGTAGACATGGATGAGGTGATGGCGGATGCGCTCGGCGAGCATCTGCTGCGCTACAACCGGCACTATGGCGAACAGATCACGCTCGAAGACCTGCATGGAAAGTGGCTGTGGGAGGTCGTCTCCGCCGACCGGCATGAAGTGCTGGACGCGTACATGCGCTCGGAAGATTTCTTTGAGGCCATGGCGGTGATGCCGGAGTCCCAACGAGTAATGCAGCGGCTGCAGATGAACTACGAGGTATTTATTGCCACGGCGGCGATGGAGGTTCCCACTTCGTTCCAGCAAAAGTACCGATGGCTCGCAAAGCATTTTCCCTTCATTCCGGCATCACACATCGTCTATTGCGGAGACAAGTCGATTCTGCGCGCGGACTATCTCATCGACGACAATCCCCGCCAGCTGCGCCGATTTTCCGGCGAAGGCATACTGTACACCTCACCTCACAACGCAGAGGTGAAGGGATACAAGCGCGTCAACGACTGGCTCGAAGTGGAAAAGATGTTTCTAGGCTGAACGGCAAAGATCCAACACGAACTCCGTTGGAGAACATCCGCGGTCGACCCTCTTCGATGTCCGCAGTCAGGCGTAAAGGCTGGACTCAAAGCGTTGCAGCTCTGCGTCGGACCACGCATGTGTGGTCTTGCGCCAGGTATCGCCCTGCTCCGCGATGAAGTTGGGGAAGTCCATGCGACAGTAGCCCAGGCGGCCCTGAAAGTCGAAGAGGGCTTGGGCAGTCCCATCGAGATAAAGGACAGCTTGCAGCCCGTCGCGGGACCACTCGACCGAGGCGATACGCTGCGGTTCAGGACGCTGATGCTCGGCGTCGCTCTTGGCCAGCGCCGCTACGTTGTAGATAAGCATTGCGTCGAGAATGCTGTGTTCGTGCCTCTCCTGCGAGCGATCACAAGCGTAAAAATAGCCGGCGATGCCCTCGTCCTCAAAGACTACGGTCCAGGGAACGGTAGGAGAGTTGCAGGAGAGAAAGGCTCGGCCCGGGGTGAAAGAGAGCGACTGCATATCTCTCACGATACACTCGAAGACGCGGCTATGGTCGCTGTGTGCCGTGTGAGTTTCGTGATGGCAAAAAAGACACGAGAGCCCGTTGCGGATGGCCAGATGCGGATGAGAATAAATGACAGGTAAAGGCCGACAAGTTACGGAATGAAACTTCCCCGCATCAAGATCGGTCGACCGCAGCGCTTGGCTGCGCTGTTGCTGTTGTTCTTTCTGGCGGAGTGCCTGTGGGTCGTGAACCGGCAGCAACTCTCCCAACAGGACTACCGCTATGCGCAGTGTGGCCGCGAGATGTGGGAGCGGCCTTCACCGCTGGCTGGATACTTTACGACCTGCGGCAACCTGAACGGCGACGGCACCTTTGCGTATCGGGTTGCCGGGCTTCCGCTCACCGTGCAGCGTCTCATCCTGCTGGGTGCGGACAAGCTGCGCAAACCGGAAAACCGTCTCTATGCCGAAGGCACGCTCAATGGCTCGACCTGGGAGGCACGGCACGAACTGTTCAGCGTCAAATACCTGCTGCATCTGCCCTTCATCCTCTTTGCTCTATGGCTTGGCGGCGGACTGTGGTGGGTCTCGCGCAGAATGTTCGGCAACGAAGGCGCGTTCTTTGCCCTGGGCCTTTACTGTTGCTGCCCGGCGGTGGTGCGCTCCGCGGTAACGCCCAACAACGACGTACTGGCGATGTGGGGCCTCTATGGATTGGTGTATGCAGCCATGGGCGTCGCCCACGCCATGCAGGGACCGCGACGCAAGTGGCGACCACGCATCGCACTGCTGACGGTCGCGCTGGGTCTAACGGCGGCGGCGCATCTGCTTGCGGCCATTATTGGCTTCCTCATGGCAGTCGTGTGGATGATGTATCTGGCCGAGCGCCGCCGCAGCTACGTGATGCAGATTCTGATCTTCTCTGCCGTCGCCGCGCTCGCAATCCTGTTTGCGTTTTATGCATTTCATCCGGCGCCCTTCAGCTATGTCTTCACGGGCGGCGGTGCCCGGTTCTGGTTTGCGTTGGATGGCGCGCGCAACTTCTTTACAAGTTTGGCCAACGGGCCCATCGCAGTTGCAACGCTGGTAGCGCTTCTGCTCTATACGACAGTGCGGCGTTGCCGATACTTCGGTAATACAGCCCCACTCGTGATGTTAGTGCTGCTCTTTCCACTGGTAACGACGCAGACGGTGTCGCAGCCCTGGCTGTGGGCGCTGCCGTTTCTGTTTACGTTTCTCGGTGGCGTCTTTGCGGATGTGCTGGAGACGCGGCAGCGAAAGATGTTTCTTGCGCTATCCGGCGCATTGCTTCTGACACAGGCAATGATCTGCATAGCTTTGCTGCCGATAATCGCGAAATAGGCCTTGTTGCAGGGATGAATCTCGGTTGTTACTGAGAAAAACGCGCTCATTCGCATCGAATTCAGAGGAATTCCTGCATAATAAGTCGGCACCCAGAGAACAGTTGAGACCGTGCAATCGAAGGATGGTTCCGTCCGTGATGATGAAAGTTTCGTTCCGCACCGTTGGTGCCGCGTGTGCTCTTACCGCTCTATTGCTAGCGAGCGGCTGTCATCGGCATCGCAAATCGAAGTCCCAGCCGAACAGCACGGACTATGCCGACCAACTGCATCAACTCGTCGAGAAGAAGGCGCTCCCGCCCGAGAAGGTCGACACCACCAAGGTGCCGAACCTCCGCTGGCCCAACTTCTCCGACTATCAGACAATCGTGGCGACCTTCTATGACGACCGCAACTACGAAGTAGCCTGGACGCGTGACGGCGCACCGACCGCCTCGTCAACAGCATTTATCCAGCAGTTTCAGGATGCCGCGGCAAAGGGCCTGATCCCGGACGACTATGACGCCCCCCGATGGGCTGACCGCGTACAAGCGCTCAAAAGCAACTCCCCCGACGCCATCTCGCTCTTCGACGTAGCCATGACGGTTAATGTGATGCGCTACATCTCCGACCTGCGCATCGGCAGAGTCAATCCGTCGCACTTCAACTTCGAAGTCCCCGTCCAGGACAAAAAGTACGACCTGGCCGAATTCGTCTCGGACAACGTAGTGGATGCAACCGATGTGCCCAAGCTCATCACTGGTGTCGAGCCCGACTCCGACGACTACCGCAAGACCGAACAGATGCTCGCGCATTACATCGACCTCGCCAAGCAGCAGGCGCAGACAAACGAAGCGCCGCTCCCAACCGTAACCAAGGCCGTCTCAGTAGGAGGCACATATCCGGGAGAGAGCGCGCTGGTGACACGGCTTCGACTTGAAGGTGACCTGCCAGCGCCAGGCGACCCCGTACCACCGATGCCCACGACGTTCGATGCCACACTCTCCGCCGCGGTAAAGAGCTATCAGCATCGCCACGGCATCGCCGAAGACGGCACCCTCACCGCGGAGACCATCAAGAGCCTGAACGTCCCCATGAATCTCCGCGTAGCTCAGTTGCAGGACTCCCTCGAGCGCTGGCGCTGGTTGCCCGAGCCCTACCTCCACGCGCGTCTCATGGTCAACCTCCCCGAGTTCGTCCTGCGCGGCTACGACCCCGACCACAAGCTCGACTTCACCATGCGCGTCGTCGTCGGCAAAGTGATGGGCGAGCACCAGACCCCCGTCTTCACTCACATGATGAAGTACCTCGTCTTCCGGCCATACTGGAGCGTACCCGTCGATATCGCACGCAAAGAGCTGGTGCCGCATATCGAGGCGAGTCGTGGCTACCTCGCCAGCAAAAACTTCGAGGTCACCAACAACAAGGGCACAGTGCTGACCGACTACACCGCAAAGGAGGTAGCCCAGGGCGCGGTCATGGTGCGCGAAAAGCCCGGCCCGAAGAACTCCCTCGGCCTCGTAAAGTTCATCTTTCCCAACCAGTACGACATCTATCTCCACTCCACTCCCGCCGTCTCGTTGTTCGAGCGCTCCCGCCGCGACTTTAGCCACGGTTGCATCCGCGTCCAGAAGCCCGCCGACCTCGCCGCCTGGGTGCTCGAAGGACAGGGCGACTGGGACATGAGCAAGGTCGAGGAAGCCATGAACACCGGCCCCGACAATCGCACCGTCAGCCTCAAAAACCCGCTGCCCATCGTCATCTTTTACCTCACCGCAATCGTCGACGAGGACGGACAGGCCCACTTCTTCGACGACATCTACGGGTATGACCAGGAGATGCAGAAGGTCTTCTCCAAGGGTCCGCCGTATCCCATCAAGCCCGAGCCCATCGTGCCGAAGACCAAGGTCGGCGACACTGCTTAGCAAGGTTGTACACTGCTGTTCTCAAAAAACAGGAGGTTGAGCGTGATGGCAACTGCAAATTTAAACCCCAGGGTAGACGCGTACGTCGCAAAGGTGCAGCCATTCGCGCAACCGATCCTGTGGCACCTGCGCGATCTCGTGCATAAAGGCTGTCCCGAAGTCGAGGAGACGATTAAGTGGAGCCGGCCGTTCTTTGAGTATCGCGGCGCGATTCTCTTTAGTATGTCGGGCTTTAAAGAGCACTGCAGCTTCGGCTTCTGGGGCGTAGAGATCGGCACCGTGTTGCGCGAGGCCAAAGTCCTGCAGGAGGGTGGCATGGGCTCGCTCGGTCGCATCACCACCATAAAAGATCTCCCCCCAGACAAGCAGATGCTCGGTTGGATCCGTCAGGCCGCAGGCTTTGTTGCGAGCGGCAACTATACGAGCCCGATCGCCGCGAGCAATAGGGTAGTGAAGGCGCCAAAGGCCGCTGTAGAAGCGCCCGCGGAGTTCACCGCCGCGTTGAAGAAGAACAAAAAAGCGGCGACTGTCTTTGCCGCCTTCAGCCCAAGCTGCAAGCGCGAATACGTCGAGTGGATCGCCGACGCGAAGCGTGCCGAGACCCGCGAAAAACGCATCGCCTCTGCGATCGAGTGGATCGCGGAGGGCAAGCAGCGCAACTGGAAGTATCAGAACTGCTGAGGCTGCGTCGAAGCCACCGCCTTGCTAAGCTGCCGCGCAAATGAGAAGTACATCACTGCGGCTGGCAAGTGACGATTTTTCCGTCGCATAACCGGGAACTGTGTAACCCTCGACCACAAACGGTAGACTTTCAACGATGCGTGTTCAAGCCAGGCCAGAGACCAGGAACGATGATTCGACGCAAGTGGAAGCTCTCCCCTTGGACGCTATAGTCCTCCGGCGCAGACTCATGCATTGGTATCGCGGACATGCGCGCGAGCTGCCGTGGCGCGGCATCAGCGACCCCTACCGCACCTGGGTCTCCGAGGTCATGCTGCAGCAGACGCGAGTGGCGGCCGTCATCGACCACTACGAGGAGTTTTTGCGCCGCTTTCCAACAGCGCTTGCCCTGGCCCTTGCGCCAGAGGCTGAGGTGCTCGCCGCCTGGTCCGGCCTCGGTTACTACCGCAGAGCCCGCATGCTGCACAAGGCCGCTCAGTTCCTTACCCGCGAACGAGGGGGCGTCCTGCCCGGTACCTCGGAGGAGCTGCGCACTCTGCCCGGCATCGGCGAATACACCTGTGCGGCCATTGCAAGCATCGCCTTCGGCGAGAGCATCGCCGTGGTCGACGGCAACGTGGAGCGGGTACTGCTGCGGCTTACCGGACACCCCGCGGCCAAAACAGCGGCTGCGCGCGCCTTCGTGCAGGCGCAGGCCAGTGCCCTGGTGCCGAAACGTCGGGTGAACGCAGAGGTCAACGTGGCGGGAGACCACAATCAGGCCATGATGGAACTGGGCGCGACCATTTGCCTCCCGCGCGCCCCGCTCTGCCTCAACTGTCCGGTCTACGCCATGTGCCGCACCCGTGGAGAGCACATCACCCCGCCACGCGCCGCACAGTTAAGTCGGCCGGCCGCCTATCTGCTTAGTCTTCGCAAACGCGGCACCGTCACCGAGGTCCTGCTGGAGCTTCGATCCACAGAAGCCAGCCTGATGCCCGGCATGTACGAACTGCCACCGCTGCCGCAGGATGCCGTGCAGGGGCGCGAGCCTGTCCTCCGTCTGCGCCACGCAATCACGAATACGAACTACTACGTTCAGGTCTTTGCCGCGCACGGCCCGCAGGACCGTGCGCTGCGGCGCGCCGTTCCTGCCGCGAAGAGCGATCTCCAGTGGATTCGAACCAGCCGCCTCGGCGAACTTCCGCTCACCGGGCTGGCGCGCAAGTCCCTACAGCGCCTCGGCGTCATGGCCGTGAAGCTGTCGCAGCTCACCGACGCTATGGCGTCGTTGTAAAGCTACTGCATCTGCGGAGAGATCTTCTTCGCCGCAGCGCCCGTGGGCAACATCGCTGGGGGCACCGTTCGCGACCGCACATTCGCCGACCCCGCCACCCGCGGACCACTCGCCATCTGCGCAAGCAAAGGATGTTGCAGCGTCACGATCACCGCCGTGGCCGGCACTTTACCCAGGCAGGCGTAGTTGTGGATCGTATTCGCGTCGAAGTAGATCGCATCGCCCGCCTCGATATGGTGCGTCGTCTCCCCATGTCGCACATCCAGCGTACCCGAGAGCAAATACAGAAACTCGCAGCCTTCATGCTGATGAGGTCGCAGCATCCTGCCTTCCTTTACCGGCAGAAACTCCGCGAAGTAGGGGTCAAGTTGCCGGTCCGGCACCTGGTAGCCGAGGCTTTCGAAGAAGTACGCCGGATCGTCCACGCCGGTCTGCGGTAGCCGTACACGCTCGCTGCGGCGATGCACGCGAAACAGTGTCTGCGGCTCAGGATCGAAGAAGTAGCTCAGGTCTTTCGAGAAGACCATGGCGATGCGCGCCAGATTTCGCAGCGTCGGCACGACCCTCCCCGTCTCAAGCTGCGACAGAAAGCTGGCTGACAGCCCCGTATGGCGGCCAAGATCTACCAGCCCCATCGACTTTTTCAGGCGCAGGTATTTGATGCGCTCGCCGATGCGCTTCTCGGCGATAAACGACTCTGCCGCCTCACCGTCCACCTGCACTCTGCTACCTTCGGTGGAAAGGCCGCCTTCCAGCGGGGTTAGGTCGACAGCAGGAGAAGATGTAGAACTAGCCATGATTTGAGCCTCATATCGTTCGTCAGATAAACAGATGTTGATATCGCATCAAAAGCTGTACGAAATAAACTAATATCTGGATTGGATGCGTTTTTCTTGCTCCAAGAAAGCTGACGCATTCAAAATGCTAGCCTGAGACCGATGAAGTTTTTGATTCCAATGCTCCGCAAGCGTGCCGATCGATGGCTGATCGCGGCCTGCGCGACGCTCTCCATCTCACTGGCAGCAGGCTGCGCCAGCCCCGGTCCGCCGCACCCTCCCTCCCTCCGCCTGCCCCAGCTCGTCAAAGATCTAACCGCCGAACGCGTAGGCGACGAGGTGCATCTCCACTGGACCACCCCTGACAAGACCACCGACAAGCTTGAGATCAAGGGCTCTCTCACAGCCGAGATCTGCCGCGACCCCGCTCCCGTCTCGCCAACAATCTGCACTCCGGTCAAACGTCTCGCCGTTCAACCAGGTCCCTCCCAGGCCACCGAAATCCTTCCCCGCCCTTTGACCATCGATCCCGCCTCGCTCCTGGTCTATCGCGTCCGAATCCTCAATCTGAACCAACGCTCTGCCGGTCAATCGCCTGAGGCCTTCGTCGCTGCCGGCGCAGCCCCCCTCCCTGTAACAGAGCTCCGCGCAACGCCTGTCCGGGCAGGAGCCATGCTGGAGTGGCGGCTCCAGCAGACCACCGCCCCCGTCGAGCTCGACCGCCTGATCGACGGTGCATCCCTCCCCGCCAAAGCAGTCCGGCACAAACCCACTCCGAAGCCCACCCCACCCTCCGCGCCAAAAGCGAAATCGCCCCTGCAATCGGCGCCTTCGACCCCCATCGAGGTCAAGCTGCAGACGCCCAAACAAGCCTCCGACGCCGGAGGCACCATCGACTCCACCGTCCAGCGTGGCGAAACCTATCGCTACACCGCGCAGCGCGTCCGCACGGTAGCCCTCTCCGGCCACTCGTTGCAGCTGCGCAGTCCCATCTCTTCTCCTGTCGTCGTTCTCATCAAAGACACCTTCCCTCCCCAGCCCCCTACCGGCCTCGCCGCAATACCAGGCGAAGCCGACACCTCCGCCAACCCGTCCCCCAATCCATCCATAGACCTCTCCTGGGAGCCAGACACCGACCCCGATCTCGCCGGTTACATCGTCTACCGCCAGCAGGTTACCGCCACAGGAGCCCTCATCGGCCCGTCAACCCGCCTCAACGCCACCCCCGTCGTCGGCCCCGCCTACCGCGATCAGACCGCCGTTAAGGGACAACGATATGCCTACCGGGTCACCGCAATTGACATTGTAGGAAATGAAAGCGCGCCCAGCGCCGATGTACAGGAAACACTCCGGGAGCAATAAAAATATGCGCTACTGCAAATATGTATCCACTGAAAACGGCACCAACCTCTCCCGCTACGCCATCGTGGAGCAGCGCAGCGGCATTCTATGGGCAACCCTCCCCATGCAGGCCCCTCCGGAAGACCTCGCCGCCCGCACCGTGCCGCCCCTGTCCATCAACTTCCAGCCCACCCTGCTCACCGACCTGCAGCTCCTCGCGCCGGTCAACCCTTCGAAGATCCTCTGTGTCGGCCGCAACTACAGCGAACACGCCGCAGAGCTTGGCAACGAAGTCCCCAAAGAGCCGCTCCTCTTCCTCAAGCCACCCTCCTCCCTGCTCGCCCCTGGCGACATCGTCCGTATGCCCAAAATCTCCACCCGCGTCGACTACGAGGGAGAGCTCGGCATCGTCATCTCCCGCCGCTGCCGCAACATAGGTCCCGACGAGGACGTCCGCCCCTACATCCGCGGCTACGTCAACGTCAACGACGTCACCGCACGCGACCTGCAAAAAAGCGATGGTCAGTGGACCCGCGGCAAGGGCTTCGACACCTTCTGCCCCGTCGGCCCCATCGTCTCCGACGAGCTCGAACCCGTAGAAGGCGAACCCGTCAGCGTCACCACCCGGCTTAACGGCGTCGTCCGCCAACATGGCAGCACCCGCGACATGATCTTCCCCATCGCCCAACTCCTGCGCTATATCACCTCCTTCACCACCCTCGAAGCCGGCGACCTTATTCCCACCGGAACCCCCGCCGGTGTAGGCTCCGTTCAGCCCGGCGACAGCATCCAAGTAGAAGTAGACGGCCTCGGCATCCTCGAAAACCAATTCGCCGCCGAATAACCCTCCGACCAACGGGAGGACTACAGAAGATCGCAGCAGCAAGAAGGGTATACAAGCCACGAAGTGGCCGCTCGAACCGGGGTCCCTGCAAACAGGTCTTCGTTTGCGGGGTGGCCGAGCGAAGTGGGCCCGTCCGGCAGGACAATAGTCTCTCAATCGCATCCATGAAAATATGGCTGACACTCACGCCAAACGCAGCGCAATCCCACAGAGCTTGATAAAATCACATTCAGCGCAAGGAGCATACACAATGGCATCTTTACTCGAACAGCTTCGTGGCTTCACCACCGTCGTCTCAGACACCGGCGACTTCAACGCGATCCACCAGTTCCGTCCGCAGGACGCCACCACGAATCCATCTCTGATCGCCGCCGCGTCGGAGAAGCCCGAGTATGCGTCCATCGTCGATGACGTGCTCAAGCAGGTGCGCAAGGATGCCGGCCCCAGCGTCTCGGACAAGCAAGTCGCGGCACAGGCCTTCCGGCCCCTCGAAGTTGCCTTCGGTCGCAAGATCCTCGACATCATCCCCGGCCGCGTCTCCACCGAGGTCGACGCCCGCCTCTCCTACGACACCGAAAAGTCGCTCACCGAAGCGCGCGCCATCATCGCCTTGTATGACAAGGCCGGCATCTCCCGCGACCGCATCCTCATCAAGCTCGCTTCCACATGGGAGGGCATCAAAGCAGCGGAGATTCTTGAGAAGGAGGGCATCCACTGCAACATGACCCTGCTCTTCGGGCTTCACCAGGCTGTCGCCGCAGCAGACGCAGGCGTCACTCTCATCTCGCCCTTCGTCGGACGCATTCTGGACTGGTACAAGAAAGACACCGGCAAGGACTACGTCGGTGCCGAAGATCCCGGCGTCGAGTCCGTCACGACAATCTATAACTACTACAAGAAATTCGGCTACAAGACCGTCGTCATGGGCGCGAGCTTCCGCAACATTAGTGAAATTACAGAACTCGCTGGCTGCGATCTTCTCACCATCGCCCCCAAACTATTGACCGAGCTTGAATCCACCCAGGCCCCACTCACCCGCAAGCTCGATCCTGCCAACTCAGCGAAGCTGGACATCACGAAGCTCACCATCGACAAGGCGACCTTCGACAAGATGCACGCCGCAGACCGCATGGCGCACGATAAGTTGAAGGAAGGCATCGAGGGCTTCTCGCAGGCCATCGAAGACCTCGAAGTAAAGATGGAAAAGCGCCTCAGCGAGATCACCGAACCAGCTACCGCCGCCCGCTAAGCCACTCTTTCCAATCCAACCGACTGAAAGACTCGACGGCCAATCGGCCGTCGAGTCTTTCTATAGGCAGAAAATCTCCACGGAAAGATCGGCAACACCGCCAATCAAGCTCTCCAGTCTCGCAAAGTTCCCACCCGTTGCGACCTCTACTCCTGCCAGGCATGTAGAATCACGCCATACCGAACCTGGCGCGTCACCTTTGCCGGAGCCTGTTCCTATGTCGATCACTCATACCAAACCGCCGGTATCCGAAGGCAGACTGTCACACCTGATTCCGGATGAGACAGGAGCCGTTCAGGGCGTCATCGGCTGGTCCAGCCTCTTCTTCGCCATCCTTCAAAGCATCTGCACCTTCTTCGCTGCCCTCAGCGGTCTGCGCCTCATCATCGGCGTAGGATCACTCGCGATGAGCGCAGGAGTGGGAGTAACTCTGGATAGATTTCACGCAGACTGGATTCGCATTCCCATGATTGGGCTAGCCCTCATCGGTTCTTTGCTGAATCTGTTTGTCTTGATGCATATCCGTCATCTCCGCAAACGCCCCGCCTCGCAGTGGCGTAAAGTCCCGCTCAGCCCGCGCAGAATCAGAATGGAGAGAGTGCAACTGGTCTTATCTATCGCCACTCTGGCGTTCATTGCGATCGAAGAGTACCTGCACTTCCTTAACGACCATCATCTGTAGCAACCCATGCATCCACCGTCGCAGGCACGACCGACGTGCCATCTCCCGTTGAAGTTTCAGCCCTTAACAAAGACGTTTTCATGCGCCGATAACTCTGCTTACCCCTGCCTCCAGCACTTTTATTCATACGAACAACTCGACCTCTCTGATTGCCTTCTAACAAGGCTGAGGTGAACCATGCACGGATTTAAATATGTTGCACTAACTGCTGTAGCTGGTCTTTCTTTTCTGGCAACAACTTCCAAAACGACAGAGGCACAGGTCAGCGTAAATATCGGAGTCGCTCCCAACTGCCCCTATGGGTACTATGAATCTGCACCCTACGGCTGTGCACCCTACGGCTACTACGGCCCGGAGTGGTTTACTGGCGGAGTCTTCATCGGTGCAGGCCCCTGGTTCCATGGCCCCGCCAACTTCCACGGTCACGTCGACAATCACTTCCATCCCGATCACGGTTACAAAGGCCCAGCGCCGCACGCCGGCGACAAGGTTGAAGCAGGCAGGGAGCATCCGCCCGCCAACTTCCATGGCAACGAAGTTCACGACGGACATGGCCATCCACGGTAGACAAATGCAGCTCAGAATCAAGAGAGGGCCCGCCAAGGGCCCTCTTTCATATGAGAGCGACACCCCCAACCAAACTCCCATGCTCTCGTTCAAGCGAAGCAGCGAATGGATCGAGCCCCTGGCATCAGCAGCCTCCGCGTTGTTGACAACTCAGAGCGGTGCCCACAAGAAAAGGGCAGGGTTCAAAGAATCGTTTGAACCCTGCCCCTCTTCTTTCTGACGTTCACGCACTTCGGTGGTAACTGGTCGCCGATCTATAGGATCTACCGATGACCGCCGCCCCCACCCCCGCCACCGTGGAATCCACCACCGCCGAATCCACCACCACCGAAGCCGCCTCCGCCAACCGAACGACCCGCAAAGCCCGCCGAGCGAGCACCGCTAAAGCCGTACCCACCGCGGAATCCATAGCCGCGACCGAAGAAGCCTCGTCCATACACAAAGCCGCCGCCATAGAGGTAGTACGGAGAGTAGAAGCCGAAGCCAAACGGGCTCCAGAACGGCCCTCCTCCCGGCAGCCAGTCATACGCGTACAGGCTTGAATCCCAGTACCAACCCGGGTTGAATCCACCAAAGCCCGGGCCATACCCTGCATACTGCGCGGCCAAGTCGATGTTCGCCTCGCCCAGATACTGCGAGCGCAAACTGCTCCAGCGATACAGGTCGTCCTGCGACTCAGAGTGGTCCTTGTCAAAGCCCTTCGGCTTCAACGGCTCGCCATTCAAAGCGAGCTGCCGTCCGCCCTTCACGTCGATCGGCTTCACTTTGCTCACAAGACTGTCGCCGGGGTACACCGCCGCCTTGCCGTCAAAGGTGCGCACCGTGTTCTTGTCGGCGTTGAACTCATACAGGCCGTTCTTGAGGAGCTGCGTCTGACCGCCCTTCTGGTCGATCAAAATTGTGTTCTGCGGGTAAAGCTGGTCAGCTTCCACCGATGCCCGTCCGCGCTGCAGCTCAACCTCCGTATGGGTCAGGTTCGGCGAGATCATCTTGACCATACTGTTGTTGTCGAGCCGGAGAAACACTCCCGGCGTCAGCAGAATCTCCACCTTGCCGTCCGCCGTCGCCAGATACTGGCCCGCCTCAAGCTCGGCCGTGCCGACAGATTTATGGGAGATCTGACGTCCATCAATGGACGCCTGACCTTCAATGTAGTTCAAAGTTCCTGGGCGGGCTGGGTTTGCGCTTTGCCCAAAGGCGGGCGCGAACAGAGTCGCCAGGGAAAGTGTGAGTAAAACCTTCAACCTTGGCATGTTCCTGTACCTCAATCAGTTAGATGGAGTCAGGTGCAAAAAGTCACAGCTTGGAGGGCGTGATCAGCCGGTAACCGCCCACTTTAAAGTTGCGGAAGATAAGTCGAAAAAATGTCAAAAGAATGTCTTATCTTCCGTCGCCGATTTGCTGTTACTTCCAGGCACACTTCCACCACAAACGCACCACGTTTTACCATCCAAAACACCACGTTTGCGCACCGCGTTTTGCAAATACCCCCTGCAAAACACCACATCTACCCCGCCTGAAAAAACTACAAAATATATCGCGAGAGGTCCTGGTCCTTCACAATCGAAGCGACCTGCTGCCGCACATATTCAGGGTCCACCACGATCACCTTTTCAACGCCGGTAGCCGTCTGCCGCTCGATCACCGGCAGCGGCGGCGAAGGCACCTGTGGCTCACCCGTCAGCGGTGCCGACGCGCCAATCTCCCCCACAACGCCCTCTTCGGTGATCTCCGTCCGCGGACTCTTGAACAGATCCGGCGCCTGGAAGCTGATCTCGTCCAGCACCCGCTCCAGAATCGTATGCAACCGCCGCGCCCCAATGTTTTCGGTAGTTTCATTCACGCGAAACGCAAACTGCGCCATCTCCGCAATCGCTTCCTTCGTAAACTCCAGCTTCAATCCTTCGGTCTCCAGCAGCGCCGTAGACTGCTTTACCAGCGAAGACTTCGGCTCCGTCAAAATCCTCACAAAGTCATTCACCGTCAGCGATTGCAGCTCCACACGTATCGGAAAACGCCCTTGTAGCTCGGGAATCAGATCGCTCGGCTTCGACACATGGAACGCTCCCGCAGCGATAAACAAGATGTGATCGGTCGAGACCATTCCATACTTCGTGCTCACCGTCGTGCCTTCGACAATCGGCAGAATATCGCGCTGCACGCCCTCGCGCGAAACATCCGGCCCATGCCCACCCTCGCGTCCAGCAATCTTATCGATCTCATCGAGAAACACAATCCCCGAATCTTCCACGCGCTCCACCGCCAGCCGGGTTACCTGGTCCATATCGATCAGTCGTCCTTCTTCTTCCTGCACCAGGTAGTCGAAGGCCTCTGCCACCTTCATCTTGCGCTTCTTCGTCCGCTGTCCAAACAGCCCCGGCAGCATGTCCTTCAGGTTGATGTCCATCTCCTCCGCACCCTGATTGGAGATGACCTCAAAGCTAGGCTGGTTACGGTCGCGCACATCTAACTCCACAGTGCGGTCGTCGAGCTTGCCCTCGCGAAACTGCTGCCGCAGCTTCTCCCGTGTACGCAGCTCGCGGTCTCCCGGCTTCTCTTCACCCTCGTCTATCGGCAAAGCAGCCGGAAGCTGGATTACATTGCTCCCCGGCTCCTGCGTTGCCGCAGCCGCTGTAGCGGCAATCACAGTAGGCGGCACCAGTAGATCGATCAGTCGATCCTCAGCAGCCAACTCCGCCTTGTCCTCGACCTCCTCCATCTTCTCTTCACGTACCATGTCGATCGCAATCTCCACCAGATCGCGCACAATCGACTCCACATCGCGCCCAACGTACCCTACCTCGGTAAACTTGCTTGCCTCTACTTTTAGAAATGGCGAATTGGTCAGCTTCGCCAGCCGCCGCGCAATCTCAGTCTTGCCCACGCCCGTCGGCCCGATCATGATGATGTTCTTCGGCATGATCTCGTCTGCCAGCTCAGGCGAAAGCTTCTGCCGCCGGCTGCGGTTACGCAGCGCAATCGCCACGGCCCGCTTGGCTGCATGCTGCCCCACAACGTACTTGTCCAGCTCCGCAACGATCTCGCGCGGCGTCATCTCATCCAGTGCAAGTGCCTGATCGTCAGCAGTTCCCGGTAAAAAAATTGCCATGGTGCGGTACTCCTTGTCGCAATCTCTCACGACGGAAATCTGAGGGTTATACGAAAATCGGCTGTTACCGGTTCTCTGTAGATTCCGACTTCAACTCTTCAATCGTCATCTGGTCATTCGTATAAATACAAATCTGCCCAGCAATCTTTAGACTCTTCACCGCGATATCCCGCGCACTCAAATCCGTATTCTCCATCAGCGCCCGCGCACTAGCCAGAGCAAAGCTTCCGCCGCTGCCAATGGTCGCAATCCCTTCATCTGGATCGATCACATCACCCGTCCCGCTTAGCAGAAACGTCGACTTCGAATCCGTCACAATCAGCAAAGCCTCAAGCTGCCGCAGCATCTTATCCGTCCGCCAGTCCTTGGCGAGTTCCACAGCCGCGCGGCCAAGGTTCCCGGCATACTGTTCCAGCTTCACCTCGAACCGCGCAAACAGCGAAAACGCGTCCGCGGTCGACCCCGCAAATCCGGCGAGCACCTTGTCGTTATAGAGCTTGCGAATCTTCTTCGCCGACCCCTTCATCACGGTTGCACCCAGCGACACCTGCCCATCGGCCGCCATCACCACCGAGTCACCCCGGCGCACGCAGATCACGGTAGTAGAGCGAATCCGTCTGCCTTCAGCAAGATCCAGCGGATGGGCGAGGTTAGGGAGCGCCGGGCAGGAGGCGGATTTCACAAGAACGGGCGACTTTGCAGGGGAAGAAAAAGGCGGCTTCATTGGCACTTTCCAGTATATCGCCTTCCACCGCTCGCCTATTCCAGCACCTCTCTTCTCTGCCATTCCACGAAAGTCTTATTACCAGGCGTGCACCTTTTGATCGTCCCATCCTCTCCAGAGGCCGCGCATGGACTATCCTCGTGGGCAGAGACCTGTGTTCGCCACTGATCCATCCCAGCTGCTTCTCCCGTTTCGTTCTTCGCGGAACATCGCCGCCGTTGCCGTAGGCACAGCAGCAGTGGCGGGCCTTGCCTGGTACTGGTTCAAGCGACCCAGGCCAACCGCGGAAGAGATCGAGCGCGGACGTCGCGCTCTCCTCGCCAACAGCGGCCGCATCACCGACGGCAGCATCACCGACATGAAGACGAGCCCGGAAGAGCTCATCCCCACGCCGCAGATCATCATCTACAACTACCGTATCGCCGGCGTCTCCTATGAATGCGGCCAGGTCGTCACGGCACTCCCCGACCACGTCCGCGGCCTGCGCATCGACCTGCCCATCCAGGTTCGTTACGATCCACACAATCCCGCCGACAGCATCGTCGTCGCCGAGTCCTGGAGCGGCCTCCGCCTAAGCGCCTCCTACCCATACGCAGAAGACGAGCACGACCCTCAAGCCGAGACCTCTTAGCCCACCAGCGCATCCACATCGCCGCTGCAGATGGCCTTCACTCTCTCTGTGATGGTCTCAACCGGCCAATCCCACCACCGCAACCGCAGCAGCTCTGCAATCGTCTCGTCGCTAAACCGCTTGTGCAGCAGCCTCGCGGGATTGCCTCCAACCACCGCGTATGGAGCCACATCGGCAGTGACCACAGCCTCCGCAGCGATGATCGCTCCATCCCCAACCTGCACTCCCGGCAGAAACGTCACACCGTGGCCAATCCACACATCGTTTCCAATGACGGTATCGCCTTTATTCGGCCAACTCTCTGGCATCGCCGCCGCCCAGTCTCCGCCAAAGACCGGGAACGGGTAGTTTGTCAGCCAGTCAGTGCGATGGTTGCCGCCGTTCATGACAAACGTTACCCCGGTAGCGATCGAGCAGAACTTACCAATGATTAATCGATCGCCAACGAAGTCGAAGTGGTAGAGCACGTTGCGCTCAAACTCCTGCATCCCCCGCAGATCATCGTAGTAGGTATAGTCGCCGACCTCGATGTTAGGTCGTGTAATGTGATTTTTGAGGAACCCAACCCGTGTCTGATTCGCAATCGGATAGGGACTTCCCGCCTGAGGAATATCGCTTGGCATCCGAAACACGATAACAGACAAAAAGCCGACCGATCTCAGGTCGATATTTGAAGCCCACCCGCCGCGCAGACTACACTCAAAGCAATGCACATGGTCGCCAGCCCGAACAGGAAGATGCAGCGTGTCCTGCAGTTCTCCATGGTGCTTACGTTTGCCTACGTGGCGGCGACGTTCTTCTTTGGCCTGCGCGCTCACTCCCTCGCGCTCATCTCCGAGGCTGGCCACAACGTCAGCGACCTGCTCGCCATCCTGCTCTCCTTCGTTGCTGTGTACTTTCAAGGCCGTCCAGCCACCGACCAGAAGACCTTCGGCTACCAGCGCGCCGGGGTACTGGCCGCGTTCGTCAATGCCCTCACCCTGGTCGTGCTCTCAGCATGGATCGCCATCGCCGCAATCCATCGCATCAGCGCGCCGGTCGCCGTTCAACCCAAGCTGATGATGGTTGTCGCCGCCGCCGGCGTACTGATGAACGGCACCGTCGCCTCTCTGCTCTCGCGCTTCTCCGGCGATGTCAACATTCGCAGCGTCTTTCTGCATATGCTGGGCGACACGCTCTCCACCGCCGCGGTTATCGCCGGTGGCGCCGCCATCCTGTTCACCGGCATGACGTGGATCGACCCGGCTCTCTCCATCCTCATCGCCGGCATGATCCTCTGGAGCTCCATCGGCATCGTCCGCGAGACGCTCAATATCCTCCTCGAAGGCACTCCCCGCAACCTCCAGCTCGGCGAGGTGCGCGTCGCAATGGAGTCGGTCACCGGCGTCCTCGATGTCCACGATCTCCATGTCTGGAGCCTCGGCTCGCAGTCGCACGCACTCGCCAGCCACATCACCATTGCGGAGATGCCCATGTCCGAGTGCAGCGACATCCTCATCGGCATCAATAGCGCCTTGCGCGACCGCTTCCAAATCCATCACACCACCATCCAGTTCGAAACCACCGGCTGCGAGACCACCCACGGCTGCAGCGCTCCGCCCGCACTCGAAGCCGTCGGCGCGCACGGCCATAGTCACCACGGCCACAGTCACTCCCACTAAAAACCCTCTGTTATCCTCGCTCTGTTCGTTCGCGCCGCTCCACCCACAAATTGTCTGCAATTCCTCTGAGTTCCGTCATTCGCCTCTCCATAGGGAAGGTCATGAGATCTCTAACCTGCCTCGACGCACCTCTCTGAGCTCTCGCTAATCCCTATGATCTGCTGGTTTTTTCCGGCTCGCCTCGCAAGGTTGGGAACGTCTCTGTAAAATATCGATTGCAGCAGAGGAGAGCGTATGGCATCGGCAATGGCAGGGATTGAGGCGTTGAAGGGAACACACCAGCAGCTGAAGACGAAGATGGAGAGCACGGTGGAGGACTTCCGTGGGCATCTGCTGTCGGCGCGTACGGGGCGGGCGAATGTGCACATGCTCGACCAGATCAAGGTGGACTACTACGGCACGGATACACCGGTGGCGCAGATGGGTCAGGTGAGTACGCCGGAGCCGACGCTGATTCTGGTGCAGCCGTACGATATGGGGATGGTGTCGGCGATCGAGAAGGCGATTCGAACGTCGAGCGTAGGGCTCAATCCGATGACTGATGGCAAGGTGATCCGCGTGCCTGTGCCGCCTATGACCGAGGAGCGGCGCAAGGATGTGGTGAAGCAGCTGAACAAGACGCTAGAGGACCATAAGACGGCGATCCGGAATATTCGACGCGACGGGAATGAGCAGATCAAGAAGGCTGCGAAGGACAAGCTGATCTCCGCCGATGATGAGAAGCGGGCGAGCGAAGAGGTCCAGCAGTTGACCGATGTGGAGATCAAGCGGATCGAGGATCTGTTCAAGGCGAAGGAAAAAGAGATTCTGACGGTCTGAGCTACTGCGCATAGGCGAAGAGCGCCTTCAACGCAAAGTCAGGAAGGGTCGGGCTTGAATGCTCGGCCCTTTTGCTTTTGTGGAGATGCTTTCGGTGTAAACCGTTGCCCTGGCTCATGTTTTTGCGCTTAGCGCCGATGACGGGATAGTGAGAGTGGCGGACGAGGTGGGCGAGCAGCTCGAGAGGCGGGGAGTAATGCAGGAGGAGACCGCAGGGGACGAGATTTCTGTGGAGCGCAGGCAGCATCAGCGCTTTGCTGTCGATGGCATCGCCGAGGTGGTGGTGGCGGATGGATCGCTGCTGTTTCGTGGGCAGGTGCTGGACATCAGCGTGGCGGGTTGCTATATCGAGACGCAGGCACGGCTTCGGATAGCGCCGGGAACCACGGTGGAGATGGTGTTTCGTGTGAATGGGATGGTCTTCCGTCCGCTGGCGACGAGCCGGATGGTAAGACCGGGCGAGGGTGCCGGGTTTCTGTTCTTAAATTTGAACCCGAGGATGCACGCTGAGCTGGAGGCGCTGATTGCAGAGTTATCTGTAGATGAATGAGGGATACGATGCATTGCCGAACTTCTGCAGATTGACTCAGTTCATCCAGCGTTTGTCGTTGGGGTCTCTGCGCTTGGCTTCGTCAGGGTCGACGTAGCGGCCGTCCTGGTCGAAGTGGACTTCGCGGTTCTGCTTGCGCATATAGACCTCGAACTTGCGGGCGGCGCGGCGGCGCTTCCAGCGGTAGTAGCCATTGCGTACGCCAAAGTAACGCTCGCTGAATCCGAAGGCCATGCCGCGGCGCGGTGCAAATTTGACGTAGAGAAAACCGCAGAGCGCGCCCGAAAGCTGCAGCAGAGCGCCGAAGCTGTCGGCCTCTTTCAGCAGGACGGCTATGGCGATGAGGATGTAGATCGCGACCATGTACTTGGCCTTGATGCGCAGGACGAACCAGAGGAGAAACTCCTGTTCGCCGAAGAGCATCGCGATACCGAGCATGAGGCCGAAGATGCCGGACCAGGCGCCGATGGCAACAACGTCCGGACGCATACCGAGGATGTGGGTATATGTGATCGCGGAGGCGATGATCGCGCCGCCGATGACGGAAGCGGCGTAGAGCTCGAGGAGCCACTGGCCTCCGCAGGCGGACTCAAGCAGCGAGCCGGTGAACCAGAGGGTCAGCATGCCAAAGAGGATGCCGAGAATGGTCTCGTTAATGAAGGAGTAGGTGGCGAGCTGCCAGAGTTCGCCGTGTACGACGGCGCGCGGTTCGAGGAGGAGATGGTAACGCAGGGTGTCCGCGAGGCCCGGGGCGAGCCAATGCAGAATGGCCAGCGCAAAGAAGGCTGCGACGTTCGCCAGGATGAGCTTACGGGTGACGCCGGTGAAGGCCGGAAGGCTCAGCGAGATGGGACCGGAGCGGGGCATTGGCTGCTTTCTTATTTGATCATAGGAGCGGGCTTCCGGTCGTTACAGCACACAGGACCGCAGATGCCGCGATTTTGAAAAGGGCAGATGGCGAGTGTCGGTGACACACTCGCCACTTCGATTCTACTGGTTCGCTGCTGGCTTGGTGGCCGGCGCGGTGACGGCGTGCGCCGGACGCACGGGCGTGGGCAGCACGGCGATACTGCGGTGGCCGGCTGCGTCAACGGAGCGTACACCGAACACTACGTTGTCTTTGGAGACGGCAAGTTTGAGATTGAGGGCAGGGCCTGCGCTAGCGAACATCGTCCAGATGGGCTGGTCGGAGGCGCGCCAGACGACCTCGTAGGCGGTGTCTGCGGGTGCGCCGGCGGGGGCCTCCCAGGTCAGCTCGGTGTTGTTGTCGAGTGCAGCCGTGAGGATGTGGACGTTCTGTGGAGTGCCCGGTGCGGCGGCGAGGGTGGCGAGCGTAGCGGCGTTGAGGCGGGCGACGTTCGCGACGTAGCTGAAGTCCACAAACTGGAGCAGGTCACCGTACTGGATGCCGTCTGCAACTCGGATGTCCTGATGCTGATGGTTGAAGTTTTCCGCCCACTCCGTGAAGCGGACGGCGGCGAAGCCCTCGCTGTTGAAGCTGGTGTGGTCGCCTCCGCGGAGGAAGCGGTCGCGGCGAAAGATGAGCACGGGATGGAAGGCAGGGATCATCCGCATAAGGTTGTTATGGGCGTGGTTGGGCAGCGTTCCGGAGGAGCCGTGCTGCGAGGTGACATGGAAGTAGCTGGTGCTGATCTCGGTGATGGCGCGGGCGAGTTCGCGCGAGGGAGAGTCGCCCTCGGCTCCGAGGTTCTGGATGGCGCGGAGCTGCTCTGGGGTTGTGTCGGCAGGAACGCCCTCGGAGAAGACGCGGACGGCAGATTTGTCCTGAATATTGGGCGGCCCGGCGTTGCCGGGCGTGGTGTCGCCGCCAACGATGTCATTGTTGAGTACGGCTTCGAGCTGCCAGCCCTCGGATTTGGCCAGCTTGGCGAGGTGCGCGCTGCCGTTGAGGCCCTGTTCTTCGCCGGCGACCGCGACGAAGACGATGGTGCTGGGGAGCTTGAGCTTGCTGAGGACGCGGGCGGATTCGAGCGAGACGGCTACGCCGCTGGCATCGTCGTTGGCGCCGGGAGCTGCATCGTGGGTGTTGGCGTTCAGCGTGTTGCGGGAGTCGTAGTGGCCGGTGACCAGGACGCGGCGTGCGGCCTGGGCGGGGTCGGTGCCGCGCAGAATGGCGTAGACGTTGGTGATCTTCGTCGGCTTGGTGATACGGGCGTAGGGACCTGAGGCTGCGGGCTCGATGAAGTCGTCGCGTTTCACCTCGAGGCAGCCGCCGCAGGCCTGGGAGAAGCTCTTGAACTGAGACTCGATCCAGTCGGCGGCGGCGCTGACGCCGGTGCCAGGGGCAAGGTCGGTGTCCATGCTGGAAAGCGTGCTGCGATTGTTGAAGCTGACCAGCTTCTCGATGATGGCGCGAATGTTATCCGGGGAGACCTGCCCGAGGGCGGCTGCGATAGCGGGATCGGCAGGGGCTGGAACGATGAGTGCGCCAGTCGGAAGCGGCTGTTGAGCGGACAGGAGGCCGCAGGACAGCACTAAGGCCAAGACAGGCAGCAGCGAAAATATTGAGGTAAGGCTGCTGGTGCGAGCGGAGCAAAATCCAACGTCCACAAAATTCTCCTTTTTTTGGAAACCAAACCACTGTGATAATCGTATGCTTGACGAACAGGCTCGATGGCCGCTAAATAAATATCTGGAGTGTCTGTGCTGACCGTTCCTATCATCTTATAGGGCGGCTGCGGACCCAAACCACTGGAGGCTCGACCATGGCTGCTGTCTGTCCCGAATGCGATAACCCGATTTCGATTGATGCGGATGAGGTAGAAGAAGGCGAGACCGTCCAGTGTGACGAGTGTGGAAGTGATCTGGAGATTGTCTCGGTGGATCCTATCGAACTTGCAGCCGTCGATGAGGCCGGTTATGACGATGAAAGTTCCACGCATATCGACGAAGAGGAAGATGAGTAAGTGCAAGTCTGCGCAGGGCTAGCCGTATACTGAATTTTATGAAGCGCTCTCCTTTTTCATTCCTCTTTTTTGCCGGTATGTTTTCGTTGGCCTGCTGCTCGCTCGCTATGGTTGCGGGGGCGATGCCTGCGTTCGCACAGCAGCGTGGCCCTACACCACGAGTGGTGCAGGGGAAGGTCGTCGACAAGGCAGATGCGGTAGTGAATGGGGCTGTCGTCTATCTGAAGGACGATCGCAGCCTCACGGTGAAGAGCTACATTACTGACGAGAACGGGGCTTACCGTTTTGGCCAGCTTGCGCAGAATACTGACTATGAGCTCTGGGCTGAGAGCAACGGCAAGAAGAGTCCTGTGAAGACGATCAGCTCGTTCGACAGCAAAAACCAGTTCTTCATCAATCTCAAAATCGACACGAGCAAGTAGGCGTTCGCGCACTTTTTTTAGAAGCTGTTTAAAAACTCATGTCCTGCCGGACGGGCCCACTGCGCGTGGAGCCGCCACTTCGTGGCGGGTATACCTTGTCTCGCAAAGACAATCTTTTGTGGTCCTCCCGTTGGTCGGAAGATGATGATCCCGACGAACGGGAGGAGCGATGCTGCTCATCCTGCCCCGACCGGTACACAAGCCACGCGCAGTGGGCCCGTCCGGCAGGACATGCTTTTTCAACAAGTTCTCGCGGATCGATTGGCAGATCGTTCGTTACAGCGGGATGTTGCCGTGTTTTCTGGCAGGATTTTTTTCGCGCTTGGTAGCCAGCATGTCGAGTGCGGAGTTCAGCCGCCGGCGTGTCTCGCTAGGCCGAATGACCGCATCGATGTAGCCGCGTTCGGCCGCAACGTAGGGGTTGGCAAAGCGTTCGCGAAACTCATCGACCTTCTCCTTGCGCGCCTCGGCCAGCACGGCCAGCTTTTCTTCCTCGGTGAACGACTTGCCCTGGGGCCACATCGCCTCGGCTCTGCGTACGGTCTGATCGAGCTCGCGTTTGTAGACGATATTCACCGCGCCCTCCGGCCCCATCACGGCGATCTCAGCCGTAGGCCACGCCAGGTTCAGGTCGGTGCGTAGATGCTTCGAACTCATCACACAGTACGCCCCGCCGTAGGCCTTGCGAGTGATCACGGTGAGCTTCGGCACAGTGGCCTCGGCGAAGGCGTAGAGCAGCTTTGCGCCATGGCGGATGATGCCGCCGTGCTCCTGCTGGATGCCGGGCATGAAGCCGGGCACATCTTCAAACGTGATCAGAGGAATGTTGAAGGCATCGCAAAAACGCACGAAGCGCGCGCCTTTGACGCTGGCATTGATGTCCAACACACCTGCGAGAAACGCAGGTTGGTTGGCAACGATGCCGACCGGGCGGCCAGCCATGCGCGCGAAGCCGACTACGATATTGCGCGCGAAGTGCTCCTGCACCTGAAAGAAGTAGCCATCGTCGACGACACGCGCGATCACATCAACCATATCGTAGGGCTGGTTGCTCTCCGTCGGTATGATGGTGTCGAGCGCTGCGTCGGCGCGGGTGGGTTCGTCCTGCGTAGCCTTGCGCGGCGCATCGTCCAGATTGTTCGACGGCAGAAAACTCAGCAGCTCGCGAACGGTGGCGAGGCACTCCTGGTCGTCATGCGCCATAAAGTGCGCGACGCCTGAGATCTCGTTATGCGTGACAGCGCCGCCGAGCGCATCCTTGGTGACATCTTCGTGCGTCACCGTCTTGATGACGTCGGGCCCGGTGACGAACATGTAGCTCGTCTTCTCCGTCATGATGGTGAAGTCGGTGATCGCTGGAGAATAGACCGCGCCACCAGCGCACGGCCCCATGATGGCGGATATCTGCGGAATGACTCCGCTGGATAGCGTATTGCGCAGAAAGATGTCGGTGTACCCGGCAAGCGAGACGACGCCCTCTTGAATGCGCGCGCCTCCGGAGTCATTGAGGCCGACGATCGGCGCGCCCACCCGCATCGCCATGTCCATGATCTTCACGATCTTCGCAGCGTTGGCCTCCGAGAGAGAACCGCCGAAGACGGTGAAGTCCTGCGCGAAGACGAAGACCACTCGGCCATGCACGCGACCGTAGCCGGTGATGAAGCCGTCACCGGGAACGCGCTGCTCGGCCATGCCGAAGTCGGTCGCACGGTGGGTGACGAACTTGTCGGTCTCCTCGAACGTGCCCTCATCCAACAGGAAGTCGATGCGTTCGCGTGCCGAAAGCTTGCCGGCCTTGCGCTCGCGTTCACGTCGCTCCGTGCCCCCGCCCTCTTCGGCGATGGCGTGGCGCGCGGCAAGTTCGGCAAGGTTGCGCTGGTGGGTACCGGGCTTTGCTGCGGAAGGAGTCTGCTGAACGGGATGCTCGGCTGTGGCCATAGAACGAGATTCTAGCAGCGCCGCGCCGGTACAGTCCTGCGGCGTGAGGGCTCCGACACGTGCGATCACTTCTGCATTGGAACGATGTGCATCTCCGGAAACTCAATCCCCTGGTGGCCATCGCGCTTCTCCACCATGTCATTCATCTGTTTCCAGTATCTCTGCACGTCAGGCGGGGCATTCTCGGGTGTCGAACTGTGCTTCCACGTAAATACCTGCATTGCGATGGGTTTGCCGCCGGCATCTTCGCCGCGCAGCAGAAGACCGGGCTCAGATTCGACGAGGTCGAGCCTGCGCAGCACCTGCCAGTACCCCGGCATCATCTTGAAGAAGTCGTCCACCTTGTCCTGTTTCAGGTAAAAGGTCGCGACAACCGTCTCCGGCGGATCGTCCTTGGTCGGTTGGGGCGACTGAGCGGGAGATGTAAGTGTCAGAGGCAGGAGCAGCGCCACAATCCAACGCATCATAAAGACCTTCCACAGTGAAGTGGCTACAATCTACATCAAACATGGGCAGGAGCGTGTCGAAATGTTCAAATCAAACAACTGCGTCGCCATCCACCTCGAAGACATCACCGCTGCAGAGAACTTCTACACCAACGTGATGAAGTTCAGACTGCTGTCCAGGTCGGAGGAGTCCCTCGAATATGACACCGGACACTTTCTTCTCTACGTCAACCAGGATCTGGATACGCGGCCGCCGATCCCCAGTTTCTCTGTCGCAGATATTGAGGCGGCCAAACAAGCTTTGTTGGAAAATGGTTGCGTGATCCTCCGCGAGGATGCGAACTCGCTCTACTTTCGAGATCCATTTGGCATCACGTACGATGTGATTCAAGGCAAATAAAAAGCGAATATAATTGCGATCATCTCGTGTCTAACGCGCCCCAACCCGACCGTTTTGGTTTCCTCCACATCGACCTCAACAGCTTCTTTGCATCGGTGGAGCAGCAGCTGCACCCGGAGTACCGCGGACGGCCGCTCGCCGTCGTCCCTACGATGGCGGATACGACATGCTGCATCGCCGCAAGTTACGAGGCAAAGGCGCTCAAGATCAAGACTGGTACTCAGGTGGGGGAAGCAAAGAGAATTTGTCCGGATATTGTGCTGATCGAAGGCAATCACGCCGACTATGCCGACTACTCACACCGTATCGCCAAGGCGGTCGAGCTATGCTGTCCGGTGGCGCATACACCGTCAATCGACGAAATGGTGTGCCAATTGATGGGTCGCGAACAGGAGCCGCCCCGTGCGCGCAAGATCGCCCTCGAGATCAAGCAGTCCATCTATAAGAATGTTGGCGAGGCGCTGCGCTGTTCCATCGGCATGGCGCCCAATCGCTACCTTGCAAAGATCGCCAGCGATATGCAGAAGCCGGATGGGCTGATCGGTCTGCTGCCCTCGCAGCTGCCGCGCGCCATCGCGCATCTCGAACTGCGCGATCTTCCCGGCGTTGGCGCAAGGACCGAGGTTCGACTCAATAGCAAGGGCATCACCACGATGGAACAGCTACTGGCGCTCGATCGCGAAGGCATGCACAAACTCATGGATTCGGTTTGGGGGGACCGCATGTACCACTGGCTGCGCGGCGCCCACACCGGTGATGACGGCGCACCCGTACCCGGAGACGTACAGAAATCCCTCGGGCACTCACACGTCCTCGCGCCGGAGTATCGTTCGCCCGAAGGCTCCTGGGCGGTCGCGCACAAGCTCCTGCATAAAGCCGCCATGCGCCTCAGGATGGAGCATTTCTACACGGGGTCCCTAGCTGTTACCATCCGCTACCAGCTCACGCACGAACAGGCTGACCGCATGAAGTCCAGGAAGCATTTCTCCGGCATCAAACACTCCGGCTGGGGTATGGAGGCGCGCTTTCGCGACTGCCAGGACACCCTTACTCTGCTCGAAATCTTGCGCTCTCTTTGGGGCCAGCGACCTCAAGGCACCGAGTTCCAAAGACCGTTCTTCGTTGGAGTTACCCTGCGAAATCTCATTCCAGTGAGCGAGCATCAAGCGGAGCTCTTCGCCGATGAAGGCAATCGTGCAGGCCTCTCCGCCACCATGGACAAGCTGAACCTCAAGTACGGCCATACCACGCTGCACTTCGCTGGAATGCTGCCGGCCCGCGAGTCCGCACCAACGCGCATCGCCTTCACCCAAATTCCTGTGCAGTACGGCGTCGACTACATGTAGCCGCTATGCAGCGCGCTCGTCGACAACTATCGTCTCCGCAATCCGATCATGCACGCACTGCCGATTCCGATTGATGAAGAACTGCAGGAAGCCAAAACCTGCTTCCAGCGCAGATGCGCCATATCCCAGTGACCGCTCCATCGCCTGCCAGAGCGACACCCGCTCATGCACGAGACTTACCACGCGAATTCGTGCGATCCATTTTCCCAGCGTCTTGCCATTCCACAGATAGGTACATATGCCGAAGTACAACACGATCACCGCAAGGCTTCGCCACTCGTGAAAATCCAATGCGATCACGACATTCTCTTTGTGCTCGAGATATCGTTGCCACAAGAACTCTACCGGCGAAAACAGCAAGGTCGACATCAGCAGGTCCACCGCGAACGCAACCACCCTTTGCCGAAAGGTAGCTAGCAGTCGGTGATCCAGGCTATCGACACGTGCTGTCTCATGGGCATGAAACCGTCTCCTCGGTCTGCTCTCTTTTTTGCTCATGACAGACACTATAGATGTCTTCCGCCATCTGCCATTGTCGATCCTTGGCGTACTGCGGCGGACTCTGCCATATGACAACTGTCACATTGGATTTGTGACGTCCAACACTATTTCAATCGGACAATTAGGCTCATGATCTCTTCATAAGCCGAATAGGAGACCAATTGTGCCACTGACCGCAATCGCCTTCGAGACTGAGCGACCCGCCACAAGCAGGCCCGCCGTGGCGCAACAACAACCAATTGCCACGCTGGCAAACGTAACCAAGCGCTACGGCGCGACCACGGCGCTCGACGGTCTGAGCCTCGCACTTCACCCCGGCGAGATTGTCGCTCTTCTCGGCCCGAACGGCGCGGGAAAATCAACCGCCGTCCGGCTTCTACTCGGACTTATCTCCGCGTCCACGGGCGCTGCGAGCGTCTTCGGCAGCGACCCGCGCAATCCCGCAACGCGCAGCCGCACCGGCGCAATGTTGCAGGTGGCCCGCCTGCCCGAGACGCTCCGCGTTCGCGAGCATCTCGACCTCTTCCGCAGCTATTATCCGCATCCGCTGCCGGTGCAGGAGATCGTCCGAATCGCACAGCTCGACGGCATACATAACCGCTTCTTCAGTCAGCTGAGCGGAGGCCAGAAGCAGCGTGTGCTGTTCGGCCTTGCTCTGTGCGGCGACCCTGATCTCATCGTCCTCGACGAGCCCACCGTCGGGATGGACATTGAAGCGCGACGCGGGCTGTGGCAGCAGATCCGCAGTCTTGCCAACCAGGGCAAGACCGTGTTGTTGACCACGCACTATCTTGAAGAGGCCGACGCTCTGGCGCATCGCATCATCGTCATCAACGAGGGCAGGATCGTCAGCGAGGGCACGCCGTCCGAGATCAAGAGCCGCGGTGCAGGACGCAAGATCAGCTGCCGCACAGACCTGGACATTGAGTATCTGCGCACGCTGCCCAGCGTCACCAGCGTAGAGCGCAATCGAGATGCTGTCGTCGTCACTGCGGGCAACGCCGAAGACGTTGTGCGCGAGATGTTGCTTCAGGACGCCGCCCTCAGCGATCTTGAGATAGCCAGCCCAGCCCTCGAAGACGCCTTCCTTGCTCTCACCAGCACGCGTTGAGGCCCATACCTTCGCAGCCACGAATCGAGAACACAACACAGGAGAACATTATGTCCACCGCATCTCTCATCCATCCCGTCGCTCCGGCGACTAATTTCGCGCACTCCCTGCGCATCTACAGCAAGGAGACGAAGTACGAATTCTTCAAGCTGCTTCGAGCGAAGTCCTTCTCACTTGCCGTCATCGGCTTTCCCGTCATGTTGTACATCATCTTCGGCCTTGTGAATCGCCACGCGCAGGAAGGCAAGGTGCACGTGGCGAAGTACATCCTCGGCGGCTATGCCTGCTTCGGTCTGGTGGGTGCAGCACTCTTCGGCATCGGTGTCGGCCTGGCCTCGGAGCGCACCGCCGGGTGGCTGGAGCTGAAGCGCGCCAGTCCTATGCCCCCGATGGCATATCTCTTCGCCAAATGTATCACCGCTGTTGCCTTCGGCATCATCATCGTCAGCGTTCTAATCACGCTTGCCGTAACGATGGGAGGGGTTTCGCTCTCGGCTGGCGAGTTGGTCAGGATGCTCGGCATGACGATTGTGGGAGCGATCGCCTTCGCCAGCATGGGGTTATTGCTGGCACTGGTCGTTCCGGCTAACGCTGCGTCCGGCATCATCAACCTCATCTACCTTCCAATGTCGTTCATGAGCGGCCTTTGGGTCCCGATCCAGTTCCTGCCTCACTGGCTGCAGCGCATTGCGCCCGCATTGCCGACGTATCACCTCGCGCAACTGATGCAGAACATCTTCGGCTATGCCGACGCTGCATCGATGGCCAGTCATTGGACTGGGCTCGCCGGCTTCACCATACTGATGCTCGGCGCAAGCTGGCTCATCTTCCACCGTTCGCAACAGAGCGCCTGATCGACGCATCTGCAACTCTCACGCGTCAGCGCAGGGTCTGGCGCGTTACACTTTCGAGAAAGCCATGAACACGACACGAAAAAGTTTGTCTACGGGCCTGGATATAGGAAAGCAGAGCGGCACGGGCTACCTCTGGCTCGCGTACTCTGCCTTCTTCTTTATCGATCCCGTCCTGCGCCACGAACGGCGCTTCTGGCTGGAGTGCGGCGCGATCTATATCGTCTTTCTCGTGATTTACATCGGCTTTATGCACGCTCGCACCATGCGGCAGCGGCAGCTCCTTCTGGCTGCCTTTTACTTGCTCGGAGTGTTTTCTCTTCCTATCAACACAGGCGCTTCCAGCTTCTTCATCTACGCTTCTTCCTTTCTTCCGTTCGTTGTTATCTCTGCGCCGGTTGTCGTCGGTCTGATCGCGCTGCAGTGCTTCGGTTATGTCACGGAGGGCCTCTGGCTGCACATCAATCCCCTCTTCATCTCCGTAATGGCTTTTTTAAGCGCTGTCGTCGGCACTGGCAATTTTTTTATTGCGCAGCAAAAGCGCGCAGACAGCAAGCTCCGTATGGCGAACGACGAGATCGAGCAACTCGCTGCGTTGGCCGAGCGGGAGCGCATTGCACGCGACCTGCACGACGTACTCGGCCATACCTTGTCCGTCATTGTGTTAAAGGCGGAGCTTGCGGGCAGGCTGATCGAACGCGACCCGCAGCGTGCGGCGCAGGAGATCTCCGATGTCGAGAAGACCGCACGGACCGCACTCTCCGAGGTGCGCGAGGCCATCGGTGGCTATCGCTCGCAGGGGCTGCCTGCAGAGATGGAGCTGGCGCGGAATACATTGAACGCTGCCGACGTAGCTCTCTCCTGCGAGTCGACGCTGCCGACGCTGACCGCTGCGGAGGAGACGGTACTCTGCCTCACCGTGCGCGAGGCGGTGACAAACATCGTGCGGCATGCACAGGCGAAACATTGTCGTATGAGTTTTGCCACCACGAAAGACAACTACTTTTCACTTTTGATTGAGGACGACGGAACACAAGCTGTACTGTACGAAGGCAACGGGCTGCGCGGTATGCGCGAGCGGGTACAGGCCATGGGCGGCCGCTTCGCCATCAGCGCCCACGAAGGAACAGCGCTTCTCATCGAGCTTCCAGTTGCACGCCGATCTGCCGCGGCAGCGCGAGATTGCGTGCTCCAATGACGACTTCTATCCGTGTTGTACTGGCTGAAGATCAGGCGATGGTGCTCGGTGCACTCTCGGCCCTGCTTGAGCTGGAGCCGGACATTTCTGTCGTGGCCCGCGCTGCCAATGGTCGTGAAGCGCGCGATGCCGTCGCTCGCCTGTCTCCGAATGTATTGGTGACCGACATCGAGATGCCTGTGGTGACCGGGCTGGAGTTGGCAGCCGAGCTTCACGCCAACCATCCATCGGTGCGCACGATCATCCTGACAACCTTTGCCCGGCCCGGTTATCTGCGCCGCGCGCTGGACGCAGGTGCGCGCGGCTACCTCCTGAAAGACCGCCCCGCCGCAGAGCTTGCCGATGCAGTTCGCCGCGTCCACAAGGGACTGCGTGTCGTCGATCCGGCGCTCGCCACCGAAGCTTGGAATGCGGAGCTCGACCCCCTGACAGAACGCGAGCGACAGATTCTGCAGCGCGCTGGCGACGGCAGAAGTAGCACCGAGATCGCGGTCGAGCTGCACCTCTCTGAAGGCACGGTCCGCAACTACCTCTCCGAGGCGATAGCCAAGTTGGGCGCCTCTAATCGCGTCGACGCAGCACGTATCGCCCGCGTAAAAGGCTGGCTATAAATTCTTCTGCCGGGCAACCAATTTGCGAAAAGACCTATTTCGAAGCTCCTGCATCCCATCGTAGTGAAGAACAGGAGAGTCCGATGAAGATCCTCGCCATGTCCATTCCGCTTCGCACGGCTGTCCTCTGTGGCGCGGTCGTTTTGCTTGCCAGTGGTTGCAATAGAAAAGAAGACAACACGTTGAACTTCTCTAACGCGATCAACACCTACTACAGCGCTCATCCCGATTGCCTGTGGTCTGAGTCGATAAAGTTTCCCGTACAGGCCAATACCTCCGACGCCTCCAAAACATCCGGTTACGACGCGCTCGTAGATCAGGGACTGCTGGTTCGGACCACCGCAGAGAAGAAGGTTCTGATCATCGCAAGTAAGCAGGTCAACAACTACGATCTCTCTGACAAGGGCCGCGCTGCCTGGACGGCAGACGTCAACCAGCCTGGCTTCGGCAACTTCTGCTATGGCCATCGCAAGGTTAGCAGCATCGACAGCGCAACGCCCACGACGAGCGCAGTAGGAGCAACGACACAGGTCAACTATCGTTACACGGTCGCTGATGCTGCGGCATGGGCCAGCGCCGCAGAGACCCAAAATGCTTACCCGCAGGTGCAGTCAGAGCTCGCTGCTCCGCAGAACGGACACGCGACATTGACCAATACCAGCAATGGTTGGCAGGTCTCCTCCGTAGGCGCAACGAATACCTCTGGCAACGACGGGAAGATTGTTGAGTAGGTAGTTCTGGAGCTGCATGAGGAGCTGCATGATTGGCGGCGTCATTTTTTAGGACGCAAAAAAATGGCCAGCAGAGAGTGTGATTCTTAACTCTCTGCCGGCCTTTTAACTTTTATTTATTGAGTATCTGATCCGTCGTTCGAGTCAGGCCCTCCGCGCATGGCAGTCATGGCTGCGGCGTAGGATTTCATCTCGTATTCATGAGGCGGCACATCGCCCGCGAGATAGCGCACGAAATAATCCCAACGCCGCCGCGTCATGTATTGTGAGGCTTCGCCATATCCGTGAGCGACGTTCGGAATAATGAGAAGGTCAAAGTCCTTGTTCGCCTTGATAAGTGCTTCAACGACGAGCAACGTATTGTTTAGCGGTACGTTGTTGTCCATGCTGCCGTGAGCCAGTAGAAGGTGTCCCTTCAGATTCTTTGCAACATACTGGTTGGCCTGGCTGTCATAGTTCGTTGTGCCGTCTGCATTCTTCACTAAGAGCCCCGACCACTTCTCAGCCCAATCATCTTCATAGTCGCGTTGGTCGTGGTTGCCGCTCTCTGCAATGCCAACCTTGAAGAAGTCCGGGTAGTGGAACATCGCCGCAGCCGTAGCGTTGCCGCCGCCGGAGTGCCCATAGATCCCCACTTTATCGAGATCGATCCACGGATACTTCGCCGCCAGGTCCTTCATACCGGAGATCTGGTCGGGAATCGTATTGTCGCCAAGGTCTCCGAAGTAAAACTCGTGAAACGTCTTCGACCGAAACGGCGTTCCCATCCCATCAATGCACACGACGATGAAGCCAAGCTCTGCCAGCGACTGTGCATCTCCATGAGCCGCAGCAAAGCCGCGCTCTCCGCAAGAGCCCGTCTGCGGACCAGGATAGACATGGTTCACAATCGGATATTTCTTCGAGGCATCGAAGTTGGTGGGCTTGAACATGAAGCCGTACAGGTCAGTCTTTCCGTCGCGCGCCTTCACCGTGATCGGCACCGGGGGAACCCAGCCCTGAGCCAGCAGCTTGGTGATGTCCTGCTTCGCAACTTCGACGACTAGTTTGCCGCCGCTATCGCGAACAATTGCCGTCTCCGGCTGCGTCACGGTCGAATACACATCGACGAAGTAACGCCCGTCACGCGCCAACGTGACGGTATGATCAGCGTTCTCCGGCGTCAGCAGCTTCATATCGTTCCCGTCAAACTTGATACTGTAGAGGTGCGAGAGATACGGATCGCGCTCCTTCTCTTTTCCAACCGCAAGAAAGCAGATCGTCCGGGTCTTCTCATCCACGTGCAGCACCTGGGTCACGTTGCCGTCGCCATGCGTGATCTGGTTCTTCAGTTTGCCGGTGGTGAGGTCGTATAGGTACATCTGGCCCCAGTTGTCCCGCTCGCTGAACCAGAGCAGTTCGTTGGACTTCGACAGATACTTCCAGTTCACCTTGTTGTTGCCGCTCTCGAAGAACTTCGTCGCCGTCTCGCCCATCACGTCGCGGACATCTCCGGTCGCAGCATCCGCGATGCGCATCCACTCCTGCTTGTGGTCGCGCGAGGTAGAGACGAAAGCCAGATGCGTTCCATCCTCGCTCCACTGCACATCGTCCCACCCGCTTCCGCCGCGGCAACTGATGTCGTCGCAAAGCGTCGAACGGTGCTGATCCGGCGGCATCTTCAGACGAATCATCTTCGCGCCGTCAACGTCGATAATCACTCGCTCGATCATCGTCACATCTTTATCCCCCACCAGTGGGTACTTCCACGCCTTCAACTCAGGATGCCCATTGGTCACGGGTACCATGTACATCTCACCCACCTTGCGCTGGTCCTGTTGAAAGGTCGCAATCTTCTTCGAGTCTGGCGACCACACGAGGATAGGGTTATCGCTCATGATCCAGCCCGCGTTGTCAGTCGCGTAGCCATAGTCCTTCACACCATCTGTGGTGAGCTGCATCTCCTTGCCGGTAGCAAGGTCGCGCACCCACAGGTTGTAGTCACGGATGAACGCGGCCTTCGTCTTGTCCGGCGAGACGTCCGGCTCTCCGCCGCTTCGGTTCGCTGTCGTCGGCTCTGCTTTAGCTCCTGGAGCAATAACCTTTGTGCAGACGCCTGCACCGGTCAGATCACAGCGAAACTTCAGCGATCCATTGCCGACGACGACAGTCTTGTCGCTGTCCGCGAAGGCTATCTCCGAGATCACCAGATGATGCGCATCCACCTTCATCTTGCCGTCTGCGGTCCTCAGTGCGGCCGCCAGCTTGGCCTGATCGAACGCGGGCACTTTGGACCGCTTCGCCGGATCAACCAGCATGTAGGTCACTCCATCCGGTCCACTGTCGCGATACCAGAAGCGACCATCGTCCATCCATGTCACGCGTGCAACGCCGTGGTACACCAGTGGGTTGACGTTATACGCCATGAACTTCTCCGCCTGCGCATAATCCTGTGTTGTAAGCTGCTTACCCTGCGCCAACCCACTTGCCGTGAGACAACACCCTACAAGAACTCCCGCGATCGCCGACATTCTCTTACTCACAGACATGCTCCAAGCCTCCAGATTTTTCACGCACGCTTCAAAAGTGCAGGAATGAATGACGCTTAGTCTACAGTTCGCCGCATAGTTCGCGACAGTCGCCATGGTCGCAACACGCCAAGGAGTAGCAGTACTAAACTTCGCCATCTTCACCTTGGCGCAGCTTCCACAGCACTTGGCGGAAAACTCCCATCCACACGGGCGCATCGCCGGCTGTCACGTTCATCCTTAGAACCAGCCGCCGAATCTGTGCCTCATCGCAGTTGGCTGGATGTCGCTTCGTGTAGCCAGTCTGCTCCAGCACCTCGGTCAACAGCAGTGTCATCCGTTCCACCTCGCTCGCCGGTGCAGCCGCTGGAGCGGAGGCCTCTGCCCGCGCGCCACTATGCCGAACCAGCTCATACAGGCAAACCGCCACAGCCTGGCCGAGGTTCATCGAGGGGTGCCGAATGTCCTCATGCTGCTGCATGGGAATCGTCAACAGCCAGTGACAGTGGCTTAACTCATCGTTGCTGAGGCCGGTCTTCTCCGAACCGAACAGCAGCGCGACCCGACCACTCTGCTTCGCGCGCGCCAGCTCTTTTGTAATTGTCTCCGCAGCATCCGGCAGAGCGTGGAGTGGATGCTGCAACGCTCTCTCGCCCACGGCCGTCGTCCCCACCACCAGAGTGCAATCCGCGACTGCCTCAGCAACACTGCCGAACGTCGCGGCAGCGGCCAGCACCGCAGACGCATCCACGGCAGATCGTGCCGTCTCAAACGGCACGGTGTAGTCGTTCACCAATCGCAGGTGGCCGAAGCCAAAGTCATGCATCGCCCGAGCCACCGCGCCGATATTGTTCGGATTGCGCGCCCGCACCAGCACCACGACGATTCGATCCAGTTCATTCGCCATCAACTACGATTCTAGGCGAGACAACAAAAAAGCGGCCGGCGAAGACATCCGCCGGCCGCTTCCTATTCCTACCTGCTTGCTACTTCTTTGGTTCGTGGCCGCCGCCTTCAGCATGCGGGTTTGCATTGTGCTTGTCGTTGTTGATCGACTTGCTGACGTTGTTCTGTCGTTGGTTGATCTGCTGATGCTCCTGTTGCGTGAGGTGTCCGCCATTCGCCGCGCGGTCGTTTGCAGCCTGGTTGTGGATGCTCGCTTCGCGGCCTTCGACGTTCCTGGTCTCGCCTGCCGTCATCTGGCCGGAGCGAACTCCCTGGCCAATGCGCTGCTGTTGATTCTCTGCACGTGCGCCCACTCTGGGCAGAGCCGCATTCTGCGGACGACCCCCGTTGACCGAGGCAAGATTGCTGCGATCGGCGCGGGCCATCTGCATATGATTCTGCTGCTCCGCAGTGGCTGCGACGTGGTTTTCGCGAGCGAACGAAGCCTCCTGTGCGCTTGGACGGGCTTGAATGCCGCCAGCGCCACCGTTGAAGCTGGTACGGTTGTTGATCGTGGTGTTGTTGATAACGGTTCTATCCACGTAGACGTTGCGGATGACCGTCCGATTTACATTCACCACAGCGGTGTTGTAGGCGAAGTGACCGCCCTCCCAGCGTCCGCCGCCATAGCCGACGCCGCCATAACCGAAGCCGTAGTTTACGCCGCCATAGAAGCCGACGTGCGGGCCCCAGTATCCAGTGTGGAAGAGATATGCGCCACCACCCCAGCCCCAGTAACCCGGTGTCCACAACAGGCCAACCGAAGGTGGCTGTACCCAGACACCCGGAACCCAGTAGTAGCCTGCGTCGCCGTACGCCCAGTATCCGGGGTTCCAAAGATAACCGTCTCCCGGGCAGAGCGGTTGTGTGTAAACAGGCAATACCGGCGGTGCAAAGCCGACCGAAATAAAGACTCCGGCGAAGGATGCAGCTGGCACAAGGGCAAGCGCCGCAGCCACAAAAAACTTACGAATTATGTTGAAAGATCTCATATATCTACCTCATGAAATGACATCGCGGCACTGGTGCCGGTATTTCTGTTAGTCGAACGGCCTGCGCGATCGCCCTTTCGAACGTACCCTATGGAAACACGTGCTCCTCGCGAAAGTTTCAGCTTCTATCGCAAAACTCTCAAACTGCCTACAACTTTTGTTTTATTTTCAGCGTTGCGGCTCAATCTGCGTTGTGGTGAACGCTAGGAATCGCTTGAAAAGCTGCACTCATCTACACTCATAGTTCGACACGCGCTAAAGAATTTCAGTAAAAGACCTCATTCTGTTTTATGTCCGACAACTTCGCCATTGCGCCATAGTCACACAATTAATAGGTAAGCTACATCTCTCGCATGTCCGACAACTTCGCCATTGCGCCATAGTCACACAATTAATAGGTAAGCTACATCTCTCGCATGTCCGACAACTTCGCCATTGCGCCCTCGTCACATAATTAATAGGTAAGCTACATCTCTTCCATGTCCGACAACTTCGCCCAAGTCGTAAAGCAGCAAGCCGACATCGTCCGCATCATCGGCGATTACGTGAAGCTGCGGAAGTCTGGAGCTCAGAACTACACCGGCCTCTGTCCCTTTCACAAGGAGAAGACAGGCTCCTTTTCGGTGAACGCGAACCACAGCTACTTCTACTGCTTCGGCTGTCACGAGAAAGGCGACGTCTTCACCTTCGTGATGAAGCTGGAGAACGTCAGCTTTCCGGAGGCGATTCGCGTTGTCGCAACTAAGTGCGGCATTCCGCTGCCCAAGCGCGAGTTCAGCTCCCCGGAAGAGGCGCGTGAGGCCGGCCTGAGGCGCCAGCTCATCGACATCCACGAGGGCGCAACCCAGTACTTCGAAGCCAGTCTCAAAGCCCCCGAGGCTGCGCGCGCCCGCGAGTATCTCACCGGACGCGGCGTCGGCGCAGACACGATCGCAAAGTTCCGCATCGGTTATGCGCCCGATGACTTCAATCACATGCGCGAGCAACTGGCGAAGCACTTTGCCCCAGAGGTTCTGCGCGCCAGCGGCCTCTTCAGTGCGAAGGAGCAGGCCGACGGCACCCCGGGCTCCATGTACGCTCGCTTCCGCAAGCGCATCACCTTCCCCATTGCCAATGAGCAGGGCAAGACCATCGCCTTCACTGCCCGCGCGCTCGACAGCGAAGACGAAAAGGGCAGGCCGATCGCCAAATATATAAACTCGCCTGAGACTGCGCTCTACACGAAAGGTCAGGTTCTCTTCAATCTCGATAAGGCCAAGACCGATATGCGCGCTCACGACTTCGCGCTCCTGGTTGAAGGCCAGATGGACTGCATCTCCATCTACATGGCTGGTGTTCACAACGTTCTTGCTACCTCCGGCACAGCCTTTACCGAGATGCAGGTCCGCCTGCTCAGCCGCTTCACCAAACGCGTCGTCGTCAACTTCGACCCCGACCAGGCCGGTGCTAATGCAGCGGAAAAATCAATTGCTCTCCTCACCGAAGAGGACTTCGAAGTAAAGGTTATCGCCCTTGAAGGTGGTCTCGACCCGGACCGCTTCGTGCGCGAGCAAGGCATCCAGGCGTACATGGCAGCCTTGCGTACGGCGAAGCGCCACTCCGATTACCTCATCGACCGTGCCCGCCAGCTCTTCCCCGCGCGCACCGCCGATGCCAAAGTCAAAGCTCTCAACTTCCTGCTACCGCACATTCGCCGTATGCCCAACCGCATTCAGCGCGATGAGTTCGCCGCAGACGCCGCCCAGAAGCTTGGTATCGACTCCGCGATTCTGCGTCAGGAGTTGAAGCAGGCCGCGGCTCAGCGCGTCGAAAGCGTCCGCGCTCACACCGGCGACCCTGCCAGCGAGACCGAGCGCGTCCTGCTGCGCGCCCTCGTTCTGCCGGAGAACGATGCTGCCCGCGTCCTCGCCGCCGAGCAGCTTGTTCAGCACCCTGAGTGGTACGAGAACCTGCCCGCAGCCGCCGTGCTCGAGGCGCTTGCAAACGCCCCCGCGCCATCCAACCCGCTCGACGCTGCTCCCGATCAGCAAAGCCGGGTGCTTCTAGCTCGAGCACTGCAACACGCCGATTCCGCCGAGGCCTCCTCCACCGGCGCCCGAGAACAGTCCATGGCCGAGCAGGTCGAAAACGCACTCCACACTCTGGAGCATCGCCAACTCGAACGCCGTCAACGCGAGCTGCGCTCGCTCATGGCAGAGGCGGATCGTCGCGGAGACCAGGAGATGCTGCGCCAACTGACCGCGGAGAAGATTCAGATCGACCGTAAACTTCGCGAGCACTAACCGCAACGCGCTTGGGCAAAGACATTAGACTTGATGCAAGCTCCAAGACACAAGAATGAGCATGGACAGTTCCACAAAGCGGCGGTTGCTCCTCGGCTTCCTCACCAACTGGGTTGGGAAGATATCTTCGACGCTCATCCAGCTGATTCAGGTGCCGGTCTTCCTCCACTTTTGGAGCGTTCCTCTCTACGGAGAATGGATGATCGTCAACTCCATCCCCGCTTATCTCAGCTTCAGTAACGCCGGCTTCGGTAGCGTGGCCGGCAACGAGATGACGATGCTGGTCGCGCGCGAAGACCGCGAAGGTGCGCTCCGCATCTTCCAAAGCTGCTGGTGGCTGATCGCCATCATCTGCACCGCAACCATCGCTCTGCTCAGTGGAGCGCTCTACTATCTCCCAGCCGCCCACCTCCTCAAGCTCAGCGCCATCAGCGAGTCCGATACCAAGTGGGTCATCTTCTATCTCGGCGTCTCCGTGCTGCTGGGCCAGCTTGAGCAGCTCCTCCAATCCGCGTATCGCTGCATCGGTCGCTATCCTTACGGTACGTTCATCAAGAACATGTTCTCGCTGTTTGCCTTTGCCTGTATTCTCGTCTCGGTCGTGCTTGGCGGCGGCGTGCGCAGGACCGCCCTTGTCTACGCAGTGGTGAACATCGCCGGTACTGTTCTGTTCAGCATCCTCGTCCACCGCGACATCCCCTGGATTAAATTCGGCTGGCAGAACGCCAGCTTCGCTGAGATTCGCAAACTTGCCCGGCCTGCCATAGCCTTCATGGGCTTTCCGCTGGGCAACGCCCTGAACCTGCAGGGAACGCTGCTGGCGGTTGGCTACGCGCTGGGGCCCACGGAGGTCGTCGTCTTCGGCACCGCGCGCACCGTCTCCCGCGTCGCACTGCAGATGGTAGCGATGGTCAACAACACCTTCGAGCCGGAGCTGTCGATCGCCTATGGCGCAAGAAACTACGAGCTGACCCGAACGCTGCTTCGGCGCGCCTGTCAGCTCGCGCTCGTCGTCGCCTTCGTTATCGTTATCGTCATGATGACCTTCGGCCCCTGGTTCCTCACCCACTGGACAGGAGGCCACGTTCCCCCCAGCCGTGCGCTGCTCAGTATCCTCCTTGTGGTCGTCGTCTTCTATGCTCTGTGGTCCACCAGCTCCACCCTGATGACCTCGACCAACCAGCACCAGAGACTGGCAACGTACTATCTCATCGGTACCAGTCTTACTTGCGTTCTGTGCTACTTCCTGTCGCGCTCCTATGGCTTGTACGGCGCTGCGGCCTCGTTGCTGGTCTCGGAGCTGGTGATGAACCTATACGTGGTTCCGGCGTCCCTGCGCATCTCCCGCGACACCCTCCCCGCCTTCCTCGCCAGCATGCTTCATTTTCCGCCGTCCCTGCGACCGGGCGTGCTTCTGGCTCGCATTCGAAGGTCGAAGCCAAACCTCGAAAGTTGAGGAGTTTTTGACGCGAAAAGAGCTTAGCGGCCAAACCGCATCCCATATCTGTAGCGCACGATGTGGTCATAACTATGGCTCCAACGGGTGCGATACATACATACCCATCTTCGGCGGTCCCCGGGGCCATGATGGGGGCGCTAAAGGGCGAAAGACTGCTTGCAAAGCGGCCTGCGAGTCTTTTTTCCTCAGGCAACGTCTAATCTTTGTGGTATTCTGTGATTCGCTGGGGACGTGTGCCTTCGAATGCCCAGACCTTTTCTAAGGTCACCGGGCTTGCCAACGCGGTCTAAACCGCAATCTGCTCCCTGCCCATTACGTAACAACCAAGGGATTGGTCCGCCTGAATATCACCACTAAGACCAGCGGCATCCCAATCTAATAGAATTTTTCGCAGGAGTGCGCACAGCCGTGGCTGAAGAAATTGACAAGTACGAAGACGATATAGACAAGCTCATCGACACAGGGAAAGAAAAAGGCTACCTCACCTATGGCGAGGTCAACGACCTGCTCCCCGGTGACATCACCACACCCGACGATCTCGATGATCTTCTCACCACCATCAACACACAGGGCATCGATGTCCTCAACGGCGAAGAGCGTTCAGGCCGCGACAAGTACGAGCCCGAGGCTGGCGAAGAGTCAGACGACGTAGAACTCGACCTCTCGCCCGGTACGCTCGAGAAGACCAACGATCCCGTCCGCATGTACCTCCGCGAGATGGGCACCGTTCCTCTGCTCACCCGCGAGGGCGAAGTCGAAATCGCCAAGCGCATCGAGCGCGGCCAGCTTCGCGTCATGAAGGCCATCTCGCGTTCGCCGATCGTCATTCGCGAGATCGTCGGCCTGGGCGAAGACCTCCGCCGCGGCGTCCGCAATATCAAGGAAGTCGTCACCTTCGACGAAGAAGAACTCACCGAAGAGATCCTGCAGGCTCGCGTCCGCGCAACCGCCGGTCGTATCGACGTCATCGTTAAGCACCAGAAGAAGGTGGGCGTTCTTGAAGAGAAGCTCGCCGCGCCCACTGGCAAGGATGCCAAGGCTAAGGCGAAGGATACCCGTAAGACTCGCTGGCTCATCGGCCGCGAACATGTCTACATCAACCGCATCATTCGCGAGCTGAAGTACACCAACGGCGAAAAGAAGCGGCTGCTCGACAAGGTTAATAAGACCGTCGACGTCATGCGGACTCTGGAGCGTCAGATCAAGACGCTGGACACCAAGTTCGACGCCTCGAAGTCCGAGGAGTTGCGCAAGGAGTACCGACGCCAGCAGAAGAACTGCCGCACCGATCTCGAGCGCGTCGAAGCTGACGCCGGCATCTCCATCGCCGACCTCAAGCGCACCCAGCGCGAGATGATCCAGGGCGACATGGACGCCGAGCGTGCCAAGCGCGAGCTCATCGAGGCCAACCTTCGCCTCGTCGTCTCCATCGCGAAGAAGTACACCAATCGCGGTCTGCAGTTCCTCGACCTCATTCAAGAGGGCAACATTGGTCTCATGAAGGCCGTCGACAAGTTCGAGTACCGTCGCGGTTACAAATTCTCCACCTATGCCACCTGGTGGATTCGTCAGGCCATCACCCGCGCCATCGCGGACCAGGCCCGCACCATCCGCATCCCGGTGCACATGATCGAGACCATCAACAAGCTCATCCGCACCTCGCGTCAACTGGTGCAGGAGCTTGGCCGCGAAGCGTCCTCGGAAGAGATCGCCCGCCGCATGGACATCCCGGTCGCAAAGGTCCGCAAGGTCCTCAAGATCGCCCAGGAGCCCATCTCCCTCGAGACTCCAATCGGAGAAGAGGAAGACTCGCACCTTGGCGACTTCATCGAAGACCGCATGGCCGTCTCCCCGGCGGACGCTGTTATCAGTGTCAACCTGAAGGAGTACACCTCGCAGGTCCTACGCACCCTGACCCCGCGCGAAGAGCGTGTGATCAAGATGCGCTTCGGCCTCGAAGACGGCTCAGAGCATACCCTTGAAGAGGTTGGCCAGTCCTTCCAGGTCACCCGCGAGCGCATCCGTCAAATAGAGGCCAAGGCCCTCCGCAAGCTCCGTCACCCCAGCCGCAGCCGCAAGCTCAAGGCCTTCGTCGACGGCGTCAAGGATATGTAATCTCAACATGGAGAAGGGTACGCTCTGGCAGATTTCCTGGCCGAACGTACCCTTCTCCTCGTTGTCCCCTACCAACATCTGGACTCTGCGATGGCGAACGGCACAGTGTAGTCCGATGACCTCGTTCGCGGGAAATCTCACTTTTACGGTTGATCGTAGGCTATCCAAAACGCAGCTTCTATAAATAGAGTTTTTCCATACTGCAGCACGAAGCGTATCTCTTCATGTTCTATCCTGCTTTCCTCGTTCTAGCTCTCACCCAGGTCGTATGTGGCCATATTCGGCTCTCCGCTCTCTTCATGAATTCGCTCATCCATTTCAGCTAGTCTTCGTTTTAGCACTATCCATAAAACAGCTGCCTTCGAAATGCGATACTGTGCCAGTTAGTCTCATTTGCCTATGACCACTTCGCGCCTTCGCAAAATTGTACTGATCTATCCTCTGCTGCTCATCCTTTGCGGAGTCGGCTATGCAAAATACGATAGCTACAAGCTTGATGGCGATGCCGTCGCCTTCATGGACATCGCCGACGCCATCCACGCCCACGACTTCGCTATGGCCGTAAACGGCTATTGGAATCCGGCCTATGCAGCAGCCCTCGCCATCGGCGAAGCCATTGAACGTCCCTCCCGTTGGAATGAGCTGCAGACCTTCTACTGGGTCAACTTCTGGATCTTCGTCGGCTGTATCCTTGCCTGCATCTACTTCGTGCGTTCCCTGCTTCTCGTTCGCGAACGCTGCACTCCCGACTCTCCAATGCCTCCCGCGCTTTCTCCTCCTGCGCTTCTGCTTATCTCCCTCGCCCTTCTCTTCTATAGCTTCCAGCGCGAGCTCTCCATCGGCGCAGTCCGCTCCGACTCGCTTCTACTGTTCTTCTTTCTCTTCGCCGCTGGCTTTCTTCTCCGCCTTCAGAGTGGGGGCCGCTTCGTCTACTACCCTCTGCTTGGACTCGCGCTCGGACTCGCCTATCTCACCAAGTCATTTGCCTTTCTTCCATCAGGAATACTTCTTGGCTCAATCTTCATCTTCGGCCTTACTCGAAAGTCCGGCCTGCGCGGACGCATCCTCGCGGGTGCTTTAGTCGCGGGCTTTGTCTTCGCTGCCGTCGCCGGCCCGTATATCTTTGCTATCTCCAAACAACGAGGTCGCCCCACAACAGGGGAATCTGCAAGGCTCAACTACTGTTTCTTCGTGGACCAGACAGGTCGCTGGCACGAATGGCATAGCGGTGACCTGGGCCACGCCACGGCCAACTTCAAACATCATGAGGAGCTCCTTCTCGATTCTCCTCCCGTATATTCCTACTCGCAGCACGCCATCGGTACCTATCCGCTCTGGTTCGACCCTGCGTACTGGACGGACACACTGCAGCCAAAGTTTTATCTAAAGGGTCATCTCCTCCGTCTAGCCCGATGCTCTGCTCTTCTTGTCCGCTTCCTCGTAGGTCATCTTGAAGCCTTTGTCGTTCTGGCGGTTCTTCTTCTGGCCGGCTGTTTCTTCGGAAGATCGCGCACTTCGTGGCTTCCCTTGCTGCCCGTTGCGGTCTGGGGCCTTCTCATGCTTGGCATCTACTTCCCCGTCGATCTTCAGGACCGCTACCTGACTCCATTCTTGCTCTTGGTCGCCATTTCAATGCTCGCCATGCTTCGAAGGCCCGCCAGCGGCCATGCCGGAGCGATCGCCACTGTCCTGGCAGTTCTTCTGGCTGGCCTTACGTTAGCCGATGCGGCCAGCGATCTCGGCCAGCGGCGACGAATCCTCAGCGTGACCAGCCATCCTCGCGGAGCCTATAGCACCGAGATCTACCCTGCAGCCAAAGGCCTTACCGATCTCGGCATCGCTCCCGGCGAAACCGTAGCCTGCTTTGGGGAGATGGCTTGCTATGTCGACATATACTGGGCGCGCCTCGCAGGAACTCCGATCCGTGCAGAGATTCAGACACCCGATGGTCAAGATGCCGGCGCGTTCTGGAATAGCATCCCCAACAAATCTGCGGTGTTTGATGCTCTCCGCGCAAAACAAATCGCCGCAGTCGTCGCAGTATTCGCGCCATCGGCACACATTCCTGTGGGCTGGCAGCAGTTAGGCAATAGCGACTTCTATGCCTACCCGCTCACCAGATCCATGCAACAGGAGACTCTGAACAGTGCACCGTAGAGGGAGCCTTCTCTTTTACTGCTGTTCCAAACTTCTGCCTTGCCAGACCGGAACAGACAAATAAATCATCCTCTTGATCTCTTTTCGCCCCCGTGCCACCGAGTCCAATATCATGCCGCACACCAGGGACAAGAACGAAAGTAGAACAAGTCCCGTCGATAGAATCGCCGTCGGGAAACGCGGCACCAGATGTGTTCGATGAAACTCGACAAAGATTGGAATACTTAAACCAATCGCTGTAATAAACAAAATCATGCCGACCACCGAGAAGAAAATCAGCGGGCGTTCATCCTTCACTAACATCACAATCGTTCGCAGAATCCGCAGGCCATCCGAGTAGGTGCGTAGCTTGGACGCACTCCCCTCTGGCCTGTCCTTGTACGGTGTTGTCATCTCACCGATTGGCATTCCAAGCTCCAGTGCATGGATCGTCAACTCGGTCTCAATCTCAAAACCGGACGATAACGCCGGAAACGACTTTACAAAACGGCGGCTGAAGACCCTGTATCCCGACAACATGTCTGTGATCCTGCTGCCAAACGCCCACCTCACCAATCCGGTCAGCATCGTGTTCCCCATCCGATGCCCGCGCCGGTATGCTGCGACGATGTCCGTCACCCTCGTTCCGTTGAGCATGTCCAGCCGCTCATCCAATAGCTGTTGCACCATCGGGCGCACAGAAGCTGCCTCATACGTATCGTCGCCATCCACCAGAACATATACGTCTGCTTCGATATCGGAGAACATCCGCCGAACAACGTTTCCTTTACCCTGCAACGGCTCGCGGAACACTCGCGCACCAGCCGCAGTCGCAAGCTCTACCGTCCGGTCCCGGGAGTTGTTGTCATACACATAGACTGTTGCATCAGGCAGCGCGGCCCTGAAGTCGTCGATCACTTTAGTGATCGCTGCTTCCTCATTATGGCAAGGAATTAACACAGCAACCGACGGCGAACTCATCTCTTGGACATACTCCACGAGCATCAGCCTACCAGAAGCTCTCTCCGCAATGCCCAAACATTCTCGTTGTTAGCCGCATTCTTCCTTCAACCTGCATCGAGCAATGTAGCTGTCGATACTGAAAGCTACTAACTCACAGGTGTTTGAATGAGCACCACAATCTGCCAATGTGAGACGCGTGCCGCGCCTATCGAGCGAGATAAGTGTAAAGTACCGCGGCCTAGGCCTGTGCTGCCGGCACAAACCCATCGCAGCCGCTGATCGGCGAAACCTTCAGGTGCAGCGCTGCATGCTTCGGGTGCCCGCACTCATCCAGCATCTCCGCATCGGCCTTCTTGCTCGACAGGATCGTCACCAGCACCGAGCTCTTCGCATGATGCTCGCCAAAGTGATTACAAAGTCCGCACTGTCCATTGTGAACTGCCTGCATAATCGCCTCCTTCTTTCTGTCTACTAAGAGTCTCGGATCGCATCCCAACGTTGTCTCGACCCTGCAATTGATCTGGACAGTACGCTCTAAGAAAACCCTTGTAAACTGCGACTATTTGGGTCGTAGAATAAGAGGCGCCTCATCGGTCGTATCGGCACAGGGGAACCACCCATAGCCGCGCCGCGTATCCCTTACTGCAGTCTTCGAGAGGAACGACACCATGTATCCCACCGACCCCATCTACACCGTCAACATGAACGACCATCAGCGCGCCTGGTTCTACGCCGAATATGAACGTGCTCGCAAAGATGAGATCGTCGGATTCCTGCTAGCGCTCTTCCTCGGCTGCTTTGGTGCCCACCACTTCTACCTCCGCAGAAACACAGCTGGCGTTATCTATCTCTTCTTCTTCTGGACGGGCATCACCGCCATCCTCGGACTCATCGAGTGCTTCTTCATGCCCTTCCGCGTCCGCCAGTACAACGCCACCCAGGCGGCCTACATTGCCAGCCTCATCCTCGGCAGCAGCGCTCCTGCCAGCGCATCGTCACATGGAGTAGCCGCCGCTTGTACCGCATGCTCAGGCCTCAACGAGCCCGGTGCAGCCTTCTGCCGTCACTGCGGGGCCGTCATCGGCAACCACCTCAGCACACAGCCGGCGGTATAGATTACTGCCACACCACCGTACTCTTCTTCCGGTGGCCGAACACGACAAACTCGCTGCCGTCTCTCGCATGGCACGAGCGCATCAACGAGCGCGTCCACGACAGTTACATGTTGGTATGGCCACCACGCATATCTTCGTTGAAGGTAGGCTTGATGAACGCAAGCGCCTGCGCCATCTCCGCCGTATATTGCGTGCGGTGGCCCATCAGAGCTTCAGTCGGCGTGGCGTATTCGGTATCCACCGCCAGCCGGATCAGCCCTTCTCCTGCCAGAACCTCCGCGGTCTTTTTCAGCTCCGCCACGGTCGTATTCAGGTACTGTGCGTCTCTCGGATCCATCACCCACACCGGCTTGCCTTCGCCCAGCACGCCCGAAAGCCAGAAGATCTTCGCCGCCAGATACTCCTGTCGCTGCGGCTCCTTGGTGTCGTTGAAGTTGAACTTCTTCTGCCACGTGCTGTAGTACCGTGTCGTCACCGGCACCGGCTGGCGGTTGCCGCTCTTCACCAGCTCCAGTTGTCCCTGGTCCATCGTCTTCCGCACCGCGTTGTAGATAAAGCCCTCTGCGAACGGCTGCTCCGGCGCCTTCACGATCTCCGCAAAAGTCACGGTCATCGAAGCAGCGATCTTCGCATGCAGCACACTCGGCTCACCATCTTCCAGCCGCACCTCGCCATGCACCAGAAACGTATCCGCGCCCGAGGTCGAACCATGGAACGGCCAGGTGAACTTCTCGAAGCTTAACGGAAGACCATGCAGCGTCAGGTAGCAGTCCGGTCGCGGATTCTTCAACCGCTTCGCCGCCTCGGTCAGATATACGCCTACCTCGGCCAGCAGATCTGCTTGGCTAAAGTCGAACTTGTCGCTTAGCTCCAGCAGGTGCGTCTTGGCTGTGTCTGTCGCCAGTCCTAGCTTGAACCGGGTCGTCGGTTGACCGGAAAAATCCTGTCCTACTTCACTCGAAATCACGACCAGCCCAGCTACCTTTGCCGCCGCTTCTACCTGCCCCGCCAGCACTGCCTGCGTTCCCATGCTCATCTGCCTGTATCTTCCTTTGAGTTTTTCCTTGTGCTTCTCTATTTTACGACCGATACCCCTCTTCCTGAACTCCAGCACCGGCTTCTTCGCACACAATCGGACACCTCTCGCGCCACTCTGCCTTTCACGAGGCCCTCCTATCGGTGCGGCCAATCCATCTTCAGCACTAGCGTCCCTCGATGAACGCCCGGCACAGAGGGTGTTGGCGGGTAAAGTACTTCTTTTATGCGCAAGCTTTTGCACCTCTGTCCATCAAAAGCTTTATAACAAGTCGCTAACTCGCTCTTTCCAAGAAGGTAATGGGAAGAATCTACCGTATCGAAGTTGGCACTTCACATGCTCTTACAGAGCGCGAGGACACCCTCCTCGAACGCTCAACCTGTTGCCCTTGGAGATCTATTTATGCTTAAGACTCTTATCCTTATCTCTGCCTTGACCTTTGGTAGTTTCGCTGCGGCTCGCGCCGATGGTATCACCGGCAACTTTACTTTAAGTGGAACCGATGCTTATACCACTACAACGCTCAACTTCGGTTCTGCTGTGATCGGTGCTGCAGGTTCTGGGCCGGTCACAGGCACCTTCGCCACCTATCTGACGAACGGCACCACTGTCGACTTCTATCCAGGCACCCTGTTCTATGCAAATGGAAGCAACGTGGTATCTCCAGCCTTCCAACTCTTTACCGTTACTGAGAATGGCGAGACGTTTACCTTCGATTTAAGCGACTATACCGCTGTTTATACCTCCGGCACCAACCTGTTTGGTACGTTCACTAACCTGACCATCGAGGGTGGTGGAGATTTCACAGGATCGGGTTCAGTGGCGTATACGGATAGCCCCGGCTCCATCAACTTTAGTTCTCAAACGGAGGGTGGACAGACGACCACAACGTTCTCCGCCTCTGCCGAAGCTGCAGGAGCGTCGCCGGTTCCCGAACCCGCTTCGCTCGCCCTCTTCGGCACCGGCTTGCTTGGAGTCGTCGGCATTGCCCGCCGTAAGCTCAAGGTCTAACCTTTTTAACCCTTTGCTTCACTCGGAACCGGGAGCCGCAACAGGCTTCCGGTTCTTTTTGTATGCCATCCCTGCCGGGCAACCTTGACACGGACAAATCAACTCAGGCTTCCCTCACGCCCCCGAAGACCTCAATCGCTCGCCTCATCAGATGGAAAGCCGCCACCCCAAAAAGCTGTCAACCCCCTAACCACTGGATCTCCCTCCCCATCAGCAACATCCGCCTGGCGCATGAGTTTCCTACAACCCGCTAAACTGGAAGTAGCAGCGATATCAGGTGCCCCCGCGTACCAACGCTCCATCGCATCATGTAGATTCAAGTCTTCGGGGTGTGCTTGCACCTTCTGGTACAAGGCTAAAGTATTTGATTCGAGGACTTTGCACACTTTTGGTAGGGGGAGGGGGGTACCGATACAACCCACCTCCTCCCTCAACCCGCACGAAGGAAACCACATGAACCTGGCCGAACTTCTCACCGAAACCCGTAACCCGCTCACCGAGCACATCGACGAGCTCTCCACCCTCGACATGCTTCGGCTCATCAACGAAGAGGATGCCAGGGTCGCCGCAGCCGTAGCCGCAGTCCTTCCCCAGACCGCTCAGGCCATCGACGCCATCGTCCAGCGCTTCGCCACCCGTGGCCGCCTCTTCTACATCGGAGCCGGCACCAGCGGCCGTCTAGGCGTCCTCGATGCCAGCGAGTGCCCCCCCACCTTCTCCGTCCCGCCCACCCTATTTCAAGGAATCATCGCCGGTGGAGACAGTGCCCTGCGCAAGTCCAGCGAAGCCTCCGAAGACTCGCCCGAACAAGGCGCGGCCGACCTCGCCGCCCACGGCTTTACATCGCAGGACACCCTCGTCGGCATCGCCGCCAGCGGCCGCACTCCCTACGTCCTCGGTGCCCTCGCCCATGCCAAAAAAATCGGCGCCCTCACCATCGCCCTCACCTGCGTCCCCAACTCCGCAATGGCCGCCGCCGCCGATATCTCCATCGCCCCGCTCACCGGCCCCGAGGCTCTCACCGGCAGCACGCGCATGAAGGCCGGCACCGCCACCAAACTCGTCCTCAACATGATCAGTACCAGCATCATGATCAAGACCGGCGCCGTCTACGGCAACCTCATGGTCAACGTCCAGCCCACCAACGCCAAACTCGTCGACCGCGCTCACCGCATCATCATGGCAGCCACGCAAACCGATCAAGCCACCGCCGCCAGTCTTCTTCAACAGGGCGGCAGCGTGAAGACCGCCATCGTCATGCAGAAGCTCTCGCTCGACCGTGCCGCCGCCGAGGCAACACTCGAAGCCAACCACGGGAGGTTAGCCGCCGCACTGAAACCAACCGGCTAGTTGCGTGTCACAGTGCGTAGGTGCAGCTCACGCATCTGCTGCTCGCTCACTGGAGTAGGTGCATCCACCATCAGGTCGATGGCCTTCGCGGTCTTCGGAAAAGCGATCACTTCGCGGAGGCTGGTTGCGCCGGCGAGAATCATCACAATACGATCCAGCCCCAGCGCAATGCCGCCATGCGGTGGTGTGCCGTACTCCAGCGCGTCGAGAAAGAAGCCGAACCGCTCCTTCGCCTCGGCGTCACTCATGCCCAGCGAGCGGAAGATCTCAGCCTGCACATCCTGCCGATGGATACGGATCGAGCCCGAACCAAGCTCCGTGCCGTTCAACACGATGTCGTACGCCAGCGCACGTACGGCCCCCTTATCGCTGGTAAGCCGCCCTGCTTTAATGTCTTCCTCATGAGGCGAGGTGAACGGATGGTGAGCCGCATTCCACACCTTCGTCTCTTCGTCCCACTCATACATAGGAAAGTCCGTGACCCAGAGAAATTTGTAATCAGCCTCGGAGCCTGTCTGCTCAAAGAGCTTGTGTTTGTCGGCATACTTTTTCGCCAACTCCAGCCGCAGCGCCCCCACACGCTTGTAGATCCACTGCGAATCGTGGTTCCACTTCGCAGGTGTGCCAAGCTTTGGCGTGATGACGATCACCAGATCGGCGGACTCGGCGGCAAGTTTCTTCTCGACCGTCTCAGCGAGAGACGCAAAGGCAGCATTCGTCTTCAGCCGAGCCACGTCGAGAAAGTCCAAGCCGCTGTCGCCAAAGGTTGCGCGAATCTCATCGACCAACGCACGGCGCTGCGTCCCGCTCAGCACGCCAACCCCCGGGACGACAAACCCCAGCACCGGCAGGCTCTGCTCGATCTTCAACGTCTCACGCAGCGCCCCCGTCAACTCGTCTGTCAGCGAGACCATCGCAGGCAGTCGCATGTCCGGCTTGTCGATCCCGTAGTTCCTGATCGCATCGTCGTAAGTCATCTGCACGAAAGGAGCCGTCAGCGAAATACCGGCGGTCTTGAACGCCGCCGTCAAAAATCCCTCGACCACACGAAAGACTATCGCCTGTTGAGGAAACGTCATCTCCAGGTCGATTTGGGTGAACTCCGGCTGACGGTCCGCACGCAGGTCTTCGTCGCGAAAGCAGCGCGCAATTTGGAAGTATTTATCGAATCCGGAGATCATCAGGATCTGCTTAAAGATCTGCGGCGACTGCGGCAGTGCGTAGAAGCTGCCTGCATGAACGCGGCTCGGCACAAGGTAATCGCGAGCTCCCTCGGGCGTCGAGCGTGTCATGAAGGGCGTCTCGATCTCGAGAAACCCCTCATCAGAAAGGTAGTTTCGAATCGCCCGTGCAACCTTATGGCGCAGCTCGAAGTTGTGCTGCATCTGTGGACGCCGCAGGTCTAGGTAGCGATACTTCAGTCGAACCTCTTCGTTGGCGATCGCATCTTCTGCCGGCGAAAACGGTGGCGTTTTTGCCTCATTCAGCAGCAGCAACTCTTGAGCGACGACCTCGATCGCACCGGTCGCCATATTCGGATTGTCGAGCCCAGCGCCGCGCCGCCTCACGTTGCCCTTGACCGCGACAACATACTCCGATCGCGCCGTTTCAGCCTTTGCGTGGGCCTCGCCGGAGATCTCTTTGTCCAGCACCACCTGTGTAATCCCGGTGCGGTCGCGCACGTCGAGGAAGATGAGATTGCCATGGTCGCGCCGACGGTTCACCCAGCCCATCAGGACAATGTCCTGGCCATCCTGCTCCACGCGGAGCTCTCA
>Ga0302324_100000796_pt1 | contig 79513 bp, 71 predicted proteins | sample Palsa_T0_1_FD_201949 | JGI IMG/M metagenome (GOLD analysis project Ga0302324, IMG submission 201949) | Peat permafrost microbial communities from Stordalen Mire near Abisko, Sweden - Palsa_T0_1 | ecosystem: Environmental > Terrestrial > Soil > Palsa > Peat permafrost | place: Sweden: Abisko...
ATCCGCCATCCGCGTATATCTTCTCCCCGGTCGCCGACTGTCAGCAGGTGCTCGGATTCCCGGTGGCGAGCGCCCCCTATCAGTACTATCCGATCGGGCCGTTCCACCAGGATTTCACTAATTTCTCTCCCACACTGGGCGCGGAGTACCACTTCACGCAAGACATGATGCTGTACGGCACGTTCTCCAAGGGCTACAAGACCGGCAGCTGGACCACGCGCCTGTCGGATCCGAACGCGACCTACAATTCGAGCCTGTACTTCAAGCCCGAGTTCGCTACTTCGTATGAGGTCGGCTTCAAGTCGGAGCTGCTCGACCACCGGCTGCGTCTGAACGCCGCAGCCTTCACGACCAAGTACGACAACATTCAGCTCAACTCGCAGATCGGCATCTCGCCGACCATCGTCAATGCGGGCGACGCGACGATCGACGGCCTGGAGCTCGAGACGCAGGCGCTGATCGGTCACGGGTTCTCGTTCAACATGGGCTTGGGCTACACGCACGCCGTGTACGACACGCTGAACGATGTCATAGACAACGGCTATCAGCTCACGCTCAACTCCTGCCCCGAGTCGGACCCGAACTCGCCGCTGCCGCCGGCCAGCGGCGTGCCGAATGCGAAGACACAGGTGCAGAACGGCGCCTGCCAGCTGCCGAAGACGCCGAAGTTCAAGGGCAACCTCGGTCCCCAGTACGAGGTCACTCTGCCGAATGCTGCAGCGCTATTGTTCGACGCCGATTGGACCTATACGACCCGGGAATACAACGACATCGGCAATACCTGGCAGATCTCTCGTCCCGGTATGAGCATGGTCAACGCCGGTCTCACCTACAAGCCGTCGGATCACATCTGGGAGGTCGCCGCCGGCTGCAGCAACATCACCGATACGCGCTATGTCGTCTATGGGCAGAACCAGGGCGGTGTCGCCGTCATGGATGCGACCTACAGTCCGCCGCGCGAATGGTATGCGACGTTGCGCTTCAAGCTCGGTGGACCAAACGGGCAATAATGGTCTACCGTCTGAGCTGCAAGTAGCGTGCGCCGCCCCGGACTCGTGCCGGGGCGGTGTTTCCTGAGCTGGCGACTGGAGTGAGCGATGAAGCCGACACGCGATCAGCGACTGTGGATGTACGAGGCCATGTATCGCAGCCGTCGGCTCGATGATGCAGTGCTTGCGGCCTATATGGAGGGCAAGACGCCCGTGTTTCACATGGGCAAGGGGCCGCTCCCGGGCGAGATGCATCAAAGTTTCGGTCAGGAGCCGTGCGCGGCCGGTGTCTGCGTCCATCTCGGCGCCGACGATGCGGTGGGCGCGGGTCATCGCCCGCACCATGTCGCCATAGCCCGAGGCGTCAACCTCAAGCGCATGGCTGCGGAGCTGTTCGGCAAGAGGACTGGACTGTCCGGTGGTCGCGGTGGCCATATGCACCTTTACGACGCGGGCGTGAATTTCTTCTGCAGCGGCATCATCGCCGAAGGCATGGGACCGGGCGCCGGCATGGCGATGGCGCGCAAGATGACAGGCAAGCCAGGCATCGCCGTGGCTTTCGTCGGCGATGGTGCGGCCAATCAGGGCGCCTTCCATGAGGTCATGAACATGGTCGGCCTCTGGAAGCTGCCGTTTATCTGCGTTATCGAGGACAACAAGTACGGCGTATCCGTGTCGAAGAAAGACTCCACCGCGGTCGCGCACAACGCCGATCGCGCCTCGGCCTATGCAGTGGCCGGCGAGTACGTGCCGGGCAATGACCCGGATCTGATTTTCGAGGCGGCGGGCCGCGCCGTGGAGCGTGCGCGATGCGGGGAAGGCGGCACCATTCTCGAGCTCGAGACCGAGCGACTGCATGGCCACTTCATCGGTGACAGCGGCGCGTATCGTCCTGAAGAGGAGCGCAAGGCCATGAAGGATCCCATCCCGAGCTACCGGCAGCGACTGCTCAGCGACGGCGCTGTGTCAGCGACCGACATGGCAGCGCTCGAGGCGCGGATCCAGAGCCAGGTGGATGAGGCGATGAAGTTCGGGCGCGAGAGCGAGTATCCCGGCGCGAGCGAGGCGCTCGAGCGCCTGTACGCCTGAGGGAGGATCGACGATGGCCCAGAGTACGGCCGATACCGGCACCGACTCCGAACGTACCTTGACCATGGCTCGCGCCGGGCGCGAGGCCGTGTTCAGCGAGATGCGCCGGAATCCGAAGATGTTTCTGATCGGCGAGGACATCGCCAAGCTCGGTGGGGTGTTCGGCACCTCCATCGGCATGGCCGAGGAGTTCGGCACGGCACGCGTCATCGATACGCCCATATCCGAAACCGGCTTCATCGGCATCGCCACCGGTGCGGCGATGGCCGGCATGCGGCCCGTGGTCGAAATCGCATTTGTTGACTTCATCGGCGTGTGTTTCAACGCCATCTTCAACTTTGCCGCGAAGACTCACTACATGTCCGGCGGCCAGTTCAAGGTGCCGTTGACCTTCATGATCGGTTACGGCGGTGGTTACAACGACGCCGCGCAGCATTCGCAGACCTTGTTCGCGACCCTCGGTCACGTGCCCGGCATCAAGATCGTCACGCCCGCCGATGCCTACGACGCGAAGGGACTCATGCATTCCTGTCTGCGCGACGACAACCTCACGGTCTGGATGGTGCACAAGCGGCTCTGGGGCTTGGGCTGGCTCGGGTTTCCGCTGCCGACGGCGCTGGCGACAGTGCCGGCGCACGACTTCACCATTCCGTTCGGCCAATCGCGCGTCTGGCGTGAAGGCAGTGACGTCACACTCGTCGGCCTGGGTCTTACGGTACACAACTCACTCGCGGCCGCGGAGCAGCTCGCGGCCGAGGGGATATCCGCCGAGGTTCTCGATCTGCGCAGCGTCGTGCCGCTCGACCGCGAGGGCATTTTTCGCTCGGTCGCAAAAACCGGCCGATTGGTGGTCGCCGATGAGGACTACATGAGCTTCGGCGTGACCTCCGAGGTACTGGCTGTGGTCGCTGAACGCGATCCATCCGTGCTCAAGGCACCAGCCGTGCGGGTGGCCTATCCCGACGTGCCCGTGCCATTCTCGAGACCGATGGAGGACTTCTGTCTGCCGAATGTCGAGCGGATCGTCACGGCCGCGCGCGCGACGATGAAGAAGGGCGGCAAACGGTGAGCGTCGACATTCTGGTCCCGCAGGAAATGTGGGGCGAGAGTCTCGAGGGCGTGGTGCTGACCTGGATCTACAAGGACGGTGCCACGGTCGTGCAGGGCCAGCCGATTGCCGAGGTCATGGTCGAGAAGGCTCAGCTCGAGCTCGTGGCGCCGGCCTCCGGTCGGCTGCGAATCCTCGCGGCTCCCGAGACCATCATCAGTCGTGACCACGTCGTCGGTCGCATCGAGCCCGCATAAGCATGAGTGCTGAAACCGTTCGGTGCCTGGACCGCCGCTGCTTCGTGCAGGGCATCACCGGCGTGCTGACCGGCGTGCTCGCAGTGCTGCATCCGCTTGCGGCGTTGGTGCCGAGTCGGGCTTGGGCGCTCGAATTGCATACGTTGTCGCAAGCCGATGCGGCGACGCTGCTGGCGATGATCCACACGATCGCGCCGCACGATGGGCTCGACGAGGCGGCCTACGCGCTTGTGGTCGGCGCCATCGATACGGACGCGGGGGCTTCGGTGGACAATCGCAGCCAGCTTGCCGCCGGGCTCGCGAGCCTCGGTGCCGAATTCAGCGCTGATGATGAGGGTGCGCGCGTGGCGCGACTGCAGCAGATCGAGTCTTCGGCCTTTTTCCAATCCGTGCGACTCAAGACACTGCTGGTGCTGTACAACAATCCGATCGCCTGGACGCACTTTGGCTACGAGGGCGAAGTGTTTTCCAAGGGCGGTTACCTATTGCACGGCTTCAACGATCTCAAATGGCTGCCGGATGTACCGCTTGCCGATAGCGGTCCGATGCCGATCACTTGAAGTCGCTGGGAGAGGCAATGCCGCAGTTCGATCAGCACGATGAGGACGTTGTGGTCATCGTGGGTTCCGGCGCCGGCGGTGGCACGATGGCACACGAGCTCACGCGCCGCGGGTTGCGCGTGGTGCTGTTCGAGGCCGGAAAACGCCAGTCGCTGGCGAGCTTCTCGCAGAATCCCGGCGTGGCTTTCGGCCAGCTGACCTGGCTCGAGCCGCGCTCGCAAAGCGGCACCTGGGATCCCGTCAAGAGCTCGCCCACCCTGCCAGCCTGGCACGGCCGAACACTTGGCGGTACCACGGTGCACTGGACCGCCGCAACGCCGCGGCTGCAGTCGTACGAAATCCGTGCCCGCACGACCTATGGTGACATTCCCGGCGCGTCGCTCGCCGACTGGCCGATCGAATATGACGAACTCAAACGCTGGTACGACGTTGCCGAGAAGCGCCTCGGGGTCACGCGACGCAACGGCAATCCGGGCCTGCCTGCCTCGAATAATTTCAAGGTCATGTACGCGGGCGCGCGGCGGTTGGGTTACAAGCGGGTGCACACGAATTACCTGGCGATCAATTCACGCGCGCGCGATGGCCGCGGGTTCTGCACACAGCAGGGATTCTGCGTCCAGGGCTGCAAGGTCGGGGCGAAATGGAGCACGCTCTATACGGAAATCCCGCGTGCCGAAGCCACCGGCAAGCTCGACCTGCGTACCGAGTGTTTCGTAACGCGCATCGAGCACGATGCCGCGGGACGAGCGAGCGGGGTCCTGTACCGGGATGGGCAGGGACGCGAGCAACGCCAACGGGCTCGGTTCATCTGTGTCGCCGGCAATGCGATCGAGACAGCCCGTCTGTTGCTGTTGTCTGAGTCAGCGCGATTTCCGACCGGTCTTGCCAACGGCTCAGATCAGGTCGGACGCAATTATTGCCACCACCTGACCGGCTTTGTCTGGGGGGTTTTCGATCAGCCGGTCCGTGCCTGGCGCGGCGCCGTACTCGCGGGGGTCGTCGAGGATGAGAACGTCTACAATCCGCGTCGCGGATTTGTCGGTGGCTATCACCTCGAGCTGTGCGCACTCGATCTGCCGACCTTGCCGTTGGTGGGCCTTCAATATGGCTGGGGCCGGGACTTCGCGTCGGTTATCGACAACTATCGCAATCTGGCTGGCCTGTTGATCAACGGTGAAGACCTGCCCAGGCCGGGTAACCGCATCACGCTGTCGACCACGCTCAAGGATCCTTACGGGTTACCGGTCGCGCACATCAACTGCGAAGAGCACCAGAACGATGTCGCGCTGCGCAACCATGCCCGCCACCAGGCGCAGCGCCTGTACGAGGCGGCCGGCGCCAAGCGTACAGTGCTGAGCTCGACTCCACCGGCGACGCATCAGATGGGCACTGCACGCATGAGTCGCGACCCCGAGCACGGCGTCACCGACCCGTTCGGACGCACACACCAGATACCGAATCTGTTTTTATCGGACGGCAGTGTGCAGACCACGGCGGGAGCGGCAAATCCGACACTCACGATCGTCGCGCTGGTGCTGCGGCAGGCCGACTATATCGGCCGCGAAGTGGCGGCCGGGCGGCTCTAGGGCAACAGCCTCACGCACAACCTCACCGTGCGTCGAGGGGCCTTCACTGCCAGTCGAGACTGCGCAGCGGGCCTGCCCTGTAATGAGCGCGTGGTCGCGCAAGGCATGCAATCGCCCCCGGTGTCCGAGATAGCGCTCACCGAAGCCATTAAGCATCTGGCGCGCGATGCCTCGATTGAAATAAACGTCCAGGATACCAAGCATCTTGCAGCCAGCGCGGCGCTGCTGGCGCCCGGAAAGAAAATCTACGTCAGTCATTTGCCGAAGCAGACCTGGCGGCACACCGAAGAAGCATGCGTCGCGGTGCGCGCTGCCGGGTTCGACCCTGTTCCACACGTGCCAGTGCGCTTGCTGGCGGACGAGTTGACGCTCGAGCGCCTGCTGTCCACTCTGGTGGCCGATGCGAAAGTCAGGGAAGTGCTGTTGATCGCCGGTGATTACGACATGGCCGCTGGGCCCTATGGCAGCGTTGCTGATGTGTTGCGTAGCCAAGTGCTCAAAAACGCAGGGTTGGCGCGAGTTTCGCTGGCCGGGCATCCCGAGGGTCATCCGAAAGTGGGGCTCGCTGAAATCCGACGCGCCGAGCGTGAGAAATTGCATCTCGCCGCACGGGCCGGTTTGGCGGCGAGTTTGCTCACGCAGTTTTTCTTCGAGCCTCGACCATTTCTGGATTGGCTCAGTCAGCTGCGTGCCGATGGGATCCAAGTGCGTGCGGTCGCCGGATTGGCGGGTCCGGCACGACTTGCAACCTTATTCAAATTCGCCTTACGCTGCGGTGCCGGCCCATCGGTGCGTGCCCTCGGCACGCGACCGAGTTCGCTCATGAAGCTCATAGGCGATCTCGGGCCGGAGAGCTTGGTGCGGTCGTTGGCACAAGCGCGCCTGAGCGGAGCGTCAGATTTTTCCCGCATTCATCTGTTCTGCTTCGGCGGCTATCTGCGCACCTGCGGGTGGCTGCACGGCGTGGCGAGCGGGCACTTCAGGTTGCACGAGAACACGTTCCTCACGGACGCAGGACATCAGGCCTGACGCGTGCGCCAGCCTTGGTGGTAGGCCTCACGGGCATCGCGCGCGTACGGGACCGGTGAGACCTTGACCTGAACGTCAAGCTGCCGGTGGCGTTCCACGGGCGGCTTGCGGGTACCGCCATTCTCCTCGCCCCACACCAGCGTCAGAACATCGCCGGTGCGGATGTTGGCGTCGACCACGCCGAGTGAAATGGCGGTGCGCTCATTGTAGCTGTAGCCGGCGAACATCGAAAAGCCGACGGTCTTGCCGCCCATCATGACTTTGTCGTAGGAGGAGGAGGCATAGTTGGCCAACGGCAGGTCGAAGAACTTGTAGTGCTCGGCCCCCGGGACCAGCAGCGAGGCGAATATCTTGGCCACATCGGCGCCATTCCATTCGAAGGTCACCTTTTTGCGCTGCGGCTCCCTGGCTTTCTTCTCCAGCGCTTCGCGGCCGATGAAGTCGTGATCGAATTTGACGAACGGGCCGTAGCCGAGTTCGTACGGGCTCAGGTAATAGGACTCAATGTCGTCGGAAACGAAGCTGCCGCCGATCGAGCCGGTGCCTTCATAGCCGTTGGCAGGCAGCCACTCGCGGTATTTCTTCATCTTCTCGCCGGTGTACACGGCTGGCAGCGGCGAGGGAATCCAACCCGATTCCAGCGTGTTGCTCGCATAGGCACGCGAGCCGACCTGCGCCAGGCCAAAATCCCTGCCCGCTTCGAGAATGGCATCGCGGATTTCATCGCCCTGTTCGTACGGGCCCCAGATCTCAAGCCCCGGTGCCCCGGCCATGCCGTGGCGCAGTGCGCGCACCTTGCGTCCCCTAATGATGATCACGTCCATGTTGAAGAATTTGACCTCCGGCACCGGCCCGCCGTTGAGCTTCTCGAGAATCTTGGCCGCGTTCGGGCCCTGAATCTGATAGCGGTAATGCCGGCGCACGACCGCCTTGCCGCGCGGGTGCGAGGGTGAGCGGTCATCGCGTTCAAGCTGCACTTTGTAGCCGCCAGTCTGACCGTGGAATTCGATCCAATTGACCGTGGGCGCACGGCCGACAAAATTGAATTCATTCTCGCCGAGGTAGAACAGAATCCCGTCGCCAATCACGTAGCCGTCGTAACTGCATGGTACGAACTGCTTGGCCTTGTTGGGTGCGAAGTTGCTGAAGGTGTTGATGGCCAGATGGTTCATGAGCTTGAACGCATCCGGGCCTTTGACGCTTATTTCCGCCATGTGGTGCGACTGATCGAACAGCACCGCGCTCTCGCGCCAGGCGCGCTGCTCATCGCGCCAGTTGGTGAACTCGCTCGGCACCACCGGATAGACATAGGCCCCGATCTGAGAATTGCGCAACAGCTGCACCGGGTTGCGGGCGCTGCGCAGCAGTTGTTCCAAGCTTGACTGAGCCATGGGTGTGGGAGCCTCTTCCTCGCAGGAATTCGCGCAAGCCGTAATTAGAGTGCGCGCGCGCGGCGCGGTCTCGACTGGGAGTGAAGCAGGTCATCGATTAGGCGTGCAGCCCGGGCCGGCAGGGGGTCGCTAGATGATCTGTGCCAGTGCGACGATCAGCTCCCGTACCCAGGCGTGCGCCGGGTCGGATTCGTTGCGCCTGTGCCAGATCAGGATCTCGTAGTGGTCGGGCGCCGGAAACGGCAACGGAAACGTCTTCATTGGGGTCGAAACCGAAAACAGCTGCACGACGCGTTCGGGAACCGTGGCCACGTAGTTGGTTCCGGGGAGTACCAGCGGCAGGTGCAGCAGGCTTGGAACGGTCAGGTGAACGGTCAGGTCAGTATCGAACAGTCGGCGCACGAGTTCCTCGGCCGAGGCCGAGTAGCCGCTCGGGCGCCCAAAAACGTGTGGCAACGCGAGGAACTGCTCTGCTGTGAGCGTATCGCCGATGGTCGGATGGTTGCGGTCAACGGCGCAGATCCAGCGTACCGGGCGCAGCCGGACGGTTCGCAGGCTCTCCGGGTAGACGCGCGTATCATAGAGGCGCAGATTGTCGAGGCACAGGCACAAGTCGGCTTCGCCATACTCGAGCCGCGCCAGGGCGGTCTGCGATATCAGTTCGATTTGGAATCGGATGCCCGGGGCTTGCGCGGCCACGCGCTGCAGAATGGCGGGCAGCAAGCCTGGAACGGCCTCTTCCGATACGATCATCGTGAAGTCGCGCTGGGTGGTCGCCGGTGAAAAAGCCGGCTGTGTGCCCAGCGCCGCCTGAATCAGCAGCAGCGCCTCGCGCACCGGCTCGACCAGAGATAGACCGCGCGGGGTGAGCTCTAGATCCCGGCCCACGCGATCAAGCAGTGGATCGTTGAAGTAGTCGCGCAGCTTGTGGAGCGCAGCACTCATCGCCGGCTGCGAAACGAACACCTTTTCCGCAGCGCGCGTGACGTTCTTCTCGCGCAACAGGACGTCAAGCGCAATCAGCAGGTTGAGATCGAAGCGATGAAACTGCATGATACCGCGCTGGCACAGAGCCCGACCGGCATGGTAACAGAGCCGCGAGAATATCGATGACAGCGGTCCATGAAGGCGAGCTGCTATGGCGCCCAAGCGCAGAGCGCATCGGACGCGCGAACCTGAGCCACTACGTCAGCTGGCTGGCACGGCGCGGCAGGCGCTTCGACTCCTATCCGGCACTCTGGCAATGGTCTGTCGATGACCTGGAAGGGTTCTGGGGCTCGCTGTGGGAGTATTTCCAGATCCGCGCCTCGCAATCCTACAGCCGGGTGTTGGGTCTGCGGGAGATGCCGGGCGCGCAGTGGTTCCCGGGCGCGCGGCTCAATTACGCGGAACATGCGCTGCGGCATGAACGCGACGGCGCCGAGGCGCTGCTTTACTTGAGCGAGCGGCATGGCCTCAAGTCACTCTCGTGGTCGGAACTCGGCGCCCAGGTCCGCGTGCTGGCGACTCGGCTGCGCACGCTTGGGCTGGAGTCGGGAGACCGGGTGGTCGCCTATCTGCCGAATTCGCCGGAAGCGATCGTCGCGATGCTGGCGACCGTCAGCATAGGGGCCATCTGGGCCAGCTGCGGCCCGGATTTCGGCGCGCGCGGCGTCGTCGACCGCTTTGTGCAGCTTGCGCCCAAGGTAGCGTTCTGCGTCGATGGTTACTCGTATGGCGGCAAGGGCTACGATCGCCGGCCCGCGGTCAGTGCCATTCTTAGTCAGCTGCCCACGCTCGAGCAGGTCATCTACATTCGGCACCTGCATCCCGCGGATGAGTCCATGCCGAGCCCGCACACGTTGCGATGGGAGGACGCCCTGGCGGGTCCGGCCGTGGCGCGCGAGAGCTTCAGCTACGAGCAGGTGCCTTTCGCACATCCGCTCTGGATCCTCTTTTCTTCGGGTACCACAGGACTGCCGAAGCCCATCGTGCACTGCCACGGCGGGATCACGATCGAGCAGTACAAGGCGCTCGCGTTCCACATGGACGTGCGCTCGCGCGAACGAATGTTCTTTTTCACGACCACCGGCTGGATGATGTGGAATTTTCTCGTCAGCGCGTTGCTCGCAGACGTGGTACCGGTGCTTTACGACGGTAATCCGGCCTATCCGGCGCCAGATGTGCTGTGGAAGATGGTCGCGCAGACACGCGCGAGTTTTTTCGGCGCAAGTCCGACCTATATCGGCATTCTCGAAAAGGCCGGCATCGTGCCGAAGGATCGGTTCGATCTGACCTGCCTTCAGTCCGTCATGCTGGCAGGATCACCGGTGACCGCCGAGTGCATGTCGTGGGTGTTCAACAACGTCAAGACCGATGTCTTTGCGCACTCGGGAAGTGGCGGCACCGATATCTGTACGGGACTGGTCGGCGGTGTCGTGACGCTGCCCATCTACGCGGGCGAGATCCAGGCGCGACAGCTCGGCGTGGCCGCCTATGCTTTCGACGAAGGCGGTCGCGCCGTCGTTGACGAGGTCGGCGAGTTGGTGATTACGGCTCCAATGCCGTCCATGCCGGTCGGGTTCTGGAACGATGCCGACGGCAGCCGTTACCGCGATGCGTACTTCGACCTCTATCCGGGTGTCTGGCGGCACGGGGACTTCTTCAAGATCAACGGCCGTGGCGGCTGTTTCGTGCTCGGGCGTTCGGATGCAACGCTCAATCGCCACGGAGTGCGCATCGGTACAGCCGAGGTTTACCGCTCCCTGATCAGCGTGCCCGAGATCGAGGACGCGCTGATCATCAACCTGGACCTGCCGGGTGGTCGCTTCTTCATGCCCTTGTTCGTCAAGTTGCGCGCGGGCTATGCCCTCGATGAGGCGCTCAACGAGCGGATCCGCGCGCAGATGCGCAAGGATTACTCGCCGCGCCATGTTCCCGACCGGATCTATGCGGTCAACGCCATCCCCTACACGCTGACAGGCAAGAAGATGGAGGTACCCGTGCGGCGCATCCTCATGGGCCTGCCGCCGGAGAAGGCTGCCAACCGTGCGGCCATGGCCAATGTCGAGGCGCTGGACTACTTCATCGATTATGCCCATACGCAGCAGGACTACGAGCTGAGGACTTGAGAGGGCCGCTACGCTCCTGATCGAATTGCAACTCACTGACAGTTGAGCCCAGGATGGCGTGACAGGTGCCAGATAGTCTGACGATGCCACCTCACCCGTCCGTGGAGAACTGTGCATGAGCGCTCAACCGATTGCCCCGCAACCCGACCCGTCAAGCGGCATTCGCGCGTTCGTGGCCAAGAAGCCGCGCCTGCTGATCAATGGAGAATGGGTGGATGCGCAGTCCGACAAGACCATCGCGGTGTTCGATCCGGCCACTGGCCGCGAGATCGGTCGCGTGGCCGATGCGGGACCGGAGGACGTCAATCGCGCCGTGGCCGCAGCCCGCGCCGCATTCGAGTCGGGTCCGTGGCCGGAGATGTCGCCCGCGGCCCGGGAAGCACTGCTGTGGAAGCTCTCGGATCTGATCGAGCGCCACTCGGCCGACTTGGCCGAACTCGAGAGCGTCGATAACGGCAAGACGCGCTTCATGGCCAGCATCATCGACGTGCCGGGCGCGCGCGACTGGTTCCGCTATATGGCGGGCTGGGCGACCAAGATCGAGGGCAGCACGATCCAGACTTCCATCGGCGGCATACCGGGCGCGAAGTTTCATACCTACGTCGCCCGTGAGCCGGTCGGCGTCGTGGCGCAGATCGTGCCTTGGAACTTTCCGCTCGCGATGGCGGCTTGGAAGCTCGCGCCGGCGCTTGCTGCCGGCTGCACCTGCATCCTGAAGCCGGCCGAACAGACGCCATTATCGGCACTGCGACTCGGGGAGCTGATCCTCGAAGCCGGATTTCCGCCGGGTGTGGTTAACATTCTAACCGGCTTCGGCGAAACCGCCGGGGCAGCGCTGGTCGCGCATCCGGGGGTCGACAAAGTGGCCTTCACGGGTTCGACTGAAGTAGGCAAGCTCATCAACAAGAGCGCAACCGATACGATGAAACGGGTGTCGCTCGAGCTCGGCGGCAAGTCGCCGATGATTGTACTGCCGGATGCAGACATCGGCACCGCGGTCGGAGGGGCCGCGATGGCGATCTTCTTCAATTCCGGGCAGGTCTGCACGGCGGGCTCGCGACTGTACGTGCATAGCAAGATCTTCGACTCGGTTGTCGAGGGCTTGAGCGGCGCAGCCAACGCGATCCGGCTGGGTCCCGGGCTCGAACAGGCGACCGAGATGGGCCCGCTGGTCTCGAAGGAGCAGCAGCAGCGCGTGCTCGGCTACATCGAATCCGGCCGCAAGGAGGGAGCCTCGATCGCGGCAGGCGGTGAGGCCGTGTCGCATCCGGGCTACTACGTCAAGCCCACGGTGTTAGTCAGCGTCAAGCCGCAAATGAAGGTTGTGCGCGAGGAGATCTTTGGGCCGGTCGTGGTGGCGCAGCGCTTTGACGAACTCGACGAGGTGGTCAAGGCCGCAAATGATTCGCCCTACGGGCTCGGTGCCAGCATCTGGACCAATAATCTTTCGGCCGCACATCGACTCATTCCGCGGATCAAAGCCGGTACGATCTGGGTCAATTGCCACAACCTGGTGGATCCGAACATGCCGTTTGGGGGCTTTAAGGCCTCCGGCCTTGGCCGCGAGCACGGGCGTTCGGTCATGGACTTGTATACCGAGCTCAAATCCGTCTGCATGCTGATTTGAGCGGCACGGACAAGCGTCGGCTGGACCCGCCCTGCGTGCACGGCGTTAGAGGGTCGCGGGCGGGTCGCGGCGGAATTCTCGCGGCGTCTGACCGAACTTGGCACGGAACACGCGACCGAAGTGAGTCGGGCTGTTGAAGCCGTAGTCGAAGGCGATCGCGGTAATCGTGCGACTGCGTTGCGCGCCGCAGATCAGAGCGCGCGCGCATTCATCGAGCCGCCGGCGCACGATGTAGCGCGCCACGGTCTCTTCGCGGTCGGAGAACAGATGGTGCAGGTAGCGCGGCGTCATTTTGCACGCCTCAGCGATGCGGGTCGGTGTGAGGTCGGGGTCGTGCAGATGCGCTTCAATGAAATTGAGGATGCGAATGCGGTGCACGGTCGCCAGCGAAAGGCGATCGGGCTGGGCGCGGCCGATGTCGGCGTAAGCGGCACCGAGCAGGTCAAGGATGGCCACGGTAACGCGTCCAGCGGTGGGTTCATCGAGTGCTTCGGTACACTCGACCCAAAAGTGGCGCAGAAAGCGCGACAGCAGTCCGCAGACGCCGCTGGAGGCTTGCATTGGTATCGCGACCAGGCTCTCGGGGCAGGCGATGTGCCGGCGCAGTTTGGCGTCGGGGATGCCGAGCACCAGCATGCGATTGGCCCTAGGGAACACGATCTCGTACTGTCGCGTGCTGTCGCAAAGCGCGAAATCACCGGCCTTCAGGCAGGCTTCGCGGCCATTCTGGCGGTTGATGCTTTCGCCTTCCATCTGCAACTGCAGGAAGAACATTGAATGGCGCGTGCGCGCCACGTGCGCTCGCGAATGGCGTACGACTTGGGCGTCCGAATAGACATCGGCAACCGTGATATCGCCGATGGTCGTGCGCGAAATGGAGCCATTGAAGGTACGAACGTCGGCGGGATCGGAGACCAGGGGATTGAAGCTGTCGGTAGCGTAGTCATTCCAGTGAGCCAGCTTTCGGCGCTGGTCGAGACCAAACGTCGAAAATGAATCTATGTGCGCCATCGCGATACCCCCCGAACAAATGCCACGAGACCCGATCTTCTTGTCGTGCAGTTATATAAAACAATCAATTCGGGCCGCCAATTCTTTCAGTTTATACGAGCTATCCGTTCCCGCAGTGCCGCATACGGCTGCTGCATCGCAGCATTGATGCTGGTCTGCTCCCCTGCAAATTCCTCAGAGGTAACCTGCAAGGTATGAATAACGACCCACGCGAGCTGCTGGCCACCAATCCCATGACCCGCATGCAGATCCTCGTGGTCGCGATCACGATCGGACTGACTGCGCTCGACGGTTTCGACGTGCTATCCATCAGTTTTGCTTCGCCCGGGATCGCGCGCGAGTGGGGCATTGACCGCGCTGCGCTCGGAATAGTGCTGTCGATGGAACTGCTCGGCATGGCAATAGGCTCAATTCTGCTCGGCGGGGTCGCCGACCGGGTGGGTCGCCGCAAGACCTTGCTCGGCTGTCTGGTACTCATGACGCTCGGCATGGCAATGGTCACCGGCGTGCGCGGATTGACCGCGCTGTGCGCATGGCGGGTCATCACGGGCTTTGGCATCGGCGGCATGCTCGCCTCGAACAACGCCGTCGCGGCGGAGTTCTCCAACGCCCGCCGGCGCGATCTGAGCGTGTCGGTGATGGCGATTGGCTATCCGCTCGGTGCAGTCATTGGCGGTTCGATTGCTGCCCAGTTGCTCAAGGGCGGCAACTGGCGCGTCGTATTCGAGTTCGGCGCGCTCTGTACCGCCGTCTTCTTTCCGATCGTGTTCTGGTGTGTGCCTGAATCGGTGGGGTGGTTGTGCCAGACCCAACCCGCGAAGGCGCTCGAAGCGGTCAACCGTAGCCTGGCTCGCATCGGTTACGGCCCGGTCGATGCGCTACCGCCTCCGGCGCCCAAGAGTAGCCGAGGAACGCTGCTCGATATCTTCAGGCCCGGTCTCGCACTCACGACCGTTCTTATCACGCTGACTTATTTCCTGCATATCACGACCTTTTACTTCATCCTCAAATGGGTGCCAAAGATCGTGGTCGATATGGGGTTCGTGCCCTCAGCGGCGGCCGGGGTCCTGGTTTGGGCCAATGTTGGCGGTGCGGCGGGCGGCGCGGTTCTTGGCCTGCTGACGCAACGCCTGGGACTCAAAGCGTTGACGATCGCCATGCTGATCGCCTCGACCTTCATGGTTGCAGCTTTCGGCCATGGTCAGGCTGACCTGGCGCAGCTGTCGCTGATCTGCGCTATCGCGGGTTTCTGTACCAATGGCGGCGTAGTCGGCATCTATGCCGTCCTGGCGCGCGCATTTCCAACGGAACTGCGCGCCACGGGCACCGGATTTGCCGTTGGGGTAGGGCGCGGCGGGGCCGTGATTGCACCGATCATCGCCGGCTTCCTGTTCCATGCGGGCTTCGGCCTCCAGACCGTCGCCATCATCATGGGTGCCGGCTCTCTGATTGCGGCCGCTTGTCTGGCTCTACTGCCTGCCAAGGCCATGGTCCCGCACTTCAGCCCGATCGAGGCGAGCGATTGAGTCAAAGCCCGGGGCGTATTCCGGCTCTGTAAGTGTGCTACCGCACACGGATTATTGCCTGAATGCAAAACAACGACTGAGTTTCCAGATCCGCGACCCGGTAACTTGACCTGCGACTTAAACGGCCCACAGTGGGCGCCAGACGGCGAATGCGCGAGCCGTGGGCCGGTTTGCGTTCGCTGAGGGAATTTATAAGGATTGTGGATTGCGCGCCGATGTCAGCTCCATCTCATAGGCTCGGCGCTGCTCTCGCCGGAATCCTGCGCAGGATTTTCACGCTGCCGAAAGCCAATCGGCCCAGCGGCGCAATCACCGTAGAGACCGTTAGCCAATGGATTCCCATGGTGGCGGGCGTGACCGGATATGGGGTCACGATCACTGACGCCCAACGGCGGCTGATCTGGGTCAACGACAGTTTCACCCGTATGACCGGCTACGCCGTTACCGAGGCTGCCAGCCACAAGACCAGCGATCTGCTGTACTTCGAGGGTACCGACCCCGAGACCGTCCAGCGTGTGCGCGAGGCGTTCGCCGCCGGCCACGGCGTACGATTCGAAGTTCTGGTACGCAGCAAGGACGGTCGGGAATGGTGGCTCGATACCGACGCGCGGCCGCTGTTTGACAATCAAGGTACGCTTCGGGGCTGGGTCTGCATTCAGGCTGATGTGACCGCCGAGGTTCAGAAGCGCGAGGCCTCGAGGCGCAACGAGAGCCGCGTCCTGACGATGATACAAGGCGGCAACATCGGCACCTGGGAATGGGATGCGGCAACCAATCTGGTAGAAACCAATTCAGTGTTTCTGACGATGCTCGGCATACCCGTCACCGAGCGCAACCACAGCCTGGAATGGCTGCGCGATCTGCTTCATGAAGACGACCGCCCCGGCAGCGACCGCGGCATTCAGGAAGTCGTCGCCGGGCGCACCGATATATATCGCGCACAGCATAGGCTGCGCGCCAAGGACGGCTCATGGCGCTGGGTGCTGAGCGCCGTGGGCGCCGTCGAGCGGGCGCCGGACGGCAAACCGCTGCGCATGTTCGGCGTACAGCTCGATATCACGGAGCACAAGCTGGCAGAGGTGCAGCGCGGACTCGCAGCCGAGCGGCTCGCTCTGATCGCCGACAACGTTCCGGGAATGATTTATCAGTGGCGGCTCGACCGGGACGGTCACGGCGTCTTTCTTTACGCGAGTCCGGGATCACATCTGACTTGCGGGCTGTCGCCGGAGCAACTGAAGAGCGATGGGGCTGCGTTTCTCGATATCATTCACGCCGATGATCGGCAGCGTGTGCTGGCGTCCATGCGCCGTGCCAAGGAGACCCGCGGGCGGCTGCACTTCGAACATCGCATCGTGCGGCCCGACGGTGTGATGGGCTGGGTCGAAGGTGACGCCGTCGCGCGCCAGGGTGAACACGGCAGCACGGTGTGGAACGGCTACATCGCCGATGTCACGTTGAGCAAGCGCGCGCTCGAGGAACTGCGCCTCAGTGAGGCCAACCTGCGCAACCTCTACGATCTATCGCCGCTCGGGATTGCGCTCAACGACATGGAAGGGCGGTTTCTGCAGACCAACCGCTCGGTCGAGATCATCACAGGGTATTCGCAGGAAGAGATCCTGCAGTCGAACTGGTCGGTTTTCGCGATCAGGCAGGGCAATTCAGATGAACTGCCGCGCCTCGAGTCGCTGGTCAAGGATGGGCGCTTCGGGCCCGTGGAAATGAGCCTGCGGCGAAAGGACGGCTCACGCGTACCCGTGCAGATCATGGGCATCATCGTGCAAGCGCACGATGGCACACGCCGCATCTGGTCGATGCTCGAGGATATCAGTGTGCGCAAGCGCTCCGAGCAGCATATTTCGTTCCTTGCTTACCACGACCCATTGACCAGTCTCGAGAATCGTCTGGGGTTGCGATCGAAGCTCGAGGAGCTGCTCAGGGCCTCGATCCGCGCGGAAATACTGACCGCCGTAGTGCTGATCGACCTGGATCGATTCAAGTACGTTAACGATACGCTTGGTCACGACGTTGGCGACGAGCTTTTGGTAGAAGTCGCACGCCGCCTGACCTTGACGGTCCGGGACGCAGACGTGGTCGCGCGTCTGGGCGGCGACGAGTTCGTGCTGGTATTGGGCGGACTGCCGGATGAAAGTCACGTCGACTTGATCATGCAAAAGATCTTCGGCGAGCTGCGCGGCAACATCCAGCTCTCGGGGCGCACCGTATATTCCACCTGCAGCATCGGCGTCAGTATCGCACCGAGGGATGGAACCGACAGTTCAACATTGCTCAAGCACGCGGATCTGGCCATGTACGCGGCCAAGGCCCAGGGCGGCGACTCGTACCGTCTGTTCGACGATTGGATGCGCCCCGGCACCGACCGGCTGTCGCTCGAAGTGGAACTGCGCGATGCCCTCGAGCGAAAGGAACTCGAGGTGTACTACCAGCTGCGTGTCGATACGGTCACCGGCCGGCCCACCGCCCTCGAGGCACTTCTGCGCTGGCATCACCCGACGCGCGGACTGGTGCTGCCGGGCGTATTTATTCCCATCGCCGAGGAGACCGGTCTGATCGATTCCATGGGCCAATGGGTACTCGAGCGAGCCTGTCAGGAAGCGCGCGCGTGGATCGACAGCGGCGGCGAACCGCTGCAAGTGTCAGTCAATCTCTCGCCGGTGCAGTTCGCGCGCGAGGACCTTTCGGAGCGGGTGGCGGCCGCGCTCACCGCCGCTCACCTGGCACCACAGATGCTCGAGCTCGAGATCACCGAAACCCTGGCCATGCGATCGCCCGAACTCGCGGCGCGCCATCTCGCGCGGCTTAGGATCCTGGGAGTCTCGCTGGCGATCGATGACTTCGGCACCGGCCATTCCTCGCTCTCGCGTCTGAAGCTGTTGAACGTCAATTGCGTCAAGATCGATCAATCGCTGATCAAAGACTGTACAGCGAATGCGCATGATGGCGCACTGTGCCGTGCCGCCATTGCGCTCGGGCTCGCTCTCGGGCTCGAAGTCGTCGCCGAGGGCGTCGAAACCGAATCGCAACGGCAATTTCTGGCGCAGGAGCATTGCAGCACGATCCAGGGCTATCTGATAGCGCGACCCATGCCGGCGATCGACGCGTTCGCATTGGCCGGCTCATTGTTGAAGCTTCCGCGCATACATGGGGCGATCGGCAAATAGCGCAAACAGCCGCGCCAGGTGTCGGGGCTGGGCCTCAGGGCTGCCCCATGGTCAATGCCGGATAGATATAGCCATCGATGTTCTGCGCCTGTTTGTACACGTTGTTGCCGACGTTGAAGTCATCGACGATCTTTGATGAGCCATACAGAGAGGCCAAGCCGTCGGCCTTGGTGAACACCTTCTTGGCCTCGGCAACGTCGAGCAGATGTGTGCCGGCCAGCAGCGGCTTGTACTGGACTGGCGTCAAGCCGACCCGAGCTGCCATGATGCCGATCGCGTCATCCTGGGTCTTCGGATCGTTGATATAAGTGACGATGCGATCCCAGAGGCGGACCAGCTTCTGGTAGTCGGCGCGGTGCGCCGCCAAGCTTGCAGGGCTCACGATCAGAACGTCGTAAATGAGGCCTGGAGCCTGAGCGGAGGTGTAGATCGGACGCGAGCCAGGCAGGGCCTTCATGGCCATGCCGGAGTTCGGCTGCCAGGCGCCGATGGCATCGACCTGGCCCGAGGCCAGCACCTGCGGGGTTTCATTGGTCTTGGAATTGACCAGGGTCACGTCATTCTGCGACAGGCCGGCCTTTTTGAGGCCATCAAGCAGCAGCAGGTGATCGACCAGCCCGATCTCGACGCCGATCTTCTTGCCCTTGAGTTCCTGCATGGTCTTGATTCCGGGCCTGGCGACGATCATGTCATTGCCATTCGAGTAGTCTGTCACCAGGATCATGACGTTGCGGGCACCGCCCGCCCCGGTGACCAGCGCGTCACCATTGGTCACGCAGTCGCCGTCGATCTTGCCGGCAGAAAACGCATCCATGGATGCCGAGTAGTCGAACCACTCGAAATTGACATCCAGGCCAGCCTCCTTGAGCCAGCCCTTGTCGATCGCCACTTGCCAAGCGGCCCAGCCCGGCCAGTCGCTATATCCGAGCGTGATGGGCGCCGCAGTCGCCGGCTGTGCGGCGATCATGGCGAACCACAACAGAAGCGCGTGCACCAAGCCTAGGCTCTTTGAGCTCATGCCATTCACCCCCCTTCGGTAATATTGCTGGGGCTGCAAGCGTTGTGCCGTCGCCTGGAGGTGGCAATTGCAGCGCTTGGAGGCGTTGGCCGCACCCGGTTAGTGCCCGCGGCGGCCAATGTGCTCGGCGGTGGTGCGGCCGGCAGGCGACAAAGTATCATCACGGTTTTGGTCCGAAAAACGGATGCGTCAGCGCCTCATCACATTGCTTGTCGTTCTGGCGGTCATTTATGCGCCGGCCGCGCGTTTGGCACCCAAGAACGAATCCGATTCATACGGGGTGCAGTCTCGGGTTGCGGCCAGGGCTTATCTGAATATGCCGCACCGGGCAGACGGTAGAATTCCGCCGCTACTGTCGCAGACGGGCGTCTTCAGCGATACCCGCCACCTGATTCCCAACAAGACTCTCATTCCGTACGACTTGGTCGTGGCCTTTTGGTCCGATGGCGCCGCCAAGTCACGCTGGGTTGCCATTCCGGATCAAAAGATAAAATTCTCAGCGTCTGGCGAGTGGATCTTTCCAGCAGGCACTGTGTTCGTGAAGAATTTTGAATTGCCGACCGACGCAACCGATCCGACTGCGAAGCGGCGCCTCGAGACGCGCCTTCTGGTGCGAGACAGCGCCGGAGGCGTATACGGGGTGGTCTACAAATGGCGCGCCGATGAAAGCGATGCGGATTTATTGTCGGGCAGCGTGACCGAGGAAATTCCCGTCAAGACCGCGAGCGGGCAAATCCACCCGCAGACTTGGTACTACCCGAGCCGAAAGGACTGTCTGAATTGCCACAACGCGGGCGCCGGTGGCGTGCTCGGAGTCAAGACGCGTCAGATGAATCACGACTTCGCTTACCCCTCGGGCGTGACAGACAATGAGCTGCGTACCTGGAACCATATCGGGCTATTCGAGCGCGCCATATCGCCACCGGAGTTATCGAGTTTCGTGACGCTTGCAGCCTCTGAAGATGCGACACGCAGTCTCGAGGACCGCGCACGGTCTTATCTGGATGCGAATTGTTCCCAATGCCATCGACCGGGGGGTACGGTCGCCTATTTCGATGCCCGATATACCACGCCGCTGGCCGAGCAAGGGCTGATCAACGGTCCAGTGTTGATCGACCAGGGGATTGACCGGCCAAGAATAATCTCGCCGCACGACACTTGGCGCTCCATTGCATTCATGCGTGTCAATACCAACGGCGATATCAGAATGCCCCCGCTGGCACGCGAAACGATCGACCAGAAGGGCGTGGCCCTGCTGGGGGAGTGGATCAGGAGTATGCCCGGTCGTGATGTCTTGGATCCGCCCACCCTATCGCGAACAGGCGGTACTTATGATGCGCCGATCGAAGTCTCATTGCAGGACACTGAACCCGGCGCCGATATTCGTTACACCATAGACGGTAGTGAGCCGGCCGCTACGGACACGCGTTACGAAAAGCCGATCCAACTCACCAGCTCGACGATTTTACGCGCGCGTGCCTTCAAGGACGGCTTCACGCGCAGCATCACCGCGCAGGAGATTTATATCATCGGCCCGTAGCTGGCGAACGTCAGTGCGCGTTAGGTACGATCGCGAGACCCCACGGGCTGCTGCCTGCTTGAACCCGGGCAATTTCCCTGTTCGTCGCCAGGTCCACAACCGACACATCGTTGGATGGTCCATTGGCAGTGAAGAGGTATTTGCCATCCGGTGAAATGACCAGTCCCCACGGGCGAGTGCCGACCTTGATGCTGTCGAGCAACTCGTACGAGTGGGCATCCAGTACAGAGACAGTTCCTGCGCGGCCGTTACTGACGTAAATCCTCTTGCCGTCCGGCGCTACCCGCACGCGCACGGGCCGCGACCCAGCAGGCAAGGTGATGGTCTTCAAAACCGTGTGATGAGCCGTGTCAATCACGTTCAATTGACCGACCGACTCGGAGGGAATGAAGCCAATTGACTCGCCGGGCAGGAAATCGATGCTCCGCGGGCGTACCGGAACGGTGAAGTGCGCAATGGTCTTGTAGCTGGTGGCATCCACGACATCAATATCGCCGCCCGCCTCGCATGTGACATAAAAGGTTTTGCCATCAGGGGCCGTGCCGACGCCCTCAGGCTCCTGCCCGACCGGAATGATGTGCGTCACCTTGCCGCTGGCAAGGCTGATCACGCTGGCCGCCTTCACGTCTTCATTGGATATGTACAGCTCGGTGCCGGATTTGCTGAGAGAGAATTCCTCCGGATCGGAACCGACGGAGAGTTTGCCGGTCAGCTTTTTCTGCGCGACGTCAACCACGCCGATTCCATCAGCGGATTTATCGGCGTGCGCTGCCTCGTCGTCGTCATCGTCCTTGCCCCTTTGGAAGATCGGATTTCCCTGGGCATCGATTTGAGGCGGCGGTGCAATGGGAGTGCCGCTCAAGGCGACATACACGGTCTTGCCATCCGGGCTGGCCTGGATCCCGCGCGGACGCTTGCCGACCGGAATGGTGCCGACCACCTTGAAATCCCTGCCATCGATGACCGTGATATCTCCGGACTTTTCGTTGGACACGAACACCTGGTAGTTCTGGCCTGTCTGCGCCTGCGCCGAAAACGGCGAGCAGGCAATCAATGCCAGGCAGAGATTCGTGGACAACCGGGCAACGCATTGACGCATGGACATGAGAACTGATCCTTGGCGCTAGGGCATCCTGATGGATGGAAGTATAAGCGCCTCGAAGCCGGAGATCACGTCGAACAACTCCTCGTCAATGTCACTTTGCCGCAGGCGATGGAACGTGCTTTGCAGATTTTCCAACAATTCCTCGATGTTTCGATCGGCGCGTTGCATTGCGGCCAGGCGGCTGGCGTTCTCAGCGGCCAGGGACTCGGCGCATGCGCGAAATAGCGAGATGAACAGATATTCGTGGATAAGTGAACGCAATGCCGAGGTGTCTTGACCCAATATCTCGGGAAGATTTCCCGATGGCCAAGGAAGTTCTGCAAGCTTGCGCAGCCATATCTGGTCCAGCGGCAGCAGTCGCAGACTTACCGGCGCGTAAATCGCGCCGGTGGTTGGACGGTTGTGGAACAGAAACAGCTCGCCGGCTTCACCGTGACGCGTGTCGTCGGCAATGAGAATTTGCCCGATAAGCGGGGTAATGGCGTCGATGGAATTCGGCACGGTGAACACTCCCACCGGCGGCAGCCCCGCATCCGACAGGCGCGCTTGAACGCGCTCGCCAACGGCCCAGATCTGCGGCGTGTGGGAGCCATCAGCCAGCGTCCTGATCGCGTAATCGACCACCACGTCATTGAACTGCCCCACCAGTCCCTGGTCGGAACCGAATACGACAGCCCTGATCGCGCCGACATCGGCTCTTTTCCGGCGTTGCATCGTCGCTGCGACCAGCTCAGCGTCCCGAAAACACGCAGCAAGTCCCAACTCCACGGCCCGATAATAGTCGGCCAACGCGAGCACCGATCGCTCGTATTGCCCGATACTCGAGGCGGCCAGAGCTTTCATGGTTCGCACAACGCCTTGCAGATCCCCGGCGCTGTCGATCTTATGCGCCAAACCCGCGGTGCTGTTGCTCATGAGCTTTGCTTGAGCGCCGCATCGGCTTTCGGTGCGACCTGGAACCGGGTCAGCTCCTGGCGGGCGAGTTGCAGAATCGCTTTGCGATCCTCGTCGCTGAAGCTCTCTGCGGTTGTGAAGCGAGCACACAACTCCGGCGGCAAATGCGACACGGCCAGCTGCAAGGCATGTTCAGCTTCCGCCATCTGTTCCAAGGTCACCGAATCGAACAGCCTCTCAGTCAACGCCAGCAGCACGATGATCTGTGCGGGAACGGACAGCGGGGCGGATTGGTGCTGCTTGAGACAGGCGCGTATGCGCTGGCCATGCTCGATGCTCTTACGCGTGGCGTCATCCAGGCGGGCGCCGAAGCGGGCGAAGCTCTCGAGTTCCTCGAACTGCGCGTACGCAAGCTTGAGATTGCCGGCGATCGAGCGAAAGGCTGCGCATTGCGCCTTACCGCCAACGCGCGACACCGATTTGCCGACATCGACCGCGGGCAATGCGCCCAATTCGAACAGCGATGGCGACAGATAGATCTGCCCGTCCGTGATCGAGATCAGGTTGGTCGGGATGTACGCTGAAATGTCCTGCGCTTCGGTCTCGATGATGGGTAACGCGGTCAACGAGCCGCCCCCCAAATCCTTGCGCCAGTGGGTGGCTCGTTCCAGCAGCCGCGAGTGGATATAGAAAATGTCACCCGGAAAGGCCTCCCGACCGGGCGGTCGACGCAGCAACAGCGACAGCTCACGATAAGCGCGCGCATGCTGGGTAAGATCATCGAAGACGATCAGCACGTCACGGCCGGCCTGCGCAAAGTGCTCGGCGATGCTGGTGGCCGCGTAGGGTGCGATGTAGGCGAGACCCGGTGGGTCGTTACCCTCAGTGACGACCACGACCGTGTAATCCATCGCGCCGTTGTCGCGCAGTGCCGCAACCGCCTTGGCCACACCCGAGGCGCGCTGGCCTATGGCACAGTAAACGCACACCACATTCTGGTCCCGCTGATTCAGAATGGTATCGGTGGCAATGGCGGTCTTGCCGGTCTGGCGATCGCCCAAAATCAATTCCCGCTGGCCGCGACCGATCGGAATCAGCGCATCAATGACCTTGAGACCGGTCTGAAGCGGAACAGTAACAGCCGCGCGGTCCATGATCGGCGCCGCGGGGCGCTCGATCGGCAGGCGCGCATCCACGCACACCGGCCCGTTGCCGTCCAGTGGCCGACCGAGCGGGTCGATGACACGCCCCAGTAATCCGCTGCCGACGCCGACATCCATGACCCGACCCGTGCGCCGAACCTCGTCGGCGGCGTGCAGGCGCGAGTAATCGCCAAGCAGAACGACACCGATTTCCTCCTCGTCAACATTGAAGGCGATACCGAACACTCCGCCGGGAAACTGCAGCAGCTCCTCAAAGCCCACGCCCGGCAACCCGGAGACCTTGGCGATGCCGGTGGCAATGCTGGTGACCACGCCTACTTCCCGCGGCGTCAGTTTCGGCTCGAATCCCGCTTGCGCCTGCCTGATACCGGCAAAGGCGCCGTCGAATGTAGTCTGCAAGCTTTCAACTGGCACGTTTGCTCGGCTCCGTCAGAAGCTCATCGACGCGGCGCTCGAGCGAGCCGAGGTAGTCGGCGATGTTCCAGGCCACTTTCTGTCCGTTAGTCGTGAGGTCGATGCCGCTGATCAATTCCGGCGCAGTCTTGAAACAAACGTGTATGTCCGCCGAGAAGGTCTCGTTGATCGCATTCCGTATGGCAGCGTGTTGCTCCGCAGGTAGCTCAAATGCGCTGCAAATGATCGCCGGGTCAGTGGCGGTCTCGAGGGCCTTGGCCAGGACAGCTTTCGCCGGCACATCCAGTTCCCTCAATTTGTGCGTGAATGCGTCTACCATGCGTTCTTCCAGACTTGTCGTGGCCAGATCCATCAGCGCCTTTCGGACGATGGCAAATACTTCCTGCCGTGTCCGATCACGCAGCGCCTGATTCAGGTTTTGCGATTCGCTGTTGAGCGCTTGCTGTCGCTTGGCGCCCAGGGCATCGGCCGCCTGACGTGCTTGAGCGATCAGTCGCTGGCATTCGAGATCGGCCGCATCCTTCGCCTGTGCAAGAAGTGCGGCGCGCTGGCGCTCGAAGTCCTCGTTCTTGTGCTGAAACTCATCTCGTTGCTTCTTTGCCTCGACCTGCTTGGCGTTGGCATCAGCGAGCTCCTTGGCGATGCGCTGCTCGCGCGCATCGATGGCCGCAAGGATGGGCTGGTATAGAAAGCGCTTCAGCAGCCAAACCAGGATCAGGAAGTTGAGCGCTTGCGCGCCGACGGTGAACCAATCGACGAGCATGGACTACTTTCCGATACCTTGAGCGGCAAAGTGATTCCAGAATGGGTTGGCAAAGATGAGGATCATCGACACCACGAAGCAATAGATGGCAGTCGACTCGATCATCGCCAGACCCACGAACAGCGTGCGGGTAATGGTCGCGGAGGCGTCAGGTTGCTGAGCCAGCGAGGTGAGGGCGGTTGCGACCGACCGTCCTTCGGCCAGCGCCGGCCCCATGCAGCCGAAACCGGTGGTGATGCCGGCGATGGCAATGGATGCCACCGCAATGATGGTCATGTTGTCCACTATATTTCCTTTGGGCGAGTGCGGGTGGCGGCCGCGATGTACACCGCGGCCAGGATGCTGAAGATGTAGGCCTGGACCATGCCGGTGAGCAGGCCCAGCGCCGTCATGACGATTGGAAAGACGAACGGCGTAATGCTCAGCAGAATGCCAATGATCATTACGCCGCTCATCATGTTGCCAAACAGGCGCACGGCCAGAGCCAGAGTGCGCGAAACCTCGCTGATGATGTTGAACGGCAGCATCACGAAGGTCGGTTTGACGTAGGATTTGAGGTATCCGCCTACGCCTTGGTCCATGATGCCAAATACCGGCACGGCCACGAAGACGCATAACGCAAGGGCGACGGTGGTCGATAGTGAGCCGGTCGGTGGCTCGTAACCGGGAACGACCGTGCAGAGGCTGGCAGTGGCGACAAACAGGAAAAGCGTACCGAGAAAGCCCAGATATCTGTCCGGCTCAGGCAACCCAACTTCCTTGATTTGCTGCCGAATGGCCGTGACGATAATTTCCAGCAAATTCTGCCAGCGCGAGCGCCGCAGATCCATTGAGAGCGTGCGGGTAATGAGCAGCGATCCCAACGCCAGTATCAGCATCAGGCCCCAGGTGAACACAATCGTACCGTTGAGCTTTAGTAACCCGTATTGCCAGAAGATCATCTGATCGGGGCTAAGGCGCATGACTGACCTGCGCTGTCTGGTGAGCGCGCCGCGCAGCGGGCGGGCGCGTCAGGTGCACGACGATCAGCCGCGCCACAATCATTCCGATGAGACACGCCATCAGGCGTTGCCAGTTGCCGCGGCCGATGAGCCAAAGGCCCGTCAGGACAATGCTCATGCGCAGCAACTGGCTGGCGATAAACCAAAGCCCGGGGCTTCTGGCGCCCACTGCCTGGCGCACTGTCCACCAAAGACCGCCGAAGAATATAGCGCCAAGCACCAAGCCAGCCGCCGCCGCCGGTATCAGTCGCAGAGCCTCACCCATCAGTATTCTCCTCATCGTCCCGCATCGCCCGGTCTTCCTTGACGACCCAATGCCAGGCATTCAGACAACCGATCGAAAGGCCGCCGACCAACAGCGCCAGCGTCCACGAATGTGTGCCCGGGTGGTGATGCTCGAGCCAGAGACCGAAGGCCGCGCCGAGCAGCGTCGGAATGGTCACCGACCAGCCAATCAGGCCCATCACGCCCAATCCAAACCAGAGGCCCGGCGCTGGATTGCGGCGGCCCTTGAGCTTGCGCTCCGCGCTCGCTCCGACCTGCTCAGCCAAGCTCGGCCTGTCAGCCATGCTGCAGGGCCGCGAGGCGATGCAAAAACCCCGCCTCCAACTTCGCCATCACGGAACGCGCGCTCTGCTCTTGCTGATCCAGGTGCAGAAACTCATGCTCTACCGCGTGACGAAGCTCGCTCAAGTTGGTGCCAGCGATAGCACGACGCACGGATACGAGTACACGCGGGCCGGCCTTGACCAGCACCCCTTCGTCCACGGCAATGTAAACCTCGCCGAGCGCTTTGGTTGCGTACAGCAGGAGGCCCGGGGCAAGTGCCGCGACGCAATCGCGTCGATGCGGAAGCAGGCCGAAGGAGCCGTTCCGCGTCTGCGCGACGACGCGCAACACATCGCTGACATCGATGAAGATCTGGAAGGGCAGAAGGATCTTTAGATTCATCGCTTGGCTTCGTCGATCGCGCCGATCATGTACAGTGCGCTCTCTGGATAGTCCTTGAACTCATCGCCCAGGATGCGTTCGCAGCCGTGCAGTGCATCCTCAAGGCTCACGAGCTTGCCTTTGATCCCTGTGAACGCCTCGGTCGCGAAAAAGGGCTGAGTCAGAAAGCGCTCCAGCCGGCGCGCTCGGGCGACAATCTTGCGATCCTCTGGCGATAGCTGCTCCAGTCCGAGCATTGCGATGATGTCCTTGAGATCAGCGTATTGAGCGAGCGTGCGCCGAATATCTTGGGCCAACTGGTAATGGCGTTCACCGACGATACCGGGAGTTGCCATCGTAGAGTTCGATTGCAGTGGATCGACTGCCGGAAACAGACCTTCGCTGGTGCGCTTGCGCGACAGCACTATGGACGCCGAAAGATGCGAAAAAGTGTGTACCGCCGCCGGATCGGTGAAATCATCCGCCGGCACGTATACCGCCTGGATTGAAGTGATGGCGCCGGTGTCGGTGTTGGCGATGCGCTCCTCCAGCCCCGAGAGCTCAGTGCCCATGGTGGGTTGATAGCCTAAACGCGACGGCATCTGGCCCATGAGGCCCGACACTTCCATGCCGGCCTGAATAAAGCGGAAAATGTTATCGATCAGCAGCAGCACATCGCGATGACCATCGTCCCGGAAGTATTCGGCTATCGTCAATGCCGCATGCCCGACGCGGAATCTGCTTCCGGGCGGTTCGTTCATCTGTCCGAAGATCATCACCATATTGGCCAGCACGCCGGCGTCCTTCATCTCACGGTAAAGCTCCTCGCCCTCACGACAACGCTCGCCGATGCCACAAAAAATGCTTACGCCCGCTTGATGCCCGATCATGTTGTGGATCATTTCCGTCAGCAGCACTGTCTTGCCGACGCCTGCACCGCCGAAAAGGCCGGCTTTGCCGCCGCGCTCGAGCGGCGCCAGAACATCGATGACCTTGATGCCGGTCGCGAACATCTCGGACTTGGTTGAGCGCCGTACCAGTGGCGGCGGCGCGTGGTGCACCGAACGCCACTCGACGTCCGACAATGCCGGTTCGCGGTCGATGGCATTGCCGAATACGTCGAGCATGCGTGACAGTACCGCTGCGCCCACGGGTGCCTTGAGCGGGCCGCCCGTGTCCTCGACGGCCATCCCTCGGGCAAGTCCCTGCGTTGGCGTCAGCGCAATGCCGCGGACATGGCGCGTATCGCGGTGCGCCAGCACCTCAATGACGATGCTCCTGTCTGCTCCGGCGCGCAGTACCGAATAGATCGGCGGCAGGTGTTCGGAGAAGCAAATATCCACGACACTGCCGCGCACCGAGGCGACCGCGCCGAGATTCGTAGTGGTGGCGTTCACGTTCAGACACGCGCCTCATTCGCTCAGGGTTCTTCGCTACCAGTGATGGCGATGAAGCGGGCGGATCCATCGCGCACCACCCGCAGCAGCAATGGTGTCAGGGAACTTGGCTTATCGACGGCTGCTAGATCGGCGACGTCGGTCAGTTGCTTCGTCCCGGCATGGGTGATGAGGTCACCAATCCTCAGACCCGCCAAGCCTGCCGCGCCCGCCGGTCTAACCTGTGTCACGATGAGACCGCCGGCCTCGTCGTCGGCCTTGAGCGCTTTGCGGATCTCGCTGGTCGAATCAGCCAATCCAAGTGCTAGATTCGGTACCCAGATGTCTGGACCTCCGGTCAGTTCCGGATCGGATGGCGGATCGGGCAGTCGACCGACAGTAAACTGATTCGATAACTGCACGCCGTCGCGCCAGACCGCCAAGTAGACCTTGCTGCCCGGCGCGAGGCGCGCCGCGATCTTGGGCAGACCCGCGAAGCTTACGGGTGTCGAACCGATGCCGAGCAGGACGTCGCCAACCTGAAGCGCTCCGTCCGCGGGGCTATGCGGTTCAAGTGCCGTAATCAGCGCACCGTCTGGGGTCTTCAGACCCAGCGCCGCGGCGATCGCAGGCGTCAGCGCTTGAGCGGATATCCCGAGATAGCCTCGGTCGACGCGGCCGTGCGCTTGCAGCTCGGCGATCACAGCAGCGACAGTTTCTGCCGGGATTGCGAAGCCAAGTCCGACCGAGCCACCATTCGGCGAGAATATGACCGACGTGACGCCAAGCACTGTTCCGTCTACGGAAAGCAACGGGCCACCGGAATTTCCGCGATTGATCGCGGCGTCGGTTTGCAGGAAGTCGATATAGGGGTCGTCCTCCAGCGTGCGGCCGCGGGCGGAGACAATGCCGGCGGTGACGGACTGGCCCAGCCCGAACGGATTGCCGATCGCTATGACCGCATCGCCAACCGAAGTCTTTGCCGAGGAGCCGAGGCGAAGCGCGGGCAGGTGGCCAGCCTCGATTTTGAGCAGTGCAATATCGGTTGCGGCGTCGCTGCCGATGACGCGCGCCGGCACCTCCCGCGAGTCCGGCAGTCGCACTCGCACAGTGCGGGCGCCGGCTATCACGTGACGGTTGGTTACGATGAGGCCATCGGCGGCAATGATGAACCCGGATCCGAGGACCGAACCGCCTTCGTTGGGGTCCGGACCGCTGCCGGGCCCAGAAAGCAGCCGACGCACGATCGCGCGCATGGCGGAATCGGCATCGAAATCAGTCTCGGCGAGCGCGTGATCGGCGGCCCGTTGGCCCGCGCCCTGGCCCTGTTCTTCAACCAGGACGGTTACAACGCTGGGCGCGACCCGTCTAACCAGCTCCGCGTAGCCGGATTGGGCTCTACTGCCTGCTGAATGGAGCAATAAAACAACGAGCCAGACCATGATCAACACGGGGCGAAACACGCGCTTGCCTACTTGGATTGTGAGGGTCCCGACATGCGTCGGACGCGACGATGCCCTCGGTACCGGGAAGGAAGCTTGAGCGCGGCAACGCGTACGGTCGGTACGGTGGCGCACGTATCTGCCGGGATTCATGGGCGCGCCGGCGCGCCTGAAGTTCGCGCTATTCTCGAAACACGAATACCTGAATGCCGGCGACCCGTTTTTTCTTGCGACGATTTTTCGCTAAGCGCGAGCGTTGAAACAACCAGCGATTGCTCATTTCTATCAAGCCGCTGATTTGTGGGCGGAACACCCTGACAAACTCCCGAAAATCATCGTCTGATACCTTAACGAACGAGGTACGGTCGGGCCAGCCCTCAGGAACAGCGGAGTCGACGCGACGATTGAATTCGGCGGTACAGAGAAATCGCTGCACCGTACGGATTGAATAGGCCAGCATGGGCATGGAATTGCCAATGAAGAGAACCGTGCTATTGAGAAGGGCGACCTTATCGCTGCCGACTCTTTCCAGCACATTCGCCTTGCATCCGAGCGTCACGACATCGGCGACTGCCCACTCGGGGAAGAATTCGCGCGCCAGTGCCGCAAAACTGCAACCTCCAGCGTCGCGAACCGACAGCACGGCTGGCCGTCCCGTGACGTCGCGGTAGGCCGGATCCTCGACCCATTTATTCGTTGTATCCGCAAGCCGTTGGGCTTCGGCCAGCACTTCGGTAGCGCAGTCAATGTTTCCTGACGATGCCGCTGCGGCCTCTGCTGCCAGCTTTGCGAGCCGTTGGTCATTCAAGCCATACGTCTTCAGCGTCGCCATGCAGACACCGATCAACTCCCGCGCCAATTTATCGCGCAGTGGCTGATGGTCCGCGCCGCGCTGCTTCCGCCGGCCCGTTTTGCTGCCTGTCGCCTTAACCACTGCTCCTCCGGTCTCCTTCTAGCTCAGCGCTCGGACTCTATGGCCGTCAGACCGACCCTGACGCGTTCACTCGACCTGCGTCGCCGCGGCGCGCTCGCCTCGACGGCCAACTCCTGCTCCATCGCCGCCAGAAAGTTACCAGCACGGCGAGCGATGAGGTCGCGAACGAATGGAACTCTGGCCGCGTCGACCTCGATCGATGGCATCGAGTCGCAGAAGAGTCGCGATTCCGGTTGGCGCAAATTATGCGTCAGGGTCTCGAGGAGCTCTCTTGCGCGGCTGCCCAACTCGCTGATATTGCTCGCATTGACGCCATGCATGCGGAACGTGCGACTACGTACCCGCAGGCGATGCTCAGACAGCATCTGCACCAGGCCTGCCCGGCGCAATTCCTCCAGTACCATGCTGGGCGCCGCCCCCGGCACGTAGGTGCTCGCGAGTGAATAGAAACTGGGTTCCTGTTCCTTCTCCGAGAGATCTCGCGGCTTGCCGCTGCTGTCGAGGTATTTAGGATCCGAATGCCACGCCTCGAGCAAGCGGCCGGCGCGGTGCCCCTTCTGCTCCCGGGCGGCGGCAATCCGGGGTGGTTCGGCCAGAATGCTGCGGACAAAATTGCGGTGTACACCAGTGACCAGGGACACGCGCACGTCAGAGGGACCGCCCCGCTCGACCCGCGGTTCAGCCAACCATTCGCGGGCTTTGTGCACGAAAACACTACGCAACAGGCTCTCAGCCTCGGGACTGGTGATGCCAAGTTCCAAAAACAGCTCAACCAGGGGCTCCACGGCGGCCATGGCAGCCTGCGCCAATGCCGCCTTGCCGGCCTCGCCCATCAGTTGTCAGCGCCGTGCACGAATATCGCCACCGGGCACCTCATTTCACTTCCAAATATGCCACAATTATGGCATATCATGTTGCTATAATTGTAGCATATTTATCGCATCGCCGGAGTGGCCAGATGAAGCACTTGTCTTTCAGTGCCGTGGAACGGATCGGGACACGGACGACCGATGCCGATGCCGATGAAGCCTCACAGCGATCGCGCCGCGCCTCACGCCCTGCCGGTCCCGGATCCGGCAGCGACTTCCGCTACTTCATGGACGCCCAAGGTCGGCAGCACTTCAATTTCGTGCAGCGGGTCTGGCTGCATGCCTCGGTCGGTATGGCGGTTACGCCGGTAATGACGCTCGCGCTCGAAACACTGGCGATAAACCTATTGAACCAGCTGACACGCGAGCGTAACCACGCGGCCGCGGTAGGCGTCACGTCCAAACGTGTCGTGAAGCTGGCGCGCCGTTTCTGCACCGAGTGCCTGCTCACGGCGCGCGCGGATGGCTGGGTGATACCACGCTCCGCTCTCAGGGATTGGTTAGCCTCTCGCGACGGCAGGCATCGCAGGGTTCGACGCTGATGCGAGTGCTGGTTTTAGGTGGAACCGGTTCGATCGATGGCCCGGTGGTGCGCGAATTGGTCCGGGGGGGCCACGAGGTCGTGGCGCTCGAGCGCAGCGGCCCCGGGGAAAGCTACATCGCCGCGGCGACAGTAGGGATGCCGGTAGGACGCATCGCGCGGGCCTTCGCAAGACGATTTGCTACACGCCGTCCTGATCCCGAAATCATTTGCGAGGCCAAATCGCCGCCGAACTCGGTGACTGGGCCAGGGGCCACGCGCTCGACCAGCGGCTCAGCGGCGCCGCGGCGCGGCGCCGCTTGAATTGCAAACCAGTGCATCTCGACCCTGAAAGTGAAATAGCCGCCAGCGCCTGACCGCGAGCGGCATGACAGCCGGCCATCACATCGGCGCCCCAGGCCTCGGGTAGCTGCTTCACGTGGGTAATCCAAGAAGCTCGAGCAGTTTCGGCAGATCCAGATGGGCTTCGACCGCGTCCGCCACGCGATCGATCGACTGTTCGCGCACTCTCGCGAAGTCCAGCGGCTGCGGATCATCCAATCCCATCCAACGCAACAGCGCGCTACAGGCTTCGGGGCGTTCGAACAGACCATGCAGATAGGTGCCGAGAATCTGACCATCAGCGCTCAGCGCACCGTCACTGCGACCGTCATCGAGCATCACTGAAGGCCGTTGCAAGGCCGGACCGTGGCTGATGCCCGCGTGAATCTCATAACCGTCGACGGGCGCAGCGTCAAATAGCAACCGGCCGCTGACATTACGCAGCTGCTTGTGAGCGTCCAACACTGTGTCGAAGTCGAGCCAGCCGAACCCCGCGCTGTCGCCAGGCAATCCCTCAAGCCCATGCGGATCACTCAAACTGCGACCGAGCATCTGAAAGCCGCCACAGATGCCGAGCAATTTGCCGCCGTAACGCAGGTGATGCTGCAGGTAGGCATCCCACCCGTGGTCCCGTAGCCAGGAGAGATCGGCGCGAACGCTCTTCGAGCCGGGAAGCACCACGGCGTCCGCCGCCGGCGGGATATCGCCGGGACCAACATAAACAAGATCAACTCGCGGATTGGCGCGCAGCGGATCGAAATCCGTGTGGTTGCTGATTCGCGGCAGTACCGGGACGATGACGCGCAAAGCGCCGTGGCGAGCGGTTGTGGCGATGCGACTGATGGCATCCTCGGCGTCGAGCGACAGCCCTTGAAGGTACGGCAGTACGCCGAACACCGGCTTTCCGGTGTTCCGCTCCAGCCAGCGCAGACCCGGTTCGAGCAATGCCGGGTCGCCGCGAAATCGATTGATTACAAATCCCGCGACCCGCGCTCGCTCGCTGTCGCCGAGCAGCGCCAGAGTGCCGATCAGCTGCGCGAATACACCGCCGCGGTCAATATCGGCAATCAAAATCACGGGACAATCGACCGCCTCCGCAAAGCCCATATTGGCGATATCACCGGCGCGCAGATTGATTTCCGCCGGCGAGCCGGCACCTTCGACGACGACCACCTGGTATTGGCCGGCAAGCCGCGCATAGGATGACATGACCGCGTCGTGCGCCGTGGGCTTGTAATCATGGTACTCGCTGGCGAGCATGTTACCGATGGCGTGGCCATGCACGATGACCTGCGCACCAAGATCCGTGGTTGGCTTGAGCAGCACCGGGTTCATGTCACAGCTGGCCGGTATGCCCGCGGCTTGTGCCTGCAGGGCCTGAGCGCGACCGATCTCGCCGCCGTCGGCAGCAACGGCGCTGTTTAACGCCATATTCTGTGGCTTGAACGGCGCTACGCGTACGGCGCGCCGCCGCAGTATGCGGCACAACCCCGTGACCAGCGTGCTTTTGCCGGCATCGGAGGCGGTCCCCTGAACCATGAGGCAGCGCGCGCTCAAGGCCGGTCTACGGGCTCGCGCGTAGCATTTCTTCCCGCGGACCGCTCCTTCGCGTTGACGTGCGCACTGACTGTACTAGCAGTCTCGAGCCTTACGCAAGCGCGGTCACGTCCGGAACAACTCAGATCTGTGCGTTGAGAAGCCCAACGATCCGTGAGCGTCCCTCTTCAGCGTCGGAAGGTCCGGCGTAGGAAATGGTGGCAGGGGCACTCAGCAGTAATGACTGCATGTGATTGGGCAGCGCGGCGATCACCGATAACAGCCTGTCGGCGGGTGCCGGCCGCGCGAGCAGATATCCCTGCAGGCAAATCGGTGAAAGGTCTGCCAGTATAGCCAGCTGCTCCGGGCACTCAATGCCTTCGGCTGTAACTTCCAGGCCCAGGCTATGGCAGAGTCCGACGATGGCGCGGGCGATCGCCGCAGAGCGCGTGCTGGTATGAATGCTGGCAATCAAGGCGCGATCGAGTTTCACGCGGCTCAGCGGCAGTTGTTCCAGCGATGCCAGCGAGGAATAGCCGGTACCGAAATCATCCAGGGCGATGCTCAAGCCGTTGGCCCGAAGACAGCGCAGCACTTCAATGGTGGCGGTCCCGGTCTGCAGGACGTTTTCCGTCAGCTCAATTTCGATGCAGTGCGCCGGCAGACGGTACTCGCGCAGCAGATTCATCACCCGGTCGACGAAGCGGCTGTCGAGAAGCTGGCGCGACGACAGATTGATGGCCACGCGTGCTCCTGGCCAGGAACCATGATGCCATCGCGAAGCGGTCTCAATCGCGCACTGCAGGACCCAGTCGCTGATCTCCATGATCAACCCTGACTCTTCGGCAATTGTCAGGAACTCGGCGGGCGAAGCTAGTCGTCCATCCGGCAACCGCCAACGTAGCAGGGATTCAACCAGCCCGGTTTCCAGCGTCAGCGCGTTGACCTCCGGTTGGAACACCAGTTCGAACTCGCTGCGCTCCATCGCGCGTCGCAGACCCTGTTCGGTGCTGAATTTGACTGACGCCGCTTGCAGCAGTTCGGGGCTGAATACGGTCAACTGGCTGCGTCCCAGTGCTTTGGCGCGAAACAACGCGGCGTCTGCGGCACGTAGCAGCGCATCCGCATCCTTGCCGTGATCGGGATACACGCTGGCACCGACACTGACGCTGATCATCAAGTCGCGGCCGCCGACAGTCAGAGGCTTCTGAAAGGCGTGTACCAACTCCCAGCCGACAGTGCGCACGTCCTCGTCGCGCGCGGTACTGTCGCACACCACGGTAAACTCGTCGCCGCCGAGCCGCGCAGCGAAGCCGCCCGGCCCCGCAGTCGATCGCAGTTGCTCGGCGATCGCCTCCAGTACACGATCACCGAAGGCGTGGCCCATGCTGTCGTTGATATTCTTGAAATTGTCGAGATCGAGAAAGAACACACCGACGTAGGAGCCGGTCGTCTCGGCTCGGGTGATGGCGGCCTTCAGATGCATGAACAATTGACGCCGGTTGGGTAGCTGGGTCAGCGGATCATGCTCCGCCAAGTGCTGGAGTTCGCGTGTGCGCTGCGCCACCTTCGCTTCCAGCTGGTCCTGGTAGGTACGTGTCAGCGTCTGCGCGGCGGCCAGCTGCTCCGCCATCTGGTTGAAGGAGACGGCAAGATCATCCAGTTCCTGGATGCCTCCGCGGGCCACCTGCACGCTGATTTCGCCCGCCGCGAGCCGGCGCGTCGCGGATCTTATGCGGCGCACAGGTGCGACGATGCTCATCACCGTCCAAATCGAAATGAACAGCATCAATAGCAGCACTGCGGCGCTGATCCAGCCGATCAGTGCCGCATGGTCACTTTTGCGCGCCGAAGTCGAAGTGCTCTCGACGGTGCGCTCGCTGAGCGGCGCAGCCGCGGCATCTAGATCGGCGGTCTGAGGTTCGGAGGCAGCCGGCACCGGCGGCGCCCGCTGAGCGGCAGCGCGCGCGGGTTTGATCTCGCGGACCAGCGCGGCCAGGCCGCGCGATTCCTGTGTGAAGCTGTCGATGGCGGCGCGTCGGCTCGCGTCCCCATCGATCAGGGCGCTTTGCAGTGTGCTGAGCTGCGCCACATCGGCGCCCATCTGCTCGATCCAGTCCTGTCCCTGCGACTGCGCCAGCTCCCTGGCATTCTTCTGCAGCGTCGCGGCGAATGCCGCTTCACTCGCCGCGACTGCGTCCAGCGCGCCACGATCGTAATCGTCCGTGGCCGGCAAGCTTGCAAAGCCGCGGCGGATGTCATCAAGGATCGACTTCAGGTCGATCAGGGATTTGCGTGCAATGACCCGTCCGAAAATCTTCCATGCCCTGGCGAGGGACGAGTTCGTGCGAGCATCGAGCGCCTCGAGATGATCCGAGAACTGATGCAGTGTATCCTCGCGGGCATCGGCCATGGCCGCCAGGGCATCGCCCCGCGACCGGTACGCCGTGAGGCGCTCGTTCAGTTTCTGGAGGCGGTTCGGCGCGACCAGGCCCGACGACGAAGAATCATAGGCTATGGATTGACGCTGCAGATTTCGCAGCGCCTCGTCGAGCCGACGATCGCTCTCCTCATTGTGAACCATAACGCGGCCGCGCACCGCGTCCTCATACTGCTCGACCGCGGCAGCCAGCCCATCTGGATTCAGAGCTTTGACTTCGGGCGCCGGTGTCGGCGTCGGTCTTGTCAGCGGTGGCCCGGGGACGGCGAATGGCACGATACGTGTCGTGCTGATCACTGCAATCTCGCGCTCCGCAAGCAGATTGGCCGCCACGGCAAGGCCGGCGACGGCCGCGAACGCGACGCCCAGCCGTACGCCGATGCCCCATCGCATTTTCCATGACAGCGCGAACAAACCGGGGGGTTTGATACCTCTCTCCACATGAGCATCGCGGACGGATTGCGGTGCATGGTATCGGCGCAACCCCGCCAAAACCTTGACCCAGTCGCTCTCTATCCTGTGACGTGGGCCACGGAACGACAGATTGGACCGTGGCGGAGGTGCCATAAGCTGGAAATGGCTGGAAAGCGGCCGAAACTTGCCGGTTTTGGAGAGATGCCGCGAAGCAATAACCGGCGGCTTTGAATCTGCGCCCGGGCCCTTGGTTCGCCAGCGTACAGACGCAATTTCCGGCAACAACGAGGCTCAGGTATCGGCTTCAGCGCAGCGGCGAGTGCCATATGAGCGTGACATTCAGCTGCGACCTCAACGCGCCCGCCGAGACCCTGCCGCATTTCTGGGAACATACCATCGGAAGCGGTCATGCCACACTGGCGCTGCGCTCGGACTGGCAAGCGCAAATGCGGCGCGCGCATCAGGACCTTGGATTCGGCCATGTACGCTTTCACGGGCTGCTTTGCGACGACATGGGCACGCTGGTCAGCGAAGGCAATGAGCTCTTCTACTCGTTCTTCAACGCCGACCAGATATTCGACTATCTGCTGTCGATCGGCATGAGGCCATTCGTGGAACTCAGCTTCATGCCCGGGGCACTGGCCTCGGGCGAGCAGACCGTATTCCATTATCGAGCCAATGTCACCGCACCCAAGAACTACACTCAATGGGCCGTGCTCATCCGCAAACTCGTCGCTCATTGGGTCGAGCGCTATGGCTTGATCGAAGTGCGTCAGTGGTTCTTCGAGGTCTGGAACGAGCCGAATCTCGAGGCGTTTGGCAGCGGCAGACAGGATGATTACTTTACCCTCTATCGCTACACCGCGGAGGCGATCAAATCCGTGGACCGCGCGTTGCAGGTCGGCGGTCCAGCCACGGCGGCCAACGCATGGATAGGCGAGTTCATCGCGTTTTGCGCCAACAGCGCGTTAGCCGCCGATTTTATCAGCACCCATCATTATCCGACGGACGCCTTCGGCAAGCCCGGCGACGACACCGAAGCACAACTTTCCGAGAGCCGGCGCAGTGTCTTGCGAGATGAGGCACGCGAGGTGCGCCGGCAGGCCGGCAAGCTGCCGGTTTACTACACGGAATGGTGCACTTCGTCGAATCCGCGCGACCCGATGCATGACGAGCCTTATGCGGCGGCCTTCGTGATCAAGACCATCATGGAGGCCAACGGGCTCGTGCAAGGCTATAGCTATTGGGTGTTCTCGGACATCTTCGAGGAGAATTATTTTCCGTCCGTACCGTTTCACGGCGGCTTCGGCCTGCTCAACATTCACGGTATCGCCAAGCCCGTCTACCGGGCATTCGAGTTATTGCATGCGCTCGGTACGGCGTTACTACCGCTTGCGGGCGCACATTCGACCGTCGATGCGTGGGTTATCCGCGGCGAGCGCTCCGTCACCGTGCTGTTGACCAATTTTGCTCTGCCGCGCCATGCGATCGATACGCAGATCATCCAGCTGACCCTTACCAACGCGCCGCTGCCGATCCACGCGAACATTCGCCGGATCGACACCGAGCACGCCAACGCCAAGCGGCGCTGGCTTGAAATGGGCTCGCCGGAGTATCTGAGCGCCGAATCCGTGGCAGAACTCAATCTCGTCTCCAACTGCGAGCCGCTACCGCAGCGCTTCGAGCTCTTCGACGGTGCGCTCAGGCTCGATGTTACTTTGCCGCCGCTGGCGGTGGCGGCCATAACGTTGCTGTTCGCAGCGTGATCGCGCAAGAATGCTCGGGGTCATCGGACGAGGAGCTGCTGGATCGGTTCCAGCGTGCGGCGTTCGATTACTTCCTCAGTCATAGCAACAGTGAAAATGGCCTGGTCGCGGATACCAGTCGTCCTGGAGCGCCCGCCAGCATTGCGGTCGTGGGCTTCGCGTTGTCATGCTATCCCGTCGGTGTGGAACGAGGATGGATGGCGAGGGCCGACGCGGTCGCGCGCACCCTGAATACTTTGCGGTTCTTTCTCGGCAGTATGCAGAGCGAGCAGCCGGATGCCACCGGCTACATGGGCTTCTATTACCACTTCCTCGACATCAGGACTGGTCGTCGTGCCTGGCAATCGGAGCTGTCGTTGATCGACACGACTTTGCTGCTGGCGGGAGTTCTGACCGCGAGCGCTTATTTCAACCAGGATTCGGCAAGCGAGACTGAGATTCGCGCCTGCGCCGAGGCCATCTACCGCCGCATCGATTGGCAGTGGGCGCAGGGCGGCGCGACGACCGTGCGGCAGGGATGGAGGCCGGAGAGCGGATTCCTGCACTACGGCTGGGAGGGCTATAGCGAGGCGTCCATGCTGTACGTTCTGGGGTTGGCGTCACCGACGCATCCCTTGCCGGACCATAGCTTCAGGGCGTGGACCGTGACTTATCAGTGGGAAAGCATTTACGACTACGAATTTCTCTATGCCGGGCCGCTGTTCATTCATCAATACTCGCATGCCTGGATCGACTTCGCGGGTATCCGGGATCGCTTCATGCGTGAAAAGGACAGTGACTACTTTGAGAACAGCCGTCGCGCGACCTATGTGCAGCGCGAGTACGCGCGACGTAATCCCTATGGTTTCGCGGGCTACGGCAAGAATTGCTGGGGGTTCACGGCGAATGACGGTCCGGGGTTCAAGACACTGACAATCGCCGGCCGGCGGCGCAATGTCTTTGGCTACGCCGCGCGCGGCGTGCCCTTTGGCCCGGACGACGGTACCATCGACCCGTGCATAGCGCTCGCGTCGCTGCCCTTTGCACCAGAATTGGCGCTGCCGCTGTTGCGACATATGTGCGCGTCCTATCCACAGATGATCGGCGATTCACGATTGCCGAGCGGCTTCAATCCAACGCTTGTGGGCGAACACGCTGCCGGGTGGGTGTCGGAAGGTTATTTCGGACTTGATCAGGGTCTGCTGGTGCTGATGATCGAAAATTACCGCTCGCGTCTGATCTGGACGCTGATGCGAACCTGTCCCTACATCGGCGCCGGTCTGCGCCGGGCCGGATTCAAGGGAGGGTGGTTGTCATGACGAATTTGAACGCTCCGCCGGATGATCGCTTTCGGCGCGCGCTCATAGAGAATGCGCACCCTGGTGGCTGGCGCAACCCCGGGTGCGCGGCCAAATACAATCTTGTCATCATCGGTGCGGGGCCTGGTGGTCTGACCGCGGCGCGCGCTGCTGCGGCGCTGGGCGCAAAAGTTGCGTTGATCGAGCGCGATCTGATCGGCGGCAGTTGCCTGAGTATCGGCTGTGTGCCATCGAAAGCGCTCATTCGCACCGCGCGCCTTTATGCGGAGATGCGCGCTGCGGAGAATTTCGGCGGCCAAGTGCCAGGCCAGATCAGCATTGGCTTTGCAACCGTGATGGAGCGGATGCGGCGAATCCAGGCGCGGTTGAGCCGTGCCGAATCGGCGCGCCGGCTCAGCGAGTTGGGCATCGACGTGTACTTCGGTGAAGCGCGTTTCACAGGATCCGACAGCGTAGCGGTGGCGGGCCAAGTATTGCGGTTTAGCAAGGCACTGGTCGCGACCGGCGCGCGGCCCTTGACGCCGCCGATTCCCGGACTCGCCGAGACCGGCTATCTGACCAACGAGAATGTTTTCAATTTGACCGAATGCCCAGCCAGTCTCCTGGTCGTGGGCGGCGGTCCACTCGGCTGCGAATTGGCACAGGCATTCCGCCGTTTCGGGTCGCGCGTGATCATCGCCCAAGACGATCCGACGTTCCTGCCGAAGGAGGAGCGCGATGCGGCGCAGATTCTGTCGGATTCCCTGGCGCGCGATGGCGTCGAGATTCATCTCAATACCGCGGTGGTATCGGTGCACGTGCAAGGCGCGCAGAAAATCGTCGATCTGGTATGCGATGGCGAGCGGTTCAGCGTTACTGTCGACGAAATCCTCGCCGGTATCGGTCGGGCGCCCAATGTCGAAAGCATGAATCTCGAGGCTGCCGGAGTGCGCTACGATAGCGCAGGCGGAATTCAGGTCGACGATTTTCTACGATCCAGTAATCGCAGAATCTACGCGGCGGGCGATGTCTGCCTGGAGGATAAATTCACTCACGCGGCCGAGGCTTCCGCCCGTATCGCTGTCAGGAATGCGTTATTCATGGGTCGTAGCAGGCTCAGCGCGCTGACGATTCCCTGGTGCACATATACCGATCCGGAAATCGCTCATGTCGGTCTTTACGTCCGACAGGCGCGGGAGCGCGCCATCCCCGTGAGGACATTCACGATCCTGATGCACGATGTCGATCGCGCGGTTACGGATGGCGAAGAGGAGGGATTTGTGAAGATTCATGTCAAACAGGGTAGTGACCAGATTCTGGGCGCCACGGTCGTGGCATGTCACGCTGGAGAAATGATCAACGGGCTGTCGCTCGCAATCAGCTCCAGGATCGGTCTGCGCAGACTGGCACGGGTCATTCATACCTACCCGACGCAAGCCGAGGCGATCAAAATGGCAGCGGACGCGTATATGCGCACGCGCCGCACGCGTATGCTCAGATCACTGAGCAGGCGCTGGCTGGCATGGTAGGAGGCATACCATATTATGTACGTGGGAAGCCGCACCGACGGCGCCCCGCTGGGGGGCTATGCTGCGTGCGCTATATCCGTTCAGATCGTTGCGGCATTTACGAGGCTGCCATGTACATACCACGCGAAGCCAATGCGCGCCCGAGCGCCACGCTGGCTGCCGAACAGGCTGGGAATCCCGGGTCTCATCAATTGGCAAGACGCATGCCCGCTGACAAGCCCGAGACGAAGCTTGCCGAGACGGCGGCAGCAGTAAAAGAAACGAAGTAGCCGGCAATTAATGATAATCATTCGCATATCAAGCGCCAGCGGCCCAAATCCCCGAAGCCTGCTTCGGCGCGGAATTACAAGGGGATGCTCGTGAGTTCCGAGGCAGCATGGTCGTTGTGCGCCCTTCAGCTAAGACAAATGAAATCCGCCCGACCTTCCCTCACGAAGGTGATAGGTTCACATGAGTGCACAAGCACTGTTTGAATTCCGACTCTATAGTTGCCGGCGACGCCCAGAACTCCGCGCAGGCAACCGCCAACCTCAACGCGCTTTGTCGCAAACACCTGCCGGATCGCGTCTGGAGGAGCTGACGGCAGGTGCGGTGGATGCGGTCGTTGCGGCGTAATCGTATGATCCGCTGAATCAGTGGCTGCATGAGCGCGGCGGAATGCTACGGCCGTCTACCCTGAATGACCTGGATCAGTACCACCACGACCGCAATGACCAGCAGGACGTGAATGAATCCACCCAGCGTATAAGAGGTGACCAGACCCAATATCCAGAGGATGATCAGGATGACCGCAATGGTATAGAGCACGTGCATTCCCCGCAATTGAAGCTGACGTCCACATCCATGGGGTGCGTGAACGTATCTAATCCGGCAACGATAGTTCTGCGGCAGCACCGGGTCGGTGCGCTGTGCCACATAGCTGGGGCGCCGCGATCGAGCTCGATGGATGCTCTATTCAGGATGGATTGCGCATCACTCTGTGCAGCCTCCGACCTTCCAACCACTGCCAGGACAGCAGCGACGGCAGACCGCAGAGCACTTCACGAATTCGCTTGGCCATGGAGACGGCCAGTGCCAGTTCGCCGCTGATCCCCAGCACGTGTCCGAATAGCATCAGCGCGGCTTCCTGCACGCCGAGCCCCGCCGGTATCATGAATGCCAAGTGACGCATGGCCTGGGTCATGCTCTCAAGTGCCACTGCGCCGATGGGGCCTATGGGGTGTCCAAAGAGGCGCAGAGCGAACCAGATTTCGAAGGATCCGGAGACGAAGGCCAGCAACTGCAAGCTGCCGGTAATGAGCAACGATCGCCCGCGACGCAGGCACGCGCGTAGCTCGCGATCCAGTGCCGCCGCGCCTGCAGACAGGGCGCTTTCGCCCACCAACGGTCGCAATAGCTTTTGCAGGCGCGCAAACACCGAGCCGTAGCGCAGCAGCAGCGCACTCGCCACCGGCACCGGTAGCGTGAGCAGCAATGCGAATACCAGATGTCGGTATTCCTGGCCGGTTGCGCTGAGATGAACCAGCAGAAGCAAGCCTATTGCGGTGAACAAGTACACCACGATGAGCGTCAACAGAATCTCGACAATGACCGTGGCAGCGACCGGTGCCGTCGGCAGCCCACGCCAACGCAAGAGACGAACCGCTGCCACGCCACCCCCTACACTAGCCACTGGCAGTAGCCGATCTATGCCCTCGCGCACGGTCGTGACCCAGAACAAGTAACCAATCCCGGCCTGGCGCCGTGGATCGTACGGATGAAGGAGAATGAGCCAACCGAGCGCATACAAGATAAAAAACAGCGTGCGATAGGGAATCAACCAGAGCAGCCGCCATCCGGCTAGCGCCAAGGTTTGCAGCATGGCGCCGGAGTCCGCCCGAATGACAAGAGTGATCAGCAGTGCCAGGCCGAGCACACCGCCGATATAGGCTGCGATTCTCAAGCCTGTCGGCGCATGATGCCGTCAGCGTCGACGTCAAACTCGCCGTCACGCCAGGTGACGCGCGAGGTGAAAAAGCTGCAACACCAGATCCAGCAGATCAGCAGTTCGCGCGCCGGCAACAGCCAGAAATCGGAGAATACCGGCCGATTCCCGCGCAGCCGATGTACAAAGTGCAGTCCCAGACGAGCAACGACCGCGGTCCGGAACAGCGCCCATGCGGCCGCCGACAGCGCAGGTTCCGTGGCCGTGAGCGAGATGCCGATGATTGCCAGCGGCACGCTGAAGGTCAGAAACATGAAGCGAAAGCTGCGCGGTCGCAACACTCGAATGGTGCGCATCCAGCGCAACTCATGGCGCGTCAGGGATTCGAATGTTGGCTCGTGGTGCTCCGCCATGACCACAGTGGGCGACAAGACGATTCGAAGCCCCAGCCCGCGAACCAGCGTTCCCAATTGATAGTCGTCCGCGAGGTGATTCGCGGTCGTTGCCAGGCCACCGATGGCTTGCAGCGTATCCCGTCGCAGGCACAAGGTTTGGCCGGAGGCGTAGCCTTGATAGCCGAACAGCCAGGTCAGGAGCACCGATGGCATATACCACTCGTTGATATACATGGCGCCAAGGCGAGACCAGACTCGCTGGGTCGGCATATCGCGGTATATGCAGGTAACCAGCCCGACATTCTGGTCCAGCAGCGGCGCCGTCACGGTGGCCAGATAATCGGGTTCGACAAACGTGTCGCTGTCGGCGATGGCCAGCAGGTCGTGGCGCGCAGCTGCAATCATGTTGATCAGGTTACTGATCTTGCGGTTGCTGCCGTGCTGCTGTGGATTGATCACCACGTCGATCGGCAGCGCCGGGAATTCGGCCACCAGGCGCTCCACCACCGCCAGCGCGGGATCGGCCGGATCACGCACGCCAAACACAAGCTGATAGTTGGGGTAATTCTGCTGACAGAACGATCGCAGGTGCTGGTACAGGCCTGGCTCCGCGCCGCACAGCGGCTTGAGCACCGTCACGGGCCGCAGTTGTGGCGAGTGTGCCGCGACGCCGCGAAATTGCCAGACGAGTACCGCGATCAGAGTCACAACGGCGTAGCTGGCGGCCAAGCCCAAACTGGCCATGCCGATAATCGCCATGAGCGGATGTACTAAGGGCATCGCCGCCTCGGCGGAGGATCTCAGGCTTCGTGCGCGCGCAGGAACCGGAAGAACTCGACGCCTTCACGCAGACGCCGCTTCATCATGTCCCAGCTGGCCAGCATCTCTTTGACGATTTCCCAGATCTTGCCGGGGCGGAAGTAGAAGCGTCTATAGAACACTTCCATGGCGTGGAAGATTTCCTCTTTCGACAGGTGCGGGTAACTGATGGCGGCCAGCTGCACACCCTGGTTGTTGACCAGGTTGACGGCGTCATTTTCCTGCAACCAGCCGTTCTCGACAGCCTGCCGATACAACGTCGTACCGGGGTAGGGCGCGGCCAGTGACACCTGAATCGTGTGCGGATTGATCTCCTTGGCGAAGTTGATGGTCTTCTCGATCGTCTCCTTCGTTTCGCCGGGCAGGCCAAGGATAAACGTACCGTGGATCAGAATGCCGAGCCTGCGGCAATCATCGGTGAAGCGCCGAGCGATATCGGTGCGCAGCCCCTTCTTGATGTTATGGAGAATCTGGTCGTCACCCGATTCATAGCCCACCAGCAGCAGGCGTAGACCGTTGTCTTTCATGACCTTCAACGTGTTATAGGGCACGTTGGCCTTGGCGTTGCAGCTCCAGGCCATGCCGAGAGCGCCCATGCCGCGTGCGATGGCTTCGACGCGCGGCAGGTTGGAGGTATCCGTGAAGGTATCGTCGTCGAACATGATCTCCTTCACGACCGGCATGTTCTGCTTGATCCACCTTACCTCGGCAATGACATTTTCTGCCGAGCGTACGCGATAGCGGTGACCGCCAACCGTCTGCGGCCACAAGCAGAAGGTGCACTTCGATCGGCAGCCGCGGCCGGTGTAGAAGCTGACATAGGGATGCTTGAGATAGCCGACGAAGTAGTTTTCGATCTTGAGATCGCGCTGGTAGACCGGCGCAACGAACGGCAGCTCGTCCATGTTTTCAATGATTGCGCGTGGCAGGTTGTGCACGATCCGGCCGTCGTCGCCACGGTAGGAAAGGCCACTGATGTCCTTTAGCGGCCGACCTTCGGCGACTTCCTTGCAGGTGTAGTCGAATTCCTCACGGCAGACGAAATCCACAGCATTGGTGGCCTTCAGCGAGCCTTCAGGGTCCACCATGGTTTTGGCGCCGACCAGACCGATCCTGATGTTCGGATTGTCCTGCTTGAGCAGCTCTGCAAACCGGGCATCGGTCGGAAACGACGGGGTGCTGGTGTGCATGATGACGAGGTCATAGTCACGCGCGATTTTGCGGCTCTGCTCGACTGACAGGTCCTCGGCCGGAGCATCGAGCAGTCGGGAGTTCGGCACCAGCGCAGCAGGCTGCGCCAGCCAGGTCGGGAACCAGAAGGATTTGATCTCGCGCTTGGCCTGGTAGCGCGAACCGGCACCGCCGTCGAAACCGTCGAATGAGGGAGCCTGCAGGAACAGCGTTTTCAGCGCTTGCCCGGTGGGGAAATCAGAAGTCATTGACAGGCCTCACAGAAATTAGGCGTCGCGGAAGTCCGACTGGCTATCGTCTGCGGATAGTACCCGACTGGGCCGACCAGCGAACAGGCGAGCTTGGCCTGGGCGGGGCTACGGAGAGCATTGTTGCGGCGCACAATGGTCGCCGCGGCCCATTGCCCACGGCGCGTGAGCGTTGACCGCTCTTCGGTGCCGTTTTATATTCAACTATATGGTTGAACGATCCGCGCACCTGGACAATGTCTTTCGCGCTCTGGGCGACCCCACCCGGCGCGCCATGCTGCGGCGACTGGCGGCGCAGGAACGAACCGTAGGTGAACTGGCCGAGCCGTTCCAAATGTCGCTGGCCGCCGCGTCCAAGCACATCAAGACCCTCGAGAACGCTGGCCTGCTGCGGCGGACTGTGCGCGGCAGAACGCATTTTTGTCAGCTCAACCCGCAACCCCTTGCCGAGGCCGATGATTGGCTGCGCTCATACGCGCGCTTGTGGGACAAGCGGCTCGAGGCGCTGCAAGCCTTGCTTCGCCATCCAGAAAAGGATTGATCACTATGTCGGCAACTCAGATCAGCAGCGACCGGATCGAAAAGCAGATTCGACTGAGTGTTCCGCCCGCGCGCGTGTGGCGCGCTCTGACCGACGCACGCGAGTTCGGCCAATGGTTCGGAGTCAATTTGAGCGGCGCCATCGCCGTAGGGGCCAAGCTGCGCGGGCCCCTTACAATCAAGGGCTATGAGCACGTCATTTTCGAGGCCACCGTCGAGGCGGTTGAACCGGAGACGCGCTTTTCGTTTCGATGGCATCCGTACGCGATCGAGCCCGGCGTGGACTACTCGAGAGAGCCGACGACGCTCGTGGTTTTCACACTGGAGGAAGTGGCCGGTGGAACGCTGCTCACGGTTGTCGAGTCGGGCTTCGATAAGATCCCGGCATCCCGTCGAGCCAAGGCCTACGAGATGAATGCGAACGGATGGGCGGGTCAGCTGGAGAACATCAAGCGGCACATCGCCGAGCCGCGTGAATAAAGTCGACTACGACACGTTGATACTCGGAGCCGGCGTAGCGGGACTCGCTGCGGCTCGAATCCTTGCAGAATCCGGCGCGCGGGTTGGCGTGCTGGAGGCGCGCCGGCGCATCGGGGGTCGCGTGTTCACCAGACATGTCGCGGCCACCGATGCGGAACGGGCGATTCCCGTGGAGTTGGGCGCCGAATTTGTCCATGGGCTTCCGCAGGAGACCTGGGAGTTGCTGCGCGAGGCGGCCCTGGACACTTATGAGCTTAGGGGCACACGAGTGCGCTCTGCCCATGGCCGGCTCGAATCCTTGGACGAGAATCGCGAAGGCGGCCTCGCGGTACTGGAACAGATGACGCAGTGGGCCGCGGCCCAGTCTGGCGGCCGGGATGCCAGCTTCGCAGAGTATTTGCAGCTGAGCGCGGTCGGCGATGCGGCGGGGCAACGCGCCGTGGACTATGTCGAAGGCTTCAACGCTGCGGACAGCCATGTGATCAGCGTGGCGGCGCTCGCAAGGCAGCAGCTCGCGGAGGATCAAATTGAGGCCGACCGGCTTTTTCGTGTCCGGCGAGGCTATGACTGCTTGCCGGAGTTCCTGGCGGCGAAGATTGCTCAGGCCGGCGGGACCATTCTGCTCGACAGGGTCGTGCGCGAGATTGCCTGGAAGCGCGGCGCGGTAACCATGCGTGGCGTCGCCAGCGACGGCGACGAGCTTTGTGTGCGTGCGTCCCGTGCGGTGATCACTTTGCCGCTGGGTGTACTGCAGGCGGGAACAGTCGAATTTGCCCCGCCGCCCGGGACCGTGTTGACGCATGCGCGCCGGTTGGCAATGGGATCGGTGGTGCGAGTGACGCTGCTGTTTGGCTCTCGATTCTGGGCCAATCCAGCGGCCGAGTTGGAACAGCTCAGCTTTCTGTTCGCCGACGATGAATTACCGCCGACCTGGTGGACGGCAATGCCGGATGCGGCGCCGACCATCACCGGATGGGTGGGTGGTTCGAAAGCGGTAGGACTGCAGAAAATCATCGCCAGTGGCGGACAGCCCGAAGCGCTGTTGACGCTTTGCCTGAGTGCCCTAGCCAGAATATTCGGCGTCTCCGCCGCGCACCTGCAGAGTCTTCTGCTGAGCTGGCATACGCACGACTGGCAGGCCGATGAATTTACGCGCGGCGCTTACAGCTACGCGCCCGTCGGCGCCGTGGACGCTTCGCAGAAGATGACGGAGCCGGTCGAAGGGACGCTATATTTTGCCGGCGAGCACACCGACACATCGGGCCATTGGGGAACGGTGCACGGGGCGCTACGCAGTGGAATTCGAGCCGCGACGCAGCTTCTGGCCATGCCCTGAGGCCGGCGTTGAACTCCAGCTGCTACGGCTTGCACTCGCCGGTAACGTCGAGTCGTGCGTTAGTCGAGGTTTGATCCGACGCATATGGCGTGACGGCCTCCGCCTTTAGACTCGGTAGCGTTCTGACGCCGCGAATTACCGGAAGCCGCCATGCAATCAGCGCGAGCAGAATGGCTGTGCCACCCGCGAAGTCGAGCGTTACGCGCAGCCCGAAGTGTTGGCCCAGCCAGCCGCCCAACAATGCGCCCGGGCCGGCTGGCAGCAGGATGAGCCAGCGCATCGTGCTGGTCATGCGGCCAAGCATTCGGCCAGGGGTGACGGACTGTCGCAGTGCCAGGAAATTGATGAAGATAAAGACCGCGCCAACGCCGTACATCAGGAGCATCAACGCATAGGCGGCGATGCCGTAGCCGTTCAGAGGCGCGATCGCGAGCAGCAGCCAGCCGGTGCCGCACACCCCGAAACCGAGCACGAGCAGCGGCCCGGGGCCAATGCGACGCGCCAGACGATGCGCGATGGCGCTCGCCGCGATGGTGCCGCCTCCCAGCGCCACGTAGCTCAAACCGACACCGCGCTCGCTGAGTCCCAGTTGCCGCGTCGCGAACAGGATCTGTACCACGGTCGCGGCTTGACCACACAACTCCCAGGCGCCAACACAGCTCGCCATGGTCAGCAGAAGTTTGTGACCACGCACAAAGTTCAATCCTTCGCGCATGGCAGGCCAGAACGGCGCGTTGGTCGCACTCGGTGTCTCGCGCACCGGGACGCCGCGCAGAATCATGGCCGAGATCAGCAGCAGCACCGCGTCCGCCAGCAGGGCGATCGGCGCGCCGGTGAGCTTGATCAACGCGCCCGCCGCGCCCGGTCCAGACACTTCGGCAGTTGAGGAAGCGAGTGCGTTCTTGGCGTGCGCCTCCACCAGGCGTTCGCGCGGGACGATCTGGGTCAGCACGACCTGCGCTGCGCTGCCCGCGGTGGTATTGACCGCGCCGATCACGAAACCGACTACATAAAGCCACGCCATCGACAGCCAGCCCAGCCACCATGCGAGCGGCACTGTGGTAACGGCGAACGCAATGGACAGTTCGCCGACCACGTACACCGGCAACTTGCGTACCCGATCGAGCCAGACACCCGTCGGCAAAGAGAACAGCACGAACGGAACGATCTCGACTGCGGTCAGAATACCCATCTGCGTCGGGGCCGCGCGCAACAGCACCGCTGCCGTGAGCGGCAATGCAAGCAGCGTCACCTGTCCGCCGAACGAGGAGATCAGGATTGAAGTCCAAAGGCGCCGATAGGTTGCATCGCGCAGAAGGTCGGTCTGAGCGAGCTTGAAGCGGGGAAGAAATGCATTCATATGGAACGGCCCGCCGTACCGGACGAGCACGGCCATACAGCAACGGATTTTACTGTGCCGTCAGGGACGCCGCATAGCGTAGCGCCTGCAGAATATCTGCGCGCTCGATAGAGGGATAGTCGGCCAGCAGCTCGTCGATGCTGTGGCCGGTGCCAATCTGCCCAACGATCTTTCCCACCGTCACGTCGGTACCGCGCACGCAGGCTCTGCCGCCCATGACGTGGGGTAGATGGCTGATTCGATCGAACTCTGTCACACCCGCTCCTCTGACCGTCCCCAACGGGCACCATAGCACGTGAGGCACGGGTGTGCGGTGTAGAGCGCGTTTATGGCATCCTGACTCGCATGCGATGGTTCCTATCCTGCCTGCTGTTAGCCGCCGGCTCGGTGTGCGCCAGCGACGCCAACCCCCCGGCGCGTTTTACCGATCCGGATCGGATCGCCAAACTCGAATCGGCCTTTACGAACATTGATGCGATATTCCGCGATTACGCCACGGCCAAAAAGATACCCGGTATGGTGTGGGGCATCGTCATTGACGATCGTCTCGTGCACGTCGCAGCTGTCGGCGTCCAGGATCTGTCCACCCTTTCGCCGGTGACAGCAAAAACTGCCTTTCGCATCGCTTCCATGACCAAGAGCTTCACGGCACTGGCAGTTCTGAGATTGCGCGATCAGGGGAAGCTCTCGCTTGAGGACCCGGTATCGAGGTGGCTGCCTGAATTTGCGCACATGGCGCTGCCGACCCGCGACACGGCGCCGCTGCGAATCCGTGAACTTCTGAGCCACAGCGCCGGCTTTCCGGAGGACAATCCCTGGGGTGATCAGCAGCTCGCCGCCAGCGACGCCGATCTCAGCAACTGGCTGCGCCGTGGAATACCCTTCTCCACACCGCCCGGGACGCGGTACGAATATTCCAATTACGCTTTCGGCTTGCTCGGTCGCATCGTCACGAAGGCCTCGGGTGTTCCCTACGAGACATATGTTGCCCGCGAAATCCTGGGCAAGCTTCACATGGATTCCTCCACGTTCGATTTCTCTCAGGTGCCGACCGCCAACCGTGCTGTGGGTTATCGACTTCAAACCGACGGGACCTATCTCCAGGAGCCACCGCTGCCGCATGGCGCCTTCGGCTCCGCCGGCGGTCTTTTGACGACCGCCAACGATCTGGGCAAATACATCGCCTTTCATCTGTCCGCATGGCCGCCGCGCGACGAGGTCGACGCCGGCCCCGTGCGCCGCAGTTCCGTGCGCGAGATGAGTCAGCTCTGGACCCCTTCAAATCTGACCGTGCGGCGCGCTGACGGCAAGCTTCAGGCAGCCGAGACCGGTTATGGCTACGGCCTGCGGGTGACCTCAGATTGCCGGTTTCAGCATATCGTCGGCCACGGGGGCGGCTTGCCCGGCTTCGGCTCATACATGGCGTGGCTACCGGACTATGGCGTCGGCATCTTTGCGATGGCGACTTTGACCTATGCCGGACCGTCCGAGCCGATCAGTGACGCCTGGGATCTGCTGCTCGGAACCGGGGGCCTGCGAGCGCGTGAATTACCGGCAGCGCCGATTCTGACCCGGATGCGCGATCACATTTTCAACCTGTGGGAGTCCTGGGACGATGCCGAAGCGACGCAAATCGCCGCCATGAACCTGTTCATCGACGCTCCAATCGCGCAGCGTCGCGCCGAGATCGAGCAGCTGAAGAGTGAAATCGGCGCATGTCCGAACGCCGGGCCTGTGATTGCGGAGAACTGGCTGCGCGGACAGTTCAATCTGTCCTGTGCCAATGGCACCGTCGGCGTCTTCTTCACGCTTTCTCCGACCCAGCCGCCGGCGGTTCAACACCTGAGTTTTCAAAAGATCGAGTCCGACTCGGTACGGCTTGGGGCGCCTACCGGAGCGCCAGCCGGGGTGAAGTGCTCCGAGTAGGGTAGGATAGGGGTAACCACAATGGGGAGCAGTCATGGTCGCCAAGAAACGCCGGGCAACTGGCAGTGCCAAGAAACGCGGTTCACGCAAAGGTCCAACCCCGCGCCGATCCAAGGCGAAGGTCAAAAAGCCTGTTCGAGCCAAAACCAGCGCCAAACGGGCGGCAAGCAACGCCAGGCAGGCGGCGACAAAGAGGGTGAAGGTAAGCGCCCGCAAGGTCGGTCGCGCCGGCAAACGGGTGGTAGCCGCAGGTGCCAAGGTGGCCCTCGAGAAACTGGAGAGCGCCGTGCAGAGCGCGGCCGAGGCTACGGCATCAGCACTCAATTCGGTGGCAGATCAGGTCCAGAAGATCGCTGAGAAATGACGCTACAGCCGCCATAGAGACGACGCTTATCCGGATCGCTTGGCGGCTGTCGCGTGCCAGGCCGCCAGGATCTCCTGCTCCCGAGCCGGGGTGATTCCGGCCTTGAGTTGCAGTCGCTCAGTTTCCGGGCGCGCCAGGTGCCAGACGAGCGTATCCCGCACAGTCTTTTTGATGGGCGTGATCTCAAGCCCGGCCTGCAATGCCCGCGCGACACTGGTCTGGGAAAAGCCGGCGTCGTCGCCGTCATCGGGCGTCCAGATCGGCATATCGGTGCTGACAGCCGAGTCGTGCGTCTCAAGAAATTGGGCCGACACCCAGGTGGGATTTGTCCGCGGCGCCGGTTGCACGAGCGAGTTGGCGCACTCGACGCAGGCGCGGACCAGCTCGCCCATCGTGAACTGTCCTGGTGGCGCAACGACGTTGAAAGTGCCGGTGACGTTTCGTTCCAACGCGTCAATTGCGAAGCGCGCCAGATCGCGAACATCAATGAACTGGATTGGATCGCGCGCAGTGCCGGGCGCCAGCATCTCACCGCCGCCGCATGCTCGAGCCGGCCAATAGGTGAAGCGATCGGTGCTGTCTCTTGGCCCCACGATGTAGCCGGGACGCAATACCGTAGCCCGCCCCGGCAGCGCCGAACGGACAGCTTTCTCGCATAGAGCTTTGAGCGGGCCGTACGCGCCGTTGTCAAGTGTTTCGATGCCTTCATCGGCGAGTTGGCCGAGAGGCGAGTCTTCCTGATTCGGTTTGGCAAAACTCGCGTAGGCCGAGACTGAAGAGATGTAGAGGTACTGCCGCACGTTCGGCGCCAGCAGTTCAGCCGACAGACGCACATGACGCGGAATAAAGCCGGAGTCATCAATGACCGCATCCCAGGTACGATTGTTGAGCGCGTCGAGCTTGCCATCGCGGTCGCCCTGCAGCTTCTCGAGCTGCGGAAACAATTCCGGATGCGTGAGGCCGCGATTGAACAAGGTGACCACGTGGCCGCGTTCGAGAGCACGCTCGGTGAAATGCACGCCGATAAAATGTGTTCCGCCGAGGATCAGAATGCGTAGCGGATGGCGAGCCCTAATGGAGCCCCAGCTCGGCGCGGCCGAAGCAGCCAGTGCACCGGCGCCGGCACAGATGAACAGACGGCGATCCATGGCTCATTATAATCCCCAGCTGACCGTCCCCGAAAAGCCCCTTCAAGCCGACCTCAGGGCTCAAACTCTTTCAGCGTAAGCAACGAACGGATGAACGTCTCGTATATGCGCCAGCGCTCTACCGAGCTGGTAAATATCTTTAAATTTTAGCCACCGTGATCACAGTTTGCCGTTTTAGCTTTTCTTAACAATGTGCGCTTATGCCGCCGCCGTAACGAACAACGGTCGGCAGCGGAAACGGCTGTCAGGTCGGATCGCCGGTCCCCGCCACGACTGCTTCGAGCGCTCGCGCGACGGTAAGCACGTGTGCATCCCTGAGCGCTAGACCTGCGATCGACAATCCGACCGGAGCCTCAGTGCGCTCCTGGCAGGGCAGGCTGACGGCGCAGCCGTCCAGGAAATTCACGAGGTAGGTATTTCGGAGCAGGGCGCGATTGATTGCCACGTAGTCCCGGTCAGACTCGACCGCCTGGAACGGCGGGGCGAGCTTCGTCACCGTTGGAACGAGCCATGCATCGAAGCCATGCAACGCTTGCGCGGCCGCCTGCTGTAGCTCATGGCGGGCAGCTGCAGCGGCTGCATACTGCTCGGTCGTGATGTTTCGGCCGAGTTCAAGCCGACTGCGCACGCGCGGGTCGTATAGTTCCGGGAACCGATCGAGCAGCCCCGTGTGCGTCCGGAACGCTTCGTACCCGGTCATGGTGACACCGAGCTGCTCACGCGGCATGCGCTCGAGCGCGGGGACGCTGACCTCGATAATTTCGACGCCAGCGGCCGTCAAGCGTTCGATTGCGTCGCGGTAAGCGCGTGAGACCGCGGGCTCGAGCTCGCTTTCCACGTATCCGCCGAGCCTGGCGAGGCGCAGGCGCGTTACCGGAATTTCCCCGGTCACGGGCGCGGTTCCCGTCAGCACTGCATCGGCGGCGGCGCAGGCGCGAACGGACTTTGCGATCACGCCCACCGAGTCGAATGAGGGGGCAAGCGGCCAGACACCCTCGAGACTGATACGACGAGCCGTGGGCTTCCATCCAACGAGGCCGCACAACGCGGCCGGAATTCGCACGGAGCCGCCGGTGTCGGTGCCCAGACCAATGTCCGCCATGCCGTCTGCAACCGCGACGGCCGCGCCGGACGAGGACCCGCCCGGAATTCGCCGTAGGATCCCGCGACCATACGGATTGGCTGGCGTGCCGAAATGTGGGTTCAGACCGATGCCCGAATAGGCAAATTCGGTCATGTTCGTCTTTCCGATGATGACGGCACCACCGCGTCTCAACCGCGACACCGCGGGCGCATCGACGACGGCAGGTGGCGCATCGCGCAAAACCAGGGATCCGGCCCATGTGCTCTCGCCGCGAACGTCAAACAGGTCCTTTACGCCTATGACCATGCCGTCGATCGGCGATAGTGTCGAGCCCTCTTGCCGCCGTCGATCCGCCGCAGCGGCCTCGGCAAGCGCAGATGCGCCATACACACGAGTGAAGGTGCGGGCGCCCTCGCCATCGGATGCCGCTATCGCGGCGAGGCAGCGACGTGTGGCGGCTGTGCATTCCTCTGTTGCTTGCTCTGTCGGCATCGGATCTGCGCGCCGCTGCGGTGAATCAGTGAGCCTTGAGGCCCAATGCCCGGATTATACGGCTGCGCGTGTCGAGCAGGCGCTCGCCAAGCTGAGGGCGAATGCGCCTGAAACGAGTTGTGGGCACCGGGATGGACAGCGCGACGGCACGGCCCATGGGATCGATGAAGCCGGTTCCCAGCGCGGAAATACCTTCAGTGTGTTCCTCGTCGTCGACCGCGATACCCGTGCGCCGGCAGGTCTCGATATCCTTGAGCAGTTCGGCACGCCTCGTGATCGTGTTGCGGGTGAGCCGCGGTAGTGCGCCGCGAAGCAGCCTCGCAGCCTTGTCTGGCGGCAACACGCTCAGTACTGCCTTGCCATTGGCAGTGCAGTGAAGCGGAAAGGTTTCGCCGATGGCCGAGACCGCGCGCAGGCGATGAGGACCCTGAATCTGATCGGTAAAAATCACCGAGCTTCCCTTGAGCGCCGACAGATCAACGGTCTCACCAATCATCTGGGACAGCGCCGAGATTATCGGCCGGGTAATCTGATCGAATTCGACGCTCGCGGAGGCAGCCAGTCGAATGAGAGCTGGGCCCAAACGAACGCCCGAAGTCGGCGAAGCCGAGATCACAAACTGCTCGGTCCGCAGCGCATCGACGATACGCTGGACAGTGGAGCGGGCCAGTCCAACCCGTTCCCCGATCTGGCCCAGACTCAAGCCGCCGGGCTCGTCCTCGAGGGCTCGCAATACGCTCACCGCTCGCGTAATGACCTGGATGCTCTGATGTTTCGGCATTAGCCCTTGATATCCGCGGCAGTCGAACGGCACGCCGTGCCCGCGACAGCTTAAATTCTGACCTGGTGTCTGCCCTTGAGCGACAGTATTCGGCGTGCATCGTCCGGTGTCGCGATCTCGAAACCCAGCTCGCTGAGTATCCGGCGAATCTTAGCGACCTGCTCGGCATTGCTGCCGGCCAGCTTGCCGCGACCGATGTAGAGCGAATCCTCCAGTCCGACACGCACATTCCCGCCCATCATGGCGGCCTGGGTGATCAGCGGCATCTGATGTCGCCCGGCCGCGAGCACCGACCAGACATAGTCATCGCCAAACAGACGATCCGCGGTGCGACGCATGAAGGTAACATTGTCCGCCTCGGCGCCAATGCCGCCGAGAATCCCAAAAACACTTTGAATCCAGAGTGGCGGCTTGGCCAGCCCCTTGTCGAGAAAATGCGCCAGGTTGTACAAGTGACCGATGTCGTAGCACTCGTGCTCGTAGCGCGTACCGAAATCGGCCATGAGATGGTAGACGCGCGCTATGTCGCGGAAGGTGTTGCGGAAGATGAATGCCTCGCTGTCCTCGATGTACTTGCGCTCCCAAGGAAATTTCCATTCGCTGATCTTGCCGACCATGCCGTGAAAGGCAAAGTTCATCGAGCCCATGTTGAGTGAGCACATTTCCGGCTGAAAGCGCAGCGCAGCAGCCAGACGCTGCTCGACCGTCATGTCAGGACTGCCACCGGTGGTCAAATTGATGACCGCATCGCTCGCCGCGTGGATCTGCGGCAGAAATTGCGCGAACACATTCGGATCACCTGTGGGCGAGCCATCCTGCGGGTTGCGCGCATGCAGATGCAAAATCGCAGCCCCGGCCTGTGCGGCTTCGATCGCCTGACGGGCGATATCCGCCGGCGTGTACGGTAGAGCCGCAGAGAGCGTGGGCGTGTGGATCGCACCGGTCACGGCGCAGGTGATGATGACTTTGTTGGATGGTTTGGTCATGGTGGACTGCTCGTGGATCAAATGCCGTTCTTTTCTAGGTTCTGCAGGTGAGCGAGCACGCGCGCGCGCAGCGCCGCCTGCTGCTCAGCAGTCCAGCGCCGGAACCCTTCACCCGATTTCATGCCTAGCTTGCCGCCCTGAACCATTTGCCGCAGCAGCGGCAAGGCATCGGCGGTGCGGTCCAAGTGCGGCAACACGTTCTCGTGAATCGCCAACGTAAGATCGGTGCCAATGAGATCCGCGTTCTCGAGCGGTCCGAGCACGGCGAGGCGTCGCCCGAAGCTTGCCTTGACGACCGTGTCGACGGTCATGGCATCGCAGACGCCATCCTGCACCAGCGCGATGGCTTCGCGCCAAAGAGCGTGCTGCAGTCTATTGCCGACAAAGCCTGGAACATCCTTCTCTACCGTGACCGGCGTTTTGCCAACGGCGTTCAGCAGTGCCGTCATGGACTGCACTGCTGCAGTGGAGGTGGCGGCAGTTCGAATCACTTCCACCAGCGGCACCAGATACGGCGGGTTCCACCAATGCGTGCCCAGAGCCCGACTGCCATCCTGCAGGCGACTCATGATCTGTGTGATTGGAATGACCGAAGTGTTGCTGGCCAGAACCGCAGCGGGCGCCGCGGCCGCTTCGATATCCGCAAAGATCTGCTGCTTGAGACTCAGGTTTTCTGGACCTGCCTCGAACACAAAGTCGGCGTCGGCCACAGCGTCGGCTAGGATCGCATGACCAGTCACGTTCGCGACTGCGTCGGGGTCCAGACCGAGATCGTGCAGGTTTCGGCTAATCCGCTCGTTCAGCGTCGCCAGCATCGACGGCGATGGGTCATGCACGCGCACAACGTGGCCGGCACGCGCAAAGACCTGGGCGATACCGTGGCCCATGAGACCCGCGCCGATGATAGCGATGGGTGCACGACGCGTCATATCCTTAGCCTGCGGTGTAGCCGCCGTCAGCGTACAGAATGTGCCCAGTGTAGAAATCCGAGGCACGCGAGGCCAGGAACAGCAGCGGACCCGCCAGGTCCGCCGGCTCGCCGAGTCGCCCGAGGGGAATGCGTGCCAGCATGCCAGTGCGGGTCATTCGAGCCTTGTCATTGTCCTCGAACATCCAGGCTGTCAGCGGCGAGCGAAACACCGTCGGGGCAATCGCATTGACGGTAATGCCATGCTTGCCCCATTCGCAGCCAAGCGCCCTGGTCAGTCCATCGGTGGCAGCTTTGGAGGCGCAGTAGGCGCTATAACCGGACGGATGTCCGAGCTTGCCGCGCGCCGAAGAAACCAGCACGACCTTGCCGCCGCGTCCCTGCTCGATGACGCGCTTGCCGAAGGCGCGGCAGGATAGCCAAGCGCCGGTCACATTGCCGTGCATGACGTTTTCGAAGCGCTCCGGCGACATCTCGGTGATCGGCGATACGTCGTTGAGGCCCGCGCCGACGACCAGAATGTCCAGGCCGCCAAAGCGCTCCACGCCGGCCTGCATAATGGCTTCGCAGTCGTGCTCGCTATTGGGGCGCAGGGCCACGGTCACGACCTGCGCGCCGAGTTCTCGGCATCGCGCCGCCGTGACTTCGAGTTCGCCGTGCCTGCCGGCTGCCAACACCATGCGCGCGCCGGCCGCGGCGAGTACCTGCGAAGCAAGCGCGCCAAAGGCGCCCGACGCGCCGGTGACGACTGCGACCTTGCTACGGACGCTGAAGAGGGCGGCTGGATCCCTCAACACATCGCTCACCTGGGAGTCTCCGGGTAGGGCATGACGACGAGCATCGTCGCGACCTGGTTGCCAAGGTTCTTGACCTCGCGCGCCTCGCCACCGGCAATGCAGCAGCTATCAAGAGGTCCGAGCATGACCTCCTCACCGCCAGCGCGAACGGTGAGAGTCCCGGTCAGGACAACGTAGACTTTCTCAAGCGATGAAGCATCCGGCCCAGCGCCGCCGCCCGGCAGGAAATGCGACAACCCGACCCATGAGGTGGTGGGGCCGCCGGGTTCGAAGCCTTGCAGGCGAAGTGAATGAATGCCGTGGTGGTTCGGCGCCTCGTAGGGCCGAGCGTCGGCAAATCGCTTGATGCGCATGTCAGCCGCGTCCCGTCTCGATACGGTACTGGCCCGTAGGATCCAACATGGCCACGAGCCGTACGATGCAACCATCGCCCTTGGTCCAGCGCCAGGGGAAACCGGCGAAGGTCACGCGCTTACCGGTGACGGCATCGATCTCGCCACCGACGTTTTCGAATCCACAGATGCCAGCCGACAGAACCGCGCGATGGCATGGCTCCCACTCAGGGAAGTCCTGCAGTACATCGCGACCGGTGCGCTTCTTGTAGTCCTGACAGACAAAGGGCAGCAGGCCATTGGGCCAACCAGGACCGTGCGGCCCGATGGCGGTAGCCAATGGGTGATCGAGCGCCTGCGTGTCCGTGCCGATCATCTTGACTTTTCTGGCCGCGAACCACTCGCCGGCCTCTTTGTAGAAACCGGGGGAATAGCCGTAGTACTTCTGGTTGTCGCCGTAATACTTGTGCCAGCCGGTATTGACGATGACTATGTCGCCTGCCTGGATCTTGGGTGTCGCCTTCTCCAGATCGTCTGCGGTAATCACGCCCCACTCATCCTTGGGGATCGATACCACCACGCCAGTGCCGAAAAAATGCGGCAGTGGCACCTCATCCATGAATGCGGTCCCCTCGACCACATGCCCCGGCGCATCGATATGGGTTCCGGAATGCATCACGGTGGTGATGCGCTGGGTAAGCACGCCCGATTTGGCCATGGAATGCAGGCGCTCGATCTTGACGTCCTCGAAATACGGCCAGCAGGGCTGGCCCAAACCCCAGGGATGGCTCAGATCATAGAACTGCAGGCCCATGGCATTCTTGAGGTTCTCTTCGTAGGCTGCGCCGCGGATGGTGATCATGTGAATTAAGGCTCCGTTGGCAATGGCTCCAAAGGGCCGCAGGCCGGTCATGGCAGCGTCGAAGACCCCCTGAAAACTGCGTGCCAAGTGTATCGTAAGACGGTACGATAGGTCCATAAGGCGGTGCAGCACGAACGCGAGCGGGGGCGGCGGTGCGCCGCGCCGGTCGGAAAAGCCATGCATCCAACCAAATTCGGGCTGAACGGGCGGCGATCGCAGGAATTCAAAGCCGTTGCGGTCATGGCCCTGGGCTTCGGGCTGGTCGGCATAGATCGGTTTTTGATTGCCACCATGTACCCCGTCATCGCCCACGATCTGCACCTGAGCTATGGCGATATCGGCGTCATTACCGGTGCGCTGGCGATCGCTTGGGGTGCCTCGGCGCTGTTCACCGGCAACCTCTCGGACCGCATGGGACGACGCGTGGTGCTGTTCGGCTCGATGGTGGTGTTCGCGCTATTGATTGGCGCTAGCGGCCTCGCGGCTGGATTAGGCGGCCTGGTCGTGGTGCGCATCGCCATGGGGTTAGCGGACGGTGCCTATACGCCCACCAGCATCGCGGCGACGATTGAAGCCTCCGCGCCCCGGCGTCACGGCCTGAATATCGGCATCCAGCAGATGATGCTTCCTTTGTGCGGCCTGGGCATTGCACCGTTGCTGGTTGCAGGATTGCTCAGGCTCATCAATTGGCGCTGGGTGTTTCTTATATTCGTGATCCCCGGTTTGCTGCTGGCCTACGCGGTCTGGCGCGTCATTCCAGGCCAGGCGCCGGATCGCCCCCCGCATACGGCGGCGCGCAGCAGCTTCAAGGACTGGCGGGCGGTGCTCGCGTACCGCAATGTACTGCTGGGCGGCGCGCTCATGCTGTGTTGGCTGACTTGTCTGATCACTACCAGCGCCTTCCTGCCCAACTATTTCATCGATTACCTGAAACTGCCGTTTGCCCGGATGAGCGGTGTCATGTCGGCTATCGGTCTGGGCTCCACGGTCGGGACCCTGGCGCTGCCCTGGCTGTCCGACTTCATCGGTCGAAAGCCGGTCATGGTGCTCGCGAGCGTCGGCGCACTGATCTCGCTGATACTGCTGGCGAGCGCCGGGCCACAAGTAACGACGCTCTTCAGCCTGCTTTTTATGGTGCATTTTTTCAACAATGCGCTGATTACATTAACCGTCGGACCGCTATGCTCCGAGACCGTGCCCGCGCCGTTGATGGCGACCGCCTCGGGAGTCGTGATCGCCGTAGGTGAATTGTTCGGCGGCGGCGTCGCGCCAGTCATCGTGGGCCAGCTGGCACAGCGTATCGGCATCGAGCACATCCTGTGGCTGCCATCGATCATGATGGTGCTCGGAGTGCTGCTCAGTCTGTCTACGCAGGAAACGCGGCCAGGCACCGGCAGTCGCGAACGGGCAAAGCAATCGCCATGAACAGAAGGGAGTTGATGCTGGTGGCTGGCGCGGGTGCGGCCTCCATTGTCACCGGCACGGATACGGCGGCTGGGGCGGATCCCGCAGGCGCCCGGGCCCACCGTGTCGCGTCAAACACCACGGCGAATGTGAGCACCAGGAGTCTCGGCGCCGCGATGCGCCCCGGCGTGTCCGATCTCAGGAAGGGGAAATATCCGGGTTTGGGTTATGAGGAGCGGGAGAAGCAAGGAATTCTGATCCAGAAGGATGTCGCAATACCGGTGCGCGACGGTGCCAAGCTCTACGCCAACATCTATCGGCCTCGCGGCAGGCTGAACCTTCCCGCCATCATTTGCGACGCACCGTTCGGCAAGCATCCGCACATCGACATGCAAACGACTTTCGCCGGCTCCGGGGTGCCCTTCGACAAGCTCTCGAATGAGACCATTTTCGAAGTATTCGACCCATTGAAATGGGGCCAGGACGGCTATGCGCTGATCATCGTCGACGGCCGGGGCAATTGGTCCTCCACCGGCGAAGCACTGTTCTTCAGTCCCGAGGAGGCGCGCGATGGCTACGATGTGGTCGAGTGGGCCGGTACACAGGCGTGGTCCAATGGAAAGGTCGGCTGGGGTGCGGTGTCTTATTACGCCATGTCGGCCTGGGAAGTCGCCGCACTGAGGCCGCCGCACCTCGCCGCCATCATGCCCTGGGAAGGTGCCAGCGATGTTTATCGCGAATGCTACTTCCACGGCGGCATCCCGACGCTGCCTTTCAATCACAACTGGCAGCGTCTAGTGTCCTTCTCGCTGACGCAGGTCGAGGATATGGAAGCGGCCATGCGAAATCATCCGCTCATCGATGACTATTGGCGCTCGAAGGTTGCGGATTGGCGCAGGATCGATGTTCCGACCTATGCGGTCACCGGCTGGCCCAATGACCTGCATCTGCGCGGCACCATAGAGGCATGGCGACAGATCTCCTCGCGTCACAAGTACCTGGACGTACATGGCGGCAAGGAATGGGCGGAATTCTATGCCGATTGGGGCTACGCGCGACAAAAGGCGTTTTTCGATCACTTTCTGAAGGGGATCAACAACGACGTACCGAGCTGGGCAACGGTTCGGCTGGCGCAACGACATGGCGGCAGCGCATGGAAATTTCGCGAGGAACGAGAATTTCCGCTCGACCGTACCCAGTATCGGCAGCTGTTCCTGGAGGCGGGAACGGCCTCGTTGCTGCCGAATCAACCCAAAGTCGTCAGCAGCGTCAGCTATGTCTCCACCGACAGGGAGGGGCAGGCGGTATTTGACTGCAAATTCGACCAGACCACCGAGATCACGGGCTATTCCAAGCTCAGGCTTTGGGTCGCGGCGACCGGAACCAATGATGCCGATCTGTTCGTGGGGCTGGCAAAGCTCGACCAGCATGGCGAATTCGTGAACTTTACCTTCTCGCAGATGTTCGACGATGGCCCGATCGTGCTGGGATGGTTACGCGTGTCGCAACGAGAACTGGACCCGGCCTTGTCTCGCCCTGAACGTCCGGTGTTGACTCACGCGCGCCACCAGTGGCTGACCAGCGATGATCCGGTACCGGTCGATATCGAGATCTGGCCGACCAACGTCGTGTTCGAACCCGGCGAGAGCTTGCGGGTGATCGTCAGGGGCACGCAACTGTCCGATCACCCTGGTAGCGGCTTCGAGATCCAATACGGCCCGCTCAACAACGCAGGTGCCCATGTCATCTACACAGGCGGCCACTATGACAGCCACCTGCTCGTGCCGATCATCCCGTGAGCCGGAACGGCGGGGCGTTCCCGCTCAGTCGAGCTCGAAGATCTCTTTCGGCGTGAGATGCAGGCACTCGGACGGCCCCTGGGCTTCGATCAGATAGATGTCCGTGTTATGGACGAACATACGCTCATTGAGAATGCCCGGATGGCAGACGATGGCCATGTGCTGTTCGATGGACATGTCCTCGTCGGCGCGGATCAGCGGGCGCTCGACCATATCGTAGCCCATACCATGCACGCTCAGACGGCGTTCCTCGGGCAAATCGCGGCTGCGCAGATAGGCGTTGTGTTGCGCGAAGATTTCGCGGCAGGACGCGCCGGGCTTGAGTAGCGAAAGTGCAAAGTTCTGCGCATCCAATACCGCGGCATGCGCGTCGCGCAGCTCCTGCGATGCGCGTCCGAGTACGAAGATGCGCGACAGTTCGGTGTAATAGCCGCCGGCGCCGTTGTTCTCGACCAACAGCGAGTAGACATCCCCGCGCTCCACCACCCGGCCCTGCATCGAACGCGGCCGAAAGCTGGCCGCGCGCCCAGGTGGCGCCGAGGAGCATAGAAAAATACCCTGTTCACTTCCCAGCTGCTGCCCGAGGTATTGCGCGTAGGCGGCGATTTCAAAGTCCCTGAGTCCGGGACGGATGAATTCGCGCACACGCCTCATGACCTCATCCTGCATGGTCGCAACTTGCCGAATAAATGCGCGCTCTTCCTCGCTCTTGATTGCCTTGATGCGATCGACGATCTCCGTTGCATCCACGATTCGCACGGCCTTAAGCACTGCTGTCAGCCGCGCGCCGAAGCTGTGGTACATCGAGGCCGGCGCCACCAGGCCAACGCATCTTGCGCCCAGCCTCTGTAATTCGCTGGCGGCGAGGTCGGCATCATAGCCGCCGGTGTAGCCGACGGAAGGGTAACTTGGCGTCGTGAGTCGACGCTCAATCCCCGTGGCCTGGGCTTCGGCTTCACTGGAGCGACGCAGGCCACCGAACGGACCCTGTTCGATGAGCGCGATGCCGCCATCGAGTGGAAAGACCAGACTGGAAGGATAGCCGTTGGTAGCAGGTTGATTGCTGAACCACCGGATATAGCCGCCGACCCAGTCACTGGAGTTCTGGATCACCAGTGCATCGATACTTTGCTCGTGCATGCGCGCGCGAATCGCGCGCCATCGCCGTTGCAGTTCCTGTAGGGAGACCGCATTGACGACGCGTCGGTCTGGGAGGGGTGTTTGAGCCATGTATGGGTTCAGGTCAATGGGGTACGACATTGAGCATGGCATCAGCGTGGCCGGCAAGAAAGCATTGCAGATTGGCACGCACGATGGGATAGGCCTGGTGCAGATAGATGTCGCTCATGCCGCCTAGAAGCGGGGTAATCAACACATGAGCGGTGTGCCAAAGGGGGCTGTCGGCGGGCAGCGGTTGCTGGCGGAATACATCGAGGCCCGCGCCGGCAATGCGCCCTTCGTGCAGCGCATGGAGCAAGGCCTGTTCGTCCAGCACGCCCCCTCGGGCCACATTGATCAGAAAGGCGCTCGGCTTCATGGCGGCAATCACGCGGGCGTCGACCATGTTTTCGGTCGCTGCCGAGTGCGGTACGAGCAGCACCAGGAAATCGGCCAGGGACGTGGCCTGTATGAGCTCCTGGCGCGAATACACGGCGTCAAACCCGTGCGGGACGCGTCGCGTATTGGACACGCCGTAGACCTTCATGCCGAAGCTCTTGCAGCGGGGCGCGAGACTCTCGGCAATGGCTCCGACACCGACGATGACGATCGACTTGTCCCACAGCAGCGGTTGCGGCCAGCGCTCCCAGCGGGCGCCGGCTTGATTGCGTTGCATGCGCGAAAAGTCCCGGGTCAGCGCCAGCATGTGCAGAAAGACCAGCTCCGACATCTGTGGTCCGTGCATGCCGCGCGTGGAGGTGACCAGGGTATCCGCACGAAGCGCCGTGAGCTTGACGATGGCATCGGTTCCCGTGGTCAAGGATTGGATCCAACGCAATCTATGCGCGCGCCCGAGCAGCAGATCGTCAAATTGAAAATGGTGACCGATCATTACCTCGGCGTGATCGGCATGCTGCAACGCCACGGCGTGATCATTGGTGGCAAGCAGCGTGATGTCGGGAAAGTCCGCGCGCGCCAGCTTTTCAAAGACACCGGCATCAGCCTCCGGCGCACCAATATAGAGAACGTTTGGATTCACGCTGAATGCGCCACGGTCCTCTCTTCTATCGAGTCGACGCGATCGGGATAGAAGGCGACGTGGTTCTGAATCTGCAGGACAGCTGCGAACGGTGACTCGTAGGTCCAAACGGCATTGGCCGAGCGCTCACCGCCTATGGGGATATTGTAGTAAGCAGCAATTCCCTTATAGGGACAGTACGTGCTGTGGCCCGTTCGCTGCAGTGAGGCCATGTCAACGTCCTTGCGCGGGATGTACTGCACCGCCGGATACGCGGCCTCGCGAAGCTGCAGCGCGTCCTGGGTATCGGCGACTACGTGGCCCGCGACCGAAATCACAACGCGTGCCGGGTTCCTCTCAATGGTGATCGGGTGGTCTGGTCCAGGAAGTTTCATCTGCCTGTCCGTCATGGCCTTGATTTCCTTGTTCTCCGAAGCCGAAGTATGACGATATCATGTCCTGTTCGCGCTTACGGCTTTGATGCCTCAGCCCTTCAGTCGCGCCACGAGCGCTCGGGTAAACTCGGCCGTACTCGCGTTGCCGCCCATATCGCGCGTGCGTACGTGGTCCACATTGAGCGTCGCATCGATGTCGCGGCGTAGCCGCGTCGCCATCTCCGCGAGCTTGACATGATCGAGCATCATCGCCGCGGCGAGCATCAGTGCGACCGGGTTGGCCACGCCCTTGCCGGCGATGTCGGGGGCAGAGCCGTGCACGGCTTCGAAGATGGCCGCGTCCGTGCCGATGTTTGCGCCCGGCGCCATGCCGAGGCCGCCCACCAAGCCGGCCACCAGATCCGAGAGGATGTCGCCAAACAGGTTGGTGGTCACCAACACGTCAAATTGCTGCGGGTCAATCACCAACTTCATGGCACAGGCGTCGACGATGACCGTGTTCATCACGATTCGGCCCTGGTACTTCTCCTGGTACAGCTGTTGGGCGGTTTCAAGGAAGATGCCCGTGAGCGCCTTCATGATGTTGGCTTTATGCACGATCGTGACCTTTTTACGGCCGGTTGCAATCGCGTGCGCAAAGGCGAATTCCAGGATCCTACGGCTACCGGCGCGAGTATTGATGCCGGTGGCCATGGCCACGGCATGCGGATCGTTGTCGATCTGCACATAGAGTTCGTGGCCTATGTAGAGCCCCTCCAGATTCTCGCGCACAACGATCAGGTCGACCTTGTCAAATCGACCACCAGGGATGAGGGTGCGCGCGGGACGCAGATTCGCGTAGAGCTTGAACTCCTCGCGAAGGCGCACATTGGAACTTCGGTAGCCGCCGCCCGAGGGCGTCTCCAGAGGTCCCTTGAGAGCCAGCCGCGTCCGGCGAATGCTCTCCAAGGTCGCTGGAGGGAGCGGATCATCGGCGACCTTGACGCCTTCAAGCCCGGCAATCTGATGGTTCCACTCAAAGGGTGCTCCAAGCGCTTCGAGTGCGGCAAGCGTCGCGTCGACGATCTCGGGGCCGACCCCGTCTCCGGGGATCAGGGTTGCTGGAATGGGTCGGGGCATGGCGTTGATCCGGGGTCGAGCTCTGGGACTATGTGCAGCGAGACTATCAGCTACGGCCAAAGGGCAACAGCCAGAGGATTAATCGGCGGTTCAGAAATCCCCAGCCACCCTTGACTTGCGCGCAAGGGCAGGCCCGAACCCGAACTCAGCTTGCGCTTGAAATCTCTTGCGGCTTGCCGGTAGCGCTGGAGCCTTTGAACCGATCGTCACCGGCCCGGTCCAGTTTCACCGTCCTGGCCACGCCGGCGCCATAGGCGGGATCGCATTTGGCAAACAAGGCGACCTGTCTGCGCTTGATCGTGTCTGGCACGCCCTGCATCGCCGCGGCGATGTTGTCGAACAAACGTTGCTTCTATTCGGCGTTAAATAGACGGAACAAGTTGCCGGGCTGCGTATAGTCGTCATTGCCGTCGCGGTAGTTATATCGGTCGGCGTCGCCGTGCAGCGGCAGCGGTGGCTCGGCGTATGGAATGCGCTCGCGGTTTTGGTGCGCGAGCTTCTCGAGCAACTGACAGTCCTGCATCAGTAACGGGCCACGAGGGCCTGTACTGAGTGAGTTCTGATTGTCGGCAACCGGATTGCCGGCGCGGGCGGTTAGCTGGGGGCCGGATGCTTTGGAGGATTGGTCGCTCGGTATGCTCATGGCACGCTCCACTATGTTCGATACCGCACTGTCCATGACGTCGGCAGTTGTTCAACTAAGAGGCGCAGGTGCCTGGACGCCCGAGGCGATGCCATGCCTTATGACCGGCTGTGACCGCCTGATGTGCACCGCCGTTGTCCTGGATGTCGATGAAAGCAAAATTAGCGCTGGTTCGAATGATGCGGCTCGGCTTCGCCGCCGTAGGCGCACTGCTGCTGGTTGTCGGAGTGGTCGCATATCGCAGCGTCACGGTGTCCGTGGAAAGCGCTCGCTGGGCTCAGCACGCCAGTGAAGTGCTGGAACATCTAGCAAATCTACGCTTCGGGATAGAGAGCGTCGAGACTGGCTATCGCGATTTTGCCATCAGCGGCGAGGAGACGCTTCTGCAATCCTCGCGAGAAAGGATATCGCTGGTCGACCAGGAGCAAGACATCCTGCGCGCATTGACAGCCGACAACCCGCGGCAGCAGCAGCGGCTAGCGCTCATCGGCGATCTGACACAACGAATGATTCAGCGCGGCGATAGCATCGTCGGGCTGCGCCGGGCCGGTCATGCGGAGTCGGCGCTGGAGGTCATCCGCATGGGGCCGCACGACTCCATGCTGGAGGAGTTTCGCGCTGTGGCCCGTGATATGGAAGGTGAAGAGCGCAACCTATTGCGTGAACGTACTGCTACCGAGGAGCGGCGCTATCGCCAGTCCAAACTAGCTCTGATTTCCGGAAGCGTTCTGGCAATACTGCTGGTCGCTGTTTCCGGTTGGCAGATGCCTCGCGACCACAGCGAACGCAAGGAGGCCGAAGATAAGCTTAGGCGTCTAAATCGCCTGTACGCCATGGTCAGCGGGATCAACGCCCTGGGCGTACGCGTGCGTGATCGCGACGATCTTTTCGGGAATGCTTGCAGGATCGCAGTCGAACAGGGCGAATTCGACATGGCGTGGATAGGCGTCGTCGATCAAAGCGAGCTGAGGATTGTGCCAACGGCTTGGGCCGGCCTTGATGAACAGGCCATGACCGCCATCAAAGGTCTGTTCTCCACCAGTGAAGGCACACTGCAAGGAACGACCTTGGCCGCGCGGGCGATCAGGCAGATGACGGCGGTGGTCTCCAACGATGTGCGGAACGACGAAGGTCTCGTGTTCGGCCAAATGCATGCCCAATCCGGTGTTCGCTCCATAGCCGTACTGCCGTTGATCGTGTCGGATAGCGCGATCGGCGTGTTCGTGTTGTACACGAACAAACCTGAATTCTTCGACGCCGCGGGGCTGACGCTGCTGACGGAACTGGCCGGCAACGTCGCGTTTGCAATTGATCACATCGAGAAGCAGGAGCGGCTCGATCATTTCGCCTACTACGATGCGCTCACAGGGCTGGCAAATCGCAAGCTGTTTCTTGATCGGGTCACTCAGCACATGATCAATGCCGGCAATGGCGGGCACAAGCTGGCCTTGTTTCTGGTTGATCTGGAGCGGTTCAGGAAATTCAACGACAGCCTCGGTCGGGCGGCCGGTGATGCGCTTCTGAAACAAGTCGCCGAGTGGCTGGCGCACAATGCTGGCAACATCAATGTTCTGGCACGCGTGGATGCGGACCATTTTGCGGTGGTGCTGCCCGAGGTCAGATACGAGGCGGAAGTAACGCATCTGCTCGAGAAGACGATGGCGGCGTTTCTGAATCATCCGTTTCGTCTGAATGATGCAGTTTATCGAGTTGCCGCCAAAGTGGGCGTCGCATTATTCCCGGATGATGGCGCGGACGCCGATACACTATTCAAGAATGCCGAGGGGGCACTGAAAAAGGCCAAGGTCAGTGGCGACCGTTACCTGTTTTACGCCCAGAAGATGAGCGATACCGTGGCAGGCAGCCTCGGCATCGAGAATCGGCTGCGACAGGCGCTTGAAAAGGAAGAATTCGTACTGCATTACCAGCCCAAGATGAATCTGGCAAGCGGCAAGCTTACGGGCGCCGAGGCGCTGATCCGATGGAACGATCCGCAGACCGGCTTGGTGCCGCCGGCCCGCTTCATTCCGATCCTGGAAGAGACCCGATTGATCCATGAAGTGGGGCGTTGGGCCATGCACAAGGCATTAGAGGACTACCTGCGTTGGCGCAGCGCGGGGCTCCCGGCTGTGCGCGTGGCAGTGAATGTGTCGCCGCTGCAATTGCGTGATCGCAGTTTCGTCGCCGAGATCGAGGAGGCCATCAGCATCTCCGCGGACGCGGCAGCAGGCCTCGAACTCGAAATAACGGAAAGCCTGATCATGGAAGATGTCAATCACAGCATTGTCAGCTTGCTGGCGATCCGAGCGTTGGGCGTCACGATTGCCATCGATGATTTTGGAACGGGCTTCTCCTCGCTCAGTTACCTGTCCAAGCTGCCGGTGGATACGCTCAAGATCGACCGCTCGTTCGTGGTTGACATGGTTTCCGGGACGGATGGCCTGACGCTGGTGTCTGTCATCATCAACCTGGCGCATGCGCTGAAGCTCAACGTGGTGGCGGAAGGCGTGGCGACAGAGGAGCAACTGCGACAGCTCCGACTGTTGCACTGCGACGAAATGCAGGGCTTTCTTTTTGGCAAGCCGGTACCGGTCGAGATCTTCGAAAGGAAGTATCTGGGCGGTTCCGCTGGTGCCGACACGCTTTTACGCGCAGCTCCAGGTTTTGGTCCGGGACGCCCTTAGAGCCCGACAAGAGAATTCATGCCGGCGAGCGTCAGATCGCCGCCAGCGGCTGGCGTTGATCCGGCTGCGCGCGCTCCTGATCAAGCAGAGCGCGCTTGCGCTCGAGGCCCCATCGATAGCCTCCGAGGCTCCCATCGCCGCGAAGCACCCGGTGGCACGGCACCAGGACCGCGATCCGGTTGGAGGCGCAGGCGGAAGCTGCAGCGCGCGCAGCGGCTGGAGCGCCAATTCCGGCGGCCAGCTCGCTGTAGCTGAGCACGGCGCCCGCGGGCACTTGCAGCAGGAAGCGCCAGATCTTGATCTGAAAGGCGGTACCGCGCAGATCGAGCGGCAGATCAGGGCGCGGTGCACTGCCACCGACGTGGGCTTCCAACGCCTCGATCCAGGCGTCAAGTTCATGTGAATCGGTCAAACGCGACTCGACCAGCGTGGCGCGCGGGAACTCATCCCGAAGCGTCCTCGTCAGGGCCGATTCGGTCCGGCCGAACTGCGCGAAACATACGCCGCGATCGGTCGCGGCCATCAACAGTGAGCCCAACACCGTGGTTCGGTAGGCGTAAGCAATCGTCTCACCTGCTCCGCCGGCACGGTATGCGGAGGGGGTCATGCCAAGATTACGCATCGCGGATCCATAGATCCGGCTCGTTGACTGAAAGCCGGCGTCCGCAATCGACTCGATCACGCTATGCCCCTGCTTCAGCGCTTGCTTGAATATCCTGAGGCGCACCGCATCCTGATACGCCTTTGGCGAGACTCCAAGCACAGCCTTGAATCTGCGTTGCAGATGCGCCGGCGACAGCTGCGCCTGCTTGGCAAGAAGCTCAAGCGGCAGGATCTCATCAGCGTGTGCCTCGATGAAGCGGGCCAGCGCCCGCATCAACCCGGTTGAGGCATCGCCCGGATTGCGCGGATGGCAGCGCTTGCAGGGCCTTAAGCCCGCGAGCTCGGCCGCTGCTGGAGAGGGAAAGAAGCGCACGTTTTCAGCTTTGGCGCGGCGCGATGCGCACGAGGGCCGACAATAAACTCCGGTTGTGACAACTCCGTATACAAAAACTCCGTCGTAGCGCGCGTCGCGGCCGGCAAGCGCGGCACGCATGACCGCTTTGCTGGGCATTACGGCTCCATGACCCAGGGGACTGCTCACGTTGGCGACATCCTTAGCTGAACTGATGCGGGAAATACTACCGAACAGGCGGCGCCCACACACTCCGATTGTTGCGACTCAATCGGCGGCAAAGGGCCGTTGCGTCGCAGGAAACGGAGTGTCACATGGCATCGCAACGCCTAGAGTTTCGGTATCCACACCAATCGGAGTCCGTCATGAGCTTTCGCATCAAAGGTCTATCGCCCGATCCGTTCCGGGATCTCTATGGCCTAGCCGATGAAGGGCTCGCGCGCCGAGGCGCAATTCGATGCATTGCCGATGCCAAACCTGGCTTTCCGGATCGAATCGAACTACGCGATGCCGAGCCCGGCGAGTCCCTGATCCTGTTGAATTACGTGCATCAGCCGGCCGCGACACCCTACCAGGCCAGCCATGCTATCTTCGTGCGCGAAGGCGCGCTACAGGCTTATGACGCACTGGATGAGATTCCCACGGCGCTTCGGATCCGGCCGATCTCGCTGAGAGCGTTCGACGCTCGACATATGATGCTCGATGCCGCGTTGTGCGATGGGATGGAACTGGAAGCGGTGATCAAACGTCTGCTATCGAGAGGCGAGATTGATTACCTGCACGCACACTACGCCAAGGCGGGTTGCTACGCCGGCCGTATCGAGCGCGCATGAGGACTCGAATCACAAACCGTACGAGTTGCTACGCATAAGGTCTGCCTGATGGATGTCGAATCCACTTGGCTGCACGCGCGTCATCGGGTGTCAACTACGGGGCATGGTTCGCTTTGTAAATGCGAATCTGCCGGTTCAATCTATCGGCCACAGCTCGGTCTCTATCCACAGCGACGTTATGCAATCGTACCGCTATCGACTTGAGCGTCTCATAATTGGATGGCGAAGTAACGACGTGGTTCTGGTGAGTGAGGTCACGGCCTATCGAGTCCACACAGTTGAGGTAGGCATTGGTGGCAGCGTCATAGGCCATGACGGAGGTGCGCGCCGAACGCATCTGATCAAACGAGGCATTGGCGCCGTCCGGTATATCGGTCGGCTCGGCGGGCAGCAGACAGTCGAGAAATGCCGAAGTCGCGAGCAGCACCTGGTCCGGTTGCGCTGGCGGGCTGGTTCCCTCGGCTGCAGAGGCGTTGGAGGCAGGCACCGGTGGAGCGACCGAGCCGCCAGCGCGATCTGCGGTGCTTGTTGACGCCGTTGACGCCGTGGTTTGACTGCTCATGGTTTCGCTGTTAACAGTCGCTTCCAGTTCCGCCCCAGGGCCAGCATGTGGCCGCGTAAGTATCCAAACTACTGTTGCTATTCCGAACAGCCCAGCCAGCATCCACAATATTGCGGCGGCCAGGGACCGAGTCTTTTTGCCGAAAATTCTGACTACGCCGATCACCAGCGCCGCCAATGCGACCACGGCGCCGACTACCAACACCACGTTGCTGAAATCCTGCTGCATGCGAACCGTCCGCGCTCGAAGTGCTTGATTGCTAGGGTTTATCAGGAGACTCGTATTCTACGGCAGCGCTTGAATCCAATCACTACAATGTCAAGGTCTGACAAATCTTGACTCGCTGATAGTCGAGAAACGCTGTCGATTAAAAAACCGTAACTTTCGGAACCACACGGAATCATGGTAGGTCTGGTAATTAATATGCGAGCAAACCTGGAGTCGAGGCGATGAATGCGAGTATGGGTGAGGGTTGCCAGCCGAAAGCGCCGTTGCGCCGCGCGGAGCAGGCGGGTATCGAATTCCGTGACTCGGCCGTGCGCGTTGTAAGCGATGCAACACATCAAACCCTGTGGACAGTCAGCGCGGACAGCGGCCTCGCTTTGGTGCTGGAAGCAATGTCCCGCTTGAGTGTTCCCGCCTTTCTCGTGATGCGTGAGCGCGAGATCGTCGGGCTGATAACGTTTGAAGATATCAGGCGCGCGCGCGCCATAGATGGCAACGCCAATCGCGTTGCCGATGTCATGACCGACGCGGGCCACATACCAATGATCGACTGGCAGACCGTCCTCGAGTCCAATGTCAGTGATCTGCTGCAGATATTCGAAAGCACCCATGTCAACCATCTGATGGTGGTCGAATCGGAGAACAGCGCATTTACTCGCGTGCTCGGTGTCGTGTATCGCCGGCAACTGCTGCGGCGACTCGGAGTCTTTCCCATCCTGGATCGGGGCATGGAATCGGCATTGGCGGCGATGCCGCTGCGTTCGTCAGCCTTCCATGTCATGTTGGATCGAAGCCAGAATATGCGGTGATTTCGCCTTCAGCGTCGCAAACCAGATGGCGCCGAAGACCATATAGGCGAAGAATATATAGGGCAGGATATTGTACGGGTAGGCTGGCACGGGATAGACGCTGCCGAAAATCACGAACAACATCAGGGCGGTGCCTATGGCGCCGATGAGGACGTGCCGCGGCTTCATTTCCCGGCTCTTCTGCAGATCCATCGGCGCGACAACGCAGAGCGCCAGATATACCACCACGAAGCCAAAGCTCGCGAAAGTTCCGGCGCAACCGAAGGCATTGAGCAGGCCGGCCGGCAGCATCGCAAGACTCACCGCGGCGAGCAAGCCACCGCAGAGCAGTACCGCTCGGTGAGGCGTGCGATGAGTCTCGTGTACCAGACCCATCGAGCGATGCAGAAACTGATACTTGCCCATCGAGAACAGCAAGCGCGATGCGGCATTGATGCTGGCCAGACAGCAGGCAAACACGCTGATCATGGCCGCCATATACACAATCGTGGACGCCCAGCCGAGGCCGGCCTTGACGGCGACGTCGCCGAACGGTGCTGAGCTGTCGCCGAGTTTCGCGGGATCGTTGCCAATGCCAAAGACCATAAAGTAGGCCATCAGGGTAAAGAAAATCCCCGCGAATGCGGCGCAGCCCATCACCGCGAGCGGAATATTCCTGCGCGGGTTTGCCGATTCCTTGGCCAAGGTCGCGGAGCTCTCGAAGCCCACGAAGCTGAAGATCACAAAGGGTAGCGCGGAGAATACGGCACCATATTTAAAGGAGGAGATTTCCAGCTGCACCGGGTCGATCACAGTGCCCTGCATGCCGACGATGATTCCTGTGATGACCGCCACGATTGCCAGCGAGATGATCTCCAGAATCAAGCCCGCGCGGGAGGAGAATTTGACGTCACGGTAAGCCGCGTACGTGACAATGCCGATGAATCCCAGCATCAGGACGCAGAGCAATGGCGTCGTCAGTTTCAAGCCGAACACGGCCAGAATGTTGCCCAGAAAGATTACAAACGACAGCGTCACGGCAACCGCCGTGAACATGTAGGCGCTAATCATGGCCCAACCCGCCAGCGCCCCCGCGAACGGCCCGAAGCTGCGACCGATATAGACGAAGTAGGAGCCAGCCTCGGGGTGGCGAGAGGCCAGAACCCCGACACTGGTGGCGACGATCACGACACCCAGCGTGCCGATGAAATAGGACATCCAGCAGCCGATGCCTGCCAGCGCCGCGACGATCGATATATTCAGTGCTGGCGTGAGTGTCGGTGCAATCACTGCCAGCGACTGACCGACCGTTTCAATGAGGTTCAGAGCGCCGGAGCGTAATTGAGCAGGGGGTCTCTTGCGGGAGATCTCGCCGGCGGTCGCGCTCATTAATGGTCTTTCCCTGTATAAATTGGCCAGACAGCCCGCAACGGCGGCTCGCGGCGGCAAAAACTGTCATGGAGAGATGCATTTTTAGCACGAAGGGACGGGACCTGCCGAATTGATTCATGCGCTTGGATTCAAGAGCGCGCGCAGGGTCGCAGCAATATTGGTTCGCGGGCACGCAGCCTGCGCCAGTGCCCGGAATATTTAGCAGAGGCGCCGGATATTGCCGCTGGTCGGGAATCGGTTCGGAGAAAGCTGGTGTGCCGCCTCGTCAAGTCGATCTGCGTGTGGTGGCGTACAGACCATACGGCAACAAAATGCGATGTTGCATCCTCGATTGAGAAGGAACCATGACCGCATGCCGACTGGAAGCGATTGATGAGGCTGGCGGCGCAGTCACTCTTGAATTTCCGAGATGAACGACATGTCAACTGACAATAGCCGAGGTACATCTATGCGCGCGCTCAAATTCGTGGTGTTGGCTGCCGTGGCTGCAAGTTGCTTCACGATCACTGTCCCCAAGGCAGAGGCTGCGGTCAGCATCGACATCGGTCTAGCCCCTGCATGTCCCTACGGCTACTATGACGTCGCTCCTTACGGCTGCGCTCCTTCTGGTTACTACGGCCCGGAATGGTTCAGTGGCAACGTCTTCATTGGCGCCGGCCCGTGGTTTCATGGCCCGAGCAATTTTCGCGGCAGCGTAAACAACGCTTACCATCCGGCGTATGGTTATAAGGGTGCAATGCCCCAGCCTGGCGAGAAGGCCGATCCGGCGAAGCGGGTCGATAAAGCCCATTTTACCGGAAACGAAGAGCGGGACGGACGTGGCCACGCAACCGAGGCTAAGCGCTAAGCTGGATTCACGGGCGGTGAGGGCGACGCGCACCCGGAATTGACCGGGCGGAGCATCACGGGTATTTGTTTTGTACGACGTCTCGGACCAGATGCGTATCGTAAACAAGCACAATGGAAGCGATTCGGCCGCTATCTGGATCGAAATTGAAGATATCGGCGCATTCGAATGATACCTTCGAACCGTCTTTCAGACGCCAGTCATACAGATAGTAACCGACCGCCCGCATTTGTCCTTCGGCACTGACCAGAACATCATGCACGGTGAGCACGGTGCCGTTCGACGCGCCAGCGACCTTGGCGACGTAGTCGCGCACGGGAATTCGGCCCAAAAACGGAGATTGAACCCAACCGTCGGCGGTAAATAACGCGGCCGCTTTGTCCGCGTCGCCAGTCTCCAGGGCCTTTAGATATTTGCGCACAGCTTGCTGCATATGCCCCTCCGGTCCGGTGATGCCCGGGAACAAGCTTAACCGTCAAGGCGCTGCAGGGAAAGCGGGCGGTTGGAACCCTCCGCGGCAGCGTGAGGGACCATACAGGTTGTGCCGTTGCGCCCGCTGTACACTGCGCTGGGATCGGCTGCGGTAGCAACCGCGGACTCAAGGTTGACAGTGAACGGATCGCTTTCACTCATCGAACTCGCGGGCCACGAGTGTTGAATCGCCGGCGCGTGCTGTTCGCGAGCATGATCGGTACGACGATCGAGTTCTTCGATTTCTACATCTATGCGACCGCCGCGGTACTGGTGTTTCCGCGGCTGTTCTTTGCGGCCGGCGATCCGGCATCGGCCACCCTACAATCGCTTGCGACCTTTGCCCTCGCGTTCTTCGCGCGACCGGTGGGCTCGGCGCTGTTCGGACATTTCGGAGACCGCATCGGACGTAAGGCGACGCTGGTGGCGGCGCTGCTGACCATGGGGATCTCAACCGTACTGATCGGCCTGCTGCCGACTTACGCATCGATCGGCGTCCTCGCGCCGCTGCTGCTGGCACTGTGCCGTTTCGGCCAGGGGCTTGGCCTCGGTGGCGAGTGGGGCGGCGCCGTGCTGTTGGCCACCGAGAATGCGCCGCCGGGCAAACGCGCCTGGTATGGCATGTTTCCGCAGCTTGGCGCGCCGGTCGGTTTCCTTTGCTCGAGCGGCATCTTCCTGCTGTTGACCGACCGATTGAGCGACTCGGAGTTCTTCGCCTACGGATGGCGCATTCCGTTTCTCGCCAGCGCCGTGCTCGTATTCATCGGTTTGTACGTCCGCCTGCGCCTGACCGAAACGCCGGCGTTCCTGCGCGCCATCGAGAACAACGAACGGGTACGCGTGCCGATGCTGACCCTCTGGCTGCGGTATCCGCAAGTCGTACTGCTCGGCACCTTTGCCGCCGTGGCGACCTTCGTTTTGTTTTACCTGATGACCGTATTCTCGCTCAGCTGGGCCACATCGGCGCTCGGCTATACACGTCGGGAGTTCCTGATCCTGCAGATGTTTGGCGTCTTGTTTTTCGGGCTCACGATTCCGATCTCGGCCGTGATCGCCGACCGGCGCGGGCGCTACGCGATGCTGATTGCCGCCACGTCGGGCATTATTGCCTATGGCATGGCCTTCGAGCCGTTATTCGGCGGGGGCAGCACGGCAGCCGTGTTCGCGTTCCTCGCGATCGGTCTCGCACTGATGGGACTGACCTACGGGCCGCTCGGCACCGCGCTCACGGAGCTCTATCCGACCGCGGTGCGCTACACAGGTGCATCTCTGAGCTTCAATCTGGCGGGTATCGTCGGTGCGTCGCTCGCGCCCTACATTGCCATCTGGCTGGCGATTCACTATGGTCTGGCTTACGTGGGCTACTACCTGTCTACGGCGGGACTGCTGACGCTGGTCGCGCTGATCCTGCTTCGCAAGCAGGAGTAGGCGGCCCGGCGTCACTTCAGCTGCTTCGCGAGGAATTCCATCGTGCGGCGCCAGGCAAGCTCCGCCGCCGACGCGTCGTGCTTCAGGTAGGGCAGGTTCTTCGAGTCCGCCGTCTCGTTCGCGAAGGCGTGCTTGGCGTGGTAGCGGTAGAACTCGTATGTGACGTTGGCGTCGCGCAGCTTCTTCTCCAGCTGGTCGACTTTGGCGATCGGAAACGCCGCATCCTCGATTGCCCAGTGGCCCATCAGCGGCGCGTGAATTCGCGTCGCGTCGACGTACTCCAGCGGCGGGTAACCGTACCAGACGACTGCGGCGTCCGCCTCCGGCACATTGACCGCTGAAAGCAGCGTGAGCGCGCCGCCCATGCAGAACCCGATCACCCCAACCTTGATGCTGCCGGAGGCCTTCAGGTACTGCACGGCGCCGCGCACGTCCTGGCCGGCAGCGACCGCGAAGTCCAGGCCTTTCATCAGATGCTCGGCTTCGTTCGCCTCGAGCGCGAGCTTACCGCGATAAAGATCCGGTACCAGCGCCCGGTAACCGGCCACTGCGAGCTTGTCGGCGACGCCCCGAATCTGGTCGTTGAGTCCCCACCACTCCTGAATCACGACGACACCTGGTGTGTCTGCGGCCTGCACGCTCTCGGCGAGGTAGCCATTCACGCTCCCGCCATCCGGGCGCCTGTAACTGACGGTCTTGGCCATTCTGTTGTCCTCCGGCTCAGGGCTGAGAATGGCCTAAATTGTGCCCGAAAGTGTCGGGAGTCTTAACCCGACGGTTATTTTCTCTAATATATTCAATGCGTTAACGGTCATTGGCCGCCACCCGGATGGCCTCAGGTCACGCTCTTGATCATGGCCGCGCTCTTACTGACGCGGCTCTTGAGCTTCGCTCTCAGTGCGGCTACCGACGCTGGAGAGGTCTGCTCCGGACTCAGGAACTCAGTCAGTGGTCCCCCCAGCCTTGAATGTTGCGCAACGACTTTCAGAGACACCAGTATCGGCACGGCCATCACTATGCCGGCAACGCCCCAGAACCAGCCTCCAAACCATAAGGCCAGAAACACCATGATGGGATTGAGCTCCAAGCGTCTTCCGACGATCAGTGGTTGCACGACCTGACCTTCGATGGTGGCCAGTGCGAGGTAGCTCGCGCCGACCGCAGCAACGTGAGCGATGCTGCTGAAAGTGACGAAAGCGACGACGGTCAGCAAGACCAACGTCGTTGCCGACCCCAGATATGGCAGGAAATTAAGTACCGCCGCGACGGCTCCCCATAGAAAGGGATTGGGCATGCCCAGCAACATCATGATGGCGGCAGTGGATACGCCCAGCCCCAGGTTGATCAGCGCGATGCTCGCATAGTAGCGACTGACCTCGATGCGCACGGCGTTGATCACTCGCAGCGTGTGCGTGGACTGCAGGTCGCTTGCCAGCGCCGCGCTCATGCGCGCAAGCATGGGCGGTCCTCCGGTTAGCACGAACAACATCAGAATCGTCACCGTGACGATGCTCACCAGTGCGGCGCCAGTCCTATCGAGGATCTCGACGGCCATCTCCGCATGTGGCGGGGATTGTGCCGCCTCCTTCTGCGTAGCCGAACTGCCGAGAGTCGCGTTTGACGCAGGTTGAGCGCCGCCAAGCTCCCCGGCGCGACTGGAGAGCATTTCGATTCGATCCATCAATCGAGCCACGGGACGACTTCTTGTTTCTATGATCTTCAACGTCTGCGGCGCCGCAGCCCACCAGTTTTGCGCGGGCGTCCACAGCAGATTTATGGATGCGCCGATGAGACCGGCCAATACCACGAGGACCAACAAGGCCGAGGCGCTTCGTGGCAGTCCACGGCGATGCAACGCTTCGACAGGCGCCGTTAGAAGCAGTGACCAGAGCACGGCGAGTGCAATCGGAATGAAAACGGCGTGCGCAAAATAGAGCAAGACACCGATAGCCAGTGCGGCAAGCAAACGATTGGCCGTGCTGCTGCGCTGACTCCTGGTGCCGCGCGTAGGAGGGGAATCATTGGGGTGTGAGGTCATGGCCGCAACAGTCCCTCGTCATTCATATCGACGCCGGCAAACGGGCGGCACGTCAGGGTTGTGACAGCCTAGGCGAGCCTGGCGCC